>LNAP01011267.1_pt1 | contig 11964 bp, 12 predicted proteins | sample 602601 | NCBI WGS metagenome assembly LNAP01 (sample SAMN02440304, study PRJNA202911) | soil metagenome | biome: Subtropical and temperate rainforests or woodlands; isolation source: soil samples (1 kg each in a 20% v/v slurry with milli Q water) were... ... | reverse complement strand
ATTTAATTCCGGAGCAAAACCGATGACCCAGCAACCCCATGTCCATGGCCCTGACTGCAACCACGATCATGACCATCACGACCACCATGATCACGACCACGGCCATGTCCACGGCCCGAACTGCGGCCACGCCCACCAGGAACCGGTGCGCAACGCCCTGAAAGATGTCGGCCGCAACGACCCTTGCCCATGCGGCAACGGCAAGAAATTCAAGAAGTGCCACGGCGCTTGATGCTTCGGGCGAAGAACGTCTTCGCCGCTTGAATCGACCTCGCGAGCAAGCCCGCTCCCACATTGGTTCTGTGCACGCATCCCCCTGCGGGAGCGACGGTGCGTCGCTCCCGCAGGGAACTCAGCCAGCCTTCAATATCTGTGCAGTACTCACGACCGTCGCATATTCCCCGTGCAAATTCCCCAGCGACATCGCATGCACTTCCTCGGCTGAGTGCGCATGGCCAAAATAATCGGCCTTGTCGAACGTAAAGCACGCATCCTCCGCCACCCACGCGTCAAATCCCAGATTCCCGGCCGTTCGCGCCGTGGACTCCACCGAGTTATGGGTCGCAACGCCAACGATGATCAACTGCTCGATCCCCGCCTCGCGCAAACTCGCCTCCAGCCCGGTCGCACAAAATGCATCCGGTACCTGTTTCTGAATCAGTTGTTCGCCGGCCTGGGGCATGAAGCGTTCCTGAAACTCAACGCCTGCTTGCTGCGGCCAGAACACCGATTCCGGTGAACGGGACAGGTGCTGCACATGAATCACCGGCCGTCCGGTTCGCCGCCAATACGCCAGCAAATCGACAATTCGTTCCTCGGCCTGAGGATTATTTCGGCGACCGAGCCGGGGCTGCAAGATGCCTTTTTGTTGGTCGATGATGATCAGTGCTGCGTTGGTCTTAAGCTCCATGCCGACTTTTCTCACAACAGGTCATTGAATTTCAGGCACTTCAGCATCACTTCCGCTTACAGGCAAGATTGTGTTTATCGGACAAATCCTGAAATAACCTGACACCCTGCTTGCGCGCCCTCCTCCTGCTCACTAACGTAGCGCCTTTAATGACGCTACCCCCCCGCAGGAGCTTTGCCATGGCCTCGCCAGCCCTTACACATTTTCTTCCCCGGTTCGGCGTTGCCGCAGCAGTGGCCGGTGTTTTGAGCCTGACCGGTTGTCAGACCTGGAACACCCAGAACACCCTCCCGCCGACCATCGGCGTGCAACCGCTCAAGGGCCTGGCGCAGAACGTTTCGGTACGCCGCAATGCCATGGGCATGCCGCTGATCGAAAGCAACACCTTCCACGATGCACTGTTCGCCCTCGGTTACGTCCACGCCACCGACCGCATCACGCAAATGGTCACGTTGCGCCTGTTGGCTCAGGGTCGTTTGTCGGAGATGTCCGGCTCGGACCTGCTCGACGCTGACCGCTACATGCGTGCCGTCAATCTGAAGAAAAGCGCCGGCGAGCTGTACAAGGCGTCTTCGCCGCGCCTCAAACGCTTCTTCGAAGTCTATGCTCGCGGCGTCAACGCCTACCTGTTCCGTTATCGCGACAAGCTGCCGGCGGACCTCGCGGCCACCGGCTACAAGCCTGAATACTGGAAGCCGGAAGACTCGGCGCTGATTTTCTGCCTGCTGAATTTCAGTCAATCGGCCAACCTGCCGGAAGAAATCTCCTCGCTGATGCTGGCCCAGACCGTCAGCAACGACAAACTCCCGTGGCTGACCCCGTCCGCTCCCGATGAAAAACTGCCGCTGGCCGAAGCTGAAAAACTTCAGGGCATCAAGCTCAACGGGCAAATCCCGGGGCTGGCCGAGATCAGCAAAGCTACGAGCCAACTGTCCGATCTGAATCTGCTGGGCGCCACCTCATCGAACAACTGGGCGATCGGCCCGCAACGCAGCCGCAGCGGCAAAAGCCTGCTGGCCAGCGATAGCCATGGCCCCTTGGGCGTACCGTCGTTGTTCAGTTACGTGCAGATCCGCGCGCCGAAGTACCAGGCGTCTGGCGTAACCATTGCCGGTTTGCCGATGGTCCTCGGCGGTTTCAACGGCAAAGTGGCGTGGAGCATGACCACTGTCTTGGGCGACAACCAGGACCTGTTCCTGGAAAAAATCAAACGCCAGGGCAACGGACTTTCCTACGAGGTGGGTGGCAAATGGCAGCCGGCGATCGTGCGCAACGAAACCTACTTCGTCAAAGGCCAGCGGCCGATTCGCGAAGTGGTGTACGAAACCCGCCATGGCCCGCTGCTCAATAGCGCCCAAGGCACGACGCTGGCCAACGGTTTCGGCCTGGCCTTGCAAACGCCGAACTTCACCGATGACAAGACCCTGGACGCGTTTTTCGACCTGTCCCGCGCCCAGACCGTCGAGAAAGCCTCGGACGCCAGCCGCGAAATCCGCGCCATCGCGCTGAACCTGGTATTTGCCGACGCCAGCAACATCGGTTGGCAAGTCACCGGGCGCTTCCCGAACCGTCGCGAAGGCGAAGGCCTGCTGCCGTCGCCGGGCTGGGAAGGTCGTTACGATTGGGATGGCTACGCCGACCCGATGCTCCATCCCTATGACCAGGATCCGGCCCAAGGCTGGCTCGGCACCGCCAACCAGCGAGTCATTCCGCATGGCTACGGCATGCAACTGTCCAACTCCTGGTCGGCGCCGGAGCGTGGCGAACGCCTGGCCGAACTGGCGGGCGTGGGCAAACATGACACACGCAGCCTGATCGCCATGCAGTACGACCAGACCACCACTTTCGCTGCCAAGCTGAAGAAAATGTTCGAAGCACCGGGCATGGCCAAACCACTCAAGCAGGCCATTGAAGCGTTGCCTGAGGCGGACCGTGGCAAGGCTCGCGAGGCGTACACCCGCCTGATGGCCTTCGACGGCAAACTCAGCCCGACCTCCGCCGATGCAGCGATTTACGAACTGTTCCTGCAGCAAAGCACCCGGCAAATCTTCCTCGACGAACTCGGCCCGGAAAGCAGCCCGGCGTGGAAAGCCTTTATCGCCAACGGCAAGTTGTCCTATGCGGCCCAGGCCGATCACCTGCTGGGGCGTGAGGACAGTCCGTTCTGGGATGACGCTCGCACACCGCAAAAAGAAGACAAACCGGCGATCCTCGCCCGCAGCCTGGCGGCCGCGATCAGCGCGGGCGACAGTCAGTTGGGCGGCGACCACAAAACCTGGCAATGGGGCAAACTGCACCGCTACGAATGGAAAAACGCCAGCGGCCAGACGGTGCGCGGGCCACTGGCGGCCGGTGGCGACCACACCACACTGAATACCGCAGCATTCGCCTGGGGCCAGGATTTCACCACCACCCTGGCGCCCGCCATGCGCTTTATCGTCGACTTCAGCCAGGCGGAACCGCTGATGGGGCAGAACGGAACCGGGCAATCCGGTAATCCGGCGAGCCACAACTACCTCGACAGCATTGATCCGTGGCTGAAAGGGCAATACATGAGCTTGCCGATGCAGCCGCAGAACTTTGACAAGGTGTACGGCAACAAGCGGTTGACCCTGACACCTGGCAAGTAACCCCGCCTCCACCTGACCGCTTGATCGTTCCCACGCTCCGCGTGGGAATGCAGCCAGGGACGCTCCGCGTCACTGGACGCGGAGCGTCCCTTGAGGCGTTCCCACGCAGAGCGTGGGAACGATCTTGAATTCCCGAAAAAAAAATAGAACTTCTCGTCTCGCGCAAACCTCCTAGCTAACAGGCCTATTCATTCTGGTAACAACATGGATCTTGTTATCGCGCGTCCTGAAGGTTTGTACTGCCCGGTCGGGGATTTCTACATCGACCCGTGGCGTCCGGTCGAACGTTCAGTCATCACCCACGCTCACGGCGACCATGCCCGCATCGGCAACCGGCATTATCTGGCGGCCGCTCCCGGCGAAGGGATTTTGCGGGCGCGACTGGGCCAGGGCATCAACCTGCAAACCCTGCCTTACGGTCAACCCCTGACCCACCATGGCGTCACTTTGAGTTTTCACCCCGCCGGGCATGTCCTCGGCTCGGCACAGGTGCGCCTGGAATATCGCGGCGAAGTCTGGGTCGCCTCGGGCGACTACAAGGTCGAACCCGACGGCACTTGCGCGCCGTTCGAGCCCGTGCGCTGCAATACCTTCATCACTGAATCGACCTTCGGTCTGCCGATTTATCGCTGGCAACCCCAGGCGCAGGTTTTTGCCGAGATCAATCAGTGGTGGCAAGCCAACGCCGCCGACGACAAAACCAGCGTGCTGTTCTGCTATGCGTTCGGCAAGGCGCAGCGAATTCTCCACGGCATCGATGCCAGTCTCGGCCCCATTCTGGTGCATGGCGCCGTGGAACCGCTCAATCAGGTTTATCGCGAAGGTGGTATTTATTTACCGCCCACGATCTATGCCGGCGAAGTACAAAAGAGCGACCCCATGATGCGCAAGGCGCTGGTCCTGGCCCCGCCTTCGGCTGGCGGCAGCAGCTGGATGCGGCGCTTCGGTGACTACAGCGATGGTTTCGCCAGCGGCTGGATGCGTTTGCGCGGCACTCGGCGGCGACGTGGTGTGGATCGTGGCTTCGTATTGTCTGACCACGCCGACTGGCCGGGCCTGCTCTGGGCCATCGAACAAACCGGTGCCGAGCGCGTGAGAGTGACCCACGGTTCGGTTGGGGTACTGGTGCGCTATCTGCGCGAACAAGGTCTTGATGCCATGGGTTTCAGCACCGAGTACGGCGACGATGAGGAGGAAAACTCAGCCGTCGAACCCGAGAGCGCCGAGGTGCTGCCATGAAGGCCTTTGCCGATTTGTATGCCGAACTCGATGCCACCACCTCGAGCAACGCCAAACTGGCGGCGATGCAACGCTACTTCGCCGAAGCCGCGCCGGAAGATGCCGCATGGGCTGTTTACTTTTTGTCCGGCGGGCGTCCTCGGCAACTGGTGCCGGTACGCATCCTGCGAGAGTTGGCGGTGGAAATCTCCGGCCTTTCGCCGTGGCTGTTCGAAGAAAGTTATCAAGCGGTCGGCGATCTGGCGGAAACCATTTCGCTGGTAATGCCCGGAGCGCTTCACAGTTCCAACGATGGATTAGCGGTCTGGATTGAACACAAACTGCTGCCGCTACGCGGTGAAACCCCGCAAGTCCTCGCCGAGCGACTGCCGGCCTTGTGGTCGCAACTGGACCGCCAGAGCCTGATGCTCTGCATCAAACTGATCACCGGCAGTTTCCGTGTCGGCGTTTCCAAGTTACTGGTCACCCGCGCCTTGGCGGCCATGGCCGGGCTCGACAGCAAACGCGTCGCCCAACGTCTGGTGGGTTACACCGACCTGTCCAACCGCCCGAGCGCGTCCGGTTATTTGAAGTTGATCGCTGCCGAATCGTCTGCCGAACATGCCCAACGGGGCGGTCAGCCCTACCCGTTTTTCCTCGCTCACGCGCTATCACAACCCGTTGAACAATTCGAAGCCCTGCTCGGCCCGGCCAGCCATTGGCAAGTGGAATGGAAATGGGACGGCATTCGCGCCCAGGTGGTCAAACGCGACGGTCAACTGTGGGTCTGGTCGCGGGGTGAAGAGCTGGTCACCGAGCGCTTCCCCGAACTCGATAGCCTGGTTCACTGCTTGCCCGACGGCACGGTGATCGACGGTGAAATCGTCGCCTGGAAAACCGCACAACCCTCCACCGAAGACGCCTTCAACCCTTATTCCCCGGCTGCACCCGCGGTAAAGCCTTTCGCGCTGCTGCAACAGCGGATAGGTCGTAAAACCCTGGACAAAAAAATCCTCGAAGAAGTGCCGGTGGTGATCCTCGCCTACGACTTGCTGGAGTGGCAGGGTGAAGACTGGCGCAACCAGCCTCAGTCCCGGCGTCGCACACAACTGGAACATGTCGTCGCCAGCGGCAACAACCCGGTGTTACTCCTTTCCCCCTTGCTCACCGGAGAAGACTGGTTCGACCTCGCCCGACAGCGGCAAGCCTCCCGCAAGCTTGGTGTCGAAGGCATGATGCTCAAGGCCCGGGATGCGCTGTATGGCGTCGGGCGGACCAAGGACATGGGTGTCTGGTGGAAATGGAAAGTCGACCCCTTCAGCGTCGACGCGGTGCTGATTTATGCGCAACGCGGCCATGGTCGCCGCGCCAGTCTCTACAGCGATTACACCTTCGCCGTGTGGGACGGGCCGCCTGGCGCGAGCCAACGCGCACTGGTGCCGTTCGCCAAGGCGTATTCGGGGCTGACCGACGAAGAAATGCGCCAGGTCGACAGTATCGTGCGCAAGACCACCGTAGAGAAATTCGGGCCGGTGAGCAGTGTCACACCGAGCCTGGTGTTTGAACTGGGATTCGAGGGCATCGCCCTGTCCAGGCGACACAAGAGCGGGATTGCGGTGCGGTTCCCGAGGATGCTGCGCTGGCGGCAGGATAAGTCGGTTGAGGAAGCTGACAATTTGGGAACGTTGCAGGATTTACTCAGCTGATCCGACCCCTTGTGGGAGCGAGCCTGCTCGCGATAGCGGTGTGTCAGTTAACAATTTTTCGACTGACACTCCCTCATCGCGAGCAGGCTCGCTCCCACAGGGTTTTGTGGTGATCCTATCGATGTTGGTGCATCAAATTCTCACCGCCCGTTTTCGTGCACAAATCCCTCCTTGCCATTTCTTGAATCACCTTTTAAAACACTTGTTCGGGACTCTGGTTCGGAAATTGCTACTTTCATAGGGTAACAATAATTCTGCGCCACAAGCGCTCATATTGGTTTTTAGGGATTGAATAATGAAAAAAGCATTGCTGACCCTTTCTGCACTGGCGTTGTGCATGGCAGCCGGTTCCGCGCTGGCCAAGGAATACAAGGAATTGCGTTTTGGCGTTGATCCTTCCTACGCTCCGTTTGAGTCAAAAGCGGCTGACGGTAACCTGGTAGGTTTCGACATCGACCTGGGTAACGCGATCTGCGCCGAGCTGAAGGTCAAGTGCAAATGGGTCGAAAGTGATTTCGATGGCATGATTCCGGGCTTGAAGGCCAATAAATTCGACGGTGTGATCTCTTCGATGACCGTCACCCCGGCCCGCGAAAAAGTCATCGACTTCTCCGACGAGCTGTTCTCCGGCCCAACCGCCTACGTGTTCAAGAAAGGTTCCGGCCTGACCGCAGACGTCGCTTCGCTGAAGGGCAAGACCGTCGGCTATGAGCAAGGCACCATTCAGGAAGCCTACGCTAAAGCCGTGCTGGACAAGGCCGGGGTGAAAACCCAGGCCTATCAGAACCAGGATCAGGTGTATTCGGACCTGACTTCCGGTCGCCTCGACGCGGCAATTCAGGACATGCTGCAAGCTGAACTGGGCTTCCTGAAGTCGCCAAAAGGCGAAGGCTACGAAGTCAGCAAGCCGGTCGACAGCGAATTGCTGCCGTCCAAAACAGCTATCGGTATCTCTAAAGGTAACAAAGACCTCAAAGACCTTTTGAATAAAGGTATCAAAGCGTTACACGAAGATGGCACCTACGCCACCATTCAGAAGAAACACTTTGGCGATCTGAATCTGTACAGCGGCAAATGATGCCCGGCGCCCATCTTGCGATGGGCGCTTTTTTCTTCCGATCAGGTTGCTGATTTATGTTCGAAAACCTATTACAAAACCTGGGGCTCTCCGCCTTCAGCCTCCACGGCTTCGGCCCGTTGCTGATGGAAGGCACCTGGATGACCATCAAATTGTCGGTGTTGTCGCTGTTGGTGGCCGTTTTGCTCGGCTTGCTCGGCGCCAGCGCCAAGCTGTCAAAAGTCAAACTGGTGCGCATACCGGCCCAGCTCTACACCACACTGATTCGCGGTGTGCCGGACCTGGTGCTGATGCTGTTGATCTTCTACAGCCTGCAAACCTGGCTGACGTCGTTTACCGATTTCATGGAATGGGAATACATCGAGATCAACCCGTTCAGCGCTGGGGTTATCACCCTGGGCTTCATTTATGGCGCGTATTTCACCGAAACCTTCCGTGGCGCGATTCTCGCGGTCCCACGGGGCCAGGTCGAAGCGGCAACCGCGTATGGCCTCAAGCGCGGCCAGCGTTTCTGGATCGTGGTGTTCCCGCAGATGATGCGTTTTGCCCTGCCGGGTATCGGTAACAACTGGATGGTGATGCTCAAGGCCACAGCCCTGGTCTCTATCATCGGCCTGGCCGATCTGGTCAAGGCGGCGCAGGATGCCGGCAAAAGCACTTATCAACTGTTCTACTTCCTGGTGCTTGCAGCACTGATTTATCTGGTGATCACCAGTGCCTCCAACTTCGTCCTGCGCTGGCTCGAACGCCGCTACGCCGCCGGTTCCCGGGAGGCCGTACGATGATCGAGCTCTTGCAGGAATACTGGAAACCTTTCCTTTATACCGACGGCTACAACATCACCGGCCTGGCCATGACCATGTGGCTGCTCAGCGCGTCGATCTTCATCGGTTTCGTGGTGTCGGTCCCGCTGTCCATCGCCCGGGTTTCGCCGCACTTCTACATCCGCTGGCCGGTTCAGTTCTTCACCTATCTGTTCCGGGGTACGCCGCTCTATATTCAGCTGCTGATCTGCTACACCGGGATTTACAGTTTGGCCGCCGTGCGCGCCCAACCTGTGCTGGATGCGTTCTTTCGCGATGCGATGAACTGCACGATCCTGGCCTTCGCCCTGAACACCTGTGCCTACACCACGGAGATTTTCGCCGGGGCGATTCGCAGCATGGCGCATGGTGAAGTGGAAGCGGCCAAGGCTTACGGTCTGACAGGCTGGAAGCTTTATGCCTACGTGATCATGCCTTCGGCCCTGCGTCGTTCGTTGCCTTATTACAGCAACGAAGTGATTTTGATGCTGCACTCGACCACCGTGGCATTCACCGCGACCATCCCGGACGTATTGAAAGTCGCGCGGGACGCCAACTCGGCGACCTTCCGTTCGGCATCGCCGCGCTGATCTACCTGACCGTTACCTTTGCGCTGGTCGGCCTGTTCCGCCTCGCCGAACGCCGATGGCTGGCCTTCCTCGGGCCGACCCACTAGGACCCGCTTTAGGGATAAAGAGACATGCGCCACCAGATTCATGACTTGCTGGCCCCGCTGCCGGGGACCGCTCGACAGATTCACAGCTTTCACTTCGGCCCCTCATCGGCCAAAGGCAAGATTTACATCCAGTCATCCCTGCATGCCGACGAAATGCCCGGCATGCTGGTTGCCTGGCACCTCAAGCAACGTCTGGCGGAACTCGAAGCCGCCGGCCGTCTGCGCAGCGAAATCGTGCTGGTGCCGGTGGCCAATCCGGTTGGCCTCGAACAAATACTGATGGATGTACCGCTGGGCCGTTACGATCTCGAAAGCGGGCAGAACTTCAATCGCTGGTTCGTCGACCTGAGCGAAGCCGTCGGCAACGAGATCGAAGACCGGCTCGGCGACGATCCGCAGCGCAACCTCGAACTGATTCGCAGCAGCCTGCGCAATGCCCTCGCCCGACAGACCGCCAGCACGCAACTGCAATCCCAGCGCCTGGTTCTGCAACGGCTAGCCTGCGATGCCGACATGGTGCTGGACCTGCATTGCGATTTCGAAGCGGTCGCGCACCTTTACACCACGCCCGAGGCCTGGCCGCAGGTCGAGCCATTGGCGCGTTATATCGGTGCCGAAGCCAGCCTGCTGGCCACCGACTCCGGCGGTCAGTCGTTCGATGAATGTTTCACCCTGCTCTGGTGGCAGTTGAAGGAACGCTTCGGCGAACACTTCGATATTCCACTGGGCAGTTTTTCGGTCACCGTCGAATTGCGCGGCCAGGGTGACGTCAATCACCCGCTGGCCAGCCTCGATTGCCAGGCGCTGATCAATTACCTGACTCACTTCGGCGCCATTGCCGGCGAACCTGCTTCGCTGCCTGAACTGCCCTACCCGGCTACGCCGCTAGCCGGCGTTGAACCGGTAGCGACACCGGTCGGCGGGCTGCTGGTGTTCACCGCGCTACCCGGGGAATACCTCGAAGCCGGGCAACTGATCGCTGAAATCATCGACCCGATCCTTGACCGCGTCACCCCCGTTCATTGCACCGTCGCCGGGTTGATGTACGCCCGCTCGCTACGGCGCATGGCCACTGCTGGCATGGTGATCGGCACCGAAGCCTATCGCAGTGGCTACCTACTTTCGCCTTGAGGATGCATGCCCCATGTACAAACTGACCATTGAAGGCCTGCATAAAAGCTATGGCGAACATCAAGTACTCAAAGGCGTTTCGCTCAAGGCCAACACCGGCGACGTCATCAGCCTGATCGGCGCCAGCGGCTCGGGCAAAAGTACCTTCCTGCGCTGCATCAACTTTCTCGAACAGCCCAATGACGGCGCCATGAGCCTGGACGGCCAGAACATCCGCATGATCAAGGATCGCCACGGTATGCACGTGGCCGATGCCAATGAACTGCAACGGATCCGCACCCGCCTGGCCATGGTGTTCCAGCACTTCAATCTGTGGAGCCACATGACGGTACTGGAAAACATCACCATGGCCCCGCGCCGGGTGCTGGGGTGCAGCAAGCAGGAAGCCGAAGACCGTGCCCGACGCTATCTCGACAAAGTGGGCCTGGCCTCGCGCGTGGCGGATCAATACCCGGCGTTTCTTTCCGGCGGTCAGCAGCAACGCGTGGCAATTGCCCGGGCACTCGCCATGGAGCCGGAAGTGATGCTGTTCGACGAACCCACCTCGGCCCTCGACCCCGAACTGGTGGGTGAGGTGCTCAGGGTGATCCAGGGCCTGGCCGAGGAAGGCCGAACCATGATCATGGTGACCCACGAAATGAGCTTCGCCCGCAAGGTCTCGAATCAGGTGCTGTTCCTGCACCAGGGGTTGGTGGAGGAAGAAGGTACACCGGAAGACGTATTGGGCAATCCGAAGAGTGAGCGGTTGAAGCAGTTCCTGAGCGGCAACCTCAAGTAACCCCCACCACCCGTAGGAGCAAAGCTTGCTCGCGATGAACGATAACTCGGTCGTTAATAGACCGCGTCGCGTTCATCGCGAGCAAGCTTTGCTCCTACACGCGTTTTGGTATCAGGCAACGGGCGCAGGAGGCGGCTCATCCGGCAAGGTAGGCTCACCGGGCTCGGTGGGTTGTTCGTTGGGGGTATCGGGATCAGGCTGACCGGGGATGCCCCCTGCCATGTCGATAGGTGGATGTGCCAACAAGGACCAGGCCAAAACGCCAACCTGATTGGGCTCAAGCCTTGCCAGTTCGGCACTTATTCGCGGATCGATCTTCATAAAGCACTCCTGAGCGATGGCCCCGTCCGCGTTGCGCGAACCGGGCAGTACACCCCATAGAGTGTCTACCCGCTCAAGAATTCCCACGATTTGCCAGACGAACGGATCAGGTGCGCGGCAGGGTGACGCCGCGCTGGCCCTGATACTTGCCGCCACGGTCCTTGTAGGACACTTCGCACTCTTCGTCGGATTCGAAGAACAGCATCTGAGCCACACCTTCGTTGGCGTAGATTTTTGCCGGCAGCGTGGTGGTGTTGGAGAATTCCAGGGTCACGTGGCCTTCCCACTCAGGCTCAAGCGGCGTCACGTTGACGATAATGCCGCAACGCGCGTAGGTGCTTTTACCCAGACAGATCGTCAGCACATTGCGCGGAATACGGAAGAATTCCACGGTGCGTGCCAAGGCAAAGGAGTTCGGCGGAATGATGCAGACATCGCTCTTGACGTCGACGAAGCTCTTCTCGTCGAAGTTCTTCGGATCAACGGTCGCCGAATTGATGTTGGTGAACACTTTGAATTCATCGGCGCAGCGTACGTCGTAGCCATAGCTCGACACGCCGTAGGAAATCACTCGGTCGGCGCCTTCGCCGCGCATCTGGCGCTCTACGAAGGGCTCGATCATGCCGTGCTCTTGCGCCATGCGGCGAATCCACTTGTCCGATTTGATGCTCATGGCGGGTGTCCTGAATAGCGAGGTGGAAAAAATCTGTCCG
>LNAP01004990.1_pt1 | contig 11964 bp, 12 predicted proteins | sample 602601 | NCBI WGS metagenome assembly LNAP01 (sample SAMN02440304, study PRJNA202911) | soil metagenome | biome: Subtropical and temperate rainforests or woodlands; isolation source: soil samples (1 kg each in a 20% v/v slurry with milli Q water) were... ... | reverse complement strand
TGAACTGCGGGCAACTGCCCGGCGCTAACTGCACTGGGCGCTGCGGGCTGAAGTAGGCGTAGGACGATGGGTTGGCGATCACATAGCGCAGGCTGATGCCGGCGGCTTGCAGGGCCGGGTGATCATGGCCGGTCAGGGCAAAGCGCTGTACCACCTGGCCGCCACCGGAATGCCCGGCGACCACTATTTCCTTGAGGGCCGGGAACAGTTGGCGGTTGCCCAGGTGCTTGATGATCTGGTCCAGGGCGCCGTAGGAACTGATCTGGCCATGACCGATTGACGAATCGCCCGCCATCCATCCATTGCCGTGCCAGCGCAGTACGCTGTCGCCCAGGTGATGGCGCTGGATATCGGCATCGTTGAGAAACTGCGGTGCGATCACCAGGGTGTTGGCGCCTTGCCCCGCGTGGGCGGCGGCATCTTCGGCGCTTTTGAGGTAAGTCTGGGCGTTGCGCAGGCGCCCATGCACGATGATCAGCGCCCGAGTGATCTGCGGCAGTGGCTGGCGCCAGTCCTGGCTAAGGCCCAGGCTCAGGTCGCCGGCTTGCAGGGAGAAACGCTCGGGGCTGACAACCTTGACCGCCTGCCCGGCGGCGAAGGGGGTGGTGGCGCAACCGATCATCAACCCCAGCAGCCATCCGGCTCGTTTACTCATTTACAGACTCTTGGCCGAAAAGGTATCGCATTGGCTGATCTGGCCCTGGGCAAACCCGGTCTTGAACCAGCGAACCCGCTGTTGCGACGTGCCGTGGGTGAACGAGTCGGGAACCACACGGCCCTGGCCCTGTTGCTGCAAGCGGTCGTCGCCGATGGCGTTGGCGGCGTTCAGCGCTTCTTCGATATCGCCCGGTTCCAGCCAGTTCAGGCGCTTTTGCGCGCGGTTGGCCCAGACCCCGGCGAAACAGTCGGCTTGCAGTTCCTGGCGGACCAGCAGGCCACCATCGCCCTGCATCTGCCGGCCTTGCTGGCGTGCGACCTGGATTTTCGAGGAAATGCCCAGCAGGGTTTGCACGTGGTGGCCGACTTCGTGGGCGATCACATAGGCCTGGGCAAAGTCGCCGGCCGCCTGGAAGCGCTGGGACATTTCGCGGAAGAAATCCAGGTCCAGGTAGACCTGCTGGTCGGCCGGGCAATAGAACGGGCCGCTGGCGGAGGTCGCGCCACCGCAGGCAGAATTCACCCGGCCACGGAACAGGATCAGCTTGGGGTTCTTGTAAGTCAGGCCGTTTTCCTGGAACACCTGGCCAAAGGTGTCTTCGGTGTCGCCCAGCACGGCGCGTACGAAATCTGCCTGCTCATCATTGGCGGGCGGCGCCTGGCGTGTTTGCGGGCTGACCGAAGGGGCCTGTTCAGTCATCTGGCCGCTCAGTTGCCCGAGGATCTGCATCGGGTCCTGGCCGGTGAGCAGGCCGATGCCGACGATCAGCACAATGGCGGTCAGGCTCAGGCCCTTGCCACCCCCAAAACGCATGCCGCCGCCACCGCCGCCGCCGTCATTGCGCGCGTCGACCACGTTGTCGCTGCGTCGACCCTTTTTCCATAGCATGGGGCAATCCTCTTGATGATCGTGTTGTTAGCGCCGTGATTGAGTATGGCCGTTATTCGCGGCAATACCCTTCGCCCGTATTGACCACCAGGCAATCTTTTTTATCAGCCAGCCATTTCAAACCGGTGGCGGCGCCGTCGCCGGCACGCAGTATTTGCGGGCCGTCCGGGCGGTTGAAGGTGATGCCGTCTTCGCTGGCCTGGCCCTTGAAGGTGCCGGAGGCGTCGGCATCGAGGCCGTACTGCATGCTCAGCAAGTAATGCCCGCGGCCGATGCTGTCGTCCTTGCTGACGGTCAGGTGCAGGCCTTCGACGCCGACCCACTTGCCGACCCATTTGTCGGTGGGCAGGGTCTCCGGGACCAGGGTCGCTTGTACGGAAGGCGGCGCCGGCTTGGGCGGCTCGGGTGTTTTATCGCAGGCACTGAGCAGGGCGAGGGTCGAGAGAATAAACAGTGTTTTTTTCATAATGGATTGGCCTTGATTAAAAAAAGCGCAATGGCTGGCTGGCGTGCAGCGTTGGACTGGGTTTAGGCGATTTAGTGCGCTGATCGCCCGCTGTTTGGTTATGCTCTTGAGACCGATGCACCACCCGCTCTAGATTAGCGCGTTGAGTGCCACTGCTTGCGGCGGTCATTTCAGCCTGTCACGCACGAGAATTCAATGACCCTCAGCACTCCTCTTTCCGGCGTCAACCATCCCTTCAAGGGCATCGTGCTGATTGTGCTGGCGACGTTTCTGTTTTCCAGCCATGACGCGTTGTCCAAATACCTCGCCGGCTTTTACCCCATCGTGATGGTGGTATGGGCCCGGTACATGGTGCATACGTTGCTGATGGCGGGGATTTTCCTGCCGCAATCGGGCTTGCGTGTACTGCGCAGCAAGCGCCCGTTGTTGCAGGTGGCCAGGGCGTTGTGCCTGCTGGGCACCAGCCTGTTTTTTACCGCTGCCCTGCATTACATCCCGCTGGCCGAAGCCACCGCAGTGAACTTCCTCGCGCCGATCCTGGTGACGGCCCTGTCGGTGCCGCTGCTGGGCGAGCATGTGACGCGGGGCCAGTGGCTGGCGGTGATCTGCGGGTTTGTCGGGGTGATCATCATTGTGCACCCGGGCGGTGAGCTGTTCACCCCGGCGGTGTTGTTGCCATTGGTCTCGGCGTTGTTCTTCTGTTTCTACCAACTGCTGACCCGCATCCTCAGCCAGTACGACAGCCCGACCACCAGCAACTTCTTCGCCGGCCTGTGCAACACCCTGGTGATGAGCGCGCTGGTGCCGTTCTTCTGGCAGGTACCGACCCTGGGCCATGGCCTGTTGATGCTGGCACTGGGCACCTGTGGGATGACCGCGCACTTGATGCTGACCCAGGCCTTCCGCTTCGCTGCACCGGCGTTACTGGCACCGTTCGGCTATTGCCAGATCGTGTTTGCGGGGCTGTTGGGCTGGCTGGTGTTCAATCACACCCCGGACCTGACCACGGTGGTCGGGATCGGGGTGATCTGCCTGAGTGGCTTGGCCGCTGCCTGGCAGCAGCGGCGGCGTTGAGTCACACCGCGACGGTGGGGATCTTGCGCGGCGCCATGAAGTACATCCAGGTCAGGGCGATGAAGTACATCGCCGGGATCAGGGTGAACAGCACGGTGTAGTTGTTATTGGTCACGGTCAGGATATGGCCGACGATCTGCGTCATAAACATCCCGCCGATAGCCGCGCACATCCCGCCAAAGCCAAATACCGTGCTCATCATGTGCTTGGGGGTGTAGTCCATCACCAGGCTCCAGATATTGGCGGTCCAGGCCTGGTGCGCGCCGATGGCCAGGGAGATGGCAAACACTGCGACCCACAGCTGGCTGGAGCCGGCGGCCATGATCACGCCGACGATGCAGCAGGCAAACAGCAGCATCGACAGCAAGCGCGCCTTGATCGGCTGCATGCCGCGACCGATAAGGAACGAGGACAGGATCCCGCCGCCCACGCTGCCGAAGTCTGCCGTCAGGTAAATGATGATCAGCGGGATACCCATCTGGGTCACGTTGATCCCCAGGCTGTATTGCTGGTTGAGGAACGGCGGCAGCCAGTAGAGGTAGAACCAGAACACCGGGGCGGTCAGGGCGTAGGCAATGGCGAAGGCCCAGGTGCCACGCATGCGCAGGATACGGCTGAAGGGCACGCGGGGTTGTTCGGGCTCGACTTCCTGTTGCACGTAGTCCAGTTCCGACTGTTTTACGCTCGGATGGTCTTCGGGGTTGTAGTACTTCAGGCCCCAGAACACCAGCCAGATCCCACCCAGGGCAGCCATGCATAAAAATGCAGCCTGCCAGCCCCACACATGCAGCACCAGTGGCAACAGCATTGGCGTGAGCATGGCGCCGACGTTGGTGCCGGCGTTGAAGATCCCGGTAGCCACCGCGCGCTCGCCGGCGGGGAACCACAGGCGGGTAGTCTTGACGCAGGCGGGGTAGTTGGCCGCTTCGGTGAGGCCGAGGATAAAGCGGCAGACCATAAAGCCCACCGCCGAAGTCGCCAGGCCGTGGGCGCCGGTGGCGATGCTCCACAGCAGCACCGCGCAGAAGAACACACGCTTGACGCCGACGCGGTCGATCAGCCGGCCTTGCAGCACAAAACCAATGGCATAACCGACCTGGAACCAGAAGTTGATGTTGGCGTAGTCCATCGCCGTCCAGCTCATCTCTTTGGCCAGGATCGGTTGCATCACGCCCAGAGCGGCGCGGTCGATGTAGTTCAAGGTGGTGGCAAAAAACACCAGGGCCAACATGCCCCAGCGGGTTTTGCCGACGGCGAGGGCGCCGCGAATCTTGTCGCCAATGGCCGCTTGCGGGTTGCCGGGGCGCGGGGCCACGGCGGAATTTTGCGAAGGCATGAGAGGTACCCGTTTTTTGAAATTTTTATGGTGTGTTCTGGGTCTTGATCACAGGTTTGCGCCTTAAAAAAAGCGGCCCTGGATGCGCATTCGATGGTGCGCAGTGGCTAAAAAATCGTCAATTCGCCAATCGCCATTGTGTTCGATAATCGCCCGAAAAACTAACTGATTGGTACATTTTGAATTGCTGCTTTATCGCGCGCGGCCAATAATTTGCCGCAAACAAGACCACCCATCATTGCCGGGAGTCACCCCATGCAACGTTCCATCGCCACTGTTTCCCTGAGCGGCACCCTGCCGGAAAAGCTCGAAGCCATTGCTGCGGCCGGGTTCGATGGGGTGGAAATCTTCGAGAACGACTTGCTGTATTACGACGGCAGCCCGCGTGAAGTGCGGCAGATGTGTGCCGATCTGGGCATTGCCATCACGTTGTTCCAGCCGTTTCGTGATTTTGAAGGATGTCGCCGCGACCGCCTGGCGCGCAACCTGGAACGGGCCGAACGCAAATTCGACCTGATGCAGGAACTGGGCACCGACCTGGTGCTGGTGTGCAGCAATGCTTCTGCCGATTCCACGGGCGAATATTCGATCCTGCGCGATGACCTCAGCCTGTTGGCCGAACACGCCGGGCGCCGTGGCTTGCGCATTGGCTATGAAGCCCTGGCCTGGGGGCGGCACGTCAACACCTGGCAACAGGTCTGGCAACTGGTGCACGAGATTGACCACCCCAGCCTCGGGGTGTTGCTGGATAGTTTTCATACCTTGTCGCTCAAGGGTGATCCGACGGCTATCGCCCAGATCCCTGGCGACAAGATCTTCTTTGTGCAAATGGCCGACGCGCCGCTGCTGGCCATGGACGTGCTGGAGTGGAGCCGGCACTTTCGCTGCTTCCCCGGCCAGGGCGAGTTCGACCTGCCGGGTTTTCTCGCGCCGATCATCCAGAGTGGCTACACCGGGCCGCTGTCCCTGGAGATTTTCAACGATGGCTTTCGCGCCGCGCCCACCCGGGCCAACGCGGCGGATGGTTTGCGCTCGTTGCTGTACCTGGAAGAGAAGACCCGCCAACGCCTGCAGCAACAGGCCACGCCGCTGGATATCCTGTTTGAGACCCCGGCTGCCAGCGAGTACGACGGCATCGAATTCCTCGAGTTTGCGGTGGATGAAAACCTCGGCGCCCGCCTGACCCAATGGCTGCAACGCCTGGGCTTCGTCAAGGCCGGGCAGCACCGTTCCAAGAGCGTGAGCCTGCTGCGCCAGGGCGATATCAACCTGATCCTCAACTGCGAGCCGTACTCCTTTGCCCACAACTTTTTCGAGGCCCATGGCCCGTCGTTGTGCGCCACGGCGATTCGCGTCAAGGACAGTGCCAAGGCCCTGGAACGGGCGGTGGCCTACAAGGGCCAACCCTATCGCGGGCTGGTCGGGCCCAATGAGCTGGAGCTGGCGGCGGTACGCGCGCCGGATGGCAGCCTGATCTACCTGGTGGACCAGCACGCCGGCGGGATCTACCACACTGATTTCAACCTGCAGGCCGCCAGCACCGGCGGCGGCGGGCTGCTGCGCATCGACCATATGGCCATGGCCCTGCCGGCCGACAGCCTCGACAGTTGGGTGCTGTTCTACAAGAGCCTGCTGGATTTCGAGGCCGACGATGAGGTGGTGTTGCCGGACCCCTACGGCCTGGTCAAGAGCCGGGCGCTGCGCAGCCGTTGCAGTTCGATCCGCTTGCCGCTGAATATTTCCGAGAACCGCAACACGGCGATTTCCCACGCGTTATCCAGCTACCGTGGCTCCGGCGTGCATCACATTGCCTTTGATTGCGCGGATATTTTCGCCGAGGTCAGCCGGGCCAAGGAGGCGGGCGTGCCGCTGCTGGATATCCCACTCAATTACTACGATGACCTGGCGGCGCGTTTTGATTTCGACGATCAGTTCCTCAGCGAGCTGGCGTACTACAACGTGTTGTACGACCGTGATGCCCAGGGCGGTGAGCTGTTTCACGTGTACACCGAACCCTTTGAAGGGCGGTTTTTCTTCGAGATTATCCAGCGCAAGAACGGTTACGCCGGCTATGGCGCCGCGAATGTGGCGGTACGCCTGGCGGCGATGGCCAAGTCGCGCAGTGGGGCAGTGCGCCAGGCCAGGCTGTAGGGCGTTGCCGCTTCCTTCGTACGGCATGGCAGCCCATAATCACGGCCTGCATAAATGGCCGTGAGCGCACCATGACCCCGACCTCCGAACTGCCCGACGCCCCCCTGGCGCCGCGCAAAAGCCGCAAGAACAACCCGGAAAAGACCCGCGAGAACATTCTGCAAGAAGCCATTGTCGAGTTCGTGCAGCAGGGGCTTTCGGGGGCGCGGGTGGACGCCATCGCTGAGCGCATCCACACCTCCAAGCGCATGATCTATTACTACTTCGGCAGTAAGGAACAGCTGTACGTCGAGGTCCTGGAAAAGCTCTACGGGGATATCCGCAACACCGAAACCCGGATGAACCTCACTGAACTGGAACCCCGTGAAGCAATCCGGCGCCTGGTGGAATTCACCTTCGACCACCACGACCAGAATGTGGATTTTGTGCGGATTGTCAGCATCGAGAACATTCACAACGCCGAGTATGTGAAGCAGTCGGACGCGATCAAGGCGATGAACAGCAATATCCTTGAAGCACTGGGCGCGACCTTGCGCCGAGGCGCGGAGCTGGGGGTGTTCCGCGCTGGGCTGGAGCCGCTGGATGTGCATTTGCTGATCAACTCGTTCAGCTTTTACCGGGTATCCAACCGGCATACCTTCAGTGAGATTTTTCAGATCGAATTGTCGGATGAAGCAATCAAGCAGCGGCATCGGGCGATGATCTGCGAGTCGGTGCTGCGTTACCTGCAAGCCTGATTTCCCCACCGAACTCAATGTGGGGCGAGTCAGCTCCCACATTAGGATCCGGTTTCTACAGTGAAGTATTCATGCTCTGGAAATGAGCGAGCATCCTTTGTGCATCTGCTTTCTCACCACTGAACAACTCGAACGCCTTCACCGCCTGGAACACCGCCATATTCCCCCCATCCAGGGTGCGGCAACCCAGCGCCCGGGCGTTGCGTAGCAGCTCGGTTTCCAGCGGGAAATAGACGATCTCCGCGACCCACAAATCCGCGCGCAACAATGCTGCTGGCACGGGCATCCCCGGTAGCTTGGCCATGCCCATGGGCGTGGTGTTGACCAGGCCGTCAGCCGCCGCCATCGCGTGACCCAGGTCGCTGCCGGCACACGCTCGGTCAGGGCCAAAGTGTTGGTTGAGGTTGGCGGCCAGGCTTTGGGCGCGGTCGTGATCCATATCGAAAATACTCAACTGGCCGACACCTTCGGCCAACAGCGCGTGGGCCACCGCCGCGCCTGCGCCACCGGCGCCCATCTGCACCACGCGTTGGCGCGCAGCGTCATGCAGGCCACGGCGAAACCCTTCGGCAAAACCCAGGCAGTCGGTGTTGTGACCGATGCGCTTGCCATCGCGCCAGACCACGGTGTTGACCGCGCCGATGCCCCGGGCTTCGGGCGACAGCTCATCGAGCAACGGCAGGATCGCTTGCTTGCATGGGTAGGTGATGTTCAATCCGGTGAAGTTCATCTGTTCGGCGGCCTTGAGCAGATCGGGCAGGGCGCTGCTGTCCAGTTGCAGCGGGTCCAGGTCGATCAGGCGATACAAGTAGCGCAGACCCTGGGCATCGCCTTCCTGCTCATGCAGGGCCGGCGTGCGGGACGCCTGGATGCCGGCGCCGATCAGCCCGGCAAGAATACGCGGTTTCATTTGAGCTCCCGGCTGAAATGCTCGAGGGCCAGGTGATAACCGTGGCTGCCAAACCCGGCGAGCACGGCCTTGGCAATGGGCGAGACGAAAGAGTGATGACGGAACGGTTCGCGGGCATGCACGTTGGACAAATGCACTTCGATCACCGGCAGTTCACTGGCCACCAGGGCGTCGCGAATGGCCACCGAGGTATGGGTCCAGGCCGCCGGGTTGATCACAATGCCCGCACAACGAGCGCGGGCGCCATGGATCGAGTCCAGCAACTCGCCTTCGTGGTTGGTCTGGCGAAATTCCAGTTTCAGCCCGAACTGTTCGGCGCTACGCCCGCATAGGGCGGCGACGTCAGCCAGGGTCTCGTGGCCATAGGTGGCCGGTTCGCGGGTGCCGAGCAGGTTCAGGTTGGGGCCGTTGAGGACCAGCACAATAGGCGGCATGGGGGTGTCTCCACTGTTGTTTTTATGGATGGAGACAAAATGTACTGAATGGTTAATTTGGTCAATTGGCCAAGCGCGGTGCTGCAGATAACCGTTCGATTATCGAACGGTGAATGCAGCCTGTCGGGACTGTCCAAGAGTTGATGTCAATTGGAAACCATTCTCGACAAAACTTAAGATGCCCGCCTGTTTGCTTTACTTCCCCCGGGATCCGCAGCACCGCGCTCAAGGGCCAGGTCACTGACCGGTCGCCCCCATGGCGGCAACTCGGCAGAGCGGGTGTTTCCCAGCCCGTATCTCAAGGCTGAAGAGTCGCGGGATTGGGAGATGGGCGTCAATGTGTTCAAGGAGGGGCTGTTTTTCAACGACGACCGCCTGGGCATCTGCGGTTACAACCCGGCATTTGAAGCGGTGCCAGTCGTTACTAGTCTGTGAGGCAGCTCTGGCAATTTGAAGAGGCCGGCTGTCGGCTGGGGCTGGATAAAGCATTGGTCGGCGACAAATAACCTAACGGATGGGTTACGATGAAAGTAGGCACTTACAAGGGATATGTGATTGCAGTGTTGCTCAGGGATGAGCATTGCCCGCCGCACGTACATGTCATGGGCAAGGACTGGGATGCGCGTTTTCGCTTCAGTTTCCTGGATGGGGACGTGGCGTTGTGGGATGTGTATCCCGAGCGGCGGCGACCAGCCACTAGCGTTCTGGAAGGCATTCGCCAGACCTTGATGCAGCCGCATTATCTGGCGCGGGCACAAAGGATCTGGTGGGAGAAGCTGCAAACAGTCTGCCTGGAGAACCATTCCTGGGATTGGGAGGCCGACGAGGTCGTGCCGGGGTTGGTCATCCGGCGAGGTGTCTACGTGATCGCCAGGGCCCGGCACGATGTGGCGGGGCGGCGAACCATCTTGAACCTGGTGAGGGCGCCAGGATCCGTGGAGATTGAGTTATGAAAACGGTAAAAGCCAAAGTCCGGCCTGATGCACCGATCACTGACGCCGATGTTGATAAGGCCGTGGCCCGTGGGCGCAAGCTCAAGCGGGTGTACGCCAATGCCAGCTCCGTGCACTACCAGGACGACTGCATTTCCATCGGCTTCGGCGACGGCAGCCGCATCCTGTTGCCGGTGGCCGGTCTCTCTGAATTCGAAGGTTTTTCTGCGCAGGACTTCCAGGCGCTGGAGGTCGGTTTTGGCGGCAAGGCACTGTGCTGTGAAGCTCGTGATCTGCATGTTTCCATCACTGGCCTGGTCGCTACGAGTCAGCCCCTGATGGACCTGGCGGCGAGCATGGTGGCATCGCGCAACGGCCGTAAAACCAGCGCCGCCAAGTCCGCAGCCGCCCGTGCTAATGGCAAGAAGGGCGGGCGGCCACGCAAGGAGGAGTGATGCACAGCCGGGGGAGTGGGCTTATGTGGGAGCGGGCAAGCCCACTCCCACATTTTTCTAGGTGTGCCGGGGCCGAGGGTTAGCGCCGGGTCAGCAGCACGCCTGATTCCATATGGTGGGTCCACGGGAACTGGTCAAACATTGCACACTGGGTAATGCGGTGCGTGTCGTGCAGTTGCGCGATGTTCGCCGCCAGCGTCTCCGGGTTGCAGGAGATGTACAGGATGTTCTCGAAGCGCCGGGTCAATTCGCAGGTGTCCGGGTCCATGCCTGCGCGGGGCGGGTCGACGAAGACGCTGCCGAACGCGTAGCTCTTGAGGTCGATACCGTGCAAGCGTCGGAACGGCCGTACTTCGTTCAGGGCTTGGGTCAGTTCTTCAGCGGACAGGCGCACCAGGGTGACGTTATCCACCGCGTTTTCATCGAGGTTGCTCAGGGCGGCGTTGACCGAGGTCTTGCTGATCTCGGTGGCCAGCACTTTGCGCACGCGGGTGGCCAGGGGCAGGGTGAAGTTGCCGTTGCCGCAATACAGCTCCAGCAGGTCATCGCTGCGATCGCCGAGGGCCCCATAGGCCCAGTTGAGCATCTTCTGGTTCACCGTGCCGTTGGGCTGGGTGAAGGCACCTTCGGGCTGACGATAGCTGAAGGTGCGACCGCCGACATCGAGTTTCTCGACCACGTAGTCGTGGCCGATCACATCGCGCTTGCCCTTGGAGCGGCCGATGATGCTGACGTTCAGATCGGCAGCCAGTTTGTTGGCCGCCGTGTGCCAATGCTCGTCCAGCGGGCGGTGATAGCACAGCGTGATCATCGCGTCGCCGGCCAGGGTGGTGAGGAACTCCACCTGGAACAGTTTGTGGCTCAGGGCAGCGCTGGCTTGCCAGGCGGCCTTGAGTTGCGGCATCAACTGGTTGATGCGCAGGCTGGCGATGGGGAATTCTTCGATCAGGATCGGCGTGCGCTTGTCATCCTGGGAGAACATCGCGTAATGGCGCTGACCCCCTTCGCGCCACAGGCGAAACTCGGCGCGCAGGCGGAAGTTCTGCAGGGGCGAATCGAACACCTGCGGCTCGGGCGCGTCGAACGGCGCGAGCAGGTCACGCAAGCGCGTGACCTTTTCTTGCAGTTGCAGGGCGTAACTTGCTGCGTCAAAAGTCATGCGGGGAACCAGCCTAGCTTGATCACGAACAGAATCGACAGGATCACCAGCGCTGGGTTGAGTTCACGGTAGCGGCCCGTAAGCAGCTTGATACCGGTCCAGGCGATGAAGCCGAAGGCGATGCCGTTGGCGATGGAGTAAGTGAAGGGCATCGCCAGGGCGGTGATTACCACGGGCGCTGCAACGGTGATGTCGTCCCAGTCGATTTCCGCCAGGCCCGAGGTCATCAGCACCGCGACAAACAGCAGCGCGGGGGCGGTGGCAAACGCCGGGACGCTGGCCGCCAGCGGCGAGAAGAACAGTGCCAGCAGGAACAGGATTGCCACGACGATGGCGGTCAGCCCGGTGCGGCCACCGGCACTCACGCCAGCAGCCGACTCGATGTAGCTGGTGGTGGTCGAGGTACCCAGCAGCGAGCCGGCCATGGCTGCGGTACTGTCGGCGATCAGGGCGCGGCCCATTTTCGGCATGTGACCGTCCTTGCCCATCAGGCCGGCGCGCTTGGCAACGCCGATCAGGGTGCCGGAGTTGTCGAACAGGTCCACGAACAGGAAGGCGAAGATCACGCTGATCAAGCCCACGTCCAGGGCGCCGGCGATATCCAGTTGCAGGAAGGTCGGGGCCAGGGAAGGTGGCATTGATACCACGCCGCCAAAGGGGGTGACGCCCAGCGCGATGGCGGCGATGGTCACCGCGAGGATGCCGATCAGTACTGCACCGCGCACTTTTAGCGCTTCCAGGGCCACGATCAGGAAGAAACCCAG
>LNAP01009697.1_pt1 | contig 11967 bp, 7 predicted proteins | sample 602601 | NCBI WGS metagenome assembly LNAP01 (sample SAMN02440304, study PRJNA202911) | soil metagenome | biome: Subtropical and temperate rainforests or woodlands; isolation source: soil samples (1 kg each in a 20% v/v slurry with milli Q water) were... ... | reverse complement strand
AGAGCGCCAGCCTGCTCGTGCCCTACCGCGGGCGCGGCGGCTCGCGGGGCGGGTCGTTCCGCTACGTGGCCGCGGCGGACGTGCTGGCCGGCAAACTCGCCCCCACCGAACTCAAGGGCAAGATCGTCCTGGTCGGGGCCACGGCCCCGGGCCTGCAAGACCTTCGTGCGACACCGGTAGGCGCCACCTTCCCTGGCGTGGAAGTGCATGCCAACATCATCTCCGGCCTGCTCGATGGGCGGCTGCCCTTCGTGCCCGACTACGCCCCCGGCTACGACGTGCTGGTGCTGCTCGTCGCCGGGCTCACGCTGGCCTTCGGCATGTCGCTGCTGCCCGCCTCGCGCGCCGTGCTGCTCGGCGCGGCGGTGGCCACGGTGGTCATCGGGCTGAACGCCGCGCTCTTCGCCAGCTTCGGGCTGGTGCTGCCCCTGGCGGTCGCGCTGATGATGATGGCCATGGCCTTCGTGCTCAACATGAGCTGGGGCTACTTCGTCGAGGCGCGTGCCCGGCGCGGCCTGGCAAGGCTCTTCGGCACCTACGTACCGCCGCAGCTGGTCGACGAAATGCTCGAGCGCCCCGAGCGCTACAGCATGCGCGCCGAGAGCAAGGAACTCACCGTCATGTTCTGCGACATGCGCGGCTTCACGCAGCTTTCCGAAACCATGGCGCCGGCCGAGCTGCAGGCCTTTCTCAACGCCGTCTTCAGCCGGCTCACCGAGATCATCAACGCCCACCGCGGCACCGTCGACAAGTACATGGGCGACTGCGTCATGGCCTTCTGGGGCGCGCCGGTCGACACGCCGGACCACGCCACCCTGGCCGTCCAGGCGGCCGTCGGGATGGCCGCCGCCGTGCGGGAACTCAACCTGACCCACCGCGAGGCCGGCCGCCCGGAAATCAGCGTGGGCATCGGCCTGAACACCGGCGTCATGAGCGTCGGCGACATGGGCTCCGCCGTGCGCCGCAGCTACACCGTCGTCGGCGACGCCGTCAACCTGGCCGCCCGCCTCGAAAGCCTCGGCACCCACTACGGCGCCCAGATCCTCGTGGCCGAGAGCACCCGGCGCGCCGCGCCCCTCTACGTCTGGCAGGAACTCGACCGCGTCTACGTCCGCGGCAAGGCCCGCGCCGTGGCCATCTTCACGCCGGTCGGGCGCAGCGGCGACGTGGGCGTGGCCCAGCTGGCCCAGCTCGAACGCTGGGCACTGGTGCTTTCGGCTTACCGCGCGCAGCAGTGGGCGGAAGGGCGGACCCTGCTGGCTCCATTACTGGCCGGAGATACGAAAAAAGTCCTTTACCACCTTTACGCGAAGCGTTTAGCCTCCATGGCATTGCAGCCCAAGGACCCGGACTGGGACGGCGCAATCCGCTTCGACACCAAGTAACCGAGGGTCTTTCACAATGCAGGTGCGTGTGCTCGGCTGTTCCGGCGCCATCGCCAGGGACTGCCGCACGACATCCTTTCTGGTCGACGACGACCTCCTCGTCGACGCCGGCACCGGCGTCGGTGACCTCACGCTCGAGCAGATGGCCGGCATCGACGACGTGCTGCTCACGCATTCGCACCTCGACCACATCGCGGCGCTCCCGCTCATGATCGACGCCATCGCCTCTCGCCGGGCCCAGCCCCTGCGGGTGCATGCGCTGCGCGCCACCATCGAGGCTCTGCGCGCCCACGTCTTCAACAACGTCATCTGGCCCGACTTCGCCAGCATCCCCAGCCGCGAGGCGCCCTTCGTCAGCTTCCACGACATCGCCATCGGCCAGACCCTGCAACTCGGCGCGCGCCGCCCCAAGGCCATCGAGGTGCTGCCCGCCGTGCACACCGTGCCCGCCTGCGGCTTTGCCGTGCGCTGCGCCAACGGCCAGGGGCCGCACTGGGTCTTCAGCGGCGACACCGAGCGCAACCCGCCCTTCTGGGACCGCGTGAACGCCCTCGACGTGGCCATGCTCGTCATCGAAACCGCCTTCAGCGACCGCGAGAAGGCCCTGGCCCAGCGCAGCCTGCACCTGTCGCCCGCCAGCCTGGTCGACGAGCTGGCCCACATCGCACCCGGCCGGCACTACCCCATCTACATCACCCACACCAAGCCGGCCGAAACAGCCAGATCGACGCCATCACGGCCGACTGGCAGGCGCGCGGCGTGGCGCAGCACGACATCCGCTGGCTGCAGACGGCGAGCGTGCTGACCGTTTGAATCCGCTGGCGCGGCCGAAGGGGCAGGCATCGTCACTATCGGCAGGCATGACAAGTTTTGTCAGTGCGTGAGGCGCCCGAACAACGAAATATGTCACTCCGTGTAAGCAAAACGTGAAGAACTGCACGCGAAGAGGCGGTTGCGGGGCTTCGGGCCCCTGGCACGGTAGCTGCGGAGAGAAGACCGCGCCGGGGCAACAGCCCGGGCCCCGTCAACCAACTTGGAGTAAGAAATGAACCGTCGTTCCATCGCACGCAACGTGCAAAAGGGTTTCACCCTGATCGAGTTGATGATCGTCGTGGCGATCATTGGTATCTTGGCTGCTGTGGCGCTGCCGGCGTATCAGGATTACACAGTTCGAGCGCGCGTCACCGAGGCCTTGGTGGGGGCCGCTTCAGCAAAAACCGCAGTCTCTGAGAATGCCGCAAATGGTGCCGCTACTCTAAATCTCGGCGTGACTGACTTGGCCAATACCAACGGATCGAAAAATATCTCCACTATGGCGACGAACGCCGATACTGGTGAAATCACGGTTGTAACGACTACCGCTGCTGGTGGCGTTACGCTGAAGCTGACCCCGTATACGGGCGCGACCGGTGCAACCGCTTTGGCTAAGACTGTCCTTCCAGATGGCCCAATCATTTGGAAGTGCACTACCTCGGCTGTTGCCAAGTACAAGTATGTGCCGTCGGAATGCCGCGCTGGCGGAGCCTAATCGGTAATTCGATGTTGAGTTGAGTGACTGAGTAGCTCTAACGTAGCTAGGTGGTCAAAGTAAATCGCATCCGCGTTCATCACGATCAGAGTGGAGTCACTCAGTCGAATTGATGAATGTGGTTGCGATTTTCGATATTTTTGCGGCCATGGGGCTGCTTTTTTTTGAACAATCGGTCCATCAGCGAAAAGTGGAGCAAGGCACGCGCCTCGGAGCGGCGATTGCATTAGGTAGTACACGCAGCGCAATATTACCGAGCGCGAAGAAGGCCCGTCTTCGCTAGGATCAGGTGCAGGTTGTGATTCGCACCGCATACGACGTGCAGCGTGTCTTCCAGCGCTGCGGCTCAGGTGTTCCTCAATCTCATGTGACCGATGGCCGGCTGGATGGCACTGCGCAGATGGATCGTCGCCTTCAGGCATTCGCGTGATGCCTCGCCTCCGACCGGAGCGCGGGATGCGCACCCTTTCGATCTCCACGGCCCGTAGCTCTTTGTCCATGATCGCGGCGCATCGGCTTGCGCTCGGTCAGGATGGTTTGGACCTTGTCAGTCGGATGTGCAATCGCCTTGGGCATCACTGTCGTGTCGGCAATGACGCGCTCCACGCTCGCCTTCTGGTCGTGCCGCCTCAATGGTCGCTATCAACAAAGTCTTCGCGTCTTCCTAGCCGATCCACTTCCTCCATCGCGTGAGACTGCTCGGATCAATGGGCGCTTCGGTCTGCATGTATGTCTGCTTCGCCGCAGAAGTCTTCCAATAGGGGTTCGTAGCGCGGCTTCGTCGGAAGCGTCAAAGGAGCGCTACCGCCAGCACAATGCGGCCGTTCCGGGCGTGCCGGCGACCATGTCCTTTTTGCCCGTGGCGTCCAGCGTAAAGTTGCCGCATTTGGTGTCTGCGGCTTGTGCGCCCGCGCGTTTCGCGGTCAGCGTGTAGCCGCCATCATTCCCGCCGGGGTCGAGGGCGACCCCCAAGGTGTAATAGCCGTGTTCCGACTGGGCACCGTAAGGGAGCTTCAGTTTCGCAATGTCGGTCGCGTTGCCGCTGGTCATGTAGCTGCCGTTCTGCGCGCGCCAGCGCTCCTGCCGCGCGGCCGCCTCGTTGAGCAGGCTCTGCCCTTCCAGGCGACGGGAGCGAATCACATATTCCTGGTACGCCGGGTAAGCAATCGCCGCGAGGATGGCGACAACCGCCACCACGATCATCAACTCGATCAGGGTGAATCCCTTTTCAGCTTTGCTCATTGGTTGCTCCTTCAAGCCTGACCGCTTGTTCGCTGCCCACATCATTTCTTCGCCGGATTCGGAGGCTGCCGGCGCCAGCTCTGGCGACCGATCTCGACGCCTGAGTTGACATCTTCTCCTTTGCCGCTGGAGGCAATGTCCTGCCCGCCGCGGATGACGTGCGTACCCCCATCGCCGTCTTTGCCGCTGACCTTTTCTCCGCCTACTGCGTCGTCTGCCGTCGCCATTGATGTCGAAGACGACGTAGTCGGTCTGGCCGCCAGCATCGGGGTCGATGGCGTACCGCGTGCCGCTCAGGCCGGCGGTGCAGGGGTCTTCCGACGTGCGCGCCGTGGAAACGAACAGTCCCCGCCCATACAGAGTCATGTCGTAGACCATCTTTTCTCCGTTGCGCGGCAGGTCCACATACCAACCCCATTTGGTGACGTCGGCGTCCGTGGAGCCCTTTGCATCGCTTGCATACCACTGAACTGTGTTGCTCGAGAGGCTGTAGCTGCCCGAGCCCAGGGCGGTGAAGGTCTGGCTTTGCAAATGACTGCGGTCCTTGTTGGCGGATGGCAAGGGGGTTGGCAGGGTCGCGCCAGCAGTGGTGTAGCGATCCCAGATGCCATAGATCGTCTGCTTTTGCGTGTTGCTCTTGTCGCTCACCGTCAGCAGGCGTCCGGTACCGAAGAGGATCAGGTCGCCTGTGCCCGTCGGGTGGTCCACCACGTAGGGCGCGGCCGTGATGGGCTGGCGCGCATCGCTTGCGTCCTTGGCCGTGTAGAACTTCTGCACCGTCCATGCACTGCTGTCACCGCTGCTCAGGTCGAAGCGCCACACGTTGCCTGCCAGGTCGCCCGCATAGGCACGGTCCACCTTGCCATCGCTGTTGCCATCGATGCCGGAGACCCGCGACAAGCCGTTGCCCAGCGGCAGCGACGCAGCCAACTCGGCGGGAGTCATGCCGCTGTCCATGTCGAAGCGCTTGATCACATCGCCGTTGGATATGTCCACCACGAAGAGGCTGGCGCCGCCCGTGCTGCTGTTGCCGCCTTGGTAACCATTGGGCACCAGCGCGACCCATTTGCCTTTGTCGCTGCCTGTCGTGGGGTCGTTGAGTCGGGCGATGGTCGGCGCGGGCAGCGAATTGCCCATGTTGGTGTCTTGGTCGGTGCCGAACTCCCATAGCAACTTGGGGGCGGTCGCGGTGGTGATGTCCAGTGCAAAAATCTGCCGTCCGCCAGCACCCAGGCTGCCGATCAGCACCTTGTGCCAAGCGCCGCCGAAATACACGTCCGTTGCCACGGGGGTGCCGTCGACGTAGTAACGATGCGGCGTTCCGTCTTTCGCCCCGTAGTTCGAGGCAGTCAGGGTGTTCAGGGTGCCGCGCAAGGCGCTGGGAATGTAGGCAAACTCCTCTTCACCGGTGTCCGCCAGGAAGGCATGAAGCATGCCGTCGTTGGCGCCGACATAGATCATCTCTTTGTTCTCGCCCAGAGTGCTGGCAAAGGCGGCATATTTGCCGTCCTTTTCCAGCGCATCGGCCGCAGAGCCTCTGTACGACGCGCCGCGCACGCGCAGCGGCGAAGAATTGACGATGTCGCCCAGCAGGTTCGGTTGTCCGCTTGTCAGGTTCTTGCGTGTGCGCAGGGTGTTGTTTTCGCCGCGCAGGAAGTCAATGCGCGCCGCTGCCTTGCCATCCGAGACACCCGTGATGGGATCGATGTTGAGCGCGGTGATCCATGCACTGTCATTGGGCTGTCCGGAGATGCTGGCGTATTTGAACTCGCGCAACTCAGGGGCGGTTGCCCCTGCCCCGCCGTAGTAGATCTTTCGATCGGTGCGCCCGGCCAGTTTCTCCGCCGCGCTCCACTGCTTGGTGTAAGTCTGCACGGACTCGACTTCGGCGACTTTCTCGTGAATCACGTCGCCGGTCCAGCCATCGGCCGTGAAGGTGGTGCGATAAATATCAGCACCGTCCGAGATGGAGCTTCCTTGCAGGCTCACCGACACCGCCGTCACCGAGTCGTTCTTCTGCAGGATGTCATTGAAGGCCTTGGTCATCTTCTCCTTCAACGTCGTGGCATTGGTCACGAGGAAGTAATTGTCCGGGTCGCCTTTCACGCTCGTGGGGTCACGGTCGGGCATGCCGTACTTGGCGGCGTACCACAGTGGGTCCTTGAGGAAGCTGCCCGACGTGCTGCTGGTGCTGGGCGTGAAGGTGCGGCTGGCTGCTAGCGGCAGATTCTGGCATTCGGAGTCGCCCGATCTCCCCGTGCAATAGCCCGGAGCACGGCCTTGCGGCGTGTTGAGCGCGTAGAAGACCGAGTTGGTGTCCTTGTCGTGCACTTCCAGGTACATCCCGTCCTGCGTGGTACCGGAGATCACGTAGCCCATGTGCTGGCCGATGCCGCCTGCTGCGTACTCGGAGACCATGTCGATCTTGACGGTGCCGTTGGACTGCAGCGCGACGGTGTAGCGGGAGATGGCGTCCATGTCGTGGTCGGCGCCCTGCTCCACGTCTTCGTAGTTGATGCGGAATTCCGCATACGGGCGCCCCGCGTTGACCAGCAAGTCATGGTCCTCGGTGCCGGTGTTGGCGATGCGGTCCACGTAGTAGTCCACGATTTGATTCGTGGGTGCGAACTTGGATGGGTCGATGTTGCTGCCCGTCACGGACTTGGCAAACGGGGCGATGGTCACGTAGTTTCCATTGCCGACCGGGAAGCGGATCTCGGGCAGCGGCGACGCAATGGCGACCGCGTAGGTCATCAACCGGTTCTTCCCGCTGGTGTTGCCGAAAATAGGGTTGTTGGCAGCAAAGCGTGAGACGCCGGCGGAATAGTAGGTGCCTTCCTTGCTGGGCTCCTGTGGGGACAGGCCTCGCACCCATGACAGGTCGTCGATCTGCTTCACCGTAGGGGCTGCGTCCGCATTGGAAGACGTCGATTGGCCGATGAAGAAGTTCTTGCCGTTGATGCCCTCGGCGGTCCCGATGGCATTCACCTCGGTCGAGACGTTGAAGCCGCTGAGGCTGTCGACACTCGCCGCAATGCTCTTGTACCGGCTTCCTGGCATCTTGAAGTCATACGACGGGTTGATGTCACTGAGCACAGTCATGACCGGGCGAGCGCAGTGCTGATAGCCGCCACCGCCGTTGGCCGTGGACTTGTAGGGCGAGATCCAGTCAGGCTTGGAAAGGCTCAGGCCCGCGTCCTTGGAGCCGCTGTCGGTGTAGCTGTATTCGGTGTGCGCGGCCGATGCGCCGGCGAAATAGCGCATCGTCTCGAACATCATCTCGCCCACCGGATTGCCCCACATGGCGCAGATGGACGGATCGGTCTTGGCGCTGATGGGGCCGTCGGTGATCCACCCGCAGTTGTTGTACGTCGAACCATTGAAGCCGATCGCCTTCTGGCGATCGATGTTGGCGACCACGCCGTTGACGCCGCTCTTGAACTGGCCCGTCTGCAGATTCACTTCGTCCGTGAATTTGCTCATGTTGCGACGCAGCGTGCCGCCAGCGATGTTCTTCTGGTACGAGCCGGTGAGTAAGCCGAAGTACATCTTCTCGTTCTCGCCGAAGTCATGCAGCAGACCCGTGGGCTTGTAGATGGTGGTGCCGCCGTTGTTCGGGTAGGGCTTGCAGGTGGTTTCGCGCAGGGCCGCGTCGCTGCTGGAGCAGGCCTCCACGCGGATCTTGCGGTCTGTGATGACGCTCTTTGGGTAAGAGGCCTTCAACGCCAGGCCCCAGTTGTCGTCGCCCGTCCCTTCGACGTGGCGAAATCGCAGGGTCTTCCAGCCCGGCGTACTGAAGTAAATCGTGGCCGAATGACTATCCAGGCTTGCCGGTGCTCGGTTATTGGCGTGCCCGCCATACCAGCCCAGGGTGGTGCCGCCGAGGACGACCTCCACCGCATCGTCGCCGTCGATTGCGAAAACATAGTTACCCGTGGCGGGAATGTAGACCTTGCCGTCGATCTGGGTGAGATAGTTGTCCTGGGTGCAGCCGTTGTTGCCCGCATAGGGGTTGTTTTTTCCCCCTGTGGTGTTGATCACGCTGAGGGTGCCGCTGCCGCAGAGGTAGGTCGAGTTCATGAACGCGCTGAAGCGCGTGTTCATGTCTGTTGCGTTGCCGGGTATGGCGCCATTCCACTTCCAGGTGCTGATGGTCAGGTCCTGGAAGCTGCTGGAAGGCAGCATGGTGAACTCAGTGCTTGCCGTCGCCCGTTCGCACGAGGTGCTGTTGTCCACGCAGTAGCCCTGCGCCACCGGTTGTTCCTTGGACACCCATTCCCAGATCTGGAACTTCGAGTCGTTGAGAACGCGCAGGCGGGGAATGGCACCGTCACCGCTCTGGTCCGTGGTGGTCACGGCGAACAGGTGGCGAGTACCCGCGACAGGCTGCGCGAGGGGCGCGTATTGACGAATGTCGTAGGTCGCGATGTCCCGGGACGGATCGTAGGCTTTGCCCCAGCTGTGGGCATCGCGGGGAATGAAGGCGCCTTCCAGCACGGTACTGGAGGTGGTGTCGGTCACACGCGTACCGCCATAAAGCACCCGCCGCATGGCGTCCATGCGAGAGGTGGTCAGGTAGTTCAGGAAGTCGCCGCTCCAGGTCGTGCCGTCGCACTGCTTCTTTCTCGTCCCCGTAGCCGCGGCGAACGGCTTGAAAATATCGTCGCTGTACGTGTAGCAGGCGTTGTTGTTGAAGTAGCCGTAGTAGTCGATTTTGTCAGGCTTGTAGCCCACGTCGATCACGCCGTCGCCGTCCAGGTCGGAGGCATCGTTGTACGCCTCGTAATACAGCTTGTGGTCGCGTCCCATCACCAACATGTTCAGCGGCGGCGCGCTTTCGCTCACGAACAGCGGTGTTTGCGCAAGGGCCGTGTCGCCGCTGCTTTGCGCGGTGGCCAGGTGCTGGCCGGTCAGCATCGCCAAGAAGGCGGCCGTCAGGCCGACGACGTGCATGACGCGAAAAGGCAAGCGTTTGGATTTCGGGGAGCGAACCATCGTGGCTCTCCTCAGTTTTTATTTGATGAACAGGTTGATCGTGGAACGCAGGCACAGCGCGTCGGGCCCGCAGTCCTTGGCACCGTCGCTCGCCAAGGTCGCTTGCGCGTTGAGTTCGTAGAACTCCGTGCACCCAGTGGTGCAGGCATCCAGCGCAGCCGTCGCGCTCCCCCCCTTGGGCGACCGCGTAGCGATATGGCGGGGATACCAGTAGCCATTGGGCTTCTTGAATCCGGTAGCTTTGGCGCTGACACTAAAGTCGCTGTCCAGACCCAGCGTGGCTTCGGAGACGAAGCAGGGCGCGCCGGCTGCCATGGGAGTAGTCGCGCCCGAAACGCACTGAGCCAGCGAGATACCGTATTTCTGGATGACCCGCTCGCCTTCGCGCAGCGCCCCATCGGCTGTCTCCTGCAAGCGCTGGCTTTCCAGCATGTTGCCCGCGATGCGCGATTCCAATGTCACGGTACGCATGCCGACCACCGCCATCAGCAGCATCAGCATCAGCATGATCATGGCGACGAAGAGTGCTGCGCCGCGCTGTTGCGATTTGGAGGGCGCGCGCGAGCGCATTGACATTGAACGAGCAGGGGCTCTCATGGCATCAGGTTCCGCAGGGTGAGGGAGCCGCTGGCGAGCTGGTAGAGCTGGCCGTTGCTGGCGCTGCATCTGTCGCTGGCGCCGCCCAGTTGTGTCCAGCGGGTGCAGACGGAAGACTCCATACCGGCTGTGACCTGGGCCGAACTCGCCAGCAGGACCGCGTAGCGCAGCGAGCGGATTGCCTCGGTGGCAGCGGGGGCGGTGGTCTTGTAGCTGTCGACGGTGCGCGAGGCAAAGGCGTCGGCGATCTTGCCCACGCCGAATTCGAACAGGATGCCCTGCACGCCGTCAGCCACTGCGACTGCGTCATCTTCTTTTGCAGTGCTCCCGGTCTGGCAGAGCAGCACGCCACCTTTGGGGAAGTACTTCTCGACGAACATGCCTGCGCCAAGGGCGGGAGCCGGGGGCGCTACATAGGCATCCAAACTGTCAATGCCAGCCGTAGAGCCCGCGCAATCCTTCTCGTCTTTGTCCCGCGCCTGGAAGCGAATGCACAGCTCACCTTTGGTGGTGGCATAGATGGCCTGGCCCACGTTGAACTTGCAGTCGTTCTTGAGCGGACTGGGGTCGGCGGGAAAGGCTGCGTCCATGGACTGCGTGGGATCGCGCCGGTAGCCGGCCTTGGTGAATTCGCTGTCGAGTGCGCCGAGGGCGTAGCGACCGTTGCCCAGGTTCTCACTCTGGGCCATTCGGAATCCGACGTTGGACGAGCCACTCACGTAGAGCGTGGTGGCGATCAAGACGATGAACAGGCCGATGGCCATCGCCACCATGACTTCCACCAGCGACATGCCGCGCTCGGCCGCCCGAGTGCGCCCGATGCGTTTGCCGTGGACGGGGCCGCGTACCGGCGGCACCGGCTCAAAGCCGCGATTTGAGGGTGAAGGTGCAATAGTCATTGTCGTTTCCGTCCAGGCATTGGCCCTTCTTGACCGGCCAGGCCACGGTGATCGAGATCACGTTGTTCGCATCGGCGCTGACAGCGAAGTGATCCGTCATGACCGTGTCTGTCAGTTCGGGAATCACCTGCTTGGCGCGTGCGCCCCAGCAGCCAAGGCGCTTCGCGGGCGCAGACGCCAGAGGTTGGCAATCTGCGCTTGTCGTGGGGTCAAACGCGGTGCCTTCTTCTTTCTTGTAGCCCCCCAGATCGGTCTTGGGGTCGCCGCTGGCCAGCAAGACGGTGGTCGTGTCGCCGCGCATCGTCTCCATCAATTCAGAGGCAACCATCGATGCCATCTGACGCCGTTCGGTGTCCATGGTGTAGTCGATGGCGCGCATGTGCATGCCCGCTGCGCCAAGCAGGCCGATGCTCACCAGCAGCGCTGCGACGAGCACCTCGATGAGGCTGAAGCCGTGTTGTCGGGTCGGTGGGGGAGGGCGGCGGATGCGCATAGAAGTGAACCGTGAAAATGGGCCAAGCCTCAGGAGCAGGTTTGCCCTGCCGCCAATTTTTCCTGGCGAACCAGTCCGGCCCCGGTCACACGGACGCACTGCACGCGCGAGGCCTGGGTCGCCGAAAACGTCAATAGGTAGGGGGCGCTGCCCGAAGCTGGCGTAGCGGCGCCCATCACGTCGAACACCACACCGTTGTCAGAGCCCGGAGTGATGGTGACCGCGTCGGACGCCACGATCTCGCGCAACAGTTGCCCTCCGGTCACCACCTTGGCTTCCCATTTCTGCCCGGTGGCCGTTACAGCGGTCGGGGTGCGCCTGTACACAGCCTCGGCGCGCGCGAACAGGAGCAGTGTCTGCAGTTCCTGTGCGGCGGAGCTCACCCGTTGATTGGCAATCGTGGTGGTGAACGACGGCGCAGCCAGCGCGGCCAGGATCGCCACCAGTGCGACGACCACCATCGCCTCGATGAGCGTGAAGCCCTGCGAGGCGCGCGGTCGCGGGTGAATGGCTTTGGACACTGGATGACCTTTGTGGATTTCAATTGGCAACAGTGACAAATTGTCACCAGAACGCGGACTCAGACGTTGACCGCTTGTCCGCCCGCTGCCGCCTTCCGTCCATGACGCGACGGAAAAAAGCAACCGATTCGGTCGGCACAATCGCCCCATGCGTTCTCCCGCCACCCCGCCTGCCACCCCCTCGGCCGGCGCGCCGGGCTTCGTCCCCGCGGCCCTGATCGCCTTCCCCTTCCTCTCCCCCCTCGTCGCCGGCCCCTCCGCCAACGTCTGGCAGCTGCTCGTCGCCTGGGCCTGCGCGACGGCGCTG
>LNAP01004988.1_pt1 | contig 11967 bp, 21 predicted proteins | sample 602601 | NCBI WGS metagenome assembly LNAP01 (sample SAMN02440304, study PRJNA202911) | soil metagenome | biome: Subtropical and temperate rainforests or woodlands; isolation source: soil samples (1 kg each in a 20% v/v slurry with milli Q water) were... ... | reverse complement strand
GTTCTAGAGGGGTACGGTTTCTGTCTGTACCAATTTTGTACCAATCAGGCTTTGCTCCAGCTTCCCGACTTCGCTCCAGTCTTCACTGGAGTTGATCCACCGGGCGTAGGTCGACAGTAGCATTTGCACGCTGTGGCCGAGCTGATTCGCAATGAACCCGAGGTTCATGCCTGCCATGAGGCACATGGTAGCGTATGTGTGCCGGCAGTTGTATTGCCGTCTGGCCCTGATCTTCAGCGCGACCAGAGCAGCCTTGAAGTGTTTGTCAGTCACGCTGGCCTGCTGGATGAACTCGAAGTTCTTCGTCGGTGGGAACACATATGGTGACTGCTTGTGCTGGCGCCGGCTCTGCTTTGCCCTCAAATCGGCCACTTCCCTGGCCACCTCAATGGCATTTAACGCCCGGCTGTTCAGCATGACTCGCCGCGCCTCGCGGGTCTTCGTGCGCTCCTCGATCTTGTAGTCCGCCACGATTCTGCACACATTGGCGACACGCCCCTCTGTATCCACCTCATCCCAGCGCAGCGCCGCTATTTCCCCAGGCCGCATGCCGGTGTAAAACGCGAACTCGAAGTAGGCAGCGTACACCCGCATCGAACCGGCCAGCACCTTATAAAGGTGCCCAACAATCAAATCCGCCTCCACCACCGTAAACGGATCCACCGGTTTCTTCGCCTTCGCTGGCAGTTCGATCGAGCCAACCGGGTTCCGTGTGATCAGCTCATCATTCACCGCGCTTTCAAACATGGTGTGCAGGCGCTGGATCGCTGACCTCTTTACCGTTGACGACTTCCACTTAGTCTCGCTGACGATTTTTCGGATCATCGCCGAACTGATCTGATCGATCGGGAGCAGTGCCAGGTGAGGCATCCAGTAAATGTTGAGGGAAATCCGGTAGTTTTTCCGGGTGCCGCCCACGACCTCCCGACTGTCGAGCCAGGTTTGCGCGTACCCCCCGAAGAGGGGCGTGGCGGAATAGGTGGAATAGGTTGAATTCGGGAAAAGCTCGGCGTAACGCTGGTCGTCCATCACGCCGTGCTTGATCAGGCTGGTTACTGTAGAGCGAAGATCTGCGGCTGCTTTAATGCCTTTTGGCGTTTGGGGATAGGGGAGGGTCTCGCAGCGCCGAAATTTCCAAGTGAAGCGGATCCGGACTGACTGGCCCGCGAATTCAACTCCGGCGGGCAATCCCAAAGGCTTTCTAGCCATGCCTCGTATCTCCTGATGCTGTAGTAAATCTGCCCATCGATTTCGTTCCACACGCCTTTCGGGATGATGTTGCGCTGGCGCTTACCCTGGAGGGCGCGCCGGGTGGTCCCGACCATCTCTGCAAAGTTTTTCTCAGCGACCTTGTCGGACAGGTACTCAACCGGTATCTGTTCTGCTGCTGCCACAATGATGCTCCATGCCGCCCGCGGCGGCAGAAGGTTGGAATGGGGTTAGCGCTTTTCGAGGGAGGTGGTGACAGCTTCGACTATCACCGGGCCGACAATCTTTGTGCTGTCCAAGTAATCCTTGAACAACTTATTTAATCGGCCAATAGCGGCTTCACTGGCTTGGTCATGGACCTGGCCCGTGGTACAGCCAGGCCCCCAGCTGCCGAGATTCGAAAGTTCCAGAGTTATGGTGACCTTTGCACCGGTCGTTGTTCTCGATCGTGGCTTCATCACCGCGGCCCCTTGTAGCAGTACACGTAGGCGAACCAGGCGAGGGCGATCATGGTGTCACCTCGCCGACAGGCAACAGTTCGCCGGCGAGCACAGCAGCCAATCCAACCGGCCACCAGTAGCGCGGTCGCTGGTGATCCGGATAGGCCTCTTCACGAATGACCAGCCCTTTACGCCGAAGGGCCTTGAAGATGCTCAGCACGGATGAGGCAGCAATCCCGAGGCGATTCCCTACCTGAAAGGTCAGGCCGCCCATGCCGAACACGCACGCTTGATCACCTTTGGCCAGCTTCTCGCGATCCTTCTGGTGCAGGTACGGTTGGGTGTCTCGATAGAGGTAGGCATTGTTCCGCCCGATCTTGCGCAGCTCGTCGAGGACGGCCTGCTGTTTTTCTGTCAGCTTCATGCCGCCTCCCGTGCAGTCATGACCTCGTCAACGAAGGCCTGAGGCAGCTTCGCGGCGAACTTCCCCTCCGACCACGATAGTGGTTCAGACTGGCGGATCATCTCGTTCAACAACTCGAATGCCGCCACCAACTGTTGATCCCGGATCTCGCCGTCCTCCGGCAAGTCATCGCAGAAGACGTCTGAGGGATCGATCTCGCGCGGCATGTTTGGCTCGCAGATGCAGAGCCGCAGGTCGTTCAGCTCGATATCACTGTCAATCAGGTAGTCACGCAGACTGTCCTCATCGAAGAAGTACTGCTCGCCGTCGAAGATCACAAGCGGCTCGCCGGACCATTCCTTAACTGGCATGGCCGCGAACTTCGCCAGGCGACCCTCCTCGTAGCACTGGCGGCAGTAGCTCCGTATTTCGAAGATCGGATGTTCTGGGTTTTTCTCGCAGCGACGGTGAGTGGCGCCGCACCAGCGGGCCATATGCTCATCGTTACCCCAGAACCGGCCGTCGGCGGCGACCCAGCCAGTCAGGGTCTGAATGCTGGCGGCTTCCGGGGATTCATACATCACGACTTTTTCTTCAGGCATGACTTCGTCCTTGCCGCTATAGCGGCTGACTTTGAAGGGGAAGGGAATGGCTTTTGCCTCGATTGAGGTTAAGGCCGTAATAGCGAGGCTGGATTTTCAGATCAGTGCCGACCACAGAGAGGGTGATGGCGCACACTTCGGACTCTTGCAGCCGCGATAGCTGCGGTGGATCGATTGATAGACAGCCAAGTGCTGTAGTAACCAATCGTCAGCTGGCGCCCTAAATTGATTGCGGTAATGTCACAATGATGTCATCGACAAAAGAATCCTGTTGTTCTCCTTTAAACCAAATGTGACGTCATGCCCTCGATTGATAATTTTCGTTTCACCGCGCATCACCGCCTCCTTGATATGGACGAAACGACAACCCGTCTGATGATGCTCGTTGTCTCCCGCGAAGTTTCGGGCAGTCGCTGGGAAGAAGCAGTGTCCCTCCATAAAAGCGCATATGAGGCGTGGGCGGCCCTTCTCTCTCCCGTGGAAATAGCTCCGATAGCGATTCTTGACGGTCGTCCTGTTGAAGGTTCTGTGCACCTCTGTGATTAGTCAGCTTTCATCCCGGCCAGATCATGGGCATTCAAAGCGGCGCCGGGTTGTCGTGACCTGGGCAGCCGTTACCGCCGAAGTCGAATCCATCACAGGGCGGTCCGAACGGAAGTACTTCTTTGCCTTGGGCCAGCGCTTCGAGTAGGTGATCCTTGGCCTCGTCGGCGGTGCACTCGCGGCCGCTCTCAAGGCGAAACATTCCTTTGAGCTGGCGCTTGCTGAAGTCGCGTAGGGCGCCACGTACGCTCAGGTGAATATGGAAAGTGCGACCGTTTGGGCCGAACGGCTCAGCCGGTTTGTTTTCTGTGGGCATGGGGCGTCCTATGCCGGGTCATGCCCGGGCGGTGAAAATTGTTAAGTGTTGGCTTTACGGGATCAGTCGAAACGCATAGGATGCGCGCAATCCTGAACGCTCCCTCTGGACAGAGCTAAAGTCAGCCATCCGGGTCACATCCGCATGGTGGACCGATGACCGTATGTACTAGGTCAACGTCACGGGCCGAACGTGAGCAATCATTTTCGAACCCATACCCTGACTCGTCATATGGAGGTTCTTTATGCAAATAGAGATCGTTATCAGGCTAGACCTGACAGCGCTGATCATGCTGCTCAAAGCCGCATTCTTAGGCCTGTAAGCGTCGCCCCGGGTAGAAGAGACTCTCCCGGGTTCTTATTCATGCTGGATGCCAATGCGGCGCACAGCGAGAGAACAGGCTGCGGTCAAGCGGCCGCTGTCGATTCCGGCGAGTAGTCCATCCACGAAATCTTGGTCGCCGACTTCCGCCTCAGGTCACTCTGCGGCAGTTTTATCTTCGCCCTAATGATGACGTCGCGACAGCGCCCGAGTTTGCGGATCCGCTCGGCGTATTCAGCTGCGTACTGGGGGGCATCAAACATGCTGCTCAGCTGCGCGACCCGCTTGCCGTCCATGATCTTGATCACACGATCCTCGACAGCCTGGAGCCATTGGCTCATCGAAAGCTCGATGCGCTTGCCCTTTTCAATCTTGAAGTCGCGAACCTTGCGCTTCGCCTCTTCGCGGGCGAAGTGTTCATTCATTCCGAATACGGCAAATGTGCTCATGTCATTGCTCCAGCTTGTTCAGTGCCTTTTTGAGCAGGTCATGAACCTTGCTCGGTGGCGTGTCCTGGTTCATGGCTCGTCGAATGGCTTCGGCAGCCTGCGACATGAACATCGACAGGTTTTCGATCTGTTCATGCTGGTCATCGAGAGAGCTTTCCATCATGCGGATCTCATCACGCAAACCCTCAACTTCTGCGCCAGGATCAATCGACCCATCAACGAAGCGTCGGGCCAGTTCAGCGGCAGCGCCCGGATCTAGTGCGGCATAGTGCAAAAGCTCGTCGTCTTTCAAAGCATTCACTGGGATGCTCATGTCTATCTCCAGTCAGGCGCCGCCCTCTGACCAGGGCGTGGCGTTGCGGTGAGTGTTAGGCGGCTGCGCGCTTGAGCTGGTCGGTGAGCTGTGTCGGCAGACTGCGCAGCGTCAGGGTGCCGCCGGCTTGGTCGAATTCGACCTTCGAGCCGAGCAGGTGCTGCTCGAAGCTGATCGATAAGCCATCGATGCGACCAGTGAAGCGCCGGAATTTGTTTAGGGTCTTCTTGTCCGGCGGCAGAGTGGCGGAAAGCCCGTAGTCTTTGCCCTGGATGAAGTCCGCGAAGTTCTTCGGCTGGTCTTCATCGAGCAATTCCGACAACTCATCGATGGTGATCGCCTCGCCAAGTTTGGCCTGGGCCATCGCGTAACTCACCAGCGTGTTGGTCTTCTCGCGGGCGGAATCTTCGCCCAGGTCTTCGCTTTCAACGAAGTCGCTGAACGCTTTGAGCAGAGTGCGGGTCTCGCCCGGGCCGTCGACACCTTCCTGGCAGCCAATGAAGTCGCGGAAGTAATCGTTTGCCTTTCGGCCGTTCTTGCCCTTGATGAACGAGATGTACTGACGGGATGCTGGGTTGCTCTTCCACTCGCTTAGATTGATCCGCGCGGCCAGATGGATGTGATCGAGATCCAGGCGTCGAATAGGCATCAGCGTCAGCCCTTCGGTCATGATCACTGCTTCGGTTTCCTGAAGCAGGCCAATGACCAGATAGTCGGTCATGCCTTGCACGTAATGGCAGAAGAGGGCGCTACCACCGATTGTCAGGTTGGATTCTTCCATGAGCCTTGTGAGGTGTTCCACGGCGTCGCCGCTGAAATCCACAAAGCTGTCGGTGCCGGCCATGTACTTGCCGAGCCAACCACTGAGAGGGAAGGCGCCCGATTCGGCATGAAAGAAGCCCCAGGCCTTGCCGGCCTTGGCGTTGTAGCTTTCGTTGAACTGATGCATCAGGTCGTCCCGAGCTTGGCTCTCGACCAGCTCTGCGTCGCTGCGATGCAGGATGGCCGGGCTACCGTCGGGCTTCTTGTCGATCTTGTGGATTACGCTGTGAAGAACGGGCATTGCGAGTACCTCGGGTAGGCGCCGCCCTCCGTGACCGGATGCGACAGTGGGGTGGTTGTTACGCCAGGCGAATGCTTCGTGCGATTCGTGGCGTCTTGGTGATCGCGCCTTTCAGAAGCAGGCGGGCCACGCGCTCGGCCACTGCGTTTCCGTTAACGCCGGCGGCAGTGGCCAATTCGGCAATGGTGGGCGAGTAGCCGTTCTTCTCGATGAAGCCCTTGATAAAACGCAGGGTCTCGGCTTCGACCTTGCTGATGGTGGTGTTATTCGACATGTGGATCGGCCTCGCACTTGGCGAAAGCTTTAAGTTGTCGCGACTGCTTTTCGGTAATCACGATTTCAGGTCGCGACATGTTGGCGAAGCGGTCGGAGTCTTCAGCAGGTGCGGCGGCCAGGTTGATCAGGAACGTCGAAACCGTCTCCTGCCATTCCTCGAAGCCGTGGCGCTCGCCCAAAACATTAAGGGCATCATCCAATGCCTTCGACACAATCAGCGATCGCTTCTCGGCGCCAATCCGGTCGAGCAATGCCTTCTCCTTGGCGCGCTTGTCCCTCTGAATATCCGCGTTGCTCTTGGCCATGGCCTGTCTCTTTAATTCCGTGGGCTGGTAGATCCAGCCATGTCTGTCGTCGGCGCTGGCGCACCTGGTTGCTGAGGCGTCTCATGCTGCGACCTTCACCTGATGCCAAGCGCCGGCGGCGTAGAACAGCTTCGCGGCCTGCGCCTCTTCGAGCGACACCTCCGCGGGAACGGCGATCCACCCAGAAGCAACCAGGTGGTTTGGGTTGCAGCTATCTCGCAGCTCCAAGTAGTAATGCTCGATGGCATCCGTCAGGCGCTCGACCTTGTAGATGCCCTCCGGCGAGATCTCCACCGACTTGACGTACTCACCGCCGCGATCGTCTCGACACATGGCGCTGATGTAGATCGTCCAGCGGTAGGAGAACTCGAACAGGGCATTGGCGATGGCCAGGCTGCGGATCTGCCGGCAGCTTTTCCAGTTCGCCATGATCTGGGCGCCACTGGGGTCGATGTTCACGACCGCGACATGATTGGTTCGGAGCAATGCCCGGCAGCTTCGTTCGGCCCGGGCGAATCCATTGTTCGGTTTGCGCTTGCTCATAGCGCCTCCGTCATCCGCCGAATGGCGATGCGTTCCGCCTGGGTGGGAGAAGGGCGGCGACGTTTCAGAACCGTTTCAGGATCGATCGTGTTGGACCGGGCTGGCGCGCGCTTTGGTTCGAAGCCCTGCGCCTCGGTAGGCTTCCCGCCGGACCCGAAGAACTCGGCAATCTTGCGTTCGATATCGGCCAGTGCGGCGGCGCGCGGATCTGGAAGAGGTTTGCCGATCATTGCTTGGCTCCCCGAATGCGGTTGGCTTTGTCTTCGAACTGCATGGCAAGGTCGTAAGCCGACTTGAAGGTTTCGCGGAATGCTCGAGTCTTGCCGCTGCTCAGATCGATCACCCGGAACATGCCCCCGCTCTCACCGCACACTTGAAATCGCACTTTCTTCGGCGGCATGACGCGGTCAACGAGATCGAAGAACTCGATGCGGGCAGCGTGGGTTTTACGCAGCAGCACACCGAGCTCATCGATGCGGGCTTGAAATGATGGATGCATGGTTGATCCTCGGTGTGGGGTTGCGTGTATTCGTCAGCACTCGGGCCGCCTGCTGGTTGCCGTTGGGCGCAGGGGAGAGTGCTGGCGGATAAAGGCAGGCGTAAAAAAGCCCGATCGGAACCGTAATGCTGTTCACTTAAGCGGAGCAGCCTTACGGTCCACCGGAAACCGGGTCTTTGAAATCTTTACCGTCCTTGGCCTCGAAGGCCTCGGACGGTGATCCAGAAACATCCCTCCCACACCCGCCCTTAGCTCTGCCAACCGTCTTCCCGTTGCTGAAATCGGATTTGCCGCAGCCATCACGATCAGTTGAACGGCGATGTATTGGCAGGCTGGCTTGAAGCGGATGTCCGATGGCGCTCGACCAAAAGCCACTGCGGCTTGACTAGCTTCCCGGCGAATCACGTTGTATGCCAGCAACAATCCCCAGACCTCCTGGTAAACCAGGTCGATTTTCTTGCTGCGCAAGGTCATTGCGTTCTGCTGCATTGAGCTTTTGATATCCCTGAAGCCCAGTTCGATTTCCCAGCGCTGCTGGTAAAGCTTGGCGACGGCCATAGTGCTGTAGGTGCCAGCCGGCAATGACGTCATGACGGTTTTCAACTTACCCTGGATTTCATAGCTGACTTCGCGCACTTCCCAGTGAGTTGGAAGGCTCGGATTTCGCTTCCTCGCCTGCGGCGAGACCTTCATGCGTACCAGGCGGTCATGCTCGCCATAACGAACGACTTCTTCACTGACCAGATTCTTGCGTGCCGGGGTCAGCCAGTGGCGGTTAGTCCCGACGTTGCTCAGGCTGAGCATCAAGTCGGCGCTCCAGAACCCTTTGTCGAAAAGCGTTACCGAATGGTCAGGAATCTGCTGCAAAAACTCATCAGCCAAGCGCATTTCACTGCGGCGATAAGGACTCAGTTGAGCATCCAGAATCAGGTGCGAACGCACATTCATCAACGCAACAAGGCGCATCATGGGGAAAGGTGTTTGACGGTCGGTCGACGTATTTCCAGAGCCGAAATGTTCCCGAAGCTCCGGCGTGTCCTGTGTGCGCAGAAGTGCTCCATCTACAGCAAACACCTGCAGATCATGCCAGGCGTCATCGCTATAGCGCTCACCGCCCCATTGAGTACCGGTCTTGCGGAACAACCACTCGACGGGGTCGGCACCTAGCCGCTTGCGCGCTTCTGTCACACCGCTGCGGGCCAACAGATGGTCAGTTGCCAGACCTTGAGCGCAGATGTTCAGCCGTCTCGCGACCTCGTGCACAGGCTCGTCGCGAAACAAAGCCATGCCGAGCACCAACCACAAGACTTGATCTGCGGGCAGCCGACGTCGACGGATGGATGCCTGCGTAGAAAGATCCAGCGCTGAGGCTACCCATTCAACAGGAATGTTTTGAGTGAAGGTACTCAGATCAGAGAAGTTGAAAAGGTCGCCGAGGTCGAGCAGGTCTTGTTGAACAGACATAAAAAATCCGATACCAGAGGTCTGGTATCGGATTTTCTAGGAAGCCCTGCATGAGCTCAAATGCTTAAGTGAACAGCATTACGATCGGAACCGGGCTATTGTTGATGTCACGAAGACCTCCCTACGTGAGCACCTCCCAGGCCCGCTACTGGCGACAGCCTGGGTTTGAATCATCAGCGGTGACCTTGAACTTGGGGTGGCCTACCGATTGTTCGGCCGGTGCGCGGTAACACCGTCGGCCCAGATGTCCGCTGCCTGCCAGGGTGAAGGGCGCAGCCTTCAGGCTTACTGCGCCACGCAGGTGAAGCGGTTAGTGCTGCATTGGTGCGAACCCTCCTTGCTTGAGATGGAAAAACTATTCCGGTTAGGTGCAATTTCTTTCCGATCCCGCTGGATGCAGGGGGCCGCTTTGCGCGGTGCAGAATCATCCGCATCCCGCTGCCCACTCAGTGAATGGGCAGAAGTGATGCCTACGATTTGTCCTTTGCGTTGCCGACCATCAGCACTATCAGTAGCAGCGCGACCAATACCAGGTCACCGACCATTGAAAGGATGCGACTGGCCGAGTCGACGAAAACGATCCCGCCAGCGAGCCCGTAGGCGGCCAGCGAACGCACTTTGGTGCTGAGCCTGCGGAACATGACTACAGGTAGTCTTTGAGGTTGAGGTTCATGATCTTGGCGGCCTTCTCCAGAACCACCATTTCGGCGTCCTCGATTTCGCCATCCGCCTCGGCCACGGTGAGCATGAAGTTCAGGACGGTCGCCGCGTCGTCGACGCTGTGGGCCAGATCCTTCAGTTCTTTCTCGGCGTTCTGGCGGATGATGCGAGGGCCACCGTCATTGAAGTCGGCCTTGGCGCGATCAATGGTGTTGCTCAGCTCGGCGCCGAAGCCCTTCAGGGCCGGCGAGTTGTTGATCAGCTTTTCGATCTTCTCGATCTCTTCCTTTTCGATGTCGCCATCAGCGGAAGCGACGTAGAACACGCCGTAGACCGAAGCCTGCATCAGGTCGCGGTTGGTTATCACGGCCAAGGCCTGGCGGGCTTCGCCGGATTTTTTTCCAAACAGTTTGCCGAACATGGTGGTTCCTCTGGGTTGGGTTGCATCCCGCTGCACCCTGTCGCCAAGGTGCAGAAGTGATGCTTTTCGATCAGGCCTTAGCTGCATCCTGAATACGCTGGTAGATCTCTTGACGATGTACGGCGACCTCTTTCGGTGCCTCAAACGCCAGCTTTACCTGCTGCCCGCTAACGCTCAGCACCGTGATGCTGATGTCGTCATTGATGCGGACGGTTTCACTTGGCTTGCGGGTGAGTATCAACATGGTCCTGCTCCTTGGTTGTCATCCCAAAGCACCCGGCTGCCCAGGTGCTTCAGTGATGCTGTCCGTGCTGCTTGCCGCTGTTACTCGCCACCTGCGGATTGGGCGATGACTTGTTCGGGAGGCCTGAGGCCTCAACAGATCGCCACGCCTGGCAGGCTGCGATCTCTCCAGTCTTGGCGCTTTACGCTTCGCGCCTTGGGTGGAGGCCCCCCATCTGGTCCGTTGAGGCCGGACCATTGCTGCCTGATGTCACTAAAGAGCGGTAGGCCACTTGACCCTTCGCTTCCGGTCCCTGTTTGGGTACCCGGCGGCGATGGAGTGAATATAAGCTGGCTTATTTTAATCGTCAATAAGCAGCCTTATAAATTTTCTTCATGGCGATAAAAAGCCCGCTCAGTGGCGGGCTAATTTCATGCTTCGCAGTACTGTCTCCAGCCGATCCTTACGGCGCCTCCCTCTAAGGATTCGACCATCACGCCGGCCGTCTCGCTGATCTCATCGATTAAACGTTGCCAATCCTCGATGGTTTCGTGCTCAAGCCTGAATACCGTGACCGCTTGAACCTTTTGAACGCCAGGTGCTGCGATGATCGCTTGTAGGCGCCGCCCGGTTGATTCGTAGGAGGTGCGAGGTTTTGTCGTAGGAATCGAGGGGGAGAGCATGCGGTTTTCCTTACCGTGACTGTATGAATACACAGTATTGATGTGAAACCATTTTGGCAAGATGGGCGGAGTACATTTGTACTCTTTGCGGTGTCAGGCGCAAAAAAGCCCACTCGGCGGTGGGCTTTGAGGTGCGTGCGTTTTGGGCAATCTCTACAGCTTTTGCAGCGCCCTTACTACGACGCCGACAATCCTGCAGTTCTCTGCACACATTTCGGTAGGGTACGCAGGGTTCAGCGGCTTCAGAAACCGTCGACCGCCATCATCGACGAGCTTTTTGAAAGTTGCCTGGTCGCTATCTGCCAGTTTTGCTACCACCAGTTTTCCTGACTGAGCATCAGCTTCTGTGTCGACCAAGATCAATGTCCCCTCGGTAATGCTTGTTCCGACAGGAGACGTCATCGAGTCACCTTTTACCTCGAGCCAGAATGCAGGACCTTTTGAGTCGTAGTCTGACAGCTCATACCGATCGGAGTATCCAGGAGGGAAGGGCTCAACTGCCTCCGCCCAAGCGCCAGCGGCAACCCAGCTGATTACCGGATACCGGAAAGACTCAACCGGCTGACGAGCTTCGCCAACGTTTGAGTCGACCTTCGCGGCGCTGATCATTGGACCAATATTTTCAGACAGCCATATAGCGCTCACGCCGCACGCATGCGCGATCTTCGGCAGATGTGCGCTTTGAAGATTTTTTCCAGTCTCCAACTGCGAAATCACTGGCTGCTCCACTCCGGCCTTTTGGGCTAGAGCCTTTTGCGTCAGCTTGGCGTGAATTCGTGCGGATTTAATTCGTTCGGCGAGTGTGCTCATCCGCTGGAATTTATAAGTTTCCTTATTGGCTTGCAAATAAGTGTCCTTCTACATACGATATAAGCAGGCTTATCAGGAGGGATCGAAATGACTCCCATCGAAAGGCTCGTCGACTTCTTCGGCGGGCAGACCAAAACAGCTTTGGCTCTCGGCGTATCTCAGGCTGCGGTTTCGTACTGGGTGTCTGGTATTCACCTGATGAGCGCCGAAAAGGCCTTCAAGGCAGAAGAGCTAACAGCTGGGCAAATCACGGCTCGCGAGCTTTGCTCCCGCCCTCAAACGGCTCGTAAATCAGCCGCCTAAACCACGCCACGCAACCCCGAATGCGGAAGTGAACCTATGGCCTACGACGATAAAGCCCACCGGCACGAGCACCAGGTGAAGGTGCGCCTCGATGACGAAGTCTTTCAGGAGCTGAAGGACG
>LNAP01004987.1_pt1 | contig 11968 bp, 7 predicted proteins | sample 602601 | NCBI WGS metagenome assembly LNAP01 (sample SAMN02440304, study PRJNA202911) | soil metagenome | biome: Subtropical and temperate rainforests or woodlands; isolation source: soil samples (1 kg each in a 20% v/v slurry with milli Q water) were... ... | reverse complement strand
AGGGCGCAATATCGAGAATGCCAGGATTCGGCACGGGGCGTGACATCTTGAACTCCGAAAATGGCGGGGGGCGGCGCGTGACTTTCGATTTCGCCCCGGTCGGGGGCCCCGTATAGCGCGTTGCGCGGCTGCCGACGAGGGCCGTGGAGCGCACCGAGGCCCCCGCCTCGATCAGGGCAGCCCTGATTTTCTCGATGCTGGTCGCGCTCGTGACCGAGACCAGCAGCGCCGCGCCGTCGAAGGCGGTATCGGGCACCGCCACGATCTCGGCGAGCGGCGACAGGGCGCGCGCGACCTCCGCGTTCCAGCCGGACACGCGCACGCTGAAGGTCTCGACCTCGGTCACCAGGGCGCTGTCGGGGACGCGCGAGATCGCGAACACCTGCAGTGCGGCCGGATGGTCGGCGCGCTCGACGAACGGCATGCGCGCGATGATCTTCGGCGCGCCTTTTTCCTCGAGCGAGAGCCACCACGGCGTGCGGCTCGAGGTCGCCGAGACCAGCGCCAGGTCGCCCTTGGATTTCGCCACCGCCTCGACCGCGGCCTGCGCGCTGAAATGTGCGACGTAAGGCACGGTGAAACCAAAATGGAAGCGCGCGGAATCGCGCATCGCCGGCTCGCTCACGGAGATGTCGGCATGCACGGAGAACGGCGCCTGCACGTAAGTGAACGTCGAGATGATGACGCGCCAGATGCTCTCAACCGTGTCGAGCGGCAGGATGCCGCGATGCCGCTGCACGAGGTCACGCATCATGGCGGCCTCGCGCGCCGGGCGGAACGCCGAGCCGACCTCCTGGGTCTGCTTCACCTGGATCAGGCGGTCGATGATGTCGCCACGCTGCATCAACAGGCGATGCATGCCGTCGTCGATCGCGTCGATCTCCTTGCGCAGTTCCTGCAGCGATGGTGGCGCGGGCGGAATTTGGGACATGTCTGGTTGTCGATTGTTACGATGGGAATGCCCTGATTAGGCAGTCGGGGCCGCGAAAGCAAAGAGAAATGACGCTGCTTTCCGCCGAAGGCGCAGCAGGCGAATTTGGTCGATCCGGGCCGCGACTTGACGAAAACCGCCCAAGACGGTAGCTTTTGCCCGTTCCGTGGTCATTTGAGCCGGCCGGCTTGCAGCCACGTTAAAAAACTCGCTAAACAGGCCGGGGACGTTTTCGATCCCGGCCGAACCTTTCGTTCAGGCCGGGTTTTTCATGGCCTGATTTCAAATGCGGTCTCGAGCCCGACCGCAAACGAGGTCGATGGTCAGATGGGTGACGTCAAGTCGATACCGAGTCCTGCGATCAGCGCCGACGAGCGGTCGCACGAGGTGGATCATCCAAGCTCGCAGGTCGCGCATTTCGGCGCCGAGCAGCCGCTGCGGCTCGATTGCGGCGTCGATCTCACTCCGTTTCAGATCGCCTACCAGACCTATGGCGAACTCAACGCCGATCGCTCCAACGCGGTGCTGATCTGCCATGCGCTGACCGGCGATCAGCATGTCGCCAATGTGCATCCTGTCACCGGCAAGCCGGGCTGGTGGGAGACGCTGGTCGGTCCCGGCCGCCCCATCGATCCCAAGCATTACTTCATCATCTGCTCCAACGTGATCGGCGGCTGCATGGGCTCGACCGGGCCGGCGTCGATCAATCCCGCCACCGGCAAGGTCTGGGGTCTGGAATTCCCCGTGATCACCATCCCCGACATGGTGCGCGCGCAGGCCATGCTGATCGACCGGCTCGGCATCGACACGCTGTTCGCGGTGGTCGGCGGCTCGATGGGTGGCATGCAGGTGCTGCAATGGACCGCGGCCTATCCTGCTCGCGTGTTCTCTGCGCTGGCGATTGCCTGCGCGACGCGGCACTCGGCGCAGAACATCGCCTTTCACGAGCTTGGCCGTCAGGCCGTGATGGCCGATCCCGACTGGCACGCTGGCGGCTACGCCGATCAGGGCATCCATCCGCATCGCGGGCTGGCGGTGGCGCGGATGGCCGCGCACATCACCTATCTCTCCGACGCCGCGCTGCATCGCAAGTTCGGCCGCCGCATGCAGGACCGTGAGCTGCCGACCTTCTCGTTCGACGCCGACTTCCAGGTCGAGTCGTATCTGCGCTACCAGGGCTCGTCCTTCGTCGAGAGATTCGACGCCAATTCCTATCTCTATCTGACGCGCGCGATGGATTATTTCGACATCGCCGCCGACCATGGCGGCGTGCTCGCGAAGGCGTTCGCGGAAATCAAGACCCGCTTCTGCGTGGTCTCCTTCACCAGCGACTGGCTGTTTCCGACCTCGGAATCGCGCGCGCTCGTGCACGCGCTAAACGCCTCGAGCGCGCGGGTGTCGTTCGCCGAGATCGAGACCGATCGCGGCCACGACGCCTTCCTGCTCGACGTGCCCGAATTCCTCGATATCTCCCGCGCTTTCCTGCAATCGGCAGGCAAGGCGCGCGGACTGAAGGATGGCTAGCATGTCTGTGCAGGAAGTATTGCCGCTGGGCGGCGTTGCGACCGGGCAGTCCGGTGATTTTCGCGCCGATCATCGGCTGGTGGCCGAGATGGTCAAGCCCGGCTCGAAAGTGCTCGATGTCGGTTGCGGCGAGGGCGATCTGCTTCAGTTGCTGGAAACCCGCGGCATCGACGGCCGCGGCATCGAACTGTCGCGCGAGGGCGTCAACCGCTGCGTCGCCAAGGGGCTCGCGGTGGTGCAGGGAGATGCCGACACCGACCTCGTCAATTATCCGGATGACGCCTTCGACTACGTGATCCTGTCGCAGACGCTGCAGGCAACACGGCAGCCGCGCGTGGTGCTGGAGAATCTGCTGCGCATCGGCCGCCGTGCCATCGTCTCGTTCCCGAATTTCGGCTTCTGGAAGATGCGGCTCCAGCTCCTGATCGGCGGCCACATGCCGCGCACCGAGAATCTGCCGGCGACCTGGTACGACACCGCCAACATCCATTTCTGCACCATCAAGGATTTCGTCGAGCTCTGCGACGAGATCAACGTCAAGATGGAGCGCGCCATCGCGCTCGATCTCTATGGTCGCCCGATCCCGCTGAACCTGCCATGGTGGGTGTGGAACATGTTCGGCGAGCAGGGCGTGTTTCTGCTCAGCAGGGGCGGGGGGAAGTGACGCCGTAGGCGTCGTTCCGGGGCGCGCGTAGCGCGAGCTATGATGCGCAATTGCGCATCTGAGAATCCATCGCGCAACAGTATTTATGGTCTCATGGATTCCGGGGCTGCGCCTTCGGCGCATCCCGGAACAGCTCTAATGCGCCGCCAGCGACCGCGGATCGCGCACCGGCCATCTTCCCGCTTCCACCAGCGTCACGAACCGCGCCACGCTCTCGTTGAACAGCGCAGGCTCTTCGAGGTTGAGCACGTGGCCCGACTTCGGAAACATCGCGAGCCCGGCCGCAGGCAGATGTTGCTTCAGGAACAGGCTCGGTCCGACGCAGGGATCGTCCTCGTCACCGCAGACGATCAGCGCCGGCGTGGACGCTTTCTTGATCGCATCCGTCATCGTATAGATCGAGGGCCGGCCACCCTGGAAGCCGCGCATCGTGCGCGCCGATCCCTTGGAATCGTGCCGTGCCAGCGCGGCATAGAAATCGGCATGGCCGCGGGGGTCCTTCACCAGGAAGGGAATCCGGCTCGGCGCCTCGCGCGTGACTTTCGCGACCTCGGCGGAGCCCAGCGTCTCGAACTGCTCGGCATTGGCGCGGCACTGCTTGCGCCAGGCTTCCAGATTCTCGATCTCCGAGCCGGAGCCGACGCCGGCCAGCGTCATCGACAGCGCGCGCTGCGGCGCGTTGAGCCCGATCTGGAGCGAGGAGTAGGCGCCCATCGACAGGCCGACCAGATGCGCGCGCTCGATCTTGAGATGATCGAGCACCGCGAGCGCATCGGTGTAGAAATGCGTGTAGCTGTAGACCTCGCCATCAGGCACGTCCGAGGGCGTGTAGCCGCGCGCCGAATAGGTGATGCAGCGATGGCCGCGCGAGAAGTAACGCATCTGCGGCTCCCAATTGGTATGGTCGGCCGCGAACTCGTGCAGAAAAATGATCGGCGTTCCCTGACCCGCTTCTTCGAAATAGATGCGGACGTCGTCCCTGGTCGTGGCGTGGGGCATTAACCGTTTCCCTCTCTTGAAGCCGCCTTTGCAGGATTGCAGTTAATGCTGTTGTCGGCAATGCGGCGGCCTCAAGCCAGTATCGGCACAAAATCATCGCAGCTATTCGCTGGCAGCCCGCGTCTTTTTCTCGCCACATCGGGCGGCTTAACGGCCAGAGCGATGTCGGCCGTTGCACGGGCCGATTGGGAAGTGGGGTGTCAAGAAGGATGAAGAATGTTTGAGTTGTTTGCGTCTCGCCTGTCGCGTTGTGTTGTCGCGCTGGCGATCTTGTTCGCGGCGGTTGCCGCGTTGGTTTCTCCGGCCTCCGCGCGGCCGCATCATCGTCATAGCGCAGAGCGGCACGCTCACGTGCATCACGCCAGACATCATCATTACCGCCACCATACACGCAGCTCGCGCTTCGAGCGCGGCGCGGCGCAATTGCAGGCGAGCGGATTCGGCAATACCTTTGCCAGCTATGATCCCAACGCTAATGCCCCAGGCATTGCCATGAGCGGCAATGGTGAAACGATTATTAGGGGCAGCGGTCGAATGGCCTCGATCGGTAGCCGTCGATTGGCCATGCGCAATAGCGGTAGCGATGGAATGGCGGCGGGTGCGAACGGCGGCATGGCCAGCAACGGCATGAATAGCGGCGGCTTCGGTGGTGGATCGAGCCTCGTCTCCGAGGCGCGCCGCTATGTCGGCGGCAATCCGACCGGCCGCGGTAGCCTGTGGTGCGCGCGCTTCATGAACATGGTGCTGGAGAAAACCGGCCACCGCGGCACCGGATCTGACATGGCGAACTCGTTCGCGCATTACGGCACGCGTGTCTCCGGCCCGCAGGTCGGCGCCATCGCGGTGATGTCGCGCGGCCGCCGTGGCGGTCATGTCGGCATCATCACCGGCGTCGACGCGCAGGGCAATCCGATCATGATCTCAGGCAACAACGGCAACCGCGTCCGCGAGGCGCCGGTCTCACGCGGCCGGATCTATGCGTATGTGATGCCGAACTAACGCCTCGTCATTGCGAGCGAAGCAATCCAGAATCCCTCCGCGGAAATAGTCTGGATTGCTTCGTCGCTTCGCTCCTCGCAATGACGGCAGTCGTTGAACCGGCGAGTCGTCAGATTAGTTTCGGCTCTTCCACCGCGACCGCATCGCCCACGCCGATCTCGCCACCTTCGATCACCTCGGCATAGATGCCGCAATCCATGTGGCCGAGGTTGCGCGAGAGTGTCGGCGGGATTTCGAGATCGCGCTTGGCCGTCACCGGGTCGACATTGGTGGCCGGGCAGCGGACGATACGCTTGACCACCTTCAGCCGTGCCGCGCCGATTGCCAGCGTCTGGCCGACCAGGTCGAGCTCGGACCAGGCCGGCCAGCCCTTCAGGTAGAGATTGGCGCGAAAGCGCAGCGGATGTACGGCGGTGCCGCCCAGCATGGTCTCGATGGCGCGGACGCTGCCGAGATTGATGATGGAGACGACCTTGCGGGCGACGTCGGAAAAGCTGTGGTCGCGGCCAGACAGGAGCTTGGGCGGGCCCTTCAGCTCCGGCTGAAAATTCTCCGCGAAGTATGTCTCGATGGCGGCGCGCCCGGCCGCGGTCTCGAGATCGCCGCTGGCGACGGTCTGGCCGTCCCGGCGGATGGTCAAGACATTGGTGGCGTCGTCGAAGCGGCTGTCGAGAGAGGCAAGCCGCTCATTGCGCGCCAGCATCAGGAACTGGATTTTCGGCTTCCATTCGGGCTGCTCGGGATCGAACCCGCTCGGGCCGTTCTCGATGGCGTAGCGGCGGTCGGCGGGGAGGGTCTGGCCGGGCTGTAGGGGAACGCGGGTAAGCGGTTCCGGCGTTAGGCCCTTGATGGGGTAGCGGAAGAGCCCGGTGATTTCGGCAGTGTGGCTGACTGGCATTGCGGTCGGGGTCATGCCGCTACTTAAGGGATTCGACCCGGTCCCGCCAAGCCGGCGGATCGGCGCACGAAATTGTGAACTCGCCTCTTTCGCATCTGCAACCTGCTTCCCACATCTGCCTCAGGCCGGTGGCAACGTCGGCGAAACACGACCGTTACCGGTTGAGAAACGTCAATGCGGTCATCGGAAACCCAATGAAGATGCCGTTTGGAGTGCCTTAGCGGGCTCCAGGGGCAGGCCGAGGGACAGAAAAGATGAATATCGAGAAATATACCGAACGCTCCAGGGGCTTCATCCAGTCCGCGCAGTCGCTTGCGATGCGCGAGGGGCACCAGCAATTTTCGACCCTGCACCTCCTCAAGGTGCTTCTCGACGACAGCGAGGGGTTGGCCGGCGGTCTGATCGACCGCGCCGGCGGCAATTCTCGCGCAATCCTGAAGGCGACCGAGGACGCCCTCGGCAAGGTGCCGAAGGTCTCCGGCGGCGGCGCCGGCCAGATCTATCTGGCGCCCGAGCTCGCCCGCACTTTTGATGCCGCCGAAAAGGCCGGCGAGAAGGCCGGCGACAGCTTCGTCACGGTCGAGCGGCTGCTGCTCGGCCTGACGCTGGAAAAGACCAGCGAGGCCGGCGCGCTCCTCGCCAAGGGCGGCGTCACCCCGCAAAATCTCAATGCCGCAATCGAGGCGCTGCGCAAGGGCCGCACGGCCGACTCGGCCACCGCCGAGAACGCGTACGACGCGCTGAAGAAATATGCCCGCGACCTGACCCAAGCTGCGCGCGACGGCAAGCTCGATCCGGTCATCGGCCGCGACGAGGAGATCCGCCGCACCATCCAGGTGCTGTCGCGCCGGACCAAGAACAATCCCGTCCTGATCGGCGAACCCGGCGTCGGCAAGACCGCCATCGCCGAAGGTCTCGCGCTGCGCATCGTCAACGGTGACGTGCCCGAGAGCCTGAAGGACAAGAAGCTGCTCTCGCTCGATCTCGGCGCGCTGATCGCGGGTGCAAAATACCGCGGCGAGTTCGAGGAAAGGCTGAAGGCCGTGCTCCAGGAAGTGACCGGGAGCGAGGGCACCTTCATCCTGTTCATCGACGAAATGCACACGCTGATCGGCGCCGGCAAGGGCGATGGCGCGATGGACGCCTCCAATCTGCTCAAGCCCGCGCTTGCGCGCGGCGAGCTGCACTGCATCGGCGCGACCACGCTCGACGAATACCAGAAGCACGTCGAGAAGGACGCCGCGCTGGCGCGGCGGTTCCAGCCGATCTTCGTCAGCGAGCCCTCGGTCGAGGACACCATCTCGATTCTGCGCGGCCTGAAAGACAAGTACGAGCAGCACCATGGCGTGCGGATCACCGATTCCGCGCTCGTGGCGTCGGCGACGCTGTCCAACCGCTACATCACCGACCGTTTCCTGCCCGACAAGGCGATCGACCTCATGGACGAAGCCGCGGCGCGGCTGAAGATGCAGGTCGATTCCAAGCCGGAGGAGCTCGATTCGATGGATCGGGAAATCATCCGGCTGAAGATCGAACAGGAAGCATTGAAGAAGGAGAGCGATGCCGGTTCGAAGAGCCGCCTGCAGACGTTGGAGAAGGAGCTGGCCGACCTCGAGGAGAAGTCCGCGGCGCTGACGGCACGCTGGAGTGCGGAGAAGAACAAGCTCTCCGACGCCCAGAAGCTGAAGGCCGAGCTCGACGGCTTGCGGGTCGAGCTTGCCAACGCCCAGCGGCGCGGTGAATTCCAGAAGGCCGGTGAGCTGGCCTATGGCCGGATTCCCGAGCTCGAGAAGCAGCTTGCCGACATCGAGGCCAAGGAGAACTCCGGCGAGATGATGGAGGAGGCGGTCACCGCCAACCACATCGCGCAGGTGGTCTCGCGCTGGACCGGCGTGCCCGTCGACAAGATGCTGGAGGGCGAGAAAGACAAGCTCCTGAAGATGGAGGACTCCCTCGGCAAGCGCGTCGTCGGACAGGCCGAAGCCGTACATGCGGTTGCGACCGCCGTGCGCCGTTCGCGCGCGGGCCTGCAGGACCCGAACCGGCCGATGGGCTCGTTCATGTTCCTGGGGCCCACCGGCGTCGGCAAGACCGAGCTGACCAAGGCGCTCGCGGAGTACCTCTTCAACGACGAGACCGCGATGGTCCGCCTCGACATGTCCGAGTACATGGAGAAGCACTCGGTCTCGCGGCTGATCGGCGCGCCTCCGGGCTATGTCGGCTATGACGAGGGCGGCGCGCTCACCGAAGCGGTGCGGCGCCGGCCCTACCAGGTGGTGCTGTTCGACGAGATCGAGAAGGCGCATCCCGACGTCTTCAACGTCCTGTTGCAGGTGCTCGACGACGGCCGCCTGACCGACGGTCAGGGACGTACCGTCGATTTTCGCAATACGCTGATCATCATGACCTCGAACCTCGGTTCAGAATTCCTGGTGAATCAACCCGAGGGCGAGGACACCTCGGCCGTGCGCGAGCAGGTGATGGGAATGGTGCGCGGGCACTTCCGCCCCGAATTCCTCAATCGCGTCGACGAGATCATCCTGTTCCACCGCTTGCAGCGGAGCGAGATGGGCCGGATCGTCGAGATCCAGTTCGCGCGGCTACAGAAGCTCTTGACCGATCGCAAGATCATGCTGACGCTCGATGCCGCCGGGCGCGACTGGCTCGCGGCAAAGGGCTGGGACCCGGCCTACGGCGCCAGGCCGCTGAAGCGCGTGATCCAGCGCCACGTCCAGGACCCGCTCGCCGAGATGATCCTGGCCGGCGACGTCAGGGACGGCGACAGTGTCGCGATCTCGTCCGAAGGCAACGTGCTGACCTTCAACGGCAAGGCCCCGCAGACCGCCGAGATCACCCCGTTCGAGGCGCCGGTGACGAAGCGGAAGCTGAACTGAGGGCAGGCGATCGAAGCCTGAAAAGATAAAACGCCCCGGAGAGGACAGCCTCTCCGGGGCGGTTTTTTGGTCGCGTCTGCTGGCTAAAAGCCTGGTCCGAAACGGTGCGCAGCCCCACGAAGCTTGCACCGCGGATCAGACGCTATCTTTTTGTTACCTTGTAGATCGCGTTCTCGATGTCGGACGAGAAGTAGATCACCCCACTCGCCCCGACCCCCACGCCCGTCGGAATATTCGTTGGCAGCCCGCCAGGCGTGCCCGGCAGGCCGATCGGGAGATTGGCCGCGATCTCCGTGACCGTGCCGCTCTCCGGCTCGACCGCAATCAGCCGTTTGGCGCCGACTTCCGCCACGATCAGTTGGCCATCGTTCCCGCGCGCGATTCCTTCGGGCATTTTCAGCTCCTTGGTGATCACGGTCTTTTCGCCGTTGCTGTCGATCCGGGACACGGTGCCCGCAAAGGCTTCGGTGACGTAGACCTCATCGGCCTTGCCACGAACGAGCCCGACCGGGCCCTCGAGGTCCCCGATCAGCGTGGTGCGGTCCTTGCCGTGCTCGCCGCCCACCTTGACCAGCGACTTGGTGCCGAGCTCGGCCACCAGGATGCTGCCATCGGCGAGCACGATCGCATCGTGCGGCGCCTTGAAGCCGTGCAGCATGTCGCGCGTCGCGCCGGTCTTGCCGTCGATCACCTGCACGGTGCCGGTGAACCAGCTCGACAGCACCACGTCGTTGCCCCTCGCCGTCGCGCTCATCGGGTATTCGAGGGTGACGCCGGCGGCGTGCATGCGCGCCTTCTCGGTGACCTCGCCGGTCGCACCGTCCACCGTGCGATAGGCGAACACGTCGGCGACGTGGATCGTATCCTTGCCGCTCTCCGACGTGATGCCGATGCCGCCGGGCAGCGCGAGCTTGCCGATGATGATCTGCCTGGCCTGGCCGGTCGCGGGATCGACCTCCTGGATGCCGTTGTCGGCCATGTTGGAGACGAAGATGCGGTCCTTGTCGTCGATGGCGAGATTGTCCAGCGACGGCTTCAGCTGCGCGACCGTGGTCTTGGTGCCCGATTTGGGATCGACCCGGACCAGCTGGCCGAGCGCGGTGTCGACCACCCACAGATTGCCCTTGGAATCGAAGTTCACCGCGGCCGGGACCTTGAAGCCGTCGGCGACGACGGTCAGCTCGGCCTTGTCGACGTCGATTTTTGCGACCTGGCCCTTGAACCAGAGCGGACCGTAGAGCCTGTCGTCGGGACCGAACTCGAAGCCGTTGAGGCCGCCCATCTTCTCCATGATCTGGCGCGGCGGTTTTACGCCCTCGACGTCGATCTCGTAGAGCGTGTCGCCGAGGAAAACGGTCGTGGCGTAGAGCCTGCCGTCCTTGCGGAAGGCCAGCGAGTTGATGCCGGGAAGGCCGCTGGCGAGCTTCTTGATCGGGCCGTCGCCCTTGCGCGCATAGAGATCGCCGGTCAGGAATCCGGTCCAGGCCATGGTGCCGTCGGGCGCGAAGGCGATGTCGTCGGCCATGCCGACCGGAATAGGGATTGCAACCTTGGCGGTACCGCCGGATATGTCGACCTCGTAGAGCGCCGCGCCGGCGACGCTGCCGGCGAACAGGCGGCCGGCCTTGTCGATGCCGAGCCCGTGCACGCCATGGAATGCCGAACCCTGGACCAGCTTGGTGACCTCCCAAGTCTCGGCCGATACGCTCGTGGTGGCAAAAAGAGCTGCAACGAATGCTGCGCAGGCGAGCCTGTCGTTCATGGCGAGACCTCCCGTTTTCTGGAAAGTATTCGCCCCTGATGCGGCTTTGGCAAACGAAACTTTAAATTGTGAGACTGCGACGCGGGCCGCGCGCGAGAGCGCCGAGTTCGGATCGTAGCTGGAGATTGTCAGGCCGATGCCGGCCGGCTGCTACTGTCGGTTGCTGACCTGCAAGGGGCCGCCGGTCGCATCCGACATGCGGGCGATCGCGCCGCCGCGGCCGCTCATCATGCTGTCGAGCCGGTCGCGCTCCTTCTCGAAGCCCGCCAGCACCGCGCCTTCCAGCGAACGGCCGCGCGGCAGCTTCACGCGCAGCGGATCGACGAAGCGGCCGTTGACAAGGATTTCGTAGTGGACGTGCGGGCCCGTCGATTGACCGGTCGAGCCGACGAAGCCGATCACCTGGCCCTGCCGCACCTTCTTGCCCGGCTCCATGCCCTTGGCGAACGCCGACATGTGGCCGTAGGCCGTCTCGTAGCCGTTGGAATGCTTGATGCGGATATATTTGCCGTAGCCGCCTTCGGGGCCGGCCTTCTCGATCACGCCGTTGCCGGAGGCGAAGATCGGCGTGCCGTAGGCGGTGGCCCAGTCGACGCCGGTGTGCATCTTCACATAGCCCAGGATCGGGTGGCGGCGGCCGCCGAAGCCCGAGCGCATGATGGCGTTGTTGACGGGCTTCCTGACCAGGAACTTCTTCGCGCTCTTGCCGGTCTCGTCATAGTAGTCGACGACGCCGTCGTCGGGGCTCTGGTAGCGATAGTATCTCTTGGTCTCGCCACCGACGGTGAGGGAGGCGAACAGCACGTCGTTCTTTTCGCTCGAGGTTACGCCCTCGTCCTCGCCTGCGTAGAACACGTCGAAGGAATCGCCCGGCTGCACCTTGCGCTGGAAATCGACGTCGTAGGAGTAGATCTTGATCATGTCCTCGATGACGGGCATCGGGACCTTGTTGCGCATCGCGGTCTCGTAGATGCTCTGGTAGAGCCGCACGCCGCTGCCGTCATCGTCCTCATCGTCTTCGCTGCTCGCGTTGGTGGCAGCGTCGGCAACGGTGTTCATGCTGGAGACGTCGACCGCGACGTATTTGCCGAGATCGGACAGCGCCGCGATCGCCTCGACCGCGGTTTCGTTTGCAACCACGACGCGATAGGGCTGGAGGCGGGCGCCGGGGCTTGCGGGCGCCATCAGGATGCGAAGCTTCTCGCCTTCCTTGAGGCCGCCGTCGCGGCCGCGGGGGCCGAGCGTCGCGGCGATCGCCTTGATTTCCTCGGCCGTCGCGCCGAGATCGCGCAGCACC
>LNAP01004986.1_pt1 | contig 11968 bp, 7 predicted proteins | sample 602601 | NCBI WGS metagenome assembly LNAP01 (sample SAMN02440304, study PRJNA202911) | soil metagenome | biome: Subtropical and temperate rainforests or woodlands; isolation source: soil samples (1 kg each in a 20% v/v slurry with milli Q water) were... ... | reverse complement strand
AAGGACGGTTGCGACGCCAATGTCCTAATTTTTCCTATGCATACCTCCCCCTTAGCGTACGATTTTTTCCGAATTCTGCGGCCTCCCCTTTAAGCGCTCCTTGGAGCGCAGTGGTGCCCTTTTGCGACTAGGAACACCCAAGTGTCTCTAGTGGGCTCACAGGCGATAAAAGCGAGTAATCAGTGACAGTGGTGAACCAGAGCTCAGCGCCATTAAGGGAATGGTGATGGTGCTCTTAATCTGGCGTGTGAAAGCATTAGCTTTGGATCTGATCCCAGGGAGTGGGGGTCCCCCTTTGGGGGTCGAACTGGTGAGCGCGTAGCGCGAATGCTTTTGGCGTTTTGCCCTTTTGTACCTTTTCACCTTTGTACTCTTCCTATGGGACTCCTATTGCTGAAGCCATAGCCGCAGCAATAGAAGGACCAATAGATCAGACAATAGATAATCCAAGACAAAAGCAGAACCACAGCGCGCCATCCCTTCGGTCTTTCGTGGCCGCCCTGCGGGACGCCCAAACCTTCCGGGGGAGCGCCCCGTCAGGCTTTCAGGGTTCCGACTCGCTGCGCGAGCCTCCACCCTCTTTCCTCCCCTGCGCCCTGGACGGGCTTGTCTCGAAAATTCACCAGCGTGCGCGCCCGGCAAAGCCGGACCAACCTGCATTCTGCCATTGCGCGACGTCTCGTTGCGGTCCGTTGTCCCTTTCTCGACTGCTCCATCGCGAATCCAGGTTGGTCCGGTTTCACCTGACGCGCACGCAAGCGGTGCGGCCGGATGCTGCGCACCCTGGTTTCGCCCTGGACGGGCTGCACCAGGGGGGCGCCTCAGAAAAGGGATTTTAAAGTACGCTAAGCATGGGCGGGGCTGACAGCACGCGTCTGTCAGATGAACTTATGATGCCAGCACTTTGTAGACCGTCGAGCGACCAATCTTCAGTCGTTTGGCAATTTCCATCGCACTGATACCCTGACCGTGGAGCGTGAATACCTCGGCTTTGTCCACCGTAGGTTTGCGGCCAAACTTCACGCCCTTGGCCTTTGCTTCCAAACGACCTTCGTTGGTCCGTTCCAGTATCCGCAGGCGTTCGGCCTGAGCCACGGCTGACAGGATGGTCACCACCATTTTGCCCATGGTTCCCTCTGTGCTGATGCCGTCATCCAAAAATCGGATGGCCACGCCCATGTCGTCGAACTCCTTAATGAGCTGGATCATGTCCGCGGTATCGCGACCGAGCCGGTCGAGTTTTTTTACCAGGACCACATCACCTTCTTCGACCTTGAGCCGGAGCATCCTTAGGCCTTCGCGGTTCACGTGACTGCCAGATACCTTGTCGGTAAAAATTCGGGTTGCTCTGACGTTTTCAGCCTTGAGCGCCTTTATCTGTACATCAAGGGACTGTTGACTGGTGGAGACGCGGGCATAACCAAAAAGTCGCATGGCAAAATGTCTCATAAGTCGATTTTTAGATCTTCCGTCTATGAAGTAGCGATAAACGAATTAATAGACGTCTTGGGAGGATCACTTTACCGTGTCCACAAACTTATGAGAAAGGAGACTGTATGCCACGTCGTTCGATTCTTTCCGTCGCCGAGCGGGAAAGCTTACTGGCGTTGCCAGACTCCAAAGATGACCTGATTCGTCACTACTCTTTCAGCGACGCCGATCTGACCCTCATTAGTCAACGGCGCGGGTCTGCGAATCGGCTGGGCTTCGCTGTACAACTCTGTTACATGCGCTATCCCGGCGTAACGCTTGCGGTGGATGAAGAACCATTCGCGCCATTGCTGCGTTTGGTGGCCACGCAGTTGAAGGTGCCGCCTGAAGCATGGGCGGATTATGGGCAACGCGCCGAGACGCGTCGCGAGCACCTATTGGAATTACAAGCGCTTTTTGACTTTAAGCCATTCACAACACGGCATTATCGTCCCTGTGTTCATAGCCTGGATGAATTGGCATGGCAGTCCGATAAAGGCTTCGTGTTAGCGACGGAATTGGTCAAAGGGTTACGACAAAAAAACATACTGCTTCCATCACTAAGCGTCATCGAGCGCATTTGTGCTGAGGCAATCACCCGTGCCAACCGGCGCATTTACGAAACCTTGTCCGAGCCTCTTTCGAATACACATCTCGGTTGCCTCGACGGCCTGCTCAAGCGCCGAGATAAAGGCCAGACCACCTGGTTGGCCTGGCTTCGCCAGTCGCCGGTTAAACCGAACTCGCGGCACATGCTTGAACATATCGAACGCCTAAAAGCATGGCAGGCTCTTGATCTGCCTGCAGGCATTGAGCGGCTGGTTCACCAAAACCGCCTGCTCAAAATCGCCCGTGAAGGTGGCCAAATGACACCCGCTGACTTGGCTAAGTTCGAGCCGCAGCGGCGCTACGCCACCCTTGTGGCGCTGGTCATCGAGGGTATGGCCACCGTCACCGACGAAATCATCGATCTGCACGATCGTATCTTGGGCAAGCTGTTTAACGCAGCCAAGAATAAACACCAGAAACAGTTCCAGGCATCCGGCAAAGCGATCAACGCCAAGGTGCGCCTTTATGGACGCATCGGCCAAGTCCTACTGGATGCCAAGCAAAACGGTGGAGATCCGTTTGCCGCCATCGAAGCTGTCATGTCCTGGGATGCTTTTGCCAAGAGCGTCACCGAAGCGCAAAAGCTCGCGCAGCCCGAAGACTTCGATTTCCTGCATCACATTGGTGATAGCTACACCACGCTGCGCCGCTATGCGCCGCAATTTCTCGACGTACTCAAACTGCGGGCTGCGCCCGCGGCCAAGGACGTGTTCGATGGTATTGAGGTGTTGCGCGCAATGAACATCAACAACGCCCGCAAGGTTCCCGTTGATGCCCCGACCAGCTTCATCAAGAAACGCTGGAAGAAACTGGTGATAACTGACGTCGGTATCGACCGACGCTATTACGAGTTGTGCGCGCTGTCGGAACTGAAGAACGCGCTACGTTCCGGCGATATCTGGGTGCAGGGATCGCGTCAATTCAAGGATTTTGAGGACTACCTGGTACCACCCGAAAAATTCGCCCGTCTCAAGCAGACCAGTGAATTACCACTGGCCGTGGCCACCGACTGCGACAAGTACCTGCATGACCGTCTGACTCTGCTGGAAGCGCAGCTTGCCATCGTCAACCGTATGGCGTTAGCCAACGATCTTCCGGATGCCATCATCACCGAGTCTGGCTTGAAGATCACTCCGCTGGATGCGGCAGTACCAGAGACCGCGCAAGCGCTGATTGACCAAACTGCGATGGCGCTGCCGCACATCAAGATCACCGAATTGTTGTTGGAGGTGGACGAGTGGACGGGGTTCACCCGGCACTTCGCGCACCTGAAATCGGGCGACGAAGCCAAAGACAAGTACCTACTGCTGTCCACCCTCTTGGCCGATGCGATCAATCTGGGCCTGACCAAGATGGCCGAGTCTTGCCCTGGCACTACCTACGCCAAACTGTCCTGGCTGCAAGCCTGGCATATCCGTGACGAAACCTATTCGACAGCACTGGCGGAGCTGGTAAACGCGCAGTTACGGCATCCCTTTGCCACGCATTGGGGAGATGGCACCACGTCCTCGTCAGACGGCCAGAATTTCAGGACGGGAAACAAAGCCGAGAGCACCGGTCACATCAACCCGAAATATGGCAGCAGCCCAGGGCGAACGTTCTACACACATATTTCCGACCAATACGCGCCATTTCATATCAAGGTAGTCAACGTGGGACTGCGCGACTCGACCTATGTGCTAGACGGCCTGCTGTATCACGAAGCCGACCTACGCATTGAGGAACACTACACCGACACAGCAGGTTTCACCGATCACGTCTTTGGTCTGATGCACCTGCTCGGCTTTCGCTTCGCACCGCGTATCCGTGACCTGGGCGACACCAAGCTGTTCATCCCCAAGGGCAATATGACTTATGACGGGCTTAAGTCGATGATTAGCAAAGACAAGCTGGATATCAAAGCCATTCGTACCCACTGGGATGAAATCCTGCGGCTAGCCACCTCGATCAAGCAGGGCACCGTAACAGCCTCGTTGATGCTCAGGAAACTCGGCAGCTATCCGCGTCAAAACGGCCTGGCCGTCGCCCTGCGCGAATTGGGGCGCATCGAGCGCACATTGTTTATTTTAGATTGGTTGCAAAGCGTTGAGCTGCGCCGCCGCGTGAATGCTGGGCTGAACAAGGGCGAAGCGCGCAATGCGCTGGCCAGAGCTGTGTTCTTTAATCGGTTGGGCGAAATCCGTGACCGCAGTTTCGAACAGCAACGCTACCGGGCCAGCGGTCTCAACCTGGTGACCGCTGCCATAGTGCTGTGGAACACCGTTTACCTCGAGCGGTCCGCCAACGCATTGCACGGACATGGTCACGCAGTCGATGAATCGCTATTGCAGTACCTGTCGCCGCTGGGGTGGGAGCACATCAACCTGACCGGTGATTACCTGTGGCGCCGCAACACCAAGGTTGGTGCGGGAAAATTCAGACCGTTACGACGACTGCAATTGGCTTAGCGTACTTTGAAATCCCTTTTCTGAGGCGACCCCAATGGGAGCACGTCTTGCCAGCATACGCCTTCGGCAGCCAGCGGCAGTGTTGGCAGAACGGGGGGCGCAAGAACTGCATCGATACCGATCCGGTATTTCGCAAAATGGAAGCCGACATGCACAACCTTGCGGTGAGTGTTGGTTTTCAAGACCTACACAAAAAAATGTTCATTAGTAAGAAAATCTCGCCCGCCGGCCTAACATCCCCAACTAGCACTTCAAAAGGCCTAAACACTGCCTCCATATCCTGCACCAGTGGAAAATTTCACCAGCTTCGATCCATAGCTAGAGATGCTGGATAGCGCCAGGTAGCTGAGCCTAAAGGCTGTCCGCCTCCGCTCACCCATTTGTAGAGGCTGTGGGTAGAGACTCCGAGGCGCTCGGCAATCTCCGCTACTGAATATCCCCGTTCAACGACCTGCCTAACGGCTTCAGCCTTGAATTCTGGGGTGAATCGTTGGGTGCTCATAGACTTCCTCCTACGCTCAAAGCATAGGCCGGGGATGTCTACCAGAGCGTGGGTAGTCCAAGCATAGGCCGGGGATGTCTACCAGAGCGGGGGTAGTCCACTTTGCATACCACCGTGTAACCACGATTGGGGTCACGCCCACACAGATACCTTTTTGAAGCTCGCTGTCGCTGGCAGGGCATGTGGATCGAGCCGTCCGGCGAGCTCTTCGGACCGAGGAGCCCAGAGGTTTGCGTGTAGTCGCATTGGAAGGTGTGGAATTGGAGTAGGGTCCCACCCTACGCGCTCATGCACGATGTGGCCGTCCACTGACCATGTGATACGGTCCGGTCGCCAATCAATCGTGTAAACATGGAAGTCCGAAGTAGCATCGAAGCCGAGGTCGATACGGCAAGGCGAACCCCTATAGCCGAAATTTATTGCTGCGCCATCGTCACCTGGGTTGAAGTAGACGTTGACCAGCATGCTTCGAGGATCATCTCCTGCTAGCTCTACATCAATCTCTTGCCTTGGCGCATCTCGGTGAAGGAAAAAGCCAGTAATAAGGCCAGATCCGCTGGCGGCTTTTATCTCCACTTCAAAGCGACCGTATCCGAACAGTTGTTTTGACGCGAAGGCTCCCGAACGGTACTGCTTGGTTCCAGTGGCAACCTTGCTGACTGTGAGATGAGCACCGTCCTTATCATGAACGAGAGCATCCTTCGAAAACGATACCAAATTCCCCGGAAACGTCTCAACGAGCGCGGGAAAAGACGAGGTCACGGTAGTCATTTCAGAGAAAACGAGCAGTTCCCCTGCGGGCGGTATGGGCCGATTCGAGGATACTCTCGGCCGCCACCCATATTTGGCCGGGAGGACCCAAGGTGACTCATCTAGCAAAGAAATCTGCTGAGGAGGCAAAGGAACAATCCGGTGCGTGCCGTCTGCTCTACCGTCTCGAAACATCCTCAGGCAACGTGGTGTTCCAACAGGGAAAGACTGCACGGGCTCGGTAAGGCAGAGAAGACTGCAGATCGGCTCCCACAATCCACTACGTGACTCGTCATACGACAGAATCGCGGTGCGCGAAGAAGGTAGAGATCCCGGCTGGGTCTCGAACCGATACACTGTTTTCGCTTCTATGAGAAACTTTGTGTCAGTCCCTGCGATTGCTGCTTCTATCGCCTTCGGGGCTAGTGGAGCGTCAACGAGGGCGTCGAACATCTCGAAAAGCTTCAACAAGTCTTGCGGTTGAATTGCGTCTTCATCACCATCAAACACCCGCACTCGCAACCCCAACATCGACAGAGCCATTGCGAGCGCTTCATGCTCGCCGCGGTTAGTCCAGGCCAACACCGACAAAGACCCCGCCCGTTCGGGGGCCATACGGCCCGAGCCTGCATCAATAATCCCCGCTCGCGCTAGGTAAGGAAGTACGGAATATGAATTGTCCGAACCGCAGTCCTGTCGCTGCAATATCACCGGCGAGGAGAGAGCGAGTGCACCGAGCTCATCAAAGCGATAGTTTAACCACATGTCCACAGGACCAATCACTGGCATTGCCCGTAACAGTGCCTCCGCCCCCTCACGCGACAAGATGTAGCCGGAGAGAAACCAAAGTCCCCGTACTGGTCGGAAAAGAGCATCGCAGAGGTTAATACGTTCTGCTGTTCCCCCAGCATCTTCATAGGATAGGTACAACAAACGCGGACCACCTTCAGCACAACAGTGTTGAATGGCAGCACGCCAGCCATAAGAGATTGCTGCCGCTGCGCCTCTCTTGAACCAAACATCGTCCTCGAGGACCAGTACATACTTGTCTGCTCCGCATGCAATGGTCTTCCAAACCTCCACATGCGACCTCGCTACAGCTATCTCCTGCCGCGTCATTTTTATCGGCTCGTTGACGGGAAAGCACTCCTCAAGCCTTGCATCCGGCTGGACGTAGAGTTGGTCACCAATGCGGTATGTCGAGTCGACATCAGCTGTTGCGGCGACGGCTCGGCCGTCGCGAGCGTCGACTGCCGTGAATCGTCGAGCTATAGACGCAAGGGAAGCACCGTCGGCCGTGCGGAACCGCCGGAGTTCTCGGAGCACAAGACGCCATCTACGCGGTTGCCGGTCAAGGTTGACGATTAGAATCGAATTTATCAGTCCTTCGCCTGTGCCAAAGGCCGAGATTTTCCCTCCAGGAAAAATGCTCGCTATGGCACGTAGCAACCGAAATGCTATCCCACGCAATATGCCTGAGGCGTCCCTAAGGTTCATCGAAGCTTCCTACTCCAGATAGCCTCAGTGGGAGTTCATGTTGCGCCAGTTGCGAGCGTCATTGCGGTAGGAAAGCTCCCAACGTGTTTCCGCAATGGCCTCCCAATCGTGCAACAACTCAAAGTCGAGAGGAGCCCCCCTAACCATCAGATCACGTGCGTGCGCGGCTAACGATGCGGTGAGATTTCCGGGACCAGTCGTCTCTTGGATCTCCGGGAAGCGCCCCTTGCCTAAAAGCTTCTCGGTCGAGCGAGACAGCGCGCGCTTCAGTAAGGGGTGATGGGCTGGCGCAGCTATTGGATCGTTGTTGACATAAAATATGCGTTCGTCTGTCGGTAGATCCCTTCGCCAGATATCTGACGCTGGCACCATGCCGCGAGATGGGATGTCGTAGCAAAGCGGCTGCACCTTAAGTGCGCTGTCATGGAAAAGATATCTCCAGTTGTCTCCAAGCAGTACGTCATCTGCATCGACATAAAGTCCACCTTCTGCAACCAAGACGCACATCCGCAAATAGTCGCAACGCATTGCCGGATGTCGACATCGCGCGAATGCCTCTTGCTCCGACTCTCCATACCACTCAGCAATGTACTCGGCAGCGGATACATCGTTAAACATCCGGAACGCAAAGCCCTCCGCGCTGAGCCTCTTCCAACTGTTGATACAGGCTTGAACGTCTTCCGGCACATCATGCGGATCGTGCCAGTACTGTACGAGTGTCTTCGGAATACTCGAAGCTAGGTTCGATCCGGCAGCATTCGAAGTTGCCGAGTGATCCAGTTGATGCAACGTGAGGTTTCGGATAAAGGCGGATCGCAGACGATCGTCCTCTTCGAATCCCAGTGGGTACGAATCCATATTTTTCGCTTACTCAGTAATGGTCATACAACGGATTGGGGCACCTGACTGATGCCCTTCCAGCGTGACGTGTGGCGCACCTACCGCTAGGCTCTGCCCGGTTAGCGGGTCGCCAAGGCTGAAGAGTCCGCTACCACCTTGTATGCTTGATATCGCTGCGAATCCTTTAGCAGATATGCCCGCCCTTCAACCACAAACCCGTCCAATCCGTGCTCCACGCTGTAGGCATCAAGATCAGCAATATTGTTGATGAAGCCTTTCCCGTTGAAATTCAGAGACGTGTTACACAACACCCCGTACCCAGTGCGTTTTTTAAACGCGACAAGCAGGTCATAAAGTTTTTTGTTGGTTTTAGAGGTAACGGTCTGGATACGGGCCGTCCCGTTCACATGCGTGACGGCTGCTAGGGCGTTCGTCGTTGCACGATGAGTGAAAAGCATGTGCGGACTTTCGTGTGCACATCCGAACACTCTCTCTGCATCCTCTAGAAGGCATACAGGAGCAATCGGACGGAACTGTTCGCGCTGCTTGATCTCGTTCAGTCGGATTCTAGTGCTATCTCGGAACGGGGCAGCCAAGATAGACCTGTTGCCAAGTGCGCGTGGACCGATTTCGTATCGGCCGCTTACCCATCCGAGGATGAGATCGCTCGCCAGCATATCGGCAATCTCAGCGGAATCGACATCTCGGACGTCATACTTCTCAGCATTGAATGTGCCTAGCACGCCAAACGCCAACCCGGCATAGACATCCCATTCAATCTTCGGATTGCCGGTAAAGCGGAACTGCGCATCGACGGCCGTGCCTATGGCGGAGCCGGAATCGTTGGCGACCGGAGGCACGAATATCTCCGAAAAAAGACCAGTCTCTATCCATTTCGTGTTCCAGTCGCAATTCAACCCGCATCCACCGGAAATAATCAGTGGAAGCTTCTTTTTCAAGTGATCTTTTGCGAACCGATAGAAGATATCGAATATCGCATCGCTATAGATTCCCGCAAAGTTTCTAAATTCATGGTCTTCCAGACCTACATTGAAATGAGGCGCGCTTTCAATACCCTCGTAAGAGTCGAGTGCCTGGTACGGGCCACTTAAAAGAAAATTAAGCAACTTCTTCTCTTCAGCGGAAGGCGTGCTCCGATTCGAATATGATGCCAGCGCCATGAGTTTCCCCGCATCCGAGTTCCGGGGATACGCTCCATTTTTTGGGAAGGATGGATCTGCTAGGCCATAAAGCAGACCATAGCGATTACCCGGCTGACCTAGAACGTCAGCAACCAGTGTGATGTTCAGTGCTGAATCAATCTCGTAAAAAGCACCGATGTTGCCCTCCCACACTAATGCATAGCATGGGGTTCCTTTTGGGAAAGCCGACATGCCATACGCGCAAAGTAAGTGCGCGCGCTCATGTGAAGATGAAAAGTACTTCACATCTCGTTTTAGGAAACGTCTTTGGCTTATGATGACATCGTTATCGGATAAACCACGGTATCCGACATTCGTTTTCGAACCATATAGATACTCGTTATGATCACGAGGCCACCACCCACCAGCACAAATGACATCCGGGATGTCCTCTAGCTCACCGATCGCATCCAGAACATCCGGGATAGCAAGTGATGAATATCGATAGTTCGAATTTTTCTCCGCCTCGATAGACAGAATTAAACGTCCATCTTGAAGCAATGCAATGGCGCCATCGTGGCCTGGGTTATATGAGAGAATTTTCACGTGCTGTCAATCCCGTCATCCATAGACACCTACTTGCATGATGGCGCTCCCTCTCAGCTGGGGTGAGCGCTCCACGCACCCTTTATGCAGCAGAGTAGGACCGTAACACAGTTATAGTTATGCCGGCTTGTTGGGCAGACTAGATGTTAATCAAGCGCCGTGGCACTTCTTGAACTTCTTTCCGGCCTCCCTGGAGCATGGGTCATAGCACCTGGTTTTGCGGCCGAGCGCTAGCAGTGGCTGGCTAAAAAGAGCAGGCGTTGGAGCTCGCGATCGCGATTGGTCTGGCTTCAAGATGCAGGCCAACTCCATCATCAACAGCGAGGAAGTGAGAGCCCGCTTCTGGCCCAGAGTGTGTAAAAACACTTTCGCATCTTAGGTGCCTCAGCCCAGTGTTCCTGAGCGAGGCGGTTTCCCAAGCAAATGGCCGCGATCAGCGCCAATATCGCGTCAGAGCGTTTATGAAGCGCTTTGGCACCTCTTGGAGCAGCAAAAGCTGGGGCTTTTACGCCGTCATCGCCTTCAACAAGCCTTCGGTGCCGATGATTTTCATCACCCGCTTCAAGTTGTAGGCGAGCACATTCAAGCTCATTTCTGCGCTCACCCCATTCAGTTTTCGAGTCAGGAAGTGCGTTGCTCCCATCCATTGTTTGAGCGTCCCGAAGGGATGCTCAACAGTCCGTTTTCGAACCCGCATCATCTCCGGTGCTTGGTTCAGCCGGCGTTGCATTTCCTCCAGCACCGCTTCATGTTCCCAGCGCCTTACTCGACGATTTGTGCTTGGCGTGCACTGGGTTTTCAGCGCGCAACTCTGGCACTTTGAACTCCAGTAACAGTGCATATTCATGCCTTTCTCAACGCTGGAGAATCGCCAAATCAGTGCCTCTCCAGCCGGGCATGTATATTCGTTTTTCGTCGCGTCATAAACGAAGGCATCTTTGTTGAACCGGCCATCAGCCTTGGCGCTTGAAGTCATCGGCTTTGGCACATAAGCGGTGATGTTTGCATCGTGACAGGCGAGGATTTCTTCACCCTTGAAGTAGCCTCGGTCGGCGACTACCGACAATGTTTCTGCGCCAATGGCTTCCCTAGCTTGCTTGGCCATCGAGCTGAGTTGGTCGCGGTCAGAACCTCTGTTGGTGACCTCATGAGCAACAATCAAATGGTGCTGCGTATCGACCGCCGTCTGCACGTTGTAGCCGACGATACCGCTGCCGCGCGTCATCATCGAACGGGCATCCGGGTCGGTCAGCGAAACCTGTTTGTCAGGGGAATCGTTGAGCTGAGTTTCGATCCCCTCAAGCTCTTTCATCTGCGATTTGAGCTTGGCGATTTTATCTTCCAGGCTGGCAATGTCTGGCGCGGAGGCGCTAGGAATCTGTCGATCAGCCGCATCGAGCGCAGCCAAATAACGGCCGATGCTCGCCTCGATTTCTTCCATGCGCCGCTTCAGTTTGGCGCTGGTGAAATTGCGGTCACGGTTGTTCACTGCCTTGAATTTGCTGCCGTCGATGGCAACCAGGTTTTCGTCAAACAACCCCAACTGCTGGCAGAGCAAAACGAACTGGCGGCAGACGCCGCGAATGGCCTTGCTGTTGTCTTTTCGGAAGTTGGCGATGGTCTTGAAATCGGGCGTCAAGCGCCCGGTCAGCCACATCAGTTCAACGTTGCGCTGAGCTTCTCGCTCAAGACGGCGACTCGATTGGATGCGGTTCAGGTAGCCGTAGATATAGATCTTTAGCAGGACAGCGGGATGGTAAGCAGGTCTGCCGGTTTCGGCTGGAATGACGCCATCAAAACCTAGCTTGGCCAAGTCGAGTTCATCGACGAAAACGTCAACCACCCGAACCGGATTGGTATCGCTGACGTAGTCGTCGAGGCTTTCGGGAAGTAAGGTGCTTTGACCTCGGTGTTCACCCTGGATAAACCGTTTCATGGGCATCCCTTGCGATGAGACTCTTGGAAATTATAGCAAGGGTTTACCGGGGGCGTTTTTACACACTCTGGGCCAAAAGCGGCCATTCAACTTCTAGGCCGTTGCCACGAACTATTGCTTTGGAAGACCGCTGTCTTCCAGATGGCGACTCTAAACGATGGACAAACTA
>LNAP01004985.1_pt1 | contig 11970 bp, 12 predicted proteins | sample 602601 | NCBI WGS metagenome assembly LNAP01 (sample SAMN02440304, study PRJNA202911) | soil metagenome | biome: Subtropical and temperate rainforests or woodlands; isolation source: soil samples (1 kg each in a 20% v/v slurry with milli Q water) were... ... | reverse complement strand
CGTTCTCACTTCAACAATCGACATATCGTTAAATTGCCCTTCGTCGTTACCGGCATTGTAGTAATGCTGCCAGCCATGTCCGTATTTATCATAGCTTGGAGCTCTGGTTATACTCATTTTTGCGCCTTCCAAAGCAACGGTTTTGCTCGATACCGATTTTCCCGTTAGCATCCGAACGGCTTTATGGAGGGCCAGAGCGTGGTAACCGTCATACATATTTTCCATTTGTATTTTCCAGTTGTTTCTAAATACCATTTTTTGTTGGCCTAACAATTTTAAATTTCCGTTATATAAAGAGTGTTGTATTTGTTGAATAAAGTCTACATCAGCCAAATATTCTTTTAAAGGGGGAGTTTTATCACTTAAAGTAGCGAATATAGCACCGGCCAAAATTTCCAGTCTAACTTTTGGCAAACCGTAATCTTCCTTTTTAAAGTCCTCGGGAAAGTCTTCCGGAAAAGGAACCCCAATGCAATGTCCTTGGGTATCATATGTCCATTGATGATAAATACATTTCATCCCCGTATTTAAGACATTCCCATAACGTTCCGTCAAAACTTTTGCACCGCGATGTGCACATGCGTTAATTACTGCGTTTGGTTTACCATCTTTATCTCTCACAACGATTACCGGAACTCTCCCAATGCGGGTTGTTTTATAATCGCCTGGCTTTGGAATCTCTGCTTCGTGAGCAATAAGATTCCATGTCGGGCCGTAGAAAATCTTCTCTATTTCTAGTTCAAAAAGATCCTCATCAAGAAACAGTTCTCTCGGAACATTGTTCCCCGGAACCTCATAACCTTCTTCGGTGCTTTCATTCCACTTGGCCCAATTTATTCTTTCTTTGACTTCGTTTTCTGTACTCACATGTATTCCCCTTCCTAAATTATTGATGTTTCAATTCCAGAACTAGAATATCAGGTGAAATGTAAGCCCTTACATTAGATAATATATGCCATAATGTGATCTTTAGTACCTCAACACTTTTGCTAGCTTTCTTTGACTCCTATATCATAACGTATCGGTATTCAGTCTAATATACTCCAAAAAATAATTCTCTAATTAATGAACTATTTCTCAATTCATTTTGTGTGCCTGAATAGATGATTTGACCATTTTGGATGACATAACCTCGATCAGCTAATTCAAGTACGGTTTCCACACTTTGCTCTACAATCAGCAGTGAAAGTCCTTCTTTCTTCCATTGGTGCAGCGCTTCAAATATTTTGTCAACAAATATGGGAGCTACGCCTAAAGAAGGTTCATCCAACAGCAGGAGACGCGGTTTTTGCAAAAACCCCCTTCCCAAAGCAAGCATCTGTTGTTCTCCTCCACTCAAACTTCCGGCCAATTGCTTTCTGCGTTCGAAAAGCCGAGGGAAAAGTTGGTATATCTTTTCCATCCTCTCTTTTTTTTCATTGGCTGGTTTACCGCCCCACCAAAATGTCCCCAGCTCCAAGTTCTCATACACAGTTAAATTAGGGAAAACTTCTCTTCCTTCAGGAACCTGAATTAATCCATGGCTAACAATTTCTTCAGGAGAAGATGCAAGCTTCTCTTCCAGAAAATTCACACTGCCTTGCCAAATCCGTATAAGTCCTGAAAGTGTGCGAAACAGTGTTGATTTTCCGGCACCGTTTGGCCCTAATAGACAAACGGCTTCGCCCTCTTCGACTGCGAGATTAATATCAAACAAAACTTGGAGGTTTCCATAACCGGCGCACACATTATGAATGGTTAACATCTGTTTTCTGCCCCCTTTTGCCTATATAAGCATGTAATACTCTCTCGTCACGATAAACTTGTTCAGGAGGGCCTTCCGCAATCTTTTCGCCAGAATCAAGAACGACAGTCCAATCGGATACCTTGGAAACCAATCCTAAATGGTGTTCAATCAAAGCCAATGTAATACCCTGCTTGCGAATATCCATTAGAATATGGGCTAAATTCACAGTTTCGGAATCATTTAAACCGGCGGCCGGCTCATCGAGAAAAAGGAAGCGGGGTTCAGTCGCCAAAGCGCGGGCTATCTCCACTAATCGCTGTTCACCAAATGAAAGTTGGGAAGGTTTATGGTTGGCTTTATGCTTTAGCCCGACTTTTTCAAGAAAGGTCATCGCTCGTTCTTTCATTTTCTCTTCTTCATGAACACTTTTTTTTAAACGCAGTCCGCAGCTTAACCATCCTGAATTCATCAATCGGTAGGATCCTGCCATGACATTGTCAAAAACAGTAAAGCCTCGTTCATTAAAAAGCCGAACATCTTGAAAAGTCTTGATCATACCTTTCGCGGCAATTTGTTCGGAAGAAAGCCCGTCTATACGCCGTCCGTCAAAATGGATTAAACCGTTGGTCGGTTGAAGTACCCCGGTCATTAAATTAAACAGTGTTGATTTTCCGGCACCGTTAGGTCCAATAACTGAAAAAATTTGTCCTTCTTCAATCGAAAAGGAAACATCGCGTACGGCTTTCACACCGTAGAACTCTTTACTTAATCTATGTACGGCCAACACCCTGTTCATTCACCGCCTTTTGCGAGTTCTTGTGTTGATTTATAGAATAATCTGACCTTTTTAATCAGTTGATTCCATCCACCAATCACGCCATTTGGCAAATATAGAATTAGGACGCCTAATATTACGGCAGAAAATAGAGGGCGCCAATCGCGAAGACCCTCTGTAGCCAGATTTATTGCCTGCCAAAGCACAGCGCCGATAAATGCTCCAATTAACGTTCCGGGTCCTCCCAGAAGCATCATAATTAACAAATCGATGGATAAAATAAGGCCGAATTGTCCAGGAGACACAAAATTAAGGAAATGAGCCAAGAGGGTTCCGGCAACAGAAGCTAATCCCACACTCCAAAGAAACGCGACCAGTTTCAATCGGGTAGCCGGTATACCTAAGGCTAGAGCGCTAGATTCGTTGCCATGGAGAGAAATCAGTCCACGACCAATTCTTGAATTCGTAATATTCTTTAAAAACAGGGTAGAAAGAATCAAAATGGCAGAAACCAAATAAAAAAATTCCCACTTATTATCGAATACCCATCCATATATGGAGAAATCAGGTATACCCGGGAGACCTCCCGATCCCCCAGCCAATGAATAGGAGGCGATAAGAAATGATTGAATCGCGAGAGAAAAAGCAATCGTTGCCATTGCAATGTAAAAGCCCTTTAATCGAAGAAGACTGGATGCCATCAAAAAAGCGAGAACCAAACTAATCATTAAACCAAGAATGAGTCCTAACAATGGCGGCCAACCTAATTTGACCGTGGTTATAGCGCTGGAATAAGCTCCAATGGCCATAAAACCTGCATGTCCAAGAGAAATTTGACCTGCGAACGACATTAATAAATCCAATCCAACAGCCGCAATCGCATAAATGCCGGCTAGAATCAAAATGTTTTGAAGTTCTACGGAATGTAGCCAGAAAGGCGCCGTTAAAAATAGTATGAAAATAACAGATATACTTACATGTCGTTTCATATGTTAGCCCCTTTCTTTTTTACTATTAATGGAATCATAATGAGGGCTAGAAACTGAATGGTATAAACCACCGTATCTTTATATTGCGAAGAAATAACACTACTACCAAAAGCTTCAATAAGACCGATTGTCAATCCACCAAGCAGAGCACCGTTCGGACGATTCAATCCTCCGAAAACGGCTGCAATAAATCCTTTGATGGTCATGAAAAGCCCTGTTCCAAAGTTCACCAAAACTAACGGAGCGATCATAAATCCGGCGATAGCTCCAATAGCAGCGCTAAGCGTATATGAAAAAAGAATGATAAGGCGAACGGGAATCCCCATTAACCGGGAAGCCAATTCATTATCCGCACAAGCACGGACCGCTTTCCCAAAACGGGAAAACTTAAAAAATAGGTTTAATGCGATAACAAGGACTAGGGCAGTTCCAATAATCCATAGTACTTGCGATGAAAGACTCGCTCCGGCTACAGTTATACTTTCCGGACCAGGCAACGGTGAAAGCGTAACCGAACTTTTTCCCCAAATTAACATGTAAAGCGCTTCCATAAAAAGAGCGCCGGCTAGAGACAACATTAGCTTTACCAGCATATCTTTTTTTCTAACCAGATGGACGGTTCCCCTTTCAAATATCATACCGACCAAAACGGCACTCATTATTGCTAATAAAAAGGCTAAGGGTAACGGCAAACCGAAAGCCAATCCGGAAGCTACGACCAGAACCCCTAGGGTGAAATACTCTCCTTGCATCAAGTTTAATGAATTTGAAACCCGGAAAATAAGAGTGATGCCAATACCTATTAATGCATAGACACTGCCGGTCGTAAGGCCTGAAAAGATGGACTGGATAAATACAGATATTGTCACAGTAAATTACCCCTCAGTCAAAAATTTTATTGCTTATCATGTAAGATAAGCGGCAATTTTTAAGTAACCTGGCCGCTTATCTTCTTTTGGGTTACATTTATTTCACACTCTTCCACTGTCCTTTTTCAGCTTCAACCATGAAAAGATCTGTATAATTGCCCCCCACATGATCTTCTGGAGTATATTTATATACTTGGTTAGCGCCAACAATAGTTTGACCTTTACGGAGCCACTCACCGATTTTTTCTCGATCTGGACCTACGGCTCGGATTGCTTCAACAATAACACCGATACTATCATACCCCAAGCCTTCTGTGGTCATCGGCAGTTCGCCGTACTTTTTTTCGTATGCCTGCGAATATGAAACTGCCTTTTCCTTTAACTCGCCATCCGGAAGCTCCTTAGCAATATTAGCTGCGGTGGCGGGGAATAGCATCCGGCCTGGAGTGTTTCCGATCAACTTAATCATTTCTCGAGTGGTGTTCGAATGATAGGTAGCTAATGGAATATCTTGCATTCCTACCTGATTCATCTGTTTTCGAATCGATACAATCGATTCTCCAGACGCCCCAACGAACATCAGGTCTGGCTCTTTGGCTTTCAGCTTAGAAATTTGAGCGGTTATATCGATATCTTGAAGATTGAATTTTTCATGCCCCGCCCATTCTAGTTTGCCTTTGTATTCTCCATCAAAAAGCTGCTTCAAGGCTTTGTCCCCAGAATCTCCAAGGGCATCAGTTGGAGTAATCGTAGCAATCCGTTTCATCCCGTTTTCCATCATATAATTAAATACTTTTGTAAACGCATGGACTGCTCCGGCAGTTACTGTCCAGCTCCAAGGATGATTATTACCTTGAGGCTGAAAACCTCCAGACATTGAAATCATAGGAACCTGAGATTTTGTAATGATTGGTTCTACAGCAAAAGAAGTCGGCGTTAAGTACGGGCCTGCAATGGCGACCACTCCTTCGCTGATCATTTTTTCCGCAACTCGGGCAGCTACTTCTGGTTTTCCTTCAGAATCGGCAATTTGAATTTCAACCTTCCTGACATTGATTCCACCCTGTGTATTTACTTGTTCAACATGCAGTTCGATCGCTTTTTTAGCTGATTCTCCGGCTAACGCCGCATAACCGGTAATTGGCACAATTACACCAATCTTTATCGGTTCTTCGCCAGAGGAAGGCTTATCTTTTCCGGCGGCAGGCGTACTTGTTGCTGATTCATTTTGAGGAGAATTTTGTTGCTGATTCGAAGTTGCAGTTGAACATCCGCTCATGATTAACATAATTGCTGCAATCAGTGCCGCCATCTTTTTCATATATGTAATAAAGTAAAAATTTCTCAAAAAAATCCCCCTCACAATTATTAAAATTTTGCTGCCTCAGCAAAAGCCTCAAAGGCGAACGAGGTCTACGTCAAATTTCCATTCGCATTCACTTCTTTAGTAAACAGCTTCATGATCGCCGTTTGATCCAATTGTCCATACCCTTCCTCAACTGCTTTTTCAAACAATCCTTTTAAATTCATTCCAAGAAAACCGGGAAATTGAATCTCTTGTTCCATATCGACCACTAATGACAAATCTTTAATCCCCAAGTTGATATCTCCCAACACATTATCATAGGAACGGTGCAATAGGTTCGGACCCATAAATTTCAGGATATTCGTGGGCGCAGCACTCTTCTTGATCACTTTGAGCATGTTCCTACTGTCCAAACCCAACTGTGTCCCCAAAGCCATGGCTTCGCTTAAAGCCACAGAAGTCGCATAAAAAATCAATTGGTGACACAATTTTGTCATCTGACCGCTTCCGCTCGGACCCGTATAATAAATATTTTTCCCGATACATTTCAGTACAGGCAAGTATTTTGTGAATTGTTCCTGCGTTCCCCCGACCATTATAGTAAGAATACCCTTTTCAGCCCATGGTATACTGCCGCTTACTGGTGCATCCAGATAAGTAATGGATCGTCCGGCTGTTATACTGAACAACTCTTTTCCTACCATCGGATCGATCGTGCTAGTATCGATAATGACACTACCGCTTCTCATTGCCTGCATAAGCCCCTGTTCCCCAAGCACAACGTCCCGAACAGATTCAGTATCAGGCAAACTTAATAAAACAATTTCCGCATGTTTCCCTACTTGCTCTACTGAATCAACGATATTTATGCCCTGTACTTGATCCTTTGAAACAGGCAAAATATCATATCCAAATACCTGGTATCCATTGCGAATTAGATTTTGGACAATACACCGCCCCATCCTTCCAAGTCCGATAAATCCGATGCTTATTTGTTCCATAGAGACCTTATAGAGGAAAGACAAAGTATGTTGGCAGAACGGGGCAGTCTAAAATTACTTTTCTCTCGGCAAACTTGGCTGCTTTATCCTTTGTTAATACGACCTTATCCAGATACTTTCCGGAGAAAGCGTACTGTCCCCGATCCAACTTTGTAATTGAAACTGTAAAATTCGTGGTAACTTCGACCATTTGCTCATCCAAAAACTGAATAAGCGGCGCGGAAATTGTATGGAGAGTGGTGTGGTTGTCAAAATGGTTCTTCCATAGTACCTGAACCGCTTTGATACGATCTTTAATCCTTCCTTTGCTATCATCCATAACAATTGCCAGAGGCAAACCAAGTTCATAGTTTTCTTTTGTATAAATATAATAGGAAGAGATTTCATCGAAAAAATCAGGCCATTCACTAATCCTATTATGGTCGTCAACCACCATCGTATATCGATTAAGCAAATTTGTAATGATTTCTTTCTTTTCAGATAATTCCAGGTTCAATGCGGTCATATGATTGCCTCCATTCATTGGATAGAGTTTAAACTCCTAACATCTTTCGATATCCTTGATAAAATGCCCCCATGTGCGCTTCATCAACCAATCTATAAGGCGGATTTTGTTTTACCGTTCCTTTTAGCCAAGTATGGCTTCCTCTTGCAATTGCGGCCCGCTGCATCCGTTCAAATGCAACTCCGTCTTCCATTGTGACAAATCCAGCCGGACCGTAGAGATTGCTTCCTTGACGGATTCTCTGTCTTGTTAATTCTTCTGGCTCCCCTTCAACCCCAAAATAAGTCAGATGTAATTCCGTCCTGTTCACACCTCTCGGAATAATTCTCCGGATCGTTTTCAAGTCAAATTGGTCATTGACTGCGCTACCGGGAAAAATAAATATAAGCCAATTTTTATAGATTTCATTCTCGTCTTTTGTTTTGGTACGAGTTTCAAAAACAGATGAGTCATGGAAAGCATTTTTTGATTCTTCAGTAAGATCCTTGGAAAGTATTTCAAGCATAGAATGGTAACCGTTCCACCCAGTCCCCCAATAAGTTCCGCCGGCGCCGCGTAATTTCATGATCTGAAATGCTTTATGAAGGATTGTGGCGTGATATCCGTCATAAAAGTTCTCAGCTACCAGTTTCCAATTGCATTCAATAACAAACTTTTGAGAACCGAAATGAATCATTTTTCCTGGAAATGTGAAATCCAAAACTTCTGTTAGCTTACCCAAATATTGTTTAAGCGGCATTACATCATGTTTAAAAGAAGCAAAAATAACTCCCGCATATACGTCAACCTTCAACTTCGTCATACCGTAATCATCTTTACAAAAATCAGCCGGATAATCTTCAGGCATCGAATAGGAATTGAGGGTACCGTCTAGATTATATGTCCAATAATGATAAATACAGGTGAACCCCTTGCTGTTACCACATGGATTGACTTCTACCTGACTAGAACGATGAGCGCATGCATTGACTAAAACATGAATTTCATTCTTCATGTCTCTTGACACAATAACGGGAATTTCACCAATATAGGTGGTTTTAAAATCCCCCGGATTTGGGATCTCTGCCTCATGCGACACAATAAACCAGGCAGATCCACCGAAAATCTTTTCCATCTCTAATTGATATAACTCTTCGTTGGTAAAAACCTCTCTTGGAATTTTATTATCCTCATGCGGCCAGTTTATTTTTTCAAAAACACTTGTCATGTAATCACTCCTAAATTTTGTTTAATCTCGACCCAATTCGCTCTGTTTTCCCCCTTTGTTATCATGTGTCCATGGATGATACATGTCAGGTACATTATTCCAAGTATTTCCCCCTTAAAACACAATGTAAGCCCTTACATTGAATAATATATGCCACAATATTATCTTTAGTACCTCAACACTTTTGCTAGTAAGTAAATCTTTTTTTGACTACTGATTTCTCGGCCAATTCACGTTCTACTAGCATTTTAGCAATTCAATCCCCGGTCCCCCCTGCGAGAGGACTTCACCTATTAGAAGATGCGTGCCGCTGGGCACGCCTACATGCAAAAGACCCTTAAAAAGGGCACTTTTTGCAAAGTTCCTTCTTAAGGGTCTCCATTCAGAACCTTCCGTTCATTACGCGAAGTCTTATCTTATCAGTTGTCCCGACGATACCCTTCCAACCCGGGACGGTACGATTTTTCATCAAGAAACTGCGACATGCCTTTTTGACGTCCTTTTTCTTGATCGACATAAGCCGTCGCATCACTAACCCCATATCCGCCGCTTTTCGTCCATTGAACGTTTCGCCTGTCATCAGATAGTACAGCGCATCACGCTGGTTCATCGTGGCGGCGACCGGCCATACTTTTCCTTCAGACACATTTCTAGCAGCTGCTCCAAGGAAAAAATCTTTCTTGTTGAATATGATACATCGGGAGTTCAGCCTTTCCATCTTTCGGTGTATGCTTAGTCTCTAAACTTTCGAGATGTTAAATTAGCTAGTACTTCAGGATTAATTAAATTTTGTGGCTTTTGTCCGGTAAGACCCTGTACGAGATTTTTAGCTGCCAGCATTCCCATATTTAATAGGGTTTCTAGTGTGGCGGGGCCAATATGGGGAACCGTAACAACATTTTTCATTTTTACCAGAGGGTTATGGGGATCAACCGGTTCCTTTTCATAGACATCCAAACCTGCTGCTAATATCCATTGATTTTGTAAAGCAAAAATTAAATCTTTTTCATTTACCGTCGTTCCACGGGAACCGTTAATAAAAATAGCTGTTTTTTTCATTAACTGAAACTCTCTGATTCCCATTAAATTTTCCGTTTCCGCAGTTAGCGGGGTCATCAAACAAACAAAATCAGATTGCTTTAATAGTTCATCAAGGCAGCAATATTGGGCCTCATACATCCGCTCAGCTTCTTCATTTCGACTGCGATTATGATAGAGAATTCTCATGTCAAAACCATGATGAGCCCTCTTGGCAATGGCTGTTCCAATACGCCCCATTCCGATGATACCTAAAACTTTATGGTGGACATCCACACCAAACAGGTCTTCACTGATCACCTTTTGCTTCCAATTCCCTTTTTTTACGAACTGATCCAGCTCTGGTATTCTCCGCGCAGTGGCCAATATTAAGGCGAAAATGACGTCAGCGATAGAATCATTCGAAACATCAGATAAATTGGTTGCTAAAATCCTCCTTGCGGTAAGTTCAGCAATATTTAGGGCTTCATAACCAACAGATAGGGTGCTAACTACTTTTAGGCGAGGTGCATAATCTAATAATTCCTTATCTACTTTTATACCGTAGCCTAAAATTCCTTCCGCTTCACCTAAAGCCAGTAAAAAATCCGGATAATTGCTTGGATTTAAATGTTCGAAATAGGTTACGCTGCACGTCTCACCTATATAGTTTAATACTTCTTGCTGAATCTTGGTAAATACGATGACCTTCGGTTTCATTTTTTCCCCCTACCGAAAATTCTAAGGAAATTTCACTGTTTCATGAGTAAGTTTTCCCTGTCGGGAAAAGAGCGGTTTTTTTCTTGCTAAGAGAAGCGTTGATAAGGAACAATGATTGGCGTATGCAGACGAAGGCTGCGCCGACAATCATGACATCGGCAAAATAAAAAAGAAAACGTAAAGGGCTGCCACCCCCTCTTCCTTCCACAGTCCGGCTTTCTCACTGGAATGTTGAATATTGAAAATGTGATTACTCCAATAAATCGGGTTGTTCTTTGACAATTCGATCCCAGAGAGGCTGGAACATTAACCAACCGACCGGCGATGTTCCGACCTGCGTAGCGGTTAACTTCGCATGTTCCTCAGGGATGGGAAGCGGTTTTCCTGCCGCTTCTGCCAGAAGCTGAGCCTGGCAGGAGCGCTCCATTGTAATAAACCACCAAGCAGCCTCATCGACGGTTTTTCCTACTGTTAACAAGCCGTGATTGCGCAAAATGACCGCCTTATGATTTCCTAACGCTTTCGCGATTCTCCTGCCTTCTTCCGTTTCCAGTACGACACCTGTATAATCGTCAAACAAGCTGTGATCATTGTAGAACGCACAGGCATCTTGGGTAAGCGGTTCCAGTAAACGACCTAAGGATGACCAACTCTTTCCGTAAACGGAATGAGAATGAGCGGCGGCAGTGACATCCTGGCGTGCAGCATGCACTTGCGAGTGAATGGCAAATGCGGCAGCGTTCACCGGACGGTTCCCTTCCACCACTTCTCCATGATGATTGACCAGGATGAGATCAGAAACCTTGATTTGGCTAAAATGCATAGCTAACGGATTCACCCAGAAATGATCTTTTTTCTCCGGATCTCTAGCCGTGATATGACCGGCAGCCCCTTCATCAAAGCCGAATTTGGAAAATAAGCGAAAAGCGCCAGCTAAGCGCTGTTTGAGATGAAGACGTTCTTCTTCCACTGAATGAAATTCTGGTTGTTGAATGGGAAATTTAATTGGTTCCATATTTAACCTCCTTAATTTGCTGTTTCAATAAGATGCGAACGATCGAGTTCCGCAACAGATTTTTTTCCGGAAAGAGTCTGCACCACGTTTAATTCTGCTGTCAAACAGCACGGGAATTGTCCCTTCACAGCGTCGCATAGCTTCGGCAGAGCATCCAGTGCCGCTACAGCTCAGTCTACATCTCTCAATCCTTCATACACTCAATTCATCCAATTGACGAACATCAGGGAAATTTGAGGCAACAGCACGATCACCAAGTAGGCTGCCACCATGCATAGAACAAACGGGATAATGGCTTTATCCAATTTTGATATCGGCAAACCGGAAATACTGGATGCCACGAATAAATTAACTCCGACAGGCGGTGTCAACATACCGATCTCCGCACCTACTACCATGATCATTCCAAAGTGAACCGGATCCACCCCTAACGGCACCAAAACCGGCAATAGGATCGGTGCCAAAATTAAGATGATTGTGACTGTTTCCATGAACGTGCCAACTAACAATATAAATACGGAAATTGCAAGTAATAAAACCGTTGCATTATCAGACAAACCGGTAATCCATTCGCCGAAGAAATTTGAAATCTGGTACAGCGTAATGCCCTGTAAAACTTTGTACAAAATTAATCAGCCGTTGGGATATTCCACCCGTTTCCATCAACGCTCCTGCCAATATAAACAACGGTACGGCCAGAATAGGAAACGAATCCAATGAAGTGAAAGACAATTGTCCCAGGAAGGATACTGGGATGCCCCCCACTAACAAGGAGAGAAGAACAGAAATCCCTAGTGAAAAGGCAATTGGAATCCCCAGAAACAGAGTTACGAAAAGAGA
>LNAP01011469.1_pt1 | contig 11971 bp, 11 predicted proteins | sample 602601 | NCBI WGS metagenome assembly LNAP01 (sample SAMN02440304, study PRJNA202911) | soil metagenome | biome: Subtropical and temperate rainforests or woodlands; isolation source: soil samples (1 kg each in a 20% v/v slurry with milli Q water) were... ... | reverse complement strand
GTGGCCTGGTTCGCGGGCGGCGTGGCCTGCCGCTGGGTCACATTGCCCGACTGGCGGCCGAAGGACTTGCCGCCGCCGATGCGGGCCGCGTCGGCCTGCACGCTCGCCAGGGCCAGCACGCACACCATCAAAAGGGATCCCAACTTCTTCATTTCATCTCCTCGTGCGCGAAGGAACTCCGCGGATTCAACACTTGATTCCAACATGCAGGGCGACCACGCCGCCCGTCATGTTGTGATAGTCCACATGACCGAAACCACCCTCTTTCATGAGGGTCTTGAGCTCTTCCTGCGCGGGGTGCATCCGGATGGATTCCGCCAGGTAGCGGTAACTCGCGTCGTCGCCCGCCACCGCCTTGCCCAGGCGCGGCAGTACCTTGAACGAATACCAGTCGTAGGCTTTCTGCAGCGGCTTGGCCACCTTCGAGAACTCCAGCACCAGCAGCTTGCCGTTGGGCTTGAGCACGCGGTTCATCTCCTTGATCGCCACATCCTTGTGCGTCATGTTTCGCAGGCCGAAGGCCACCGTGACCACATCGAAGTGGTTGTCGGGGAACGGCAACTTCTCGGCGTCGCACACCATGGTCGGCAGCGACACCCCGGCGTCGAGCAGCCGGTCACGGCCGGTGCGCAGCATGGCCTCGTTGATGTCGGTGTGCACGACCTGGCCGCTGGCACCCACCTTCTTCGCGAAGGCCAACGCCAGGTCGCCGGTACCGCCAGCGATATCGAGCACACGCGAGCCTTCGCCCACGTTCGCCACCATCACGGTGTAGGCCTTCCAGGCGCGGTGCAACCCCATGGACATGAGGTCGTTCATGAGGTCGTAGCGCGTGGCGACCGAATCGAACACGCCGCGCACGCGGCGCGCCTTCTCGCTCTCGTCGACGTTCTCGAATCCGAAGTGGGTGGTGCTCATGGTTTCTCAGATGTTAGGCCGTTGGCGACGGGACCGAGCGGACGACCCCGCTCGGACGCCGGGCTTTGGCGGGGATGGCAGCTCAGTGGCTGCCGCAGGCATGCCCGCCTGCGCCGGTCGCTGCGGCCATGGGGGCGTCGCGATCGACGCCAGCGGCGCTCAGGCGGCGTTCGTACTCGGCCCAGAGCTCGTCCTGCTTCTGGCCGAGTTCATAGAGCAGGCTCCAGGAGAAGATGCCGCTCTCGTGGCCGTCGGTGAAGACCGGCTTCACGGCGTAGTTGCCGACCGGTTCGAGTTCGAGCAGGCCGACGTTGCGCTTTCCGGTCTGCAGGATCTCCTGGCCCGGGCCGTGGCCCTGCACCTCGGCCGACGGCGAATAGATGCGCATCAGCTCGAAAGGGATGCGAAAGCTGGCACCGTCGGAGAAGCCGACTTCCAGCACCTTCGATTTGTTGTGCACGGTGATCGATTGCGGCGTCGGAGCGCCGGCTTGCAGACCTGCCATCAGGATGTCCTTTTGCTGAGTGCCGCGATCATCGCAGCCTCGGCCGCCGGCAGCTGCGCGTGCACCGCGGCCTCCCTGTCGGCGTCGCGGTCTCGCTGCGCGGCGGCCCAGATCGGCGCCGGGAAATGCGTGTCCCGCTCGTACCGCGCGATGACGTGCCAGTGCAGGTGCGGGAGCATGTTGCCGAGCGCGGCCAGGTTGATCTTGGTGGGGGCCAGATGGTCACGCAGGCATCGCTCGACGGTGGCCACGGCCTCCATGCACAGAGTGCGCTCGGCCGCCGACAGGTCGGAGAACTCCGCTGCATGGTCGCGCCAGATGACGCGATAGAAGCCGGGAAAGCCCGACTCTTCCGCATGGATGACACGAAACTCGGGCGCCTCGAACACCAGGCGCCCACCAACGCTTTCGCACAGCACGCAGCCCGAAACGCGGGTCACACCAGCACCCGCTCGATGCCGCCGTTGTTCGCCGCCGCCACGTAGTCGGGCAGCCACTGGTCGCCGAGGATCCGGTTGGCCATCTCGACCACGATGTAGTCGGCTTCGAGCAGGCCGTTGTTCAGGTCGTTGCCGTAGCGGGAGAGGCCCTGCAGGCAGCTCGGGCAGCTGGTGAGGATCTTCACGTTGTCGGTGGCGCCGACCTTGCCGCTTTCGCGCAGAAAGGCCTCGCCCTTCTTCAGCTCCTCTTCCTTGCGGAAGCGGATCTGCGTGGAGATGTCGGGCCGCGTCACGCCCAGCGTGCCGGATTCACCGCAGCAGCGCTCGTTCTTCTGCACGTTGTCGCCCACCAGCGCCTTCACCGTTTTCATCGGGTCCTGCAGCTTCATGGGGCTATGGCACGGGTCGTGGTACAGGTAGCCGCCGCCGCTTGCCGCGCCGAGGGTGATGCCCTTCTCGAGCAGATACTCGTGAATGTCGATGATGCGGCAGCCCGGGAAGATCTTGTCGAACTGGTAGCCCTGCAACTGGTCATAGCAGGTGCCGCAGCTCACCACCACCGTCTTGATGTCCAGGTAGTTCAGCGTGGTGGAAGAGCACGCGGTTGTCGGTGATCATCTTCTCGGCCTTGTCGAACTGGCCGCTGCCGCGCTGCGGGTAGCCGCAGCACAGGTAGCCGGGCGGCAGTACCGTCTGCACGCCGGCGTGCCACAGCATCGCCTGCGTCGCCAGACCGACCTGCGAGAACAGGCGCTCCGAACCGCAGCCGGGGAAGTAGAAGACCGCCTCGGTCTCGGCCGTCGTCGCCTTCGGGTGGCGGATGATCGGCACGTAGTCGGCATCCTCGATGTCGAGCAACGCGCGCGCCGTCTTCTTCGGCAGGCCGCCAGGCATCTTCTTGTTGATGAAGTGGATGACCTGTTCCTTGATCGGTGCCGGGCCGAGCGTGGCCGGCGGCGCCGCAGTCTGCTTCTTCGCCGGCAGCCGGAAGAAATCGTTGGCCAGGCGCTGCGCCTTGAAGCCGATGTCGACCATGCCCACGCGCATCGCCTTGATGGTCGACGGGTTAGTGGCGTTGAGGAAGAACATCGCGGCCGCATTGCTCTTCTGCCCCATCTTGCGCAGCAGGTTGCGCATGTTCATCGACACGTCGCCGAAGTCGATCTTCACCGGGCACGGGCTCAGACACTTGTGGCAGACCGTGCAGTGGTCGGCCACGTCCTCGAACTCTTCCCAGTGCTTGATGCTCACGCCGCGGCGGGTCTGCTCTTCGTACAGGAAGGCTTCGACCAGCAGCGAGGTTGCAAGAATCTTGTTGCGCGGGCTGTAGAGCAGGTTCGCGCGCGGCACATGGGTGGCGCACACCGGCTTGCACTTGCCGCAACGCAGGCAGTCCTTGACCGAGTCGGCGATGGCGCCGATGTCGCTCTGCTGCATGATCAGGGACTCGTGGCCCATCAGGCCGAAGCTGGGGGTGTAGGCGTTGGTGAGGTCGGCGTGCAGGCCGTGCGAGGCGGCCTGGCCGCGCAGCAGCTTGCCCTTGTTGAAGCGGCCTTCGGGGTCGACGCGCTGCTTGTAGTCGGTGAAGGGCTGCAGCTCGGCATCGCTGAGGAACTCCAGCTTGGTGATGCCGATGCCGTGTTCACCCGAGATCACGCCGTCGAGCGAGCGCGCCAGCGCCATGATGCGCACCACCGCGGCATGCGCGCTCTGCAGCATCTCGTAGTTGTCGCTGTTGACGGGGATGTTGGTATGCACGTTGCCGTCGCCTGCGTGCATGTGCAGCGCCACCCAGACGCGGCCCTTGAGCACGCGCTGGTGGATGGCGTTGCACTCGGCCAGGATCGGTGCGAACTCGGCGCCGGTGAAGATCTGCTGCAGCGGCGTGCGGATCTGCGTCTTCCAGCTGGCGCGCAGGGAATGGTCCTGCAGCTGCGGGAACAGCGCGTCGACGTCCTTCAGCCAGCCGGTCCACAGGGCGCGCACGTCCTGCACCAGCGCGATGGCCTGCGCCACGCGGTCTTCCAGCAGCTCGGCCGACGGGATGTCGTTGGCATCGTCGGTCTTGCCCAGCGGCAGGTCGCCGCGGGCGAAGAAAGCTTCCAGCGCATCGGCGAAGGCCAGCTTGTTCTGCAGCGACAGCTCGATGTTGATGCGTTCGATGCCGTCGGTGTATTCGGCCATCCGCGGCAGCGGGATCACCACGTCCTCGTTGATCTTGAAGGCGTTGGTGTGGCGGCTGATGGCCGCGGTGCGCTTGCGGTCGAGCCAGAACTTCTTGCGCGCCTCGGGGCTGATGGCGATGAAGCCTTCACCGCTGCGCGAATTGGCGATGCGCACCACTTCCGACGTGACGCGCGCCACGTCGTCGGCGTCGTGGCCGGCGATGTCACCGAACAGCACCATCTTGGGCAGTCCGCCATGCTTCTTCGACTTCGTCGCGTAGCCCACCGCCTTCAGGTAGCGGTCGTCCAGGTGCTCCAGGCCCGCCAGCAACACGCCCGAGCGCTTCTGCTCGGCGAACATGAAGTCCTTGATCTCGACGATGCTGGGCACCGCGTCCTTGGCGTTGCCGAAGAACTCGAGGCACACCGTGCGCGTGTGGTGGACCACCCAGCGGCAGCTGGTGATCAGGCCGTCGCAGCCCTCCTTCTGGATGCCGGGCAGGCCCGAGAGGAACTTGTCGGTCACGTCCTTGCCGAGACCCTCCTTGCGAAAGGTCTTGCCGGGGATCGCCAGGCGTTCGCTGCGCAGCTTCGTCTTCCCGTCGGCAGCGAAGTACTGCAGGTCGAACACGGCGCTGTCGACGTCGTGGATCTTGCCGAGGTTGTGGCCCACGCGCGTGACCTCCAGCCACTCGGCCTGCGGTGTGACCATGCGCCACGAGGCGAGGTTGTCGAGCGCGGTGCCCCACAGCACAGCCTTCTTGCCGCCGGCATTCATCGCGACGTTACCGCCGACGCAGGACGCCTCGGCGGAGGTCGGGTCGACCGCGAACACGTAGCCCGCGCGCTCGGCCGCATCGGCCACGCGCTGCGTGACCACGCCGGCCTCGGTCCAGATGGTCGGCACCGGGTCGTCGAGGCCGGGCAGCGCCATCAGCTCGACCTCGGTCATCGCCTCGAGCTTCTCGGTGTTGATGACCGCGCTGTTCCAGGTCAGCGGGATCGCGCCGCCGGTGTAGCCGGTACCGCCGCCGCGCGGGATGATGGTCAGGCCCAGCTCGATGCAGCCCTTGACCAGCGACGCCATCTCGGCTTCGGTGTCGGGGCACAGCACGACGAAGGGGTACTCGACGCGCCAGTCGGTCGCGTCGGTCACGTGCGACACGCGAGAGAGGCCGTCGAACTTGATGTTGTCCTTGGCCGTCAGCCGGCGGAAGGCGCGGGTGGCCTCGCGGCCACGTCGTCGAACAGGGTGTCGAAGCTGGCGATGGCCTGGGCCACCAGCGCGGTCAGTTCGCCGACGAGCAGGTCGCGCTGCGCATCCACGTCGGGGGTACGGCGCTTGCCGACTTCGGTCAGCCGATGGTTGAGCGCGTCCACCAGCTGCCCGCGCCGGCGCGGGTTGTCCAGCAGGTCGTCGACCAGATACGGGTTGCGCTGCACCACCCAGATGTCGCCCAGCACCTCGTACAGCATGCGGGCGGATCGCCCTGTGCGGCGCTCGTCGCGCAGCGATTGCAGCAGCGACCAGCCGCGTTCGCCGAGCAGGCGAATGACGATTTCGCGGTCGGAGAAGCTGGTGTAGTTGTACGGAATCTCGCGGAGTCGGGCGGGCTCTGCGGCCTGCGTCAACAACGCAGTCAGCGCGATCGGAGCGTTCATCGGGGAGCAGCCTCGGCAGGACGCTGCGCGCCCTTGAACCGGGCCGGCGATTTTAAGTCAGCGCCGGCTGCGGCGCTGACGGGCTAAAAAAGCACCCGGCTGCGGATGGTGCCGGGCACCTGGGCCAGCTTTTCCTGGGCCAGCTCCGACGATGCCGCATCGATGTCCGTCACCACGTAGCCCACCTTCTCGTCGGTCTGCAGGTACTGCGACGCGATGTTGATGTGGTTGTCCGCGAACACCTGGTTGATGGCCGACAGCACGCCCGGCACGTTGTGGTGGATGTGCAGCAGCCGGTGCTTGCCCGGGTGGGCCGGCAGCGCGACCTCGGGGAAATTCACCGAGGTGATGGACGTGCCGTTGTCGCTGTACTTCACCAGCTTCTCGGCCACCTCGCCGCCGATGTTGGCCTGCGCCTCCATCGTCGAGCCGCCGATGTGCGGCGTGAGGATGACGTTGTCCAGTCCGCGCAGCGGCGACTGGAATTCCTCGTTGTTGCTGCCCGGCTCGACCGGGAACACGTCGATGGCCGCGCCCCAGAGCTTGCCGCTCTTGATGCCCTCGGCCAGCGCGTCGATGTCGACCACCGTGCCGCGCGCGGCATTGATCAGGATGCCGCCCGGCTTCATCGCGGCGATTTCGGCCGGGCCGATCATCCACTTCGTCGACGGCAGCTCGGGCACATGCAGGCTCACGATGTCGCTCTGCGCGAGCAGGTCGTGCAGCCGCGACACCTGGCGCGCGTTGCCCAGCGGCAGCTTGCTCACCACGTCGTAGAAGGCGACGTGCATGCCCATCGACTCGGCCAGCACCGACAGCTGCGTGCCGATCGAGCCGTAACCCACGATGCCCAGCGTCTTGCCGCGGATCTCGTGCGAATTGGCGGCGGACTTCATCCAGCCGCCACGGTGCACCAGCGCGTTCTTGGCCGGGATGCCGCGCAACAGCAGAATGGCTTCGGCCAGCACCAGCTCGGCCACCGACCGGGTGTTGGAGTACGGCGCGTTGAAGACCGCCACGCCGCGTTCGCGCGCCGCGTTCAGGTCGACCTGGTTGGTACCGATGCAGAAACAGCCGACGGCCACCAGCTTGGGCGCGGCCGACAGCACGTCGGCCGTCAGCTTGGTCTGGGACCGGATGCCGAGGAAGTGAACATCGGCCAGCTTGGCCTTGAGCTCCTCGCCCTGCAGGGCCTTGGGCAAGGTCTCGATCTGGGTATAGCCCGCGCCGCGCAGGACCTCCAAAGCCGACGCATGGATGCCCTCCAGCAGGAGGAACTTGATCTTGCTTTTGTCGAGGGAGGTCTTGCTCATGGCGGTCAGGGAGGCCCCCGACAGGGCTCGGAGGCAGAGCCGAAAAACGATTGGAAATGCTAGCATGGTGCAGCGCAGCACGCTTACGGGGCGCCGTTGGGCACATGGCACCAAAAGGGTTTCCCCGCTTGGTGGCCCGCCGCCCTCCATGCGACAAATGTGACGCGGCTGTGTCACACGCAGCCCCTAGCATCCGCGCTTCTCACATCCCCCTCAGGAGTCTTCATGCGATTCAAAACGCTCGCCCTGGCCTCGGCGCTGGCAGCCACCCTGTTCAACACGGCACTGGCCCAGACCGAAATCCAGTGGTGGCATTCGATGACCGCCGTCAACGGCGAATGGGTCAATGACCTGGCCAGGCAGTTCAACGAGAGCCAGAAGGACTACAAGATCGTGCCGACCTACAAGGGCACGTATGACGAATCGATGACGGCGTCGATCGCCGCCTTCCGCGCCGGCAATGCACCGCACATCCTGCAGGTCTTCGAGGTGGGCACCGCGACCATGATGGCCAGCAAGGGCGCCATCGTGCCGGTCGGCCAGGTCATGAAGGACGCGGGCGAGAAATTCGACCCGGCCGCCTACATCCCCGCCGTGGCGGGCTACTACACCGCGCCGAACGGGCAGATGCTGAGCTTCCCGTTCAACAGCTCGACGACGGTCTTCTACATCAACAAGGACGCCTTCAAGGCCGCCGGCATTGACACGACGAAGCTGCCGTCGACCTGGCCTGAAGTGGCCGCCGCCGCCGCCAAGCTGAAGGCCAGCGGCCACAAGTGCCCGTTCACCACGGCCTGGCAGGGCTGGACCCAGCTCGAGAGCTTCTCGGCCTGGCACAACGTCGAATTCGCGACCAAGAGCAACGGTCTGGCCGGCCTCGACGCCCGCATGAAGATCAATTCGCCGCTGCACGTGCGCCACATCGAGAACCTGGCGAACATGTCCAAGCAGGGTCTGTTCATCTACAAGGGCCGCGGCAACGTGCCCGAGGCCTCGTTCGTGTCGGGCGAGTGCGCCATGATCAACACGTCGTCCGGCTTCTACGGCAACGTCGCGAAGAACGCCAAGTTCGCCTACGCCGTGGCACCGCTGCCCTACTACCCCGACGTGCCCGGCGCCCCGCAGAACACCGTGATCGGCGGCGCCAGCCTGTGGGTGATGTCGGGCAAGAAGCCGGCCGAGTACAAGGGCGTGGCCAAGTTCTTCAGCTTCATCTCGCAGCCCGAAGTGCAGTCCGCCAGCCACAAGCGCACCGGCTACCTGCCGGTGACGATGGCCTCGTACAAGCTCACCGAAGACTCCGGCTTCTACAAGCAGAACCCCGGCACCGACGTGGCCGTGACGCAGATGATCCGCAAGGTGACCGACAAGAGCCGCGGCATCCGCCTGGGCAACTATGTCCAGATCCGCGCCATCGAGGACGAGGAACTCGAGCAGGTCTGGGGCGGCAAGAAGACCGCCAAGGAAGCGCTCGACTCGATCGTCAAGCGCGGCAACGAACAGCTCGAGCGCTTCCAGAAGGCCAACAAGAGCTGAGCCTTGAAGTGGCCTCGGCCACAGTAGACTCGCCCCGCCGCGCTTCCGAGCCCGGCGGGTTTTCTTTATCCAGGGTTCCTATGGAAAAACGCGTCTTCTTCCGCTCCGGCTGGCTGCCGTGGCTCCTGCTGACACCGCAGATGCTGGTCATCCTGGTGTTCTTCTTCTGGCCTGCGGGCCAGGCGCTGTTCCAATCGCTGCAGCAGCAGGATCCGTTCGGCACCTCGGTCGAATTCGTCGGCCTGGACAACTTCCGGCAGCTGTTCGACGACCCGAGCTACGTCGAGTCGTTCAAGACCACCGCGCTGTTCTCGGTGCTGGTCGCCGGCATCGGCATCAGCCTGTCGCTGATGCTCGCCGTGTTCGCCGACCGCGTCGCGCGCGGTGCGACCTTCTACAAGACCATGCTGATCCTGCCCTATGCCGTGGCGCCGGCCGTCGCGGCGGTGCTGTGGGTCTTCATGTTCTCGCCCTCCCTGGGCGTGGTGGCCTATGCGCTGGGCAAGGTCGGCATCGACTGGAACCACCTGCTCAATTCCGGTCATGCCATGACGCTGATCGTGATGGCCTCGGTGTGGAAGCAGATCTCGTACAACTTCCTGTTCTTCCTGGCCGGCCTGCAGTCCATCCCGAAATCGCTGATCGAAGCCGCCGCCATCGACGGCGCCCGCCCGTGGCGCCGCTTCTGGACGGTGCAGTTCCCCCTGCTCTCGCCCACCACCTTCTTCCTGCTGGTGATCAATGTCGTCTACGCCTTCTTCGACACCTTCGCGATCGTCGACGCGGCGACGCAGGGCGGCCCGGGCAAGGACACGGCGATCCTGGTCTACAAGGTCTACTACGACGGCTTCAAGGCCATGGACCTGGGCGGATCGGCCGCGCAATCGGTGGTGCTGATGCTCATCGTGGTCTTGCTGACTGTCATTCAGTTCCGCTACGTCGAGAAGAAAGTGAACTACTGATGCCCCCACGTTCATCACTTCGTGTATTCACTGCCCCCCGAGGGGGCGCGGCCTCCCTTGGGGCGGCCCGGCAGGAGTCCTGACATGGTCGAAAAACGCGGAACCCACGGGATCCTGGCGCATGTGGTGATGGTGCTTGGCGTCTTCATCGTCGCCTTCCCGCTCTACCTGGCCTTCGTCGCCTCCACGCACACGGCGCAGGAGATCGTGCAGGCGCCGATGCCCCTGCTGCCCGGCAGCAACATGCTCGACAGCTACAAGGGCGCGCTGTTCGGCCGGGACTCGGCAGCAGGCTCCAATGCGCCCGTGGCTCACATGATGTGGGTCAGCTTCGTGACCGCCATGGTCATCTCGATCGGCAAGATCGCCATCTCGCTGCTGTCGGCCTTCGCCATCGTCTACTTCCGCTTCCCCTTCAAGAAGCTCTGCTTCTGGGCGATCTTCGTGACGCTGATGCTGCCGGTGGAAGTGCGCATCCTGCCGACCTACCAGGTGCTGTCGGACCTGCACATGCTCAACACGTACGCGGGCCTCACGGTGCCGCTGATCGCGTCGGCGACTGCCACCTTCCTGTTCAGGCAGTTCTTCCTGACGGTGCCCGAGGAACTCACCGAGGCCTCGCGCATGGACGGCGCGAGCCCGATGCGCTTCTTCTTCGACGTGCTGCTGCCGCTGTCGAAGACCTCGATCGCGGCGCTGTTCGTGATCCAGTTCATCTACGGCTGGAACCAGTACCTCTGGCCGCTGCTGGCCACGACCGGCGAAGACATGTACCCCGTGGTCGTCGGCATCAAGCGGATGATCGCCGGCGGCGACGGCCAGAACGAATGGAACGTCGTGATGGCCACCGCCATCCTGGCGATGCTGCCGCCTGCACTGGTGGTGGTGCTGATGCAAAAGTGGTTCGTCAAGGGCCTGGTCGACACAGAAAAGTAAACAAGAAGATATGGCAGCTCTTTCCCTTCGCAACGTCATCAAGCGCTACGGCGTCGGCCCCAAGGCCAACCAGGTGATCCACGGCGTGAGCGCCGAGATCGCCGACCATGAATTCATCGTGATCGTCGGCCCCTCGGGCTGCGGCAAGTCCACGCTGCTGCGCATGGTCGCCGGGCTGGAAGAGATCTCCGCCGGCGAGATCGCGATCGGCGGACGCGTGGTGAACAACCTCGAGCCCTCCGAACGGGACATCGCGATGGTGTTCCAGAACTACGCGCTCTACCCGCACATGAGCGTGTTCGACAACATGGCCTACGGCCTGAAGATCGCCAAGGTGCCGGTGCCCGAGATCAAGACGCGCGTCGACAAGGCTGCGAAGATTCTGGAACTCGGCCACCTGCTCGAGCGCAAGCCGCGCGAGCTGTCGGGCGGCCAGCGCCAGCGCGTGGCCATGGGCCGCGCGATCGTGCGCCAGCCGCAGGTCTTCCTGTTCGACGAGCCGCTGTCGAACCTCGACGCCAAGCTGCGCGCCCAGACCCGCATCGAGATCCAGAAGCTGCACCGCGAGCTGGGAATCACCTCGCTCTTCGTCACGCACGACCAGGTCGAGGCCATGACGCTGGCGCAGCGCATCATCGTGATGAACGGCGGCGTGATGGACCAGTTCGGCACGCCCGAGGAGGTCTACAACCGCCCGGCCACGACCTTCGTCGCCAGCTTCATCGGCTCGCCGCCGATGAACCTGCTCAAGCACGCGCCCGGCGTGCGCCCCGGCCACATCCTCGGCGTGCGGCCGGAGCACCTCAAGCTCGACCAGACCGGCTGGACGGTGCAGGTCGAGCACGTCGAACTGCTGGGCGCCGAGCGCCTGGTGTACGGCCGCATCGGCGATGAACAGATCATCATGCGCACCGACGAAGCGGACCATCCGCCGACGGCCGGCGACACGGTGCACATCTCGGCACCGCAAGACCGCCTGCACTGGTTCGACGCCGGTTCCGGAAAACGCTCGGTCTGACGATGCGCGCCGACTGGCCCTACCCCCGCTGGGTGGCTCACCGCGGCGCCGGCAAGCTCGCGCCGGAGAACACGCTGGCGGCCTTCCGGCTGGGCGCGCAGCACGGCTACCGCATGTTCGAGTGCGACGCCAAGCTGAGCGCCGACGGCGTGCCCTTCCTGATGCACGACGCCACGCTGGAGCGCACGACCAGTGGCCACGGCATCGGCGGCGACCAGCCCTGGCACACGCTGTCGCAGCTCGACGCCGGCAGCTGGCATTCGCGCGCCTACGCCGGCGAGCCCCTGGCGACGCTGGAGAACGCCGCGCGCTTCTGCCTGCACAACGGCTACCTGCTCAACATCGAGATCAAGCCGACGCCGGGCGTCGAGCGCCGCACCGGCGAGGTGGTGGCGCGCGACGCGCAACGGCTGTGGGCGGGGCAGGCGATCCCGCCGCTGCTCACCTCCTTCAAGACCGAAGCGCTGGCCGGCGCACGCGACACGGCGCCCGAGCTGCCGCGCGGCCTGCTGCTCG
>LNAP01004984.1_pt1 | contig 11971 bp, 21 predicted proteins | sample 602601 | NCBI WGS metagenome assembly LNAP01 (sample SAMN02440304, study PRJNA202911) | soil metagenome | biome: Subtropical and temperate rainforests or woodlands; isolation source: soil samples (1 kg each in a 20% v/v slurry with milli Q water) were... ... | reverse complement strand
GAAGCCGGTCGGCTTCATCCGGCCGCGGCCGACCGTCTTGAGCATCTCTACCTCGACCTTCGCGCTGTTGATCATCGTCTGCGCCAGGTCGCCGATGGCCTTGGCCTTGTCGACGGTCATGCCGGGTTCGCCCGTGCGCAGGGCCTTGATGGTGGCGGCCAGATCGCCGCGCAGGTCATTGATCGTGTATCCGTCATTCATGGGGGGCATCCTCTCGGGTAAGGCGGTTGATTTGGCGATTGAGCGCACCGCGCAGCTGGATGGCGCGGGTGATCTCCTTCGGATAGTTGTGCAGGCTGTTGCGGCGCATGTTCTCGGCCATGCTGAGCAGCTCCAGCCGGTCGAGGGTGATCAGGTCCGGGTCGGTCGTCTTCATGCCGGCACGAAAGCGCACGACGTGGCCGGCCGGAATCGGGCCGTGAGCGGCCTCCCAGACCAGGCGATGCACGGCAATCCAGCGCCGAGTCGTCACCGGATGGTCGTCGTTGACCTTGCACTCCAGGTCACCGTCCCTGCTGATGCGCAGGCTCCCGATCGGACGATAGTTCCTAGCCTCCTGCGCTGGTCGGCCCTTCTTGAACTGCGTCTCGCCCATGCGGCCAGGTGCCCAGCCTGGGCGGCGCAGGCCCTTGTTCGGAGGCACCGTGCCCGGTTTGAACCGCGCTGCGATCGTGTTCGGATGGGTCGTGGCATTCCACAGGTACGCCATCGGATTACGCCAGTGGTCCGGATGCTTCTCGATGCCCAGGCGCGCGGCACGCTGGTATACGGATGAGGTGCTATGGCCGACCAGGTGCCCGATCAGGAACGCCGGCCACATCGGGAAGTTGATGCGGAGCGTCTCGTCCTCGTCGGCTGTCCAGCGCCTGCGCGTTGCATGGCCTCTTGGCTTCACGGCAGCAGCTCGATGATGTGCCAGACCGAGCCGTTGCCGTCTTCGGCTTCGCCGGTGTAGTGCGTGTCGAAGCCGGGCCTGATTCCCAGCATCGAAGCCAGCCGGTGGACGGCTGCGTTTGCCGAGTACATGTCGCTCGCCGAGAAACCGTGGACGGTGGCCTGCCTGATGCCGTCCTCGCTGGTTGTTACGCGCACGTCGGTCACGCGCACGCGGCAATTGGTTTCGGTGGTAGTCATTGGAGGTTGCTCCTGATAGCGTTTCTGCGGGCCGCGTCGGCTTGCAGCGTTGCGGCTGATTTCAGCGCGGTCTGCCACGCCCGCAGCTCATGGCCGTTGCGGTCCACCAGGCGCAGCAGGCCGCGCTCGCCGGTGGCCTCGATCCGCGCACCCTTGTGCAGCTCCTTGAGCACCTGCACGGTGCGGGTGAGAGTCGGGCGGGTCATCTCACACCACCGCCATGTCAAGCGAGATCGGCTGGTACTGGCCGCGCTCGTCGCGCTCGTAGAAGCGCACATAGGTCTTGCTGCCGACCACCGTCACCGCATCGCTGATCGCGGCCATCGCCTGCATCCAGCGCTTGTCGTCAAACTGCAGCCGGCGCAGCGAGAGCACCTCGCCGGTCTTGATGTTGCCGTCCTGGTCGACGCGGAAGGCGTTGTTGACCAGCGTGCGCAGCTCGGCGCGCGCGCCCTCGGTCCAGTCGTTCAGGCATTCGTCGATCAGCGCCTTGGCCGCCTGCAGGCGCTCGTCGAAGGTGATCGTGTCCTGGATCGCGCGGATGATCTTGTAGCGGCCGTCGAAGGACAGCAGGGTCACGTTGCCCTTGTCGCCGCCGATGCGCGCGCCGTACTGCTCGGCGGATAACTGGACGAATGCGGTGATGTCGTCGAACACGCTGCGCTTGAAATCACGCAGCCGCTCGCGCAGCAGCAGGGCTTCGCCGATCTTTTCACGCACAAGCTCGTCGCGGGCCAGGTCGATGGCCTTGATCTGCACTTCCGGCTGCAGCCGGCCGTGACGGTCCTCGCGGTAGCCGGCGGGGATGGTGATTTGTGTGTTCATGGATAGCTTTTCCCTGTTGGGGACTTGACGATGACGCCGGGTTGCGGCTTGGGTGTGGTGAACGATGGAACGCCCTCGATCTCGATGGGCGACAGCGCGGCTAACAGGTCGCGCCGCCACTGGGCAGCAGCGGTCTTGTGCAGGTCGAGCAGGCCGGCGATCTGGCGCACGGTCAGGGCCGCCGGGGACACCTGCTGCGCCCACAGGGCGAAGCGCATCGCGCGGATGCGGTCATGCTTCGGCCGGCCCCTTGGCCGTGGATTGCGTTCGGCGGGAGTCTTGTGCGCGCCCATGTCGTTACTCCACGTAGCCGAAGATTCGGTCGAACTGCCGGTGCAAGGCATCGACCAGGCGGCCGCCTATGTAAGGAGGCAGCTCGCCCTCGCGCTCCTCCTGCGACACCTCCCGGCACACCGTTCCCACCGATGGCGACAGCGCGCTCTCGCCGAACGCTGGGCCCTGGTAGGCCAGCGGCGGCTCGGCGTCAGACACGGGCGCCGGCCTGGGCGTCGTCGCCTTGGCGGCCATTCCACGGCGCTTGGGAGCGGGCGCATCCAGATCCCCTTGCCAGTCCTGCGCAAGCCGATAAAGGTATGGTTTGCAGGTGCCGACACGCTCGATCATTCCGCTCAAAAACGCCTTGGCGACGATGCTGGCCACGTACGGGCGGTAGCGATAGCCAAGCAGCATCACCCGATCGACCAACGTCTTTGCGTCCAGTGAGATGCCATCTGCGAGCACTTGCGCGATCGAGGCCTGGGCGCTGTGGTTGAGCTCGGCGACAGTGAGATCTGTCCTGGCGTTCATGCCGCCTCCTCCGCCGCAGAAACCGGCGTCACGATGGCGTGCGGCTGCGGGTCGCGCTGCACCTGGACCAGCACCTGCACGACATAGCGCGGCTCGCTGTCGCTGATCGTGCGCTGCTGGGCAGCGCAGCACGCCGCATCCAGGTCGGAATAGCTGATGCACGTGGAAAGATTGCCGATGTGCTCCTGCCGGAGCACAACAAAATGCGGGCGCTGATCAGTCGACACGGACCACCTCCAGGTGCGGCTTGCCGCGCAGGGCGGCGTCGATGCGCGTGGCCTGCTCATGGGTGTGGATGTCGTGCATCCATTCCAGCTGGCAGCCCAGGTACACCGTGGCGCGCACGAGCGTGGTGCCGCCGTGGCCGTTCGGGTAGCGCTGCTTGACGACGCTGTCGATGTCTTCCGGCAGGCGGTCCACGGTCAGGGTCGGGCGGCGGTTGCCGAACACCAGCGCGCCGTGCACCTTGATGCCTGCCTTGCTCAGGATGGCGGCCGCTGCGTAGGCGACGCTGAGCGCGTCGGTGAAGCCCTCGTTCAATGCCAGGGCGTTGGACTCATTGCTCATGGGGAATTTCCTCGGATGCCTTGTTTGGTGGGATCAGGCCGAACTGCCCGTACAGGTCAGGCAATGCGACCCGCTTCATCGCGCTGGCCTGCTCGAGGCTGGTCATGGCGCGGCGGATCAGGAAGGTGATGGCGTCGTCCAGCTCGGATGCCGAAGACGCCCAGTGGTAGCCCAGGGCCGGATGCGCGCAGATCGGATGGCCATCGCGGCGCAGCTTCTCGATGATCTGGCGCAACCGGCGCTCGTCGGCGGCACTCACGCGCGAGGTCAGCACATAGACCAGGTCGCGCGCGGTAATGCCGTTGGCGCCGCCGCGCCGGCCCTGCAACTGCGCGAGCACCGTGTCCGGGGAAAGCTCTTGCGGCAGCAGGGCCAGCTGCATGTCAGCCGACCTCCGGCGTTGCGTCGGGCCCGGCCTGCGGGTCATCGATGCCCGCCTTGCGCGCAGCGGCGACGATCGCGTTGGGGCCCAGCAGCACCAGCGTCTCGGTGGCCCGGTTGAACACCGCGATCTCGCGCGGGCTGTCGGCCTTGCGGTGGGTCAGGATGGCTACCTGGTAGAAGCCAAGGGTGTAGAGCGGCTCGGCCTGGCGGAAGATCAGCCAGGCGGCATGGCCGCGGAAGACCGAGCTGGCGTCAATCATCGTCGTTCTCCTGTCCGTCATCGCGGAGTTGGTCGATCAGCGCGACGAGCTGTCCGCGGTTGAGCGTGCCGAGCAGCGCGGCCATGTCCTGGCCGTCGTGCCAGGCGATGCCCGCGCGCTTGAAGATGTCCCGGTGCATCACCGTCACCTGGCGGTGCGGCAGCTCGACCTGGCGGATCAGGCCGTGGGCGAAGCCGCGCAGGTACTGCAGGCCTTCGGGCGTGGAAGTCTTGATGGCCATCTCATACCCCCCGGATCACGTCAGCGGTGACCATCGGCACGCCCAGATCCACCGCGCGGTTCATGGCCGACGCCAGGGCGTTGTGCACCACCAGGGGATAGGTCAGCGAGCTGTCGCCGCGGCCTGGTGTCAGGCGCACGCGCAATGCGGCCAGCGCATCGCGGTCGAATACCTTGTCCAGCGCCGCGCCGGCGCGCTTGAAGCGCAGCGCCAGGTAGTCCTCCAAGTTGGTGCCAAGCGCCGGCAGCGTGACGATCTCCAGGCGCTGGGCCACCTCGCGGATCTCCGGGTTCTGGATGCTGAGCTTGTCCAGCAGCTCGGGCTGGGAGATCAGCAGGATCGACAGCAGCGGGCGCAGGCCATCCTTCAGTTCCAGGAAACGCTTGAGGTGCTTGAGCGTGGTCAGCGGCAGGCTGTGCGCCTCCTCGATGATCACCACATGCTTGTGCCCGGCCTTGGCGCTCTGGCGCAGCGATTCGTGCAGCTGCCGGAAGCGCGCCTCCGGGCTGCTCTTGGTCTTGGCCAGCGGGTCGACGCAGGCCATGATCGCCTCGGCGATGTGCTGGCTGCGCAGCGGCTTTCCCAGGCCATCCTTGCCCTCGGTGGCCAGCACGTAGGGCTCGATGATGGTCACCGCCGAGGCTTCGCGGCGGAGGCGATCCACCAGTTCCTCGCGCAGCGTGGACTTGCCGGCGCCGCTCTCGCCGATCACGGCCAGGAAGCCGTTGTGCCGCGCGACCTGGTACATGGCCTCGCGCACGTAGCGGATGTCCGGGGAGAGGAAAACGTCCTCGGTGGTGGTGGGATCTGTGAACGGATCGCTGGCCAGGCTGAAGTGGCGCCTGGCCTGCGGCGTCAGGGTGGTCTTTCGGAGTAGCATTTGAATCTCCTCGGGTTGGGTAGCGTCAGCGTCTTGCTTCGGGGAAACCGGAGCCGGCGCGTTGGCGCGCGCCGGCTCCTCTTCTTCCTTGCATTGCCAGTCGGCATCGTTCATCGACTGGGCGGCCAGGAATTCGGTGATGCCTGGTTCGACGCCCTTCTCATCTGAGAGGGCGGGCCAGATGCCGTGATTTGCGAGCAGGCTCACGGCGGTTCTGGAAATGCCCAGGTGGGCAGCCAAGTCGCTAAGCGGAATGCACGCGTCACTCAACATCCGCTTCAGCCTCAGAGGGCCGGTGCTGCGCTTGCCGATGGCGATCTGCTGGAGCCTCACGCAACTCCCCCATCGATCAGGCGCAAGCCGCCGCGCTCTGGCATGGACAGCACCGCGGCCCAGGCTTCGACGTCATCGACGGGTACGCCATCGGGCCAGCGCGCCTCGGTGCGCCGGTACATGTCCGCGTCCCACTTCAGGCCTGCACGCTCGACCAGAGGCTTGAGACGCATGGCGGCCTCGACGTGGTTCAGCCGCGGCAACTCGGCGCGTACCGGCTCGGGTGCGATGCGCTTCGTGGCGACGACCTGCGGCGCGTCGACGGTCGATGCGGTACCCGCACGTGGCAGGGCTGGTGCGATCTGCGCCTCGCACAGATGTTTCATCGGATCCACCTTGCCTCCGAAGGCCAGCCGCTTGGCCTTGCGCGCCGCTGCGGCCTCGGCATCGGTGCGCACTTCCATCGACACCCGCTCCAGCTCCTTGCGTGCTGCATCGGCCGATGTCTCCGGCATGGCCTTGTATTCGGTCCCCACCTGCGCGGCGGTAGCAAAAAAGCCCCAGGCGTCCTGGCCGATCCTGGGCGCGATGTAGTGCACCTGCTTGTTGTCCTGCTCGCCGGGCATCAGCACGCGCACACTGCCGTCCGGGTCCAGGGCGTTGACCACCACGTTGACGCGCTGGCCGTTGATCAGGCCGGGCACGTTGCGCACGTCATACACGCGGCCCTTGAAGCGGATCAGGCAGTCGCGCACCGTGCAGGGCTTGGGCGAGGACACCGCCAGCTGCTTGAGCACCTCCATCGGCGGTGCCAGCACCAGCTGGTCGGCGGTGATGCGCAGCCAGCCATCGCGGCGCGTCATGCCAGTGCGCGTGTGCATGCGCGTGGCGTTGTAGGCCCGCGACCACTGCTGTGCCAGGGTGTTGATCTCTTCCAGGCTGGTCACCGGCGCACGCAGCTTCAGCGCGGCCTCGAAGTGGGTTTCGATCAGGTAGTTGGCGTTTTCCACCTGGCCCTTGGCGCGCGCGTTGCCCACCTCGTTGACGATCAGCTCGATCCCGGTGGCGGCAATGAAGTTGCGCGTGGTGCCAGCGGTCACCGCGCTGCCGGGGTCCATCATCAGCAGCTTGGGAATGCCGTACATCGTGCTGTCCGGCCGCTTGGTCATCGCGTGGATCAGCGTGCTGATCAGGTTGGCGCTGCTTTCCGCGCCCTGCACGTAGAACACCTCGATGCAGCCGCTGGCATGGTCGGTCGTGGCATAGCGCCACAGGCGCCGGTCTGCGATCTTGTGGAAGTTCTGCGGTTTGCCGCGGTAGAACTCACGCTTGTCCATCACCTGCGTACCGTCGTCGGCCAGGTAGAACTGGCGGCTGACCGAGGCGTCGATCTGCCACAGGTAGTTGGGGTGTGGGCTGGACAGGCGCGCGGCCGGCGACGGCGCCGCCAGCTGGTCGCGGTGGAAACCGTAGTGGCGGATCGCGCGGCAGATCGCCGAGGTGCTGAGCGGACGCCACTCGCCGGTGGACCTGTCCACGCGGCTGGCCTCGATCCGGTTGTTGGCGCGCAGGATGTCCACGGCGTCCTCCACCGGCAGCGTGCCGGTGCCGGTGAGTCGGCGGGTTTCCTCGACCAGGGCGGCGATCGACGCCGCTTCATCGCGGCTCAGCGAGAGCTCGCCCGCATCCGAGCGCCGCTTGCGCGGCTTGAGCGTGGCCATCACCGTGCCAAGGCGGCGGTAGGCGGTCTGGACCGAGCATCCCATCTGCTCGGCCAGCGATTCTGCGATCCGACGCTTGCTGCCGTGCGGGGCCGACAGCAGTTCGCTGGCGGCCGCATTGATGAGCGTTTCGGCCGACATGCTCAGCCCGCCATGCCGTCGTTGACCACCGGAATCGAGATCGGCAGCTCCTCGTCGTCACGGACCAGGCGCACCATTGTCAGCAGACGGCCGATGACATCGGCCAGAAAGCTCGCAGCCTCGCTGTCCTGGCTGTTATCCGAAGCGTGCGCAGCCAGGGCGCGGAAGGCGCCGCGCAGGCCGGTCTTGTCGCCGCCAAGCGAGGCCAGCACGTTCTGCTCGGCTTCGGTCACCGATTGCTTCAGGATGACCAGCTGCTGGTCCGGGTCGGCCGCCTTCCAGCGCCGCTGGGCCTTGGCGGTCTTCTCATGTTCCTTGTTGAGATCGTCACTCAGCTTGTTGATGCGCTGGTCCTTGGCTTCGGCATCCGCGCGGGACTCGCGCAGGGCGCGGCGCAGCTCGCTGGCGCTCATGCGCTCCACGTCGTCCAGGTTGATGCCGGACACCGAGTCGCCGGACTCCAGGGCCTGGATTTCCTCGTCGTCCAGGACGGCCAGCTCCAGCACCTTGGCCTGGGTGCCGGCGGCCTTCAAAAGTGACAGCGTGTCACTTTTGGAAAACTTGAGGGCGACCGACATGAAGCGAGCGGCGGTTCGGTAGGTGATGCCGCGTGCGGCAATCTGCTCCTGGAACTCACCATGCGCGGTCTGCTCCTTGATCAGCAGCAGGCCGCGGCCCATCTCCAGGATGTCCTCGACCGAGCGGCGCTGCCGGTACTCGACCATGCTCCACAGCGACTCCGGATCCAGGGAACCGGCGTAGCCCAGGCTGGTGGCCAGGGCCTGCACCTGGGTGTCGTGCTGGCGCATGAGCACCTCGGCCACGGCGATGTCGTCGGGCGTCTTGCCCACGAACGCGGGGCCTTCGATCTGTGCTGTGGTGACGGCCTTGCGGCCAGGGGTCTTGGCTGGAACGGTCTTGCTCACGGAACTCTCCTTGGATCAGCTGGGGTTGCGGGTGTAGCGCTGGTTGAATTCATCGAGTCGCTGCTGTTGCCGCCGGACCTCGTCGGCATGGGCGACGGACAGCTGGATCAGCCGGGGGGACAGCCGCCAGAACTCGTCGCGGCCGGGGATGCGCTCGACGATGCCCTCGTCGGCCAGCACCTCCAGGTCGCGCAGGGCGGTGCTGGCGGTGGTGCCGATCGCCTCGGCGATCTGCTTCAGCCGCAGGCCTTCGAAGCTGTGGCCCTGCAGGACGAACAGCACCGCGAAGGCACGGCGGATCGGCTGCTTTGAGGTGTCTGCGCTCATGCGGCCTGCTCCCTGCGCTGGCGCGCGGCGATGCGGGCCAGGCGGTTGCTCTCGCGCATGCAGGCCTGGCGGATCCAGGCCCACTCCAGCCGCTCGGGCGAACCACGCCTGCTGGCGAAGTAGCGCTCGCTCGACACGAATAGCGCATCCCAGACCACCCTCTGGCGAGCGAGGCGTTCTTCCCAGGTCATGGCGCTCATAGCTGCACATCCTTCGGGTTGGGCTTGATGCCCAGGGCGATGGCGGCCTCATGGGATTTGCCGCGCAGGCCGCGGTTCTTGCCGCGCAGCAGGTCGCGCACGGTGTGTGGGCTGAACTTGTGTTCGCGCGCCCATCCGCGCACCGAGATCCCGTTCTGGATGAACGACGCCAGGACCTCCTCGGGCTTCCTCAGCGTCTGCATCGGCACGGGCGTGTACTTGCGTTTGGTCGTCATTGCGTGAGGTACTCTTGAATCAACGAAAGTGAAGATGGGCCAATCTTGGTACGGAAATTCGTACCTGTCAATAGGCGAAGCACGAATTCCCGTATGAGCATCGGTAGCCGACTGAAGGAAGAGCGAGAGCGACTTGGACTCACAATCCCGGAGCTAGCTGAAATAGCGGGGGCGAAGAAAAACACGGTCATCGACTGGCAAAAGGACGCGTCCAGTCCGCCAGCGGCGAAATTGGCTGCTCTTGGGGAGGTGGGGGTCGATCTTCTCTATGTGCTCATCGGTCGCCGCAGCATTGGACGACCAGGCATGAGCGAAGCAGAGATCGAGCAGTTCAATGAACTCGTTGACCTGTTTTGGTCGTCATCCGACGAGTCACGGATGGCTACTTTGAACATGCTGTCGGCGTTGCACCTTCGCGATGTTCAGGACGGAACCGCACGCGGTGTTCGCAAGAAGAAACCTGATCGCTACGCATCGGGAACGTCATGAAACTGCAGTTCCGTGAGCAGGTGGAGTTCTTCAAGGCCAAGCGCAACGTCCTGGTCGATGATTGGCTCGATATCCCGCTGGAGGAGCACGATGCCGTCTTCGCCCTGCCTGGCGTGCGTGACATAGAGGTGCTGCAGCTCGTGCGCGAGGCGATGGCTCGAGCGATCGGCGATGGGGAGACACTGCGCCAGTTCACCCGATCGACCCGTCACATCGCAGATGCCATCAGCTACTGGCGGAGCGAAGATTTCGAGGACTGGGCTCGCCGTGTCTACGAACACCATTTGCGGCAGAGCTACAACGCGGCACGCTTGGTGCAATTGCAGCGCCTTTCCAGGGTGCGCCCGTATTGGCGATACAAGGCATGCGACTACATCTCGCGCCACCAGCAGCATCATTCCCAATGGGATGGCCTGGTGCTGAGTCACAACGATCCCTGGTGGAAAACCCACTTTCCAGCCAATGGCTGGGCATGCAAGTGCTACATCGAGGGCATCAGCGAGCGTGATCTAAAGGCGATCGGCAAGGGCGGGGCCGACACGGCCCCTGCCGTGGAATGGATTGACGCGGCCGTGGGTGCGCGTGTGGTGCGCACACCGCTAGGTATTGATCCCGGATTTGCCTATGCGCCCGGGTGGGCATATCGGAAACAACATGTTGTAGCTGATGGGTGATGCGGTAAATCAAGCGAGAGTTGGATCAACAACACAGGGGAATGGAGCATGAGGCAGACAGGAAAATGCGTGGTCTTCGTGGTCATGGCGGTGGCGTTGGCCGGTTGCGCGACCAAACGCTACGGGCGGCTTCAACCGCTGACCAGCTACGAGACGCTGAGGTACACCTGCGACCAGATCGACATGGAGCTGTCCAAGGTGGATGCGTTCGATCGGCAGGTGGCGCAGCAGGCGAAATTCAGTGGCATGTCCGTTGCCAGCTTCCTGGGCGACTTCGGGATCGGCAACGTCATCGAGCGCAATCAGGCGGTGAAGACGGCCGCCGAGCGGCGCGCGCAACTGCAGGAGGCGCGCGTGGTGAGGCATTGCGGAGAGCCAGGTTCCGACCTCGCATCGGTGCAGCGTGGCGGTCCGCAGGCAGCACCGGCTGCCGGTACATCGGCGGAAGCCGCGACGCCTAAAGCGGCTGCGCCATCGGCGCCAGGCAGTGGCTGGTGGGACAAGAACAAGCCCCAGGCCAGGGCCGACCAGTGAGGCTGCGCGCCGCCCAGGCAATGACCGGGGCGGCGCCCTAGAATCCGACCGGTCGCGTGTGCAGCCAGTCGCGCAGGCGGAAGCCGATCAGTTCCCACACCCGGCTGATGGCGTCCTCGCGCGCGTACCTCCGCCCCAATTCGGGGTCGTGATTTGCGGGGTCGACGCTGCCGTGGTTCACGCCGACCACGCGTGCATGGTTGTCCAGGATAAGCACACAGAACGTGGTGCGATGCAGGCCGGTCCAAACAGCCGGCTCGGTCCCCATCTCTGATTCACCGAGTACGCCTTCGGCCGCGGTGAAATAGAACTCGCTCTTGATCGCACGGTTGACGTCGTCGAGCGTGATGCGCGGACGCGCGCCCGCCGCCTGCTGGTTGTCCATGATCGGCCCGCCGTTGATGACGGCCGTGACTGTGATTCGCGCGCGCGCGGAAATCTTTCAAACCGGTTTGAAATACATCCGCGGCGCAGGTGAGGACACTGGCCGCATCGATTGTGCTGCGGCCGTGGGGGACGCAGCCGGCCGGTGCGGCGGGATCTCTCTCCCTCGCCGTGCCGGCCACCTTATCCCAGGAGCCGGTCATGAGCACCACGCGCGGAGTCCGCAACAACAACCCCGGCAACATCGAGCGCAGTGCCGCCAACAACTGGCAGGGGCGCATGCCGCGCGAGCGGATGACGGCCGAGCAGCGCGCCGAAAAGCGCTTTGAGGTGTTCGTCAGCCCGGCCTATGGCATCCGCGCGATGTGCGTGCTGCTGATCAACTACTTCGACAAGCACGGTTGCAACACGGTGGAGAAGATCATCGGCCGCTGGGCGCCGCCGGACGAGAACGATACCGGCGCCTATGTCCAGGCCGTGGCCCAGGCCGTGGGCGTGTCGCCCGGCGAGTGGATCAACCTGCACGAGTACACCCGGCTGCGCGCGCTGGTGGTGGCGATCATCGCCCACGAGAACGCTGGCTATGCCTATCCGCCAGAGGTGATCGAGGAAGGCCTGCGCCTGGCCGGCGTGACCAGGCCCCATGCCACCGCGCTGGTGTCCGTGCCCAAGGCCGCCACCACCGCGGCGGTGACCGCGGCCACCACCGGCGGTGCGGTGGCGCTGGCCGAGGTGGTGCAGCAGGTCACCCCGGTGGTGCAGCAGCTCATGCCGGTGGTGCAGCAGGCCAACTCCGTGGCCCAGGCCACCACGGGCCTGCCGTCCTGGCTGCGCCTGGTGGTCGCGCTGGTGGTGCTGGTGGCCGCCGGTGCCAGCGTCTACACGTGGTGGCGCCTGCGCCGCGCACGGAAAGCGGTGACGGCGTGACGCGGATCTATGCCAGTTTCGCCGCGGCGCTGCTGCTGGTG
>LNAP01004983.1_pt1 | contig 11973 bp, 7 predicted proteins | sample 602601 | NCBI WGS metagenome assembly LNAP01 (sample SAMN02440304, study PRJNA202911) | soil metagenome | biome: Subtropical and temperate rainforests or woodlands; isolation source: soil samples (1 kg each in a 20% v/v slurry with milli Q water) were... ... | reverse complement strand
TAGGGGGGACATCCCCACAGATGCCGGACATATCGCGCCGCCGAGAAGACTCCACCCAAGTATGAAAAGTGTGTTGATCGATACTTCGGTATGGGTCGATCACTTTCGGCGCGTGAATCAGGGGTTGGTCTATTTGCTGGGACGCGATCTGGTAATGATACACCCCTTGATAGCTGGTGAATTGGCCTGTGGAACCCTTCCTAATCGGGCACGTGTTCTGGTCGATCTTAATCGCCTACAGCCCGCGCAAGAAGCGACACTGAAAGAAACCCTGGACTTTGTAGAGTCTGAAAAGCTCTTCGGTATCGGCTGCGGGCTAGTGGATATGCTGCTCTTGGCGTCGACCAAGCTGACGCCACAAACCGAGATCTGGACATTGGATAAGCGCCTGTCCGCCTTGGCAGAACGTTTTGGGGTGATGCACCGGCCAGGTACTCACTGATTTTGGAACTCCGAAGGAAGGCGCAAATTTAGGACAGCGCCAAAATTACCAAGCTTAGTGACGTATCCACTCTAAAGTTGGAAACTCAACGCTCAACCAGTGGCAAACTCGTGAAGCTAGACGGCCGTAAGTCATTGATCTTGCGTGAAGCAGGCTTGGCATGCTTTAGTGATAATCAACATCGGACGGCTATGAGCAGCGTTTGCCAGACTGGCCAACCACCTACCACCCTGCTGGCCGCGCAGAATTCGGAAAGTCATCGTGTTGCATGGGCTAGATTTGCGATGCTGAGTGCATATCGACAGCAACTCCAAAAAACAGCTAGAACAAGCAACCCTACGGCCTGTAAGCGATTTTTGACTGTGACCTAGAGTTGGAGTCTCTGGTTTTCGCGATGGACGGCGTCGAATTTATCTGAAAACTGAACGCCCCACGCTTTAGATCAAGCGCTTAACCTTATGAGCAGTATCCAAGCCAAAGGAACCGTAAATCACTCATGAGGACGATATTGTCCTCGACCTTTCCTTACCCTCTTATCCAATATGAAGTCGGAGCTTTTCTTTTAATGAGTCGGGAAAACCTTGGCTTTTGACCAATTTATCACCTCCTCCCAACTCTCGATAAAGGTCATAAACGAGATGCTCGCATGTCTCGAGCAGATCTTGAGAAATATCTTCAATTTTCTGTTTTGCAATCGATGCGTTTTTTGGATAAATATCCTTAACCAATACAGACGCGACCGCATAGAGGACATAGAAACGTATGTTATTGAGTTCTGCACTCGAATATTTGCCCCCAGCCTTAAGGTATTGTTCGATAATTCGACCGGCAGATGCAATGAAGTGATATGTATTCAGATCGTTCGCGGTATGAAAGAGTTTATCGTAAGCTCCGTCGTCCTCAAGCAGCGTAGATGGACGCGCTCTTGCATAGTCGGGTTTCTGCATTAGAACGGATATTAAACACTGTGCCATAAAAGGGACGCTAATAATGTCCTTGGGTTTCTTGCCTTCATTTTTATAAAAATTCTTTCGGCGATCATAAAATAAACCTCGTGGCTTTAGATATTCCTCGATCTCACGGTGAATTTGATCAGTTGCACGCAGGGAAGCTTTCGGAATTGGTGTTTGGCTGTTTGTGGCGCGGATAATTCGATCCCTAGTTTCCTCGGTTTCAGGAACAATTACTCGAATTAAAATATCTCGATTATCGCTATCTAGCATTTCCTTATTCAAAGAAAAGAAACGATGTATTTCAGACGAAGTTTGCAGGCCATTAACAATTTCTGGATTATGAACGACCAACTCCTTCCCGCCTGGAGCCGACGCATCGGTTGCTAAGACAGTTACGCCGTTATTCAACCACCAAAACTCTTCCTTTCCGGGAGTTTCCAAGGTTTCTTGAATTTCGTTATTAACATTTGTCTTTCCTTGATAGTCGCGCACATTTGATTCAAAAATGTGTTTCAGCAGCTTCCCGTCTCCATCCGTAATAAAGCGGAAATACTCGTTCAGTTTTGCTAGTGCGATAAAAACCTTCCCGGATGTGGACATCGGTGCTTCGGACACCTTCAGTTTAAAAACATCATTAGGCCTTTGCTGCGAGAGCCTAATCAATTTTTCTGCCCCGATAAACTCAAAATCGACCACGGCTCCTGGTAGCGTTTGTGATAGTTCTTTTTCCAAATCATCGGCTTGGGATCTTGTGTTGGCATGGACATCAATACCTTTTGATACATAGCGGAGTTTGATCGTAAGTTTTGGTCGTTTTGTTACAAGCGCTACGTAAGTATCCCGAAATAGCTCAAACGCGTTTAATACCTTTTCATTGTAGCGACCTTCAAATTTTTTACGATCAAAGTCAAGGTCAAACAAGTTTTTGCACAGCCGACCGAGCTTGAGTACTGCGTCTTCACCAAAAGAGTTTTCAAATTTGGCTTGAATAATGATGAGCTCGATATCCGCATTTTTCTTGTACTTATCTTTGACGTTGTCATCTTCTTCAATTAAGTCGCCATTAACGAAAAGGTAAATAGCATCTGCTCCTCCGTCGTGACTCTTTCCTGTGATACCGGCATTGATTTCATCGTAACCAAGTTCGTATGCTTTTAAGATTGTTCCCGATGCATAGATCTCAAAAAAATCATTAATTGACTGCGGTTCTTCAGTGTTTTCAAGCTCTTGCTTGACTATTTCGCCTAAGAGTATTTGATTGTTCTTTGACATCTTCAGATTCCTACGTTATTTCTCATTTGCGCGGTTGGCGGAAAAAGCTAAGAATGCTCGTGTTTTTTTTGGATAATGCGCCTGACCGTGTTATCCATGCGATATTGGATTATTGTGCCGTCAATAATGCGTCGGATAACTTCACGAGCTGTATCTAGCGGTACGGCAAACCACTCTTGAGGGCGATATGGATTCCCATCCCTTCCTATTAGCGTCATGTTTAGACGTTGCGCCGAGAGAAATCCGTGGATCAGCGTTTCGAATCGATGGGGGTTCAAATTGAAGCATTCTATTGATGACACAATTTGAATCGGACTTTCTAGGAAAGCAATGTCACGTTCGGCATTTTTTGTTCGATGTTCAACTGTGTGTTCGGTATAGCCAATCTTGTACAGGTCAGGAAATTGCTTTAGTGCAGGGTTATCGCCAAGCGATCTAACGATGTAGATGACGCCTGATCGCTTGTCTTTAAAGGTGATATTGTTGAATGCATCGACCAGGTAATCTGAGTCCTGCAAAATTCGACGACCATTTTCATCTTTATAGAGAGACCTGGCTAGCGATCGTAATAACATGTTCGACTCAGTGCCGTTTTCAAATATCAACCGCAAACGGGGGTTAAATCGGTCACGAGCATCATCATCGTTCAGTACGTTATCAATGAAACACATCACGCCTTGTAGGACAAAGGCCTCCCCCTTGACGATTAGGGACTCCCTTGCAAAGGGAATGGACTGCGCCGAGCCCGACCGCAAGTCCTCATGAAGTTTCTTGAAAATGGGTTCAAATTGCCAGAAATCATCGCAAGGGGTGCGCTGTGCAACCTCATCAGGGGCTTCGCGTGCGACACCTTGTACATGCTTAAGATCGAAAATGCTTTGATCTGCTATATCTAACAAGCCGCCGTCATCGCTGTTGAAAATATCGTCCAGCGAAGTCACATTGTCAGGAATAATAGTTGCAACAGGGATAGGCTTGGCCGACTGTACAACAAGCAGGCCGTGGCGATCATAAGGCCGCAATGCAGACCATTGAACTGTATCCCCGACAATTGTTTCCAACCGCCGGCTTAACAGTCTTTCTGTTTGGTCTTCACTGAGCGATAGCGGAAGACGACCTTCACGATCAATAAATTGATTGATGTCATCGAAGCGAGCAACCCGAAGATCGGTCGGGCGTGGCACAGTTGCCCTCGCCTGAACGTTTAACAGACCCAGCTCATCCGGGGTATTGAATATATCGTCCAGTGAGGCGAATTCCCGTTGTTTCTTTTCTGAAAGACGAAGCATGAATTGACCCTTTCGATTTCATCAAGCCGGACTAACCATCGCTGAAGCTTGTTTCTGAAGTCGTTCCATTTTCTTGCGCTTAATATAAGCCAAACACTGTGCAAGCCGTGTTTCAAGCTGATCGCTTGATGTTAACGATGGTTCACGATCGTTTTCTTTATGAAATGCGATGACCTTAGGCCAAAGAATAACGGCTTCTTCTTTGGTCATTTGAATACTTCCTCCTGCCGCGACTTCCTGAATTGTTTTGAGCATCGGTGCCGTTACCGATTTTGACAGAATTTCGTAAGCACCCCGGAAGGGATTAACCTGATCAATCAAATCAATATTGATGTGCTCAATGTTGATGAACTTTTCGCCCAGCCTCACAAATTGGCGAGTACCCATATCAGACCGTTCTTCTGCACTATCCGGGCGCCCAGCGGTGCGATTTACCGTCTGCCCCGTTGCGTTGATGATGTCGGCGTATCCCGGCAAGCCTGGCTCTGACACCACACCGCCGCCAGATCGTATCAACATCGTTGTCAACACACCCTGGCGTACTTGCTCCCTCTCGTCTTTATTTAAATCGGGGTAGGTGGTTTCAATGATCTTGGGTAGTTCTGTATGGTTGATCACTTCGGGATCGACGGTGGGGCTGATGAGTGCGCTGGCAACTTCAGGCTTTTGAATCAACGCCGCGATCAATTCATCTGACCCAGTATTAAGAATCTGCGCGACACGATCGGATACGGGGTTGATTGTATCGTCAATAATAATGGTGCCTGGTTCCAGTTTTTCACCCGGTAGCATCCGCGAGCGCGGCTTGAACGTAACATTAGGGGCCAGAATTTGCTCCATCAATAGCGACAAGGTAATGGCCTTGAGCATGTTGTTGACGGATACCTTCACATCTTCGTCTTCTGCGTCGGGCTGAGCGATCAGGTTGGTAAATTGAGCATGTGCTTTACCTTCGCAATCACGCGTGGCGCGGCCTATGATCTGTACCACCTCTGTCATGGAGCTACGAAAACCTATCGTCAGCACATGCTCACACCACGGCCAGTCGAAACCCTCTTTGGCCATGCCCAGCGCAATAATGATGTCTATGTCTTCGGCACGCCTTACTTGTCGAAGATAATTCTGCACGAGCGGCCGAATGGTTGTATTGTCATCAACAAGGTTGGCGACCTTCAGAATCGTTCCGTCAGGATGCCGGACAGAAAAAATTCCGGTATTAGGGTCTTGCTGTATGACCTCACCAATGGCGTCTAGTATGTGGTCAGTTTCGTTATATTTATCCTTGGTGGATTCGCCTGAGTTCACATTCGGAATATGGACAATGGTTTTTTTGTGCGGGTCCAGCACTTCCCTTAACGCATCAATGTAACGACCCTGGTAGAAGTGATAGCCTATTCCCAGGGACTTAAGGTACTTGTAGCCGTTAAGCTGTTCGTAGTAGGTGTAAGTGACTTTGGTAAACAGTGCCTCATCTTCAGGCGGCAAGATCGGTATGGCGTCACCACGAAAATAAGAACCCGTCATCGCCACAATGTGGGCGTCGGATTGCCTCATCAAAGTATCGATCAGGTTGCCAAGACGATTCTCGCCATCTACTGAGACATGGTGAAACTCATCAATGGCTACCAGAGTGTTGTTAAAGTCAGCGGGTTGTAGCTTATCAAAGGCGAAACGCAGGGCGGCATGTGTGCAAACTAGAATCTGCTCTGTCGGGTTGGCCATGAACCGTTGAAATGCTGCAACTTTGTTCGATTCAGTGCCGGCTATGCACAGATTGTTATGCGGGAGAACCTCCCAGTCAGAAAAGAAGCCGTATACAGAAAGTTTGGTGTTTTGAAACGAGCCGCCAATAGACATTTCAGGTACGGCAACGATGACTTTGCGCAAACCCTGATTTACCAGTTTGTTCAGGCCAAGAAACATCAGCGCTCGCGATTTACCCGAGGCTGGTGGCGCTTTGAGCAGCAGGTACTGACTGTTACGGGAGGCGAAGGCCCTGGCCTGCATCTCGCGCATCCCCATCTCATTCAGCGTCGCACTCTTGCCCGTCTGGGCGTACTCAACCTTCAGCAAATCAACCATCGTGGGTGCATCCTTTCAAAGTTGTTCAGCGGTGACCGTCTTGGCTGCGCGCGGTTTACGAAGCTTCTTGGCAGCAGCCTCAGCAGCCTTCTGCTGATTCTCCTGCTCGATCAGCTTCTCATAGCGTGCGAACAGATGCTCTAGCCGCTCAAAAGCATCACGGAACGGCCGAGCACGGTAGAGATGCTCAACGGCAGCATCGAGCGCCTTGTGCGCAGCCTTAAGATCATCGGGCATTAATTCCGGGTCATACAGATTAGCAAGTGACTTATCGGGGTAGTTTTCGCGGGCCATCAGCACATCTTCTGCAAGTAACTCGATCTCCCTGCGCTGGGCATCGGTTACTTCTGGCCAAGGAAAGGTGTTGTAAACCAGAGAGGCTGAGTAACGGTAACGGCTCTCAAGCCGTCCACCAACCACCCTCAGCCAATCCATATGAGTCTCTGATGAAAGCACTCCGAACTCAAAGAGGCCAGCTTCCGGAATCATCAAAACTTGATTGCTGGTGATTACCGATGCGTCCATATACCCAATAGGGGCATAAACTCTTCGCTCAGACGTAACCCTAGGAACAATAAGGTATTGCCCATCTCTAGGCTGCCTAATCTCAGGGAAAAGATGTGGCACCAACGATGCTTTCTCGCGAGTCTCTTTCTTATCGCTGAGGAGTCGCTCTTGCCTTACGGAATCAACTCTATCTTTAACTAGCGGCATATCAAGAATTTCTTCAATTCTCGCATCTCTCAGCCAAAGGCACCATCGATCCTTCGATTTCAAAAACTCATCAGCACCAACAAACCTCCTAATCCACTTGGCAGATTTTGGCTCCAGCCGAATAAGCTCATCCTTCTCAGAGCTATCCATTATAAGTCCGCTGCTCTTTGTATAGTTATTACCATCCATAATCATACTGACATCGCACAGCGCAGCAGATCTAGACAGTACAGGTCCGCAATCAGAGTCAAGGAGGTAAGGATTTATGTTTTTCGCCTTCGACTCCATTAATTCACCAGAAGACTCATCAAATATCTTGAATTCTTTTCTTGAGGAAGAGAGTCCAATTACAACGACATGGACGCCAGCGTTTGACTTTGCGCTATTCTTCCAAACAAATGGTCTGTACGCAAAAGATATAGAAACCCCAATATCTTTTATCGATGGCCACAAAACCCCCACCTGCTCACCCTGAGCAATAGAGTTTGTTGCAACAAAAGAGCACTCACAAATCGTTCCGCAGACAAACTCAGCGGCCTTATAAAACCAGCACGAAACATAATCAAGGCACTTAAAGCCTTTAACCCCACCAAGAATTCTCTCAAGATCATCAGACTGAGCGCTTGTCCTGTCCTTCTTACCAACAAATGGAGGATTTCCACATATATAAACCTCAGCCGGAGATTTATTTTCACCAAACCGCGGACATATCGATTCCCAACTCATGGTCAAGCTATTTCCATGCACGATATTCCCACTCGCTTTCAGCGGCAGCATCGGCTCGGCATGCCCGAACGCCACCTGGAACTCCTGGTGCATCTGGTGCTCGGCCAGCCAAAGAGACAGCAGGGCAATCTCATGCGCGAAATCGTCAATCTCGATGCCGTAGAACTGAGACAGCTGGATACCCGTCATGAAGATGACGTTCTGCTTGCTGACGGCGTTCAGCGCACGGAACACCTCCATCTCGAAGCGGCGCAGCTCCTTGTAAGCGATGATCAAGAAGTTGCCAGAGCCGCAGGCAGGGTCGAATACCTTGATGGACGACACCCGCTCCAGCAGGGCCTGGAGCTTCTTCTCACTGCCACGGGAGCGTTCCAACTCGGCATAAAGCTTGTCGAGGAACAGCGGCTTGATGACCTTCATGATGTTGCTCACGGAGGTGTAGTGCTGCCCCAGCGTGCCGCGCTGATCCTCATCGATCACCGCCTGGAACATCGAGCCGAAGATGTCGGGGTTGATCTGCGACCAGTCCAGGGTGCTGCATTCCAGCAACAGACGGCGCGACTTGGCCCCAAACACCGGGATCGGCGTTTCCTTCTCGAACAGGCCGCCGTTCACATACGGGAAGTCGCTCAGGTGCTTCGGCAGTGACTGCCGCAGGCTGCTGTTGTCCGACTCGTTGAGCACAGCAAACAGCTTGCCCAAGAACTCAGCCAGATCCTCGCCATCCTCGCGGGTCGTCGACTTAATCGCATCTGTGAACTGGTTCTTGGCGAAGATCCCCGTATCTTCAGCAAAGAAACAGAACAGTAGCCGGGTCAGGAACACGTTGAGCGCATGAACCTCTTCAGCAGTGCTGATTTGGTTACGCTCACGAATCAGATCGAACAGCCGCCCCATTTTCTCAGCAGCCTTTACGTCTGCCACGCTTTCCGAATGGGTATAGCTTTTCTCGAGGCCGGCCAGCGGCAGGAAGAAGGTGTACTGCTGATGCAGGTCGGTGAACGGCGTTTCCATGCGCTCATCAGCCTTCACGTCATAGGCCACCAGATCATTGAAGTTGGTAACGATGACGAAGCGGATCTTCTGGGCCTTGATGACATCGCTGTCCTTCAGGCTTTCCGCCGCCTCATGAACATTTTCGCCCGCCGGAATCGCACGGAAATAGAGCTGGCCTTTCAGCGCCACATCACCCGCGACCTTAGCCACGTTGCGAGCACCGCCGTTCCTGACCTGGGTGATGGTGCTCTTGGCAAAGCCATAGGCATCCAGGAAGCCATAAATGAACTCGGCCTGGGCATCCTCACGCTGGGTAAGAGATTGAAGGGTGTCGTAGAGCTGAGTTTGGTTGATCGACATGAAGTCTTCCTTTTATTTATCTGTGGCCAGCCAAAAGCTTTGCCGCCCTAAAGCTTGCAGGGCAGGGCGTGCTCGCCGCTTCCCTGCGAGGTATATGTGATCGATGCCACACCTTAACCGGTTGGATAACTTCGGGCCAGTATCGGTAAGATGCATGGACACTGCGCAAGCGATTCAATGTCGTGGTCGAGAAAACTGTGCGCGAACTGCGCGGTGTGGCGTGCCTGGAGATCGAGAACGAAATCGAACCCAAGCAGGAGATATGCTCAAGCAGATCATTCGGCAAGCGCCTGCGTGAGCTAGCCCCCATTCAGGAGGCTGTCACAAGTTATGCCACTCGTGCCGCTGAAAAGCTGCGCAGGCAGGAGTCGCTCTGCAGACAGGTACGAGTCAGCCTGCGCACTGGCATGTTCAACCCCACTGAAGCCAAATACGCTAACGGTATTCTCTGCCAGCTACCCTACCCGACCGACGACAGCCGACTGATCATCAAGGCCGTTCAGGCTGGATTGCAGCAGGTCTACAGGGAGGGCTTCAGCTACGCCAAGGCTCAGGTGATGCTGTTGGATCTGTGTCGCAAGAATGAGTACACCCCGGATCTGTTCGCCCCCGAGCAGCCCGTGAAAACCGAGCGACTGATGAGCACTCTGGACGCGATCAACAACCGCTGGGGTCGCGGTACACTCCAGCCAGGACGAATTGCCAAGCCAGTCGAGTGGGCAATGCGCAGAGAATTACTCTCTCCGGCATACACCACTCGCTGGTCTGAGTTAATGGTCGCAAAAGCTAAGTAGCCTTCGCATTCACTTATCCGCGACGAGCACGGTTCAGAGTCCCCTTACGCAGACAGCGCGCCCCTGCAGGCTTCAAGCGCAGGTGCTGATCATCCTTGACTAGGTATTTCATGGCGTAGTGCGTATGTGGCCGTCTCGACTGATCCTCCCGCTGGATAAGGCCGATTCCACGCCTATCGCCATATCCCTCCTTGTCGTGGTTGCAGCTATGGGCATAGCCCTGACGACGAGTGATCTCCTCCCACAGTTTGCCGATCCTAGTTGCCTTACAGACATCGCGGCACACTATGTTGCCATTGAAGTAGTAGGCCGCATGGATGTGGTACCCACGCCCCTCCTTGCAATCCCCCTGCTCGACTGAATAGGTGTAGCCAATCAGGTGCTCGAAAGTCCGATGACGGCTGTGTTGGTCGATCAGATCATCCAGGTGATCGAATACCTGCTCGACGCGCTGCCTAGCCTGAGCTTCAGGGCGGTAGTACAAGTCCAGCCGGATGATCGTAGTGCGTGAGTAAAGGCTCATCACTGCATCGTTGTAAGCGATGATCTCCTTCGCTTGCTTGCGTGCCTCATAGGCTCGATCCCCAGCTTTGCGCTGATACCACCGCTGACGGGTCAACTCACGGATCCGTGCGGTCAGGACGTTCATGCTCTGGTGATGACTGAGCCAGTACGTACCCGTGTCGCTCATGCAGACAGGGCCATTGGGTGAACGCTGGAGGCCGATGTATTCCCATGCCTCCCTGAACGCTAACAGGTGCTCGCTGTAGTCGTATGGCACTCGATCATCGAACAGGTTGTACATCTGCTGCACGTTGGTGAAGTACCGGGAGAGTCTGGTCTGCTCGACCTGCTCATAGCCTGACTGTTTGTGCGTGATCCGATATGCGGGTGTATCGCTGCGCTCGATAGCCTGGACGAGTGATTCGATCGTAAGCGTCCGCTCTCTACCGTCTTGACCCTCAGACTTTAATCCGCTTCAGACGCTGATTGATGTCGTCGCGGTCAAATGCCGTGGGATCGAAGGTATCGCCGTACCAGTCGAGCATGTCCAAGTATTCGGGATGTTCGGGGTCGGCAAGCGCGTCCAGAAAATCCGCGTAACCCGGTGCACCGCCGACATCCTCCGGCGGGCTGGCATTGGCGCCGTCGATGCAATACAGCACATGCGGGCACGCAATGGCCGGCAACAGCCGCTCGATCTTGATCCGGTGCTCCCAGTTGTCGCCAAAGTCATAGACGTAACGAAACGCCTTCGACCCATACAGCACCTTTGTCAGCGTCTTGCGCTGTTCCGAAACGACCGGAGGGCCCCAGTCGGGATCGGGAATACCGTAGCTTTCGCCAGCGATTTCAAACTCATGAAGATGGGTGTCACTCCAGCCCATCACCGCCTGAATAACCTGGTGCAGTTTGCTCAGGGTGATGCGCTCGGGCACGGCGACCCGGCGCCAGATGGCGGGTTTTATCCACGTCAGTTCGATGTGCAGTTGCAGGAGACGGTCGTTCGCCGGCTTGGGCAAACGGGTGACGTTGGGCATGGGTCAAGCGGCCTCATGTTCTAGGGTAGGCAGAGCAATATTCCAGGGCAGCAAGTCGTCGAGCTGATTGATTGGGTAGTCGGCGATGCGCTCCAGCACGTGCGTCAAATAAGCCTGTGGGTTCAATGCGTTGAGCTTGGCTGAACCGACCAGGCTGTAGATCGCCGCCGCTCTTTCTCCGCCTGCGTCGGAACCGGCGAACAGAAAATTCTTGCGACCCAGGGCGACTGCACGCAGGGCCCGTTCGGCGGCATTGTTGTCGATTTCAATGCGGCCATCCGCGCAGTAGCGCGTCAGCGCCTGCCAACGTGCGAGGGCATAGTGGATCGCACCGCTCATTGCCGATTTGGGCGGCAATTGCGTCAGCGTGTGATTAAGCCAGATGTGCATGTGCGCCAGCAGCGGGCTGGCTCGCCGCTGCCGCACTGCGCGTCGTTGATCGGGCGGCTGTCCGCGAATTTCCGCCTCGATGGCGTATAGCGCGCCAATCCGTTGCAGGGCCTCAGCCGCAATCGGCGAGGCCAGTGCCTTGTGCAGGTCGAAAAACTTGCGTCGAGCATGTGCCCAGCATGCCGCCTCGTGAATCGTGCCCGAGACATAGAGTTGCGCGAAACCGGCATAGCCATCGGCTTGCAACGTCCCGGCGAAGCCCCGGAGATGGGCTCGGGGGTGCTCGCCTTTGCGATCCGGCGAGTAGGCAAACCAGACCGCCGGCGGCGTGCTACTACCTGCGGGGCGCTCGTCGCGCACATACGTCCACAAGCGTCCGGTCTTGGTTTTACCCTGGCCGGGGGCGAGCACGGC
>LNAP01004981.1_pt1 | contig 11975 bp, 4 predicted proteins | sample 602601 | NCBI WGS metagenome assembly LNAP01 (sample SAMN02440304, study PRJNA202911) | soil metagenome | biome: Subtropical and temperate rainforests or woodlands; isolation source: soil samples (1 kg each in a 20% v/v slurry with milli Q water) were... ... | reverse complement strand
GTGCTTGCCGTCACCGATCACCTGGGCCGGGCGGCGGATGGCGGCGGCCACCACTTCAAAACCAATGACCAGGATGCGCAGGTCCAGGCCTTCGTGGAAGCTCTCCAGCAATACCCGCGAGTCAAACTGGCGCGCCGCCTCGATAGCGCTTTGCACTTCTTCGATGGTCTGCAAGTCCACGGCCACGCCCTGGCCCTGTTCCCCGTCCAGCGGCTTGACCACGATGCGCTGGTGTTCGTCGAGGAACTCCAGGTTATCGTCGGCGCTGGCGGCCAGCTGCTGCGACGGCAATTTCAAACCGGCGGCGCTCAGGGTCTTGTGGGTCAGGCTCTTGTCCTGGCACAGGGTCATGCTGATGGCGCTGGTCAGGTCGCTCAACGACTCGCGGCAGCGCACCCGCCGCCCGCCATGGCTGAGGGTAAACAGCCCGGCATCGGCGTCATCTACCTGCACGTCGATCCCGCGTCGGTGGGCTTCTTCGACAATGATCCGCGCATAGGGATTGAACCCCGCCTGAGGCCCCGGGCCGAGGAACAGCGGTTGGTTGATGCCATTCTTGCGCTTGATCGCGAAGGTGGTGAGGGCACGAAAGCCGAGCTTGGCGTAGAGGCTTTTCGCCTGGCGATTGTCATGCAATACCGACAGGTCCAGGTAACTCAGGCCACGGCTCATAAAGTGCTCGATCAGATGGCGCACCAGCACTTCACCGACCCCCGGCCGCGAGCATTGCGGGTCTACGGCCAGGCACCAGAGGCTGCTGCCGCTTTCCGGATCGTGGAAGGCCTTTTGATGATTGAGGCCCATGACGCTGCCGATCACCGCGCCGCTGTCTTCGTCCTCGGCCAGCCAGTACACCGGGCCACCTTGATGGCGCGGGGTCAACAGGTTGGCATCCACCGGCAACATGCCGCGGCCCTGGTACAGGCGATTGACGGCCTGCCAGTCGGCTTCACTCTGTACCCGACGAATGCGGAAGCCACGAAACACTCGGGTCGCCGGGCGGTAGTCGGTGAACCACAGGCGCAGGGTGTCGGACGGATCAAGGAACAACTGCTGTGGATCGATCCCGAGGATCTGCTGGGGAGCGGCCACATACAGGGCGATATCCCGTTCCCCCGGCTGCTCATTGAGCAACTCCAGGGCCAGGCTCGCCGGGTCAGGGAAGGTATGGCCAATCAACAACCGGCCCCAGCCGCAATGCACGGCGATGGGTTGCGCGCTGGGTTCGCTGCCGTCTTCGGCCAGGCGCGCTTGCAGGCGCTCGTAGGACGGTGCCTGGCCGCGCAGCAGGCGTTGGCTGTAGGCCGTGGCGTGAGGTTTCATCAATCAGATTCCTTGTTCGCTGAGCCACAGGTTCAGCGCCGCCAATTGCCACAGCTTGGAGCCGCGCAGCGGGGTCAATTGCCCTTGGGGGTCAGTGAGCAGACGGTCGAGCATCGCCGGGTTGAACAGACCACGATCCTGGCTCGGGTCCAGCAACAGGTCACGCACCCAGTGCAGGGTGTCGCCCTGCAAATGCTTGAGGCCGGGCACCGGGAAGTAGCCTTTCTTACGGTCGATCACCGCACTGGGGATCACCCGGCGCGCGGCTTCCTTGAGCACTTGCTTGCCACCGTCCGGCAGCTTGAATTGGCCCGGCACCCGCGCCGACAACTCCACCAGGCGGTAGTCGAGGAACGGCGTACGGGCTTCCAGGCCCCAGGCCATGGTCATGTTGTCCACGCGCTTGACCGGGTCGTCCACCAGCATCACCGTGCTGTCCAGGCGCAGGGCCTTATCCACAGCCGCCTCGGCGCCGGGCTGGGCGAAATGCTCGCGCACAAAGTCGCCGGCGGCGTCATTGGCGGTCAGCCATTGCGGGGCGACGGTGGCCGCGTAGTCGTCGTAGCTGCGGTCGAAGAAGGCCTCGCGATAGGCCGCATACGGGTCACTGGCGCCGTCCACTTGCGGGTACCAGTGGTAACCGGCGAACAGCTCATCGGCGCCCTGGCCGCTTTGCACCACCTTGCAATGCTTGGCCACTTCCCGCGACAGCAAATAGAAGGCAATGCAGTCATGGCTGACCATTGGCTCGCTCATGGCGCGGAACGCGGCCGGCAGTTGCTCGATGATTTCGCTTTCGGCGATACGCAGTTGGTGGTGCCGCGTGCCGTAGTGCTTGGCGATCAGGTCGGAGTACTGGAACTCATCGCCACGCTCGCCGCCGGCATCTTCGAAGCCGATGGAGAAGGTCGACAGATCCTGCACGCCGACTTCGCGCAACAGGCCCACCAGCATGCTCGAATCCACACCGCCCGACAGCAGCACGCCGACATCCACCGCCGCGCGTTGGCGAATCGCCACGGCTTCGCGGGTGCTGTCGAGCACGCGGTCGGTCCAGTCTTCCAGGGTCAGGTGTTTTTCATCGTCATGGGGGCCGTAGGGCAGGGTCCACCAGGTTTTCTGCTCGGTCTTGCCGTTGGCCTCGATCCGCATCCAGGTGGCCGGTGGCAGCTTTTCGATGCCCGCCAACAAGGTGCGCGGAGCCGGCACCACGGCGTGGAAATTCAGGTAGTGATTGAGCGCCACCGGGTCGAGGATCGGGTTGATATCGCCGCCCTTGAGCAACGCCGGCAACGCCGAGGCAAAGCGCAAGCGCTGGCCGGTGCGCGACAGGTACAACGGCTTGACGCCCAGGCGGTCGCGGGCGATGAACAGGCGCTGGCTGTCGCGCTCCCAGATGGCAAAGGCAAACATGCCGTTGAGCTTGGGCAGCAAGGCTTCGCCCCAGGCGTGGTAGCCCTTGAGCAGCACTTCGGTGTCGCCGCCGGAATAGAAGGCGTAGCCCAGGGCTTCAAGCTCGGTGCGCAGTTCCGGGAAGTTGTAGATCGCGCCGTTGAACGCCAGGGACAGGCCCAGTTGGGCGTCGACCATCGGTTGGGCCGAGCCGTCCGACAGGTCCATGATTTTCAGGCGGCGATGGCCCAGGGCAATCGGCCCTTGGGCATGGAAGCCCCACGCGTCAGGTCCGCGTGGTGCCAGGTGATGGGTGATTCGCTCCACCGCTGCCAGGTCGGCAGGTTGATGATCGAAACGCAGTTCTCCAGCTAATCCGCACATAAAGTCCTTACCGGTTTTTCCGTTGGGGAGGGGGCAAAAGGCACGCGCCAAAACGGCGGGTACCCAAGGACTGACCCGAGGCTATACCTGGAGTTTTAGATCAATAAGTTATATGGCAAACGGCCGCTCCCCCGCGCACGCCGTTCTGCGGCCCGTGGGGCGCGGGGCAAAGTGGAGGTAATTAGGTCTGGCTCGGATGCAAATAGTGGCGCGTTTCCAAGGGCAACCCTCCAGCTATTTGAACCCTTCTGCGGTGCAGGGGAGCTTATGGTGATGCGTCATGTTCAACGCGATTAAGGACCGTTGCGAATGACGCAAACAGCAAAGCTGAGCCAGGCTGTGCAGCCTGTGACCTCGGACGAATTGATGAAGGCGCTGCTGGACAGCACCGGCGACCTGGATAAAGCGCAGGTCTTGCATGATACGTTGCCCGCCTGGCTGGTCAAGGCCGACCCCCAGGCACTCCAGGCCATTGAGCAGGCGTATGCCGACAGCGAGCGGCCCAAGGCAAACCTGCAACGGCTGCTGAGCCGTCTGACCCCTCTGGACGCGTTCTGTGCCGAACGCCTCACGGCGTTTCTGGCCGCCAAAGGCCACACCCAGCTGGATATCGAGAACGACTCGCTGGAGCTCCCCAGGCGTACCTTCAGGGGAGTCAATCCGGACCTGGGCGGCATGCTGGTGCAGACCGTTACCCTGGAGAAACACAGCCTGCTGCAAGCGGCGATGCAGAATTTTTCCCAGGCCGGGGCCGAACCGGGAGGCATACCGATCAATGCCGTGGTCCGCGTTGGGGCTAAGCGCAGGGTTGCGCAAGATATCAGCGCCCAGACATTTATCGGCTACTGCCGCGAGCTGAATCTGGGGGAGGCCTATCAAACCCATGTGCGCGAGGTGTTCAACCTGACGGACCCGGACGGCGGCTATAGCCCGGCGGTGAGGACGATGGGTCAGTCCCGGTGCATGGATATGCTGATCGACCTGCAGATCGCCTATGCCAAAGGCGATATTGATCAACCGACCCGTGAGCTGTTGCTGGGCCTGGTCAAGGCGGACATGCCCGCCAGCAGCACCCGGCAACTGTGGTTCAACAACCAACCGCTGACCTGGCAAGGCTTGAACATCGACGGGGCGTGCCTGTGGGGCGTGCTGGTGTTTTCCGGCGCCTCCCCCGAGGGGTTTTCCAACGGCCCGATCGTGGTGTACATGCCCAATGAACCCGTGCGGCCGTGGTACCGCTACGTGTCCCTGGAGCAGTTCAAGCTTTACCTCAGCCTCAAGCTCCACGTGAGTCGTTATCGACACTTCTTCATGGGCTACCTGGACGAGTCCGAGCGTTTCGGTTTTTTTCAGCGGTTTGAGCAGTACAACCTCCTGGTGCGCGTAGAACCGCTACCTGTAACGGATAATTTTTCGACGTTCTTTTTTAATGCCGGTGTCGGCAAAATCCAGATTGATGCCCGTGTGCTCGCCGTTCCCAATGCCCAGGCCGATGACGACGCACGCCGCCAGCGCACCCAGGATTACCTGGATGCGGGCTTGACGGTACTCAACGTCGCCGCGTTTGTGGTGCCGGTACTGGGCCAGTTGATGACGGGCGTGGCGGTCGGGCAACTGCTTGGGGAAGTGTTCGAAGGGGTGGATGACTGGGTACACCAGGACAAACTCGGTGCCCTTCGGCACCTGACGAACATTGCTGAGAACCTCGCGGCCATGGCGTTGTTCGCGGCGGGTGCAAAAGTGGCCGGCCGGCTCTGGAGAACCACGCCGCCGGCTTCGGGGTTTTACGAACGGTTCGAGGCGGTGCGCATGCCGGATAGAACCACGCGCTTGTGGCGCAGCCGCACCGAGCCGTACCGCCACACCGTTTCGCTCGAAGGGACGGTTGCCAGTCCCCGTGGGGTCTACCAGGCTCACGGCCAGTCCTACGTCAATGTCGACGGTTCGACCTACTCGGTTGTCTTTGACTCCGGTACCGGCCGCTGGCGGGCCCGACATCCGCAGCGTGATTCAGCGTATCGACCGCCCCTGGTCCACAACTACCAGGGCGGTTGGCAGTTCTCGTTCGAACAACCGCAAGAATGGCAGAACCCGGACTATGTCCTGGGCCGACTGGACCCCAGCCTCGGTACCCTTCCAGCCGGGCATCTACGGGATATCGCCGCCATCACTGACGCGACCTTGCCCCGCCTGCAGCAAATAGCCAGGCAAAACCTGCCATTGCCGGAGCGCTTGCGCGAACGTGCGCTGCGCTTCAGGCAGAATCAGGAGGTTCGCGACCTGATCTGGCAGATGGAGCATCAGGCACCGCTCGACGCGGCGACCACGCGTGTGCAGATGCTGGCCCTGCCGCTGATGGAAGGCTGGCCCCAGGGGCGGTTTTTCGAACTGCTGGACGAGCAGGGGTACCTGCTGGAGCGTCATCCCGACACCGCGCCTTTCGACTACGAAGACCTGAGCATCCACATCACCACGGGGCATCTGAAACACGGGCAAGTCCTGTCCAGCCTACTGGAGGCCCTCGACCCCGAGGAGACCGCGCGCCTGCTCGGCGGCACCTTCCCTCCAGAAGAGGCGCAAGAGGTGCTGGCGCGGCGGCTGACCGCTTCACTCAAGGACAATCACCAGGCGGTTTACGAAAGGCTGCGTGCCGATGTCGACTTTCCCGACCAGACCGATCACGGCGTGCTCAAGCATCGCTATCCGCAACTGCCCATTCGGCTTGCCTGGGAAATCATGACCCAGGCCTCCACGGCCGAGCGTTGGCGGCTGCGCGATACCGGGCGGGTGCCTTTGCGGATCGCCCAATGGGTGCGGGAGACCTTGGAAATACTTAACGAAGACGATGCCCTGAGCGGTCTGTACCTGCCGGAACTGGCCACCGACGCCACTCGGCGTATAGCGCTGGGGTTACTGCCGCGGGTTCCGGGCTGGCCCGAAGATGTGTTGATGCAAATACGCCAGGAGAGCTTGGACGGCAGTGTCATGGGGCAGGTGGGCAACGCATCTGCCGCCACCACTCGCACGCTGGTCCAGTCGAACCTGGGGTGGCGCGCCTACAACGGACAAGGTGCGCCGCTGGGGCCGATGGCCGAGGGCCCGGAGGGGTTCTATGAGGCGTTGCTTAACAGTTTGCCCCCCGCTGAGCTCGACCAGCTGCAGTTGCCCGCGAGCGGCAGGGCCAGCCATTTGCGCAATAGCCTGATTGGCAAGGCCCAGGATGAGCGGCGCCGGATTAGCCGTTATCTATGGCCGGAACGGCCGGTGCCCGAAGATCCGCCTGTGTCGTGCGTGCAAGCAATGCCCGTGGAGCCGCCGCGACAACCCGCCGGCCTGGTGCGCAAGGTCCGCAAGCTCTACCCCTTGTTTGATGAGCGGCGCATAGCGACCTTTTTGCAGGACTTGGGTCACGATCCGCTGTCCCGGGCCAAAGCCGTGCGTGCTCTTGAGCAGCAATATGAAGCACTGCATCGAACGCTCAAGGTGTGGGCCAGGGAGGGGGGCGGGCAGGGGCGCTCGGACGTTGCCCTGCGGGACTACCGCCTGGCCCGTCACCAGGCCGTCCAGCTCATCGAGCGCAGTTGGCAATATGCCTCGCTGATCCCGGATGAGTCCCATCGGCAAGTCCCGAATCTTTCCCTCGATGGCATGGTGATCGGGGCATTGCCGACCTTGCCGCCCGAAGTCAAGTTCGAGCATGTTCGCCAGTTGTCGTTAAGGAACATGGGGCTCAACGATGATGTTGGTTACTTCCTCAAGCATTTCAAAGGCTTGAATACTCTGGAGTTGACGGACAACCAGGTGACACGACTGCCGGAAGTGCTGCAGCAGATGAAGCACCTTCGTCGGCTGTACCTGGCCAATAACCAACTGCAACTGACGGAATATACGCGGACCAAACTCGGTGACCTGCGAGGGTTGACGGTATTGGACCTGAGCAACAACCCCCTGGTAGACCCGCCGCTGGTCAGCAACATGTTTGAGTTGCGTCACCTAGTCTTGCGCAATTGCCGGCTTCAGCGCTTGCCCTCCGGCTTTATGCGTCTGCCTTATCTGGAGCACCTGGACCTGCGGGAAAATGATCTCGCCACCTTGCCGCAGTGGTTGTTCGAGGTGCCACGCCAGCACGCTGAAATCATCAACCTGCGCCATAACCCGCTGGACTCCCCCAGCCGCCTGCTGTTGCAGAACTACCGGGACACCCTTGGCGTGGGCATGGGCTTTATGGAGGACGATATCGCCCGGCTCAATGAGCAGACCGCCCGGGACTTATGGTTGGGGGATGAGCGCATGGCGCGCTACGCCGAGCGGGTCGAGACCTGGACCGGACTCAAGGATGAGCTGGGCTCCGACGCTCTGTTCAAGCTGCTGGCCGGCCTGGGCAGTGTCGCAGATACCTCCCACGTGCAGGAGGACATGGGCCGCCGTGTCTGGCGCGTGCTGGACGCCGCGGCGATGGATGCCCGGCTGCGCGAAGAGATCTTTGAACGGGCGGCCACGCCCCTGAACTGTGATGATGCTGCTGCAGTGAGTTTCAGTAACCTGGAAGTGCTGGTTGAAATCCACCAGGCTTCGCAGCGGGTGGTGGGCGGTCAGGTCACGGCCAAGCCGCTCTTGAGGCTGGCCAAGGGGTTGTTTCGCCTCGACCGACTGGAGCATATGGCCCGCAGCCATAGCGCCGAGCACCCGATGCTGGATCCGCTGGAGGTCAGCCTGGCTTATCGCACCGGGTTGGCCGGGCGCTTTCATCTGCCCGGGCAACCCCGCCATATGCGCTATGCCAGTCTCGGTGGGGTGACCGAGCATATGCTGACGCTCGCTGAAATGCAGTTGAAGATGGCTGAGCTTTCTCCGCAGTTGTTGAAGTATGTGGTGAAGCTGCCGTTTTGGAGCAGTTATCTGCGGCGCATCCATAGCGGTTCATTCGACACCCTGAACCGGCCCTTCGGTGAGCGCGTCGAGGCGGTGTGGGCGCAGCGAGAGACGCTGGCTGACGCCGACTACCGGAGTCAGATGAGCCAGATACAGGATGAGCAGGAAAAGGCGGAGCTCGCCGAGCTTGAACGCCTGACCCATGAGGCGTTGAAACTCGACGACCTGGGCACCTGCGAGCTAACGCCGGCCGTTTGAGGGAGTGCTCACTGAGGTTTTTTCGTCACGTTGCTGCGAATTAACGCGCGTAGGGCGAAGCGACTCGGATGACAGGCCTCGGCGACACTGCGGGGCAGGGGCAGCGGTTCGTTGTCCAGCCACGCGGCCAACAGTTCGGCGCACAGGGGGGCGGTGATCAGGCCCCGTGAGCCGTGGCCGCTGTTGACGTACAGGCCGTCCAGCCATGGGCAGGCGATGTCCGGCGTATGCCGGGCGTCCTTGCGCAGGGCGTCATAGGCCTGGGCAAACGCCTGGGGATCGACCAGCGGCCCGACAATCGGCAGATAGTCCGGGCTGGTGCAACGAAACGCGGCGCGCCCCTCCAGGGTGTGTGGGGGCAGGCTGTCGGCGCGCAGGCGCTGGGCCAGGTCCGGGGAAATCTCCTGCAGCAGCGCCAGGTTACCGGCATGCTCGGCAGCGGTCGGCGCCAGGTCATCACTCTTGAAATCAAAGCTGGCGCCCAGGGTGTGTTCGCCCAGGCGGACCGGCGCGACATAGCCTTCGGCACAGACCACCGTGGCCAGCGCCTGGCTGTCGGCGGTCTGCGGCAACCGGGTGATTTGCCCGCGAATACGTTTAAGGGGCAGCTCGGCACTGGCGGCAAAACGCTTGACCTCGGCCGCCCCGGCCAGCACCACCACGGGGGCGCTGGCCAGCAACCTGTCACCGTCCCAGGCCTGCCATTGCTCGTCTACCTTGCGCAGTTCCAGGGCTTCATGCAGCACGTGCACGGTGATGCCCGGCTGGCGTGCCTGCCACTGGCAGAGGGCGGGCGGATGCACCCAGCCACCCTCGGGGAAAAACAGCCCGCCATACGCCAGGCCGACCCCGGCTCGGGCCTGGGCCTGATCCCTGTCCAGCAGGTGCAGCAAGTCCGGAGCAAATGCCTGGGCCAATTGGGCCTGGCGTTCGGCCTCCTTGGCGTTGAACGCCAGTTGCAGCACGCCACAAGCGTCCCAATCCACCCCTCGTTGCAGGTGTTCCAGCAGGCGCCGGGTATGCCCGAAGCCGCTGACAATCATCTGCGACAAGGCGGTGCCGTGGGCTGACAGCTTGAGGTAGAGCACCCCTTGCGGATTACCCGAGGCCTCCTGGGCCAGGCCTTCATGGCGTTCCAGCAGGCTCACCTGCCAGCCCCGTGCGGCCAGGCTCGCAGCACTGGTACAGCCGGCCATGCCGCCGCCGATCACCAGGGCGCGGCGCTCTCCCTTGAGGGCCGTCGGCCTGGCGAACCAGGGCTTGATCGGGGCCGGTAGCGGCGCGTCGGCCGGCCAACCGAGAAACTCGCCGCGCAGGATTTCCCACTTGTGACCAATGCCCGGTGTGCGCTTCATCTTGAACCCGGCGCTGTTGAGCAGGCGTCGCACCCAGCCGGTGCTGGTAAAGGTGCTGATGGTCGAGCCCGGGGCCGCCAGCCGTGCCAGCTCGGCGAACAGTTCGGCGGTCCACATGTCGGGGTTTTTCGCCGGGGCAAAACCGTCGAGAAACCAGGCGTCGATCTGCGCATCCAGTTGCGGCAGTTGCTCCAGGGCATCGCCGATCAGCAGGGTCAGCGTCACGCGCCCGTTCGCCAGGATCAGGCGCTGGAAGCCCTGATGAATGGCGACGTACTGCGCCAGCAATTGGTCAGCCAATGGCTTGAGCGCTGGCCAGAGGGCGAGGGCGCGTTGCAGGTCGGCGTGGCGCAGCGGGTACTTTTCCACGCTGACAAAATGCAGGCGCGCGCCCGGTACCGCGTGCTCCTCAAACAGCTGCCAGGCACACAGGAAGTTCAGCCCGGTGCCAAACCCCGTTTCCCCGATTACCAGGCGCCCGCCCACGGGCAGCGCGGCAAACCGCTCCTGCAGGCGGTTCTGCTCGAGGAACACGTAGCGGGTTTCATCCAGGCCCGACTTGTCGGAGAAATACACGTCGTCGAACACCCGCGAGCGTGGGCGTCCCTGGTCGTCCCAGTCGAGCTGGGCATTGGGCTGTACGGGGTTCATGGGCAACTCGGCAAAGACAAGGCGGCCATTCTAGTCGATCACGGGGGGCAGGGTTGAACCGGGTGTTAGCCGGCTACTTCATACATGGAAAAACTCCCGGCGATAGCCCCCGATTCGATCAACAATCAGCGTTAATCCGGCGGGTTGGCGCAGGGTATCGTTAGGCGTTCAACCCTAGGCAATAAGGGACATTGCTGATGTCGGTACAGGACGATTTAACCCACACATTCACGCAGCTGCCGGGGCAGCCCAAGTTTGCGCAGTATGTCTCGTTTGCCAATGTGACCCGTGAGGGGCTGGACGCCGCGCATTCCCAGGTGCGCACGGCAGAGTTGTCGCCGGCACTCTTGCGTTTCCTGACGCAGTTGTCGTTCTGGCAAGCTCACCTCAAGCAGCAATTTCCCGCGACATTCCTCGCGGCGACGCAACCCTTCGATGCGCGCCAGCAACAACTTTTCGAGAGCAGCCAGAGCCTCACCGACGGGGAATACCTCGCGCAGATGGAAGCCCTGCGCGCGCCGCGCCGGCAAGCCGTCGACGAGGTGGTGGAGCGATTGACCGAGGAAGTAATGAAGCACCATGACTTGGATATTTGTTACGTGCCCGAGGTCTGAGCCGCAGCCCGGTCAATTGATCCACGGCAAGTGGCGTGGAATTGCTTGCCCGCCGTGCTGCCCAATCCGCTAGTCTTGATCCATCTTGGAAGGGAGTCGCCCATGTTTGAATCCGCCGAAATTGGTCACGCCGTCGATAAGGACACTTACGACGCTGAAGTCCCGGCCTTGCGTGAGGCCTTGCTGGAAGCGCAGTTCGAGTTGCACCAGCAGGGACGCTTCCCGGTGATCGTGCTGATCAATGGCATCGAAGGCGCCGGCAAGGGCGAAACCGTCAAGCTGCTCAATGAATGGATGGATCCGCGCCTGATCGAGGTGCGCACCTTTGACCAGCAGACCGACGAAGAACTGGCCCGCCCGCCGGCCTGGCGCTACTGGCGACAACTGCCGGCCAAGGGGCGCATGGGCGTGTTCTTCGGCAACTGGTACAGCCAGATGCTGCAGGCGCGGGTCCATGGCCAGATCAAGGACGCACGCCTGGACCAGGCCATTGCCGGGGCCGAGCGCCTGGAGCAGATGCTGTGCGATGAAGGGGCGCTGATCTTCAAGTTCTGGTTCCACCTCTCCAAGAAACAAATGAAGGCGCGGCTCAAGGCCCTGCAGGACGACCCGCTGCACAGCTGGCGTATCAGCCCGCTGGATTGGCAGCAGTCCGAGACCTACGACAAGTTTGTGCATTTCGGCGAGCGCGTGCTGCGCCGCACCAGCCGTGACTATGCACCCTGGCATGTGATCGAAGGCGTGGATGCCAACTACCGCGGGCTGACCGTGGCCAGGATCCTTCTGGAGGGCCTGCAAAATGCCCTGAAGCTGTCCAAGGCCAGGGCCAGCGGCATCCATCCGGCGCCCTTGCCATCCTCGGTGGACCAGATGAGCCTGCTGGACAGCCTGGACATGACCCAGCGCCTGGAAAAGGACGACTACGAAGAGCAACTGATTACCGAACAGGCGCGGCTCTCGGGCCTGATGCGCGACAAACGCATGCGCAAACACGCGCTGGTCACGGTTTTTGAAGGTAATGACGCGGCGGGCAAGGGCGGGGCGATCCGCCGCGTGGCGGCGGCACTGGACCCGCGCCAGTACCGCATCGTGCCGATTGCCGCGCCCACCGAAGCCGAGCGCGCCC
>LNAP01005732.1_pt2 | contig 11976 bp, 9 predicted proteins | sample 602601 | NCBI WGS metagenome assembly LNAP01 (sample SAMN02440304, study PRJNA202911) | soil metagenome | biome: Subtropical and temperate rainforests or woodlands; isolation source: soil samples (1 kg each in a 20% v/v slurry with milli Q water) were... ... | reverse complement strand
GCCCGGCCTGCCGCGCTTCTGCGGCGGCCTGGCGGGCTACTTCGGCTACGACGCGGTGCGCTACATCGAGAAGAAGCTCGAGGCCAGTTGCCCGCCCGACACGCTCGGCTGCCCGGACATCCTGCTGCTGCAATGCGAGGAGCTGGCCGTCATCGACAACCTGTCGGGCAAGCTCTACCTGATCGTCTACGCCGACCCGGCGCAGCCCGAGGCCTACGCGGTGGCCAAGCGCCGGTTGCGCGAATTGCGCGAGCAGCTGAAGTATTCGGTGAGCGCGCCGCAGGTGAAGCCGTCGCAGGCGCACCCGGCGGAACGCAGCTTCGCCAAGGCCGATTACATCGCCGCGGTCGAGCGCGCCAAGGAACTGATCGCCGCCGGCGATTTCATGCAGGTGCAGATCGGCCAGCGCATCAGCAAGCGCTACACCGAGTCACCGCTGTCGCTCTACCGTGCGCTGCGTTCGCTCAACCCCTCGCCCTACATGTTCTATTACCACCTGGGCGATTTCCACGTGGTGGCCGCGTCGCCCGAGATCCTGGTGCGCCAGGAGAACGCGGCCGATGGCGAGCAGAAGGTGACGATCCGCCCGCTGGCCGGCACGCGGCCGCGCGGTGCGTCGATGGAACTCGACAAGGCGGCCGAGCTGGAACTCATCAACGACCCGAAGGAGCGCGCCGAGCATGTGATGCTGATCGACCTGGCGCGCAACGACATCGGCCGCATCGCGAAGATCGGCACGGTGAAGGTGACCGAGGCCTTCGCGGTCGAGCGCTACAGCCACGTGATGCACATCGTGAGCAACGTCGAGGGCACGCTGAAGGACGGCATGACCGCCATCGACGTGCTCAAGGCCACGTTCCCGGCCGGCACGCTGACCGGCGCGCCCAAGGTGCATGCGATGGAACTCATCGACCAACTCGAGCCGATCAAGCGCGGCCTCTACGGCGGTGCCTGCGGCTACATCAGCTATGCGGGCGACATGGACGTCGCCATCACGATCCGAACTGGCGTCATCAAGGACCAGGTGCTGCACGTGGGCCGGCGTGGTCGCCGACTCGGTGCCCGAACTGGAATGGAAGGAAACCGAAGCCAAGGCGCGTGCGCTGCTGCGCGCGGCCGAACTGGTGGAAGAGGGACTGGAATGATGGCCGACGACAACACACCGAACAACGATTTCTCGCACGAGATCATCGGCGCCGCCGTCGAGGTGCAACGCGTGCTGGGCACAGGGCTGCCCGAAGCGGTGTACGCCGCCGCGCTGGCCATCGAGCTGGCCGAGCGCGAGATCGGCTTCGAGCGCGACGTGCCGGTCGCGGCGAGCTACAAGGGCCGCGCCCTGGGCGACGTGTGCCGCGCCGATTTCGTCGTCGAACAGGCGATGGTGGTGCAGGTGCGTGCCGTCGATGCGCTCGACGACCTGCACCGCGCGCAGGCGCAGGCGGCAGTGCGGCTGTCGGGCCACCGGCTCGGCCTGCTGATCAACTTCAACGTCTTCCCCGTGGTGAAGGGCGTGCATCGGATCGGAGCCAAGCCATGAAGCTGCTGATGGTCGATAACTACGATTGAGGTCCACTGGCTTCCATCAACCTCCACGGAGAAACTCTAAGTCCTTGTTTTTAAAGGGTTGATCGTCCATCGAGCGATTCTGAAAGCTGGACAAATCCAGTGCTCATGTGTGTAATGGAGTGTGTAACGGGCCAATTTGGAGGCGTTATACACATGGCACTCACAGCACTCAATCTTCTCTCGGCGCGCAAAGTGGAAACGGCGCAGCCCAGGCCCAAGGTGTACCAACTCCGGGACGGAGGCAGCCTCTTTTTGCGCGTTCAGCCTAACGGCTCCAAGCTCTGGTGGTACCGCTACCGGCTGGGCGGCGCTGAACAGGTGTACTCGATCGGGGTATACCCAAAAATCACGCTGGAGGCGGCCCGTGCGGAACGGGACCGGGCAAAGGCGTTGGTCAAGAAGGGACTCGACCCCATCGTAGAGAAGAAGGCGGCGATCGCCCTCCAGGCCGACACATACGAACGCACGTTCGAGACCGTTGCTCGGGAGTGGATCGTCAGCAATGCTCACTGGAGCGAGTACTACACCAACCAAGTCACCAGCTACCTTGAGAAGGATGTTTTCCCCCGGATTGGCAAGTTGCCGATCAGCAGCATCAGGGCTCCACATCTGCGCCCCATCATCAAGGATGTGGCGGCTCGTGGCGCGAAGACTGTGGCGATCCTCATTCGCCAGTGGTGTGGGCAAATCTTCAGTTATGCGGCTGCCCAAGGTCTCTGCGAATTCGATCCTGCCGCCTTGCTCAAGGGACTGGTCAAGCGCCCTCAGGTCCGCCACAACCCTCCTTTGACATGGGCAGAGATCCCGGACTTTCTCAATCGGGTGGACAACGAAGGGGGTTATCAGACGACAGTCCTCGCCCTCAAGCTGATGGCCTTGACCTACGTGCGCACCGTAGAACTGCGCAAGGCCTCCTGGGAAGAGTTCGACCTGGACAACGCCATGTGGTCGATTCCGTCCGAGCGTATGAAGATGCGACGCCCCCATTTGGTTCCCCTGTCACGGCAGGCGGTGGCCGCTCTTAGGGAGCTACATGCTCTAACTGGCGGCGGCAAAGTATTGTTCCCGAGCTACAGGAAGCCGGGACAAGTGATGTCGGCAACGACGCTCAATCAAGCACTCAAGCGCATGGGTTATGGCGGGCGGTTTTCGTCCCATGGCTTCCGTTCGACCGCCACGACGATCCTTGGGTTGCTTGGGTATCCCGAAAAGCGGGTCGATCTCCAACTCGCACACTCGAAGAAGAACAAGGACTCCTCGCGCGCTCCATACGACCACACGAAGTTCGTGGAATCGCGCAAGGTGATCATGCAGGACTGGGCCGACATCCTCGACGCATTGAAGTCGGAGAAAAGCGTTGAAGATGTCACGAGGGCCTTCGGACCCATGTCGAAGCGTCGAACGGCTTTGCTTCGAGTTATCGAGCGCGAGTGACGCCAGCGCGTTAGCCGGGCGAGGCCTCTATCGGATCGACGTACCCGAACGCACCACGACCGCGTAGAGATCGGCGATCGTCGCCAAAGCGCCCTCATGCAGGGCCGCGGCTTCCACATTCACCACGTCCGTGCGGATGGCCCGCGTCGCGCAGGCATCGGCCACCACGGTGGGCTGGTTGCCGCGTAGAAATGCACCCTCGGCGGTGAACGTCACGCACATGTGGGTCATGAATCCCATGACGATGACCTGTTTGTTACCGGCCGCCTCAACGCGCTCGCCCAAATCGGTGCCGACGAATGCATTGGGCGCCGTCTTGACGACCACGGGCTCGTTGGGCAGCGGCGCGACGGCGGGATGAATCTGACCGATCTCGGCGGCGAGGTCGTAGGGCGAGCCCTCTCCACCGTCGTGAACGACATGGATGATGTTGGTGTCGGCGGCGCGCGCCCGGGTCAACAGTTCAGATGCCGAAGCCAGCGCCGGCTGCCAGCCGGCCAGTTCCATGACGCCGCGCGTGTAGGTGTTCTGATAGTCCACGAGGATCAAGGTGGCACCGTCTAACGTGGCCGGTGTGGGGTCCAGTCCGTTGAGCTGGCGCAGCGTGGTCGAGGAGTTCATGGTTGTACTTCCTTGAATGGGAGTGAAATCAGGTCCTTCGGGGACTATCGCCACTTATCGAAAATCCACCGTAACGTGTTGATTTCAAAGGAAATACGTCACGGCAGCTATCGGTGACTATCGCCGGGCAGCGAAACGGATTGACGGTAGAGGTGACGGTAGAAACCGGAGGCCGGATTAAGACCTCCTTGTTTACTATCGAGACCAAATCGGTCTTTGACGGTAAATCGCTCCTCTGGGAAGCTTGTTTCATGCGGCTTTCCGGGCATCAGCAGGTCTCCTGACCCCTGACGGTAAAAGCCGTCACGAACAGGAGGAAAAACCTCGATGCTTACCGACACCGCACTGCGCAATTTGAAGCCTAAGTCCTTGACTTATAAGGCTTCTGACCGGGATGGAATGTACGTGACGGTATCGCCCAGCGGTACCGTCACCTTCCGCTTCGATTACCGTCTCAACGGCCGCCGCGAGACCCTGACCATTGGCCGCTACGGGCCGGCGGGCATTTCTCTGGCGATGGCCCGCGAAAAGCTGCTGGATGCCAAGAAGGCCGTCGCCCAGGGCAAGTCTCCGGCGCACGAGAAGCAGCGCGAGAAGCGCCGCTTGACCGCCGCAAAGAACTTCGGCGACATGACCGCCCAGTGGCTGGCTGGCGCCCGGATGGCCGACAGCACGCGAGCGATGCGCAAGAGCATCGTCGATCGGGACATCCTGCCGGCCTTCCAGAACCGCTTGCTCAACGAAATCACCGCCGATGACTTGCGCGCCTTGTGCGGCAAGGTGAAGGGGCGCGGGGCACCAGCCACTGCGGTGCATGTCCGCGACATCGTGAAGCAGGTCTATGCCTTCGCCATCCTGCATGGGGAGAAGGTGGACAACCCGGCGGCCGACGTGGGCGCGGCTTCGATTGCGACCTTCGTACCGAAGGACCGTGCCTTGTCGCCGCTGGAGATCCGCTTGATGTCGCGGCAGATGGAGTCGGTGGCCACCTATCCGACCATCCGTCTGGCGCTGCGCATGGTCCTGCTGACGCTGGTGCGCAAGAGCGAGCTGATCGAGGCCACCTGGGACGAGGTCGATTTCGAGAACGCGACCTGGACCATCCCGAAGCAGCGAATGAAGGGTCGCAACCCGCATGTGGTCTACCTGTCGCGCCAGGCGTTGGACATCCTGGTGGCGCTGCATACCTGCGCGGCTGGCTCGAAATTCGTGCTGCCGTCCCGATACGACTCCGACCGCTGCATGTCCCACGCGACCCTCAACCGGGTCACTCAGATCGTGGCACAGCGGGCCAAGGCTGCAGGCCTGCCTCTGGAGCCGTTCACCGTCCACGATCTGCGCCGCACTGGATCGACGCTGCTCAACGAGATCGGGTTCAACCGGGACTGGATCGAGAAGTGCCTTGCGCACGAGGAGGGGCGCTCCTCGCGCTCGATCTACAACAAGGCCGAGTACGCCGAGCAGCGGCGCCACATGCTGCAGGAGTGGGCCAGCATGGTCGATGCCTGGATTGACGGGCAGACCTATGTACCGAAGCTGATGCCGGACAACGTGGTCTTGCCGGTGTTGAGCTCAATGGCCTGAAGCAGTGGACTGGTTGTCACTTGACAACCAGTCCACTCATTCCCATACTGGAGACTGTTGATGGCCCGTTCCTCTCATCCGAAGAAAGAGGTCGAGGAAGCACTCAGGCATGCCGAAGGGCAGGGTTGGCGCGTGGAAGTCGGCGGCAGCCACGCCTGGGGGCGGATTTACTGCCCGTACAACGACGCGGAGTGTCGTTGCGGCGAGTTCTGTATCACCAGCGTGTGGAGCACGCCGAAGAACCCAGGGAACCACGCGCGCGCCTTGCGGCGCGTCGTGGACAACTGCACCACGCACCGCAAGCAGCAGGACGCGGCCGACGGTGCCGAGGAATAGCGCGATGGAATACACCTTCACCCTGAAATACCAGCTTGCCGATGATGACCGGGACCCGGATGGGCTGGTCGAGCGCCTGGGCGAAGCCGGCTGCGACGATGCCTTGGTTGGCATCGGGCAGCCGGGGCGGCTTGCGCTGGAGTTCACCCGTGAGGCGGACAGTGCTGACGCAGCGGTGCGCAGTGCGCTGGCCGATGTGCGGCGCGCCGCACCGTCGGCTAGGCTGATCGAGGTCGCGCCGGATTTGGTCGGGCTGACCGATGTGGCCGACATCGTGGGCGTGTCGCGGCAGAACATGCGCAAGCTGATGCTGGCTCATCCGGGCAGCTTCCCGGCGCCGGTGCATGAAGGCAGTGCGTCGATCTGGCATTTGGCGGATGTGCTGGCCTGGCTGCAGGCCAAGGGCAGCTATACGCTGGCCGGCGATGTTCTGGAGGTGGCCTGCGTTGCCTTGCAGGTCAATGTGGCCAAGGAAGGGCGGCGGCTATCGCGTTCGGCTTCCAAGGAGTTGGAAGCTCTCGTTGGATGAGGCTGTCGCCAGCTTCACCCCTGGCCGGAACCCGCCCGAACAGGGCGGGTTTTTCGTAGGTGGACATCCGGCTTGCCTGGGCTGATGCGAGGGGCTTGCTTGCGCTCCTCGATCCAGGCCTCCACTTCGGCCAGGTCCCACACCACGCAGCGCGGCGTCAGATTGAAGCGCCGGGGGAACTCGCCGCGGCGCTCCATTTCGTAGATCGTCGTTTCGGCCAAGGGGACGATCTGACGCAGCTCGTGGCGGCGAATGGTGCGCCGAAATGGCAGAACGCCATGCTTCGGGAACTGCGGGAGATCGTCGTAGGCGTTTGAGCCGGGCAAGGGGAGGGAGACGTGCTGCGGGCGCATCTCGGCGCCGTTGTCTCGGACGAGTTTTCCTGACAGTTTGTTTTCCACGTCGAACTCCGTGACTGCTCGGCGACGCATGGCGTGCCATCGCATGAAGGTATGGTGGCTTTCATTGGCTATCGCGGAAACTCGCAGGAGCGTAGATAGGCGTACTCAAGGAGAACAGCAACGAAAAAGGTGGGCATTCCCCTGTGTTTGCATGGGACCGAGGCATTCCCCATGCATGCGAGCTTGGACTGCATGGCACCGTCTGTGTCGCTACGCGCCAATGCAAACCACTCAACGCATTTTGTTACATTGGTCTGTCGTCGTGGCTCGACGTGAGCCGCCCAAAGAATGCAATTCAGGGATGGGATATAGATGCATCTACAGCGAATTCGCGCGCAGAATTTCCGCACCTTCGGCGATGGCAAAACTGCGCCGCACCTTGACTGGACTTTGTCGCCGGGTTTGAACATCCTGATCGGCGAGAACGACGCGGGCAAAACCGCTGTCGTCGATGCCATTCGCCACATCCTGTGGACCACGAGCTATGAGTTTGTGCGACTGTTCGAACAGGATTTTCACATTCATGGTGACACCCGCGCCCAGTCGATGTTTATCGAAGCCACTCTGGTTGACCTGAACGCTGACCAGGAAGCTGCGGTGCTCGAATGGCTCACTTACGAAGTCGACGGAAGTCGCAGCCTCGTGTTGCATCTGCAGGCGCGGTGGATACCCCCGAAGGAAAACAAGCGTGGGCGTGTAGACGTCGTCACGCGAGCCTGCCGCGACGGCATAGGTCCTGAGATTGGCAATGTCGTGCGAGAGCTCGTACGAGCCACCTACCTGCGCCCACTCCGCGACGCAGAGGCCGAGTTGAAGCCCGCGCGCCAATCCCGGTTGTCGCAGATTCTCGGTGCGCACAAGAGCATCGCTGGCCAGGAGAAGAACGACTTCGACGAGGCAGACCCAGCCAAGATTCCGGAGAACCTTGTCGGCCTGATGGCCTTCACCCAGCACTACCTGGGAAAGCACCCGGTCATCAAGGGCGTCCAGGACGACATCAACAACAACTACCTCGGCAAGTTCGCGTTCGCTGGCGACAAGCTCGAGTCGCGTATCCAGATTGCGCCCGACCTCGGACTACAGCCCATTCTTGAGAAGTTCGAGCTGGGACTGTTGCCGTCGGACGGCATCAATTCCGAAGAGCGCTGCGGACGAGGCCTGGGCTACAACAATGCACTCTTCATGGCCACTGAGCTGGTGCTGCTCCGTGATGGTGACGAGCTCGCCCTCCTGCTTATCGAGGAGCCCGAGGCCCACCTTCATCCGCAGTTGCAGGAGCGAGTCCAGGAGCTGCTGGAACAGAGCGCGAACAAGCCGCTAGACGGCAAGCGCCCGGTTCAGGTCGTGATGACCACGCACAGCCCCTCGCTGGCCGCCGGCGCCGACATCGCCTCAATGACCCTGGTGCACCGGGCGCAGCTGTATAGCCTTGCGCACGAGATGACGAAGCTAAAAAAGAACGACTACGAGTTTCTGCGTCGATGCTTGGACGCCACCAAGGCGAATCTGTTCTTCGCCAGGGGCGTTGCCGTAGTAGAAGGTCCAGCCGAGGCGCTGCTGCTTCCTGCGCTGGCCAAGGCCTGCGGAATGTCGTTCTCGAAACACGGCTTAGCAGTGGTAAATGTTGGCGGCGTCGGTCTGTACCACTATGCCCGCATTCTTCAGCGTGCAAAGGAAGACGAGGTCATTCCAATTCCAGTGGCTTGTCTGACTGACCGCGACGTCGTGCCGGACGCGGCCAAGGATTACATCGACAAGCCAAAGAACGGCAACAAGCGTTTCGACGCTGACTACACACCCGAAGAGCTGGTGGCTTTGGTGAAAGCGAAGGTTGATCGCGCGGCCGGCGGGAAGACCATCGTCTGCGTGTCGGACCGATGGACCTTCGAATACGACTTGGCGCGCTACGGCTGCGGCGAGTTGATATTCATGGCGATTCAGCTGGCCGTGAAGGCTGATGTCAAGGGCGAGCGGCTCGACGAGGCGGACGAGCTGCTCGCTATGGCCGCGGCGCATGACGAGTGGGAGGCGCTCAGCAAGGCCGGTCACACCGAAGACGCGCTCGCTGCCCTCATTTACAAGCCCCTGGCAACTCGTAAAGCCTCGAAAGCAGTGGCTGCGCAGTACGCCGCCCACCTGATTGAGACGGGCAACTACGGCAAGGATGCCGCGCTCTTCGAGAAGTTGCCGCCCTACCTGAAGGATGCGCTGAACTGGCTGACCGGGAAGGCCGGCGCGGCATGACCATCCCATTGATTACACCCGAAGACCTGGCCGAGCTTCAGTTCCTCACCCCCGACCTAGACTTCACCGATGCCGAACGACAAGCCGTCTTGCTCGCGGCCGGCCCCTGCGACGTCAACGCCGCACCTGGCAGCGGCAAGACCACCGTTCTCGCCGCCAAGCTCCTGCTCCTTGCTCGCCAGTGGCCGCACGACAGGCGCGGCATCTGCGTTCTGAGCCACACGAACGTTGCGCGGGAGGAGATTGAGCGGCGCCTTGGAGCCACTGCAGTCGGCGCGAGACTCCTGACTTACCCGCACTTCATCGGGACAATTCACGGGTTCGTAGATCGCTTTCTTGCGCTACCGGCACTGCGCAGCCTCGGGCTCACAGTCGATGTCATAGACGACGACATCTTTGCCAAGAAGGCCATCGCTCGGGCGATGAAGAAGCCTTCCCTGTGGGGTTGGGCGCAGAACGACGAAGGGGTCAAGCCGATGGTGGGCGGGCTGGTCTACAGAGGCGCGGACCTTGTGCTGGACAGCGAGGGAGGGACGCTCCCCAAGACCACCGCGAAGAGCTATCCACTGCTCACGGAAATCAAGGAACAGCTGACAAGCGAGGGAGTATTTCGGTACGCGGACATGTTCGCGTTCGCAGAAATGCTGCTCACGAACTTCCCCGACATCAAGGTGCAGCTCTCGCGTAGGTTCCCGCTGGTCTACCTGGATGAGATGCAGGACACCTCCTGGGAACAGGAAGCCTTTCTCGCGCGGCTGTTCGACGAGTCGGTGGTTGTCCAGCGATACGGCGACCTCAATCAGCGCATCCTCGTCGGCAAGGGCGACTTTGCTCAGTTGAGCTTCCCCAGAGAGGGCGCGCTTCCGATAAGCACCAGCAAGAGATTTGGACCTGAGATTGCCGCCGCGGTGTCGGGCGTGCGTGTGGGCGGAAACGCCGTTGTAGGCACCGCGGCGGATGTTCACCCGCCCACATTGATGACGTACACGACCGAGCGAGTAGGCGATGTGCTCAATCGTTTCGGCAATCTGGTACTAGACCGATTCAACGACGAGCAGCTTCGCCGTGGACCCATCAAGGCGCTCTGCACCCGCAAGCAGGGCGACGCCAAGCAGCAGACACCCGGACGAACGCTGCTGGATTATTGGCCTGCCTACCTTGAGCAGTCCAAGGGTAATGGCGGACGTTCCGAGCGTTTGTGGTCGCTACTCAGCCAGTCGGCTGAAATGCGGGTTGGCGGCATCTCCATGCACTCACGCGCGGCCGACGCGAAGCGGGCCGTCGTGCTGGTGCTCCGTGCAGCGGACTCGCCCCACATCAAAGGGCTGCGCGACGGGTCTCAGCTTTTCAGACGCCTGGCTGATGCTGGCCAAGATGTGAAGGGCATTCGTCGGCTATGCAGGGAGTTGGCAACCGCCCCAAATCTGGGGGCTGCCGAAGCCGGACGCGCCAAGGCAGTCGAGTTGTTCACCCAATACCTTCATCCGCTGCTGCCTGTAGGCATGTCCACCGCGAAGTTTCATGCCCTATCGGTGTTCGAGGCACCAGAAGAGCAGCCTCAACAAGAAGCAAATCAGCGGGCGTGCCAAGTCGAGCGTGACGACCGGCGCGTTGTAGTCGAGATTGGCACTGTGGCATCAATGAAGGGCGAGACGCACCTGGCCACGCTGGTTCTGGAATCGCTTGGCCATCCCAGCCGTCGCTTTGACCTGGCGGAGGCTTTACCGATTTTGGCTGGTTTAAAGGTTCGCGATCCCAAGATGTCCGAGTCCATCCTCTCGCAGTTCCGTAACCTCTACGTGGGCATGTCCAGACCAACGAGTTTCCTGTGCTTGGCGGTCAACCAGACGAGGATCTCGGCCGACTGCATCGCGGCGCTACAACGTAATGGATGGGTCTTAGAGACTTTGGCGTAGCTCTCGACCGCAACCAGAGCGATGCGGCATCGCTGTGCAGCGTGACCGTGTCGTGATCTCTGCCAGCGACGCCCAATTGAATCCACGATCAGCATTTCAACTGAAAGAAGCCTCTGCGGCTCTGAAACACGTCAGCTTCGGCCTCTTGCTTCTTGACTGGGTGACGCCTCTCGTCACCTGTCTTTGCAGGGCTTCGTAGAACGTTCCTTTCAGGGGGGCAGCAGATTGCGTATTTCGGACTTCTTGGACATCAAGTTCGACATCGTTGACACCGTGTTCGGCACCGCAGTCAGCGAGCTTCTTTGAGCTCCCTCGAGAACTCCCAGGGGGCCATGTATTGTTGACAACTCACTGGTTGGGCTGAGTGGTGTCCTTGAGCCTGTTAGGCGCCGCAGGCTTGCCTGCGCCCCGTCGCTGGCCGCCCCAACTCGCTCTGCCTTCCCAGGCGCAAAGCCAGGCCTCTGCTCTGGCCGTGGTAGGGGTGAGCAGGTGCACTGATCCTCCAATGGCCTGCGCCACATCTACCCCTTTGTCCCCATACAGAACCCGTAGCAAAGCAGGCAGCAGACGGACTTCGCCCTTGCGACCAGCAGCATCCAGCTGTTGCGACAGAGCAGGCCGGCGCTCCTTCAACCAGTTGCCAAGTCCTGATGGCGGCACCATGACCGCCAAGCTGAACTCGGACTCGTGAAACTGCCATTCCTCGGCGCTCACCAGACGGCTCAGTTCATTCTCAAAAGCGAGGCGCAACCGCTGTACCTGTTTGTGGGTGGCCAAGGCGCAAAGTGGAGCACCTTTCCTGTCCCGAGACGTGGAGTTGGTGGAATGGTTTTCGCACACGCCGCGCGAGCGCTGCGGCAGCCAGCAGTACCGACAGAATGCGTAGAGCGGCGTAGCGACTTCTTGTGCGCCCACGTGTGGATGTGCCTTGGGCAGGCCCAGCACGTCAGCCATCCGCGCGAATGACGTCAATTCCAGGTGAGCAGGAAACTCAACCTCGCGCGGTGGTCGAGTGGTGTGCCGCACGAAGATGCTCACAACAGCTGCGCTTGCCCCGAGCTGCTTGTCAGTGCCACCACTGGCGGTAGCAAGGTCCGCGTAGAGGATCCAGAGGCTATCCCAACTGGTCTGCCCCCGTAGATCAAATAGTGACTTGTGCACGTCCGGCAAGAGCGGCAGCAAGCGTTCGCGCAGCAGGCCGATGACCATGGCTGGGTTCACGGCCTCATCGCCGAAGGACGTGTATCCATCGAGCAGAACGTCCAGGAAAGCTCGGGGCATGGGTGGCGGCACTGCGTCGTCGAGGTACAGCGGCATTTCAAGTGTCCAGATAGCCCAGTAGTTT
>LNAP01004980.1_pt1 | contig 11976 bp, 10 predicted proteins | sample 602601 | NCBI WGS metagenome assembly LNAP01 (sample SAMN02440304, study PRJNA202911) | soil metagenome | biome: Subtropical and temperate rainforests or woodlands; isolation source: soil samples (1 kg each in a 20% v/v slurry with milli Q water) were... ... | reverse complement strand
TGCGCAAGCTGTTGACCACCCTCAATGCCATCGCCAAATCCGGAAAACATTGGGAGGAACCACTTCATGTCGCTTGACTTTTAAGACGGTTGCTCAGGGCTGCGCCGTCGCGACCGCGTCAGCGGCTTCGACGATCAGACGGGCCACCAGCTTCGGCCGCGAGATCATGACGACGTGCGAAGCGCCCTTGACCACGACTGTCTTCATCGACTTCGCACGCTCTGCCATAAAGGCCTGCGCGGCAGCCGGAATGTTCTTGTCGCGGTCGCCGTAGATGAACCACGAGGGTACGTTCTTCCATGCGGCGGCAGGCGCCGCTTCGCCCAGGGCGCCCTCGGTGATGGGGCGTTGCGACACGGCCATCATCCGGGCAAGCGCCCGCGGCACGTCTTCGGCAAATTGCTTGCTGAACTTGTCCTGCTGGATGTAGAGGTCCTTGGCGCCGTCCGGCAGCAGCACCGGCTCGGCCAGCGTGGCGCCGAGCGTGCTGCCGGGAAACTTGCCCGACAGGTCGGCGGCCGATTCGCCCACTTCAGGGGCGAATGCGGCAACGAAGACCAACGCGTGGACATTGGGCTTTCCAATCGCTGCAGCGGAAATCACCGAACCGCCATACGAATGTCCGACCAGCACGACCGGACCGGGGATCGACCCCACGATGGCCGCCACATAGTCCGAGTCGAACTTCACGCTGCGAAGCGGATTGGCGGCCGCGACAACGGGAAAGCCGCGCGCACGAAGGTCGCGCGCCACGTCGTTCCAGCTGGCCGATTCGGCGAAGGCACCGTGAACCAGCACCACGGTGGGCTTTGCCGGCGCGCCCGTTGCGGCCGCGTTTGCAGGTGCGGACAGGTGCAGCGCCAGGATGCCGATGGCTGTGAATGCGCGTGCGAGGTTAGAAAAATTCTTCATGTTGATGCCTATTGGTGAATGGATGGCCTGACTTGAAATTGCGCATCCCTTGCGGAATGCATCGCGAGCGACAGGTACAGGCAATTGGCCTTCGCTCGTTCTGAAAAATCGGTAGTGGCGATGGGCTGCGGCTCAACACCCGCCCGAAAAGTCGTTTTTGTGCGCATGGGCGCTGGCGCACGCCCGCGCCAGCAGGCGCATGCCGGCGGCGTCCGCGGAACAGGTCTCATGCGCGGGTGGCGTCGCACGGATGGCCACGGTGGCAAAGCGCAGTTCCGCGTTCGCCGCCTCACCGGCTGCGATCGCGAAGGCGGCCGCGATGGCAAGCAGCGAGATGCTTATGTATCCCACGCTCCAGGCCCGGTCCATCGCACTTCGCGGCGCGGCGTCAGCGGCCGCCTGCAAGGCCTGCGCGCGTGCCTTGAGCGTGCGACGTGGTGCGCCCGATTGAGCGAGGGAATGAATGCGCTGCGTCATGGTGATTCCTTGAGGGCGCCATGGCCCTGGCCTCAGGACGGCTGGGCTCCGGATCGCGAACATCGCGGTACGGCTCGAATGCTAGGTTTCGCATCTGGGCTGCGGTAGGCATGCCGGAGGTACTGCCGTGTTGCATGCCCGGCATCAATGTGCGGCGCACCGTCAGGCGTTTCGATGAAGAGGAAGCCACACGTTGAACTCGGCGCCGCGTCCAGGACCCGCGGAGGTGGCCTTCACGAAACCGCCGTGAGCGACCACCAGGCCATGAACCAGCGCGAGGCCGATGCCCAGCCCACCGCGCGAGCCACCCTCCCCGGTGCCGGCCTGGCTGAACAGGCCGAAGACATGGGGCAGGAATTCGCGCGCGATCCCGCAGCCGTCGTCCACCACCGCGAGCCGGGCAAAACCATCCGCGGAGGAAAGGCACACCCGAACCTCCGCGTCGGTGGGCGAGAACTTCATCGCGTTGTCCAGCAGGTTGCCGACAATCTGCTCGAGCCGCACCGGGTCGGCGTGGCAGATCAGCGGATCGGCCGCCTGCATCTGCGCGCGCAAGCGACCCGAAGGCCAGCGCGCACCGAATGCGGCGACAAGGTCCAGCGCGAGTGCGCCGAAATCGACCTCCGCGCGGCGCAGTGCCAGCTTGCCGGTTCGCAGGCGCGAGAAGTCAAGCAAGTCGTCGATGAGCCGCGTCTGGCTTTCGATGGCGCGCTGCATCGCCTGGGCGATGCGCTGCAGTTGCGAGGGCTCCGCGGATGCGGGCAGGCGCTGGAGCAGGTTGGCGTTCATCCGAATGACATTCAGGGGCTGCCTGAGTTCGTGCGAGATGACCGCCAGCGCCCGGTCCCGGGTGGTGCAGCGCGGGCTCGTTGCAGGTCGAACGTCGTGCGAGGTATGAAGGACGGATTGCGCGCCCCGGGTGTGATAAAGGTCCACGAGGATTCGTGCTTCCTGATGCGGCCACCCCGGATTGATCGCGACAGGGGACCTCGGTGATGAACGATGTTGTTCTCTGGTTCTCGCGACTGAACCGATCGTAGGCAGCAGCATCCCCTCGCAGAAGGGCGCTGCGGTGACGCACCGTGTTGCCGGCCGAACACCAATCGCCCGGAGACGGCCGCGACACATCGTTCTGGATCTCAGGACGCTTCGTTCACCCGAATCGGGTTCCTGAATGGCCCCTCATCGCATCCAATAGCTCGACACCATCGACAGCGGCGGTTGCTGCCCATGCAAGGCGCAAATCGCGAACCCTGTCACAAAACCCCGTGCCCGGCCGTCTTGTATCTCGAAGGGGCGCATCGCCCCCGGCCGGTAGGCAGTTCCTCCCCCGCATCGGGCGGCCCGAATGGCTGCGGCCTTCATCTTCTTGACTGGATCGTCGAATGAAAAAATCTGCGCTCGAGGCATTTCCCATCGCGGGCTTGCGGATCGTCGCTGACCGACGCCGCGCCGATCTGCCCGTGGTGCGGGCATTGCAAGGGCTGGCCAGTGGGTGACATGTACGACATTGCGGCTCGTTCCACGCCATCGGATGCGCATGCCGGCGCGGCACAGGGGCCGGGCGAGGTCCGCTGGCGCTTTGGCGCATTCATCCTCTGGGAGGCCCAGCGCCGGCTCGAACGACTCGGGCACAGCGTGCGCCTGGGCTCGCGCTCTTTCGAGCTGTTGCTGCAACTGCTCCGGCGCGTGGGCGAAGTCGTGGGCAAGGAGGAACTGCTCGCCTCCGTCTGGGCCGGCGTGGTGGTCGAGGAGTCCAGTGTGCGAGTCCACATCTCCGCGCTTCGCAAGGCCTTGGGCGAGCCGGAGGACGGGGACAACTGCAAGGAATGGATTTCGAACATTCCCCTGCGCGGCTACCGGTTCAATGGAACGGTTTTTCGCGAGCCGGTCGGCATGCCGACAGAGTATCGACCCCGGGCGATGGCCCTGCCCGCGCTGTCTTTCTCGAAGCTGCCGGAGCGCCTCACCCGGCTTGTGGGTCGCGACGCCGACATGGAGCGCGTGCTGGCCGCAATCGCCACGCGCCGGCTGGTCACCATCGTCGGCACCGGCGGTATCGGTAAGACCCGTGTCGCCATCCATGCGGCCGAATGCCATGCAGAACGCACGGCCATGGAGCTGGCATTCATCGACCTCTCGTCGCTGGTCTCGCAGGCCCATCTGGCGAGCACGGTGGCCCGCGCGCTCGGCGTACCGGCAGACGCCCCCGACACGACGCGGGCCATCCTCCAGCGTCTGGAGGATCGCGATGTGCTCATGCTGATCGACAACTGCGAGCACATGCTGGATGCGCTGGCGCTGCTCATCACCGAACTGCTCGGGGCCCTGCCCGGCTTGCGCATCCTCGCAACCAGCCGGGAGGCCATTCGCATCGAGGGAGAACACGTCGAGCGGCTGTCGCCGCTCGCGGTGCCCGGCGCGGAATGCGCCGACCTGGCCGAAGCCATGGCGTCGCCGGCGGTCGAACTGCTGGTCGAGCGTGCAAAGGCCGTGGGTGCCCGCGCGTTCGAGGATTCCGACGGCAGGTTGCTCGCCGCAGTCGCCCGGCAGGTGGATGGCATCCCGCTGGCCATCGAACTGGTGGCTGCGCGCCTGGGCGTCCAGCCGATCGGCGATCTTGCGTTCCGGCTGAATGACCACATGCGGCTCTACTCCACGGGCAACAGGGCCGTCCTGCCCCGGCACAGCACGCTCGCAGCGGCGCTGGACTGGAGCATTGCGCTGCTGGACGACGCGGAACTGCGGCTCTTTCGGCGGCTTTCGGTCTTCCGGGGGCGCTTCGATGTCGAGTCGGCGCTGAGCGTCACCCGGGCGGACATGGATCCCGAGGTGGCGTTCGATGCGTTGATCTCGCTGGCCAACAAGTCGCTGGTGTCGTTCGACAGCAGCGACGCCATCGCGCCCTACCGGCTGCTCGACACGACGCGAAGCTACGCTGCCGCACTTCTCGCGAAAACCGATGAAGGCCCGGCGCTGCGGCGGCGCCATGCGCTCTTCATGCGCGAGCTGATGAGCACCGCGACTTCGGATTCGGGCGAACTCACCATGCAGGCCTGGAACGCACGCTACGCGCACCGGCTGGACGACGTCCGCAGTGCGCTGGACGCCTGCCTGGTGCAGCCGGGCGACTGGGAGACAGGCGCCGCACTCACCATCGCTTCGGCGCCCTTGTGGTTTCATGTCTCGCAGGTCGAGGAATACCGCGACCGGGTCATCGCCGCGCTCGCGTGCCTCGCGCAACAGCCGGGCGCGGGCACAGAGACAGAGGCGTGGCTGCAGATCGCCCTGGGCAACGCGCTGTGGCACACCCGCGGACCGGTCCCCGAAATGGGCGCTGCCTACGATCGGGCGCTTGCTGTGGCCATGTCGGCCCCGTCGGTCGTGCTGGAACTGCAGGCCCGCTGGGGCATCTGCGTGCTGCATGCGATTCGCGGCGAATACGCGGCCGCGCTACATCACTCGCAGGTGCTGTTCGAAGTCGCGCAATCGACCCCCGATGCCGCCGCGCTCAACCTGGCGCATCGAATGACCGCACTGGCGAGTCACTTCTGCGGAGATTTTTCTGCGGCGAGTGCCGCCGCCCAGGCCGCGATCCTTGTGGGCGGCACCGTGCGTCAGACGCCCGTCAACCTGTTCCAGGTCGATGCCGCCGTCGCATCGAACGCCTTGCTGGCCCGCACCCTCTGGCTCCAGGGCGATGCAGCGAAGGCCATGGCCACCGCCACCCGTGCAGTCGCTCTCGCCGAGGGCAGCGGCAATGCGCTGTCGCTGTGCTTCGCGCTGTTCGGCACATGCCCGGTCGCCCTGTGGTCGGGCGAGCTGGAACTGGCAGGCAAATGGGTTCGCATGCTGCTGGACGAGGCCCAGCGCAGAGCGCTGATGTACTGGCACCAGTGGGCGCACTGCTATGCGCTGGGCCTGCAGGTGCGCACCGCGGACGACCGTGATCGCCATGTTCGCGAGGTCGCGCAGCAACTCGGCGATTTCGACGCACCCCGCAGGGAAATGCTCGTGACCTTCTGCGCCGACTGGATTGACGACGAAACGATCGCTCTGGCCGGCGCCGGACACGGCCAATGGAGTGCGGCCGAGACCTGGCGCGCTGCGGGCCGGCGTTGCGAGCAGCGCGGCCTCGATGATGAAGCCGAGGCGTTCTATCGGCGTGCCATCGCTACCGCCAGGCAGCAAGGCGCCCTGGGGTGGGAATTTCGTGCAGCGATCAGCACTGCCAGGCTGTGGGTTCGCCAGGGCAAGGCGAAGGACGCCCTCGAGCTGCTGGACGAGATCTGCGCGCGCGCGGCGCCTCATGGCGAGCACCCCGGCCTCGAGCAAGCCCGCGCACTGCGCAGCGAACTCTCCCGGACCTGAAGGACTCCGCGCCGCATCCGGCGCGTGTGTGCGGTGCCGGATGACCGTGCATAACAAACATTGACAGGGCTTAACTGGCCCCGGCACGGCTTTGCGCGCAGAGTCACCGCTTCGCTTTCATGGGGGGATCCGGGACACCTGATCCCTCGAACCGAGAAGCCGACTCATGACAACCTCAGCCTTCCCTTCGCCCTCTTCCATCCCCCTTGCGCCGCACGCGGACCCACTGGCCTCCAGCTTCGCCACCAGCTATGCGGGGGTGGTCGCCTTCATTGCCGTCGTTACGGAAGGCAGCTTCGCACGGGCCGCCGATCGCCTCGGCATCGGCCGCTCCGCCGTGAGCCGCAGCGTCCAGAAACTGGAAGACCAGCTGAACGTCCGGCTCTTCCTGCGCACCACGCGAAGCACCACGCTCACGCGCGAAGGCGACCTCTTCTACGCCAATTGCCACACCGGGGTCGACCGGATCGTGCAGGCCGTGGAGGAGATGCGTGACCTGCGGCAAGGCCCGCCCCGCGGCCACCTGCGCATCAACGCCGCGGTCGGGTTCGGCCGCCGGATCGTGGCGCCCCTGCTGGGCGAATTTCGCGCAACCTACCCGGAGGTCACCATCGACCTGTTGCTGAACGACAAACCGACCGACTTCACCTCGGACCGCGTCGACATCGCGTTTCGCAACGGCCGCATGGAAGACGCCCAGATCATCGCCAAGCAGATCATCCCCATGCAGTTGCTGCTGTGCGCCTCCCCCGCCTACCAGGCGGCCCACGGACTGCCCGACAGCGTGGAAGCGCTGGCCCAGCACGAGTGCATCAACTTCCGCTTCTCATCAGGTCGCATCTTCGAGTGGGAATTCAAGGTCGGGGGCCAGCCACGCAAGCTCGTGCCGCAGGCCAAGCTCACCTACAACGACGCGGACTTGGTGCTGCAGGCCGTGCTCGACGGCCATGGCATCGCCCAGCTACCAGGCTACCTGGCCTGCGAGGCTCTGAGAACGGGTGCGCTGGTCCCGTGCCTGACACAGCACGCACCCGACGACAGCGGTCACTACATCTGCTACCTAAGCCGGCAGCACCTGCCTTCGCGCATGCGCGTGTTCATCGACTTCATGACCTCGAAGATCCGAGCCGCCGACCTGGACTGCCTCACCGACCTCGACCCGAAGCCGCAGACCGACGCCGGGATTGGTGCCGTCGCGACAACAGCGTGAGTCCCGGCACAGGCCTACCCCCTCGCCTCTGGCGAATCTAGCATTTGAATCGTTCCACGGCCTCTTTCTCAGCGCTCGCGCGCCGTGGTCCGACGCTTCAATTTCAACCGCAGGAAACCATGAAGACCACACAGAACCCTTCGCGCCGACACCTGATTGCGACCGGCGCTGCCGTCGCCACCGGGACCCTCGCGTTCGGCATGCAAGAAGCAGCCGGCGCAGCAAACCGGAACCGGCCGACCCAGCTCCCAAGCCCATCGAGGACAAGCAACACCATCACCACCCCCGACGGCACGCAGATCTACTACAAGGACTGGGGTGACGGCCCGGTCGTCACCTTCTCCCACGGCTGGCCGCTCAACGCCGACGCCTGGGACGGACAGATGCTCTTCCTGGCGCGCAACGGCTTCCGCGTCATCGCGCACGACCGGCGCGGGCACGGCCGCTCGAGCCAGTCCTCGTCGGGCAACGACATGAACGGCTATGCCGATGACCTCGCGGTTCTCTTCGAGGCGCTCGACCTGAAGAAGGTCACGATGGTCGGCCATTCCACCGGCGGCGGCGAGGTGGCGCGCTACATCGGACGCCACGGCAGCAAGCGCGTGGCCAAGGCTGTGCTCATCGGCGCCGTGCCGCCGATCATGCTGAAGTCCGCGACGAACCCCGAGGGCCTGCCGATCGAGGTGTTCGACGGCCTTCGTGCCGGGGTTGCCGGCGATCGCTCGCAGTTCTACAAGGAGTTCGCCCTCCCGTTCTTCGGCGCCAACCGACCGGGCGCGAAGGTGTCGCAGGGCATCCTTGACCAGTTCTGGCTCTGGAGCATGCAATGCGGCCAGAAGAACTCCTACGAGTGCATCAAGGCCTTTTCCGAAACCGACTTCACCGAAGACCTGAAGAAGATCGATGTGCCCACCCTGATCATGCACGGCGAGGACGACCAGATCGTGCCCATCCACGACTCGGCGAAGAAGTCCGTGCAGCTGGTCAAGGGTGCCAAGGCGATCTACTACCCGGGCGCACCGCACGGGCTCACCGCCACGATGCAAGACAAGATCAATGCGGACCTGCTTGCCTTCCTCAAGAGCTGAACCGCGCACACGACCGACCGACCTCGAACTTGCACCATGCTGAATCTATTGCTGCAAACCACGATCGAAGGAGACCCGGACGACTGGAACATTGCGCGCTTCAGTCGCCTGGGTTCGTTTCTCTCGCAGCTGCAGGACGACAACGGTCGGCCCGCCTTCCAGGTGACCGCGCGCGACCGTTCGTCGCGCGCCGCCCCCGACCCGGTGCTGTCGACGCTGGATGAATCGGACTTCGACCAGCTCTGGCTCTTTGCCGTCGATCCCGGCGACGGCCTGACGCCGGAAGATTGCGCGAGCATCAGCCGATTTCGCCGTCGCGGCGGCGGCCTCATGGTCACGCGCGATCACATGGACCTGGGCAGTTCGATCTGCAACCTCAGCGGCGTCGGCGCCGCGCATCACTTTCACAGCCGCAACTGCGAGCCCGATACGCATCGCCAATGCGTCGACAACCCGTTCTCGGGCGCCATCTCGTGGCCCAACTACCATTCGGGCGCGAATGGCGACTACCAGCGCATCCGCTCGGTCGGCAGCATTCATCCGGTGATGCGCGACAGGCGCTCCACCACGGGCGTGATCCAGTACCTTCCCGCGCATCCGCATGAAGGCACGGTTGGCGTACCGCCCGGCGATTCGAGCTGCCGCGTCGTCATGGAAGGGCAGAGCTCGCTGTCCGGCAGGCGCTACAACATCGCCGTCGCGTTCGAGCAGTCCGAGCACGGTGGCCGGGCCATCGCGCAATCGACCTTTCATCATTTCGCCGACTACAACTGGGATCCTTCGGCCGGCTGTCCTTCCTTCGTGACGGAACCGGCCGGCGATGGAATCGTCCACTTCTCCGAAGCGCTTCGCTCGACCAAGCAGTACGTGCGCAACGTAGCCTTCTGGCTCAACGCCGAACAGCCCGCTTGAGGAGAGAACCATGCACGCGCCCTTTCGGATCGCCACCACCACGGGCGGCAGCTTCACCGCGTACGTCGCCCGTCCGCAGAAGCTTCCCGCGCCAGCCGTCGTCGTCATCCACGAAGTCTTCGGCGTCAACGCCGACATGCGCCAGTCCTGTGATGAACTCGCGGCGCAGGGTTACCTCGCCATCTGCCCCGACCTGTTCTGGCGGATCGCGCCGGGCGTCGACCTCTCCGACCGCACGGAAGCGGAGCTCGCACAAGCCCAGGCGCTGTACAACGCCTTCGACCTCGATGCGGGTGTGAACGACATCACCGCCACCGTGCAAGCCGCCCGCGCGATGCTGGAGGTCACGGGCAAGGTCGGCGTGGTCGGCTACTGCCTTGGGGGCCTGCTGGCCTTCCTCACGGCTGCGCGCGCGAGCCCCGACGCAACGGTGGCGTACTACCCCGGCAACGCGGACAAGCACGTCCGCGAAGCGGACCGGATCGCCAACCCGCTGATCGTTCACCTCGCGGAGAAGGACGAGTACATCCCCGCCGATGCACAGCGGCAAATCGCGTCTGCGTTGAACGGACGCCAGCAGGTGCAGGTCTACAGTTACCCGAGGCGCGGCCATGCCTTTGCACGGCACCGTGGCATCGCCTACGACGCCGAAGCGGCCGCCCTGGCCAATGGCAGGACTGCGGATTTCCTGGCCCTTCATCTGCAGCCGCACTGAACCTCCCGGCGCATCTGTAGCAGCAGCGGCTTTCTCCAGCGAAAATCGCCGGAAGGCCTTCGCGGGCCATCACTTGATGGAGTCAACCATGCTGCGTCTCTATGACAGCCGTCTGTCGGGCAATTCCTGGAAGATCCGCATCCTGCTGAGCCAGCTGGGCCTGGCGTACGAACGCGTCACGCTGGACCTGCAGAAAGGCGAAACGCGCGAACCCGCGTTTGGCCAGATCAGCCGGTTCGCACGCGTGCCGGTCCTGGTGCTCGACGACGGGCGCCCGATCGTCGAATCGGGCGCGATCCTGCTGCATCTGGCCCAAGGCACGCCCTTCCTTCCCGACGACCCCTACCTGCGAACGGAGGTCATCGGCTGGCTCTTCTTCGAGCAGGCGGACCTTCAGAAAGCCATTGCGATACCGCGCGTGCTTCACCTGCACGGCCTTGCCCAGGAAAGGCAGCAGGACATCGAGCGCCTCCACGTCGACGGGTACATTGGCCTCGAAAAACTTGACCAGTGGCTGTGCGGGCGCACATGGCTCGTTGGCGCCCACTACACCGTCGCCGACCTCGCACTTTCCGCGTACGTGTCACTGGCCGAGCAGGGCGGCTACGACATGGCCCGCTTTGCCGGCATCCGAGACTGGCTCGTGCGCGTGCGCAGCCAGCGCGACTGGGTGCCACTGATTCCCGAAGCCGGCCGGCCGGCCGGAGGCTGAACCAGCGCCCTCGATCGTTCGACATTCCGGGACCGTGCGTACAAGGTCCGACGCCTTCTCAATCAGCCACCACCTCCCTACGATTTGCCTACGTTCATCCTGAGCCGGATCGAACCAAAAGCTGCGTATTGATTGTTGGTTTGGTGTGCCTGCCGCGCAGGCAGATGAGGAATGTGATGACGAGTCGTGCCTCCCTGATCGAAATGGCCGCCGCTGCGCGCGCCGCCGTTGCGGACCCTGCCCGCATCACCACCGTGGGCGGTGGTTCGGAGCCCCGGTTCGAGCTGTTCCATGCCGCAAGCTCGCTGTGCTCGCAGAAAGTGCGCACGGTGCTGCACGAGAAGGCCTTGCCGTACCGCTCCAACGACATGCGCATCCTGAGCACCATGGAGAGCGGCGGATTGATTCCGGCCGAACACTACAGCCCCGCCTACATCCGCCTGCGCCTGATCGCCGCGCGCGAGTTGAACCGCGAATACGTCAGCGGCTACAGCGGGCGGACATCGGTCGACACGGAAGGCTTCGATCCCTGCGTCGTTCCATTGCTCGTCGACTACGACACCGGCCGCGTGATTGCCGATTCGCAGCGCATCTGCATCTACCTCGACGGCGTCTCGCGCGCACCGGTCCAGCTCGTTCCCGATGCGCCCGATGCACGCGCGCAAGTCATGCGCCAGGTCAGCATCGTTGACAGGATCGCGAACGGCGCCCTGCTCTATGGGTTTCATCCGGATGCGGATCAGCGGCCCGACGCACTCAAGACGTCGATGCAGACAGTCTATGACTACAAGGTCATGGCGCTGGAGCGGTTGATCGCCGACAACGCTAGCGAGCCCGACCTTGTGGCCGCCTACCGCGCCAAGATCGTGAAGGAAAGCGGCGGCAAAAAGGTGTCCCGCGATCCAGCGTTCCAACGCACGACACGCCAGCAGACGAAGCAACTGCTCATTGACCTGGAGCGCGACCTGGCCGCGGGTTCGTTCGCTTTCCTGAACGGCCACGCCTTCTCCCTGGCAGACGCGTTCTGGGGCGTCAACCTCGTGCGCCTGAACTACCTCGGCCTGGCGTCGATGTGGGACGCGCTGCCTCATGTCGCGCGCTACGCCGATGCGCTGACCAAGCGGCCTTCCCTGTGCAAGGAAGCGATCCAGGCGTCGATCGAGTCGCTGCCGCACTCCCATTACATGGATGCGATGGCGGACTGCCGGGCCGGCGCCCCGACCTGACGTCTCGCGGCGCAGCGAGCCGCTGCCTTCCACCCTCGTTCCCGTCACGTCGTGATGGCGGGTGCGGTCGTCCCATGGCTTTCTGAACACGGAGAAAAAAACCTTGATCGTCGATCGCCCGCCATCTCCTGTGGCTCCTTGCGCACCCGGTCTGCGCCACGCACTCGACGCACTGGCCGCGCGGCGCATCACGGCCGTGGCGCTGATCGAGCAGGCACTCGACGCCGCACAGGCCAGCAAGCGCGACCTGCGCGCGTTCGCAGCCATCGACCAGGACGGCGCGTTGGCCGCCGCGGCAGAAAGCGACAGGCGCTATGCGCATGGCCAACAAAGGACACTGGAAGGACTGGTCT
>LNAP01004979.1_pt1 | contig 11977 bp, 9 predicted proteins | sample 602601 | NCBI WGS metagenome assembly LNAP01 (sample SAMN02440304, study PRJNA202911) | soil metagenome | biome: Subtropical and temperate rainforests or woodlands; isolation source: soil samples (1 kg each in a 20% v/v slurry with milli Q water) were... ... | reverse complement strand
ATCGCTAAAAAGGCTCTCCCGGGGGTGAGTATACTTGGCGCGTGTGGGCTGCACGGTGAGGGCGCGGATGCATTGCACCATATAGGCACAAATAGACATATTCTTGCCTGATGCGACTTGCTCTTCGGTGTTGCTTTCACTGTTAGAGACACTGGAAGTGGGAAAAGATGCCCACGAAGCGTGCTGCGTTACGGTAGGCGGTGACAGCTGGGGGAAATATGGAGCGATTCGGTATTGCAATATCGCCTGCACAAAGTACTCCCACAGACCATGATAGGCAGCATCGTCGGAGAAATTGAGTATCTGGGCTGCCTGCGCCAAGGTCAGCATGGTCACATCTATAAACGACCAAAACATTGAAAAAGTTACAGTAAATGTGGTTTGTGTATGGTGCTCTAAGAAGAATGATGTGCTAACCTGGGCAGCGGACCATACTCAGCAGCGCTTGCAATAAAATTACAGACATGTTCCCTGTGTCCAAACTGGCCAATTCTTGGGAAGTATACAAACACTCCACCTCCTGAAAGTTAACTCCTTCTTTCTCTGTGTACTTAGCACTAGCAATATCAACACCTCTGCCTTCCACATGTTGACTGCTGGTGTGACCCATAGCTGGACTACCTGGTGCAGAAAGGGTCGCCTCGTGCAACTGCGACGAGAGCTGGGATTCTTCCTGCTCTTCCTGGGAATGCATATCTTCTGCAGACACAAAGTCTCCTCCCTCGGTGTGGTGGCTAATGTCCATCTGGACGGATGTCTTGTCACTAGCACTACAGGAGCTACTGACTTCATTAGTAATTTCCGTAGCACCTGCCGAAGCAGCGGAAGTGGTGGTTTCCATCGGTGAAGTGACATTAACAACCGTGTTTCCGCTCTGTTTCGTATCTCGATCGACGACTTCTAAACTGCGGCAGTGGGCCAAGACTGCTCTGCAGGCTGATTGCATTGGTTGCGGGTAGTGTTCCTGTAGTAGGGTAGATCATAGAAAACGAGAGGGGGAAAGAGTAAAAACGTACTACATGTGCAATAAGTTATAAGTTATAGCTTTCAGAGAATTAAGTCAACAGATGCTGTTGACAGTATAGGATACATAGTAATCTACCTGGATGGTGGCATCGCAGCTAAGCCGCAGAAGCACCACAAGTAGCTTCGCTGTTTCTTCCTTCTTCTCCACAGACACACGCGACCTGTTGAATTTTATCACCAAAGATTGGATCGGTGTAATGTTATTATGCAGTCTAAGATGTGTAAGTAAGATACATCAGCTGTACCTGGTGTGTGGTCTGTTGTACGAACTTGCTATCAGCTTCAACAAGATACCCATCTTATCATGGGCCTGCTTGCTCGAATATACATTGATCAAGTCTTCCTTACTTTCTAAACCTCCGCTGGACAAGGACCAAACTCCAATTGTATCGCATGGCACCATGATATCGTCGCATCCAAAGAGCTGTAACACGTTTAGAACCGAAGAGTACGACCACACCCAATCGCCAAGTGATTCGTTTTGGTTTGTAAGCTGTAGAACATACGCAAGAGATTCACTGCTTAGTTCTTCGTCTTCTCGAAAGCATAGTTCACACAGCTGGTCCATCGGTATGTCCATAGAGCGTTTGGTGTGCAGTTGTTCGAAAAGATTCAGTTTTATAGCGTCAAGGGTACTGTGCTGAAAACCAAAGGTGGACGACAACGTAGCAAAGCACAGTTCCTCAGCTTTGGTCCCAGCATATCCCAAGGGCGACAAGAATGCAACGTATTCGTCGAAAGAGCGCAAGGACAGGGCAAAGTCCTGGAGGGGTAGTGATTTGGATTCCGCAGGGGGAGCTGGCAAGGTATTTGCCTGTACAGTGGGTTGATCGAACTCAAAATCAGACAGATCTGATTCATTTGCAGCATCCGCCAATCGCTTCTTATCCGACAGCGTTGTGACTCCTTTCATCGACTAAGATCTTTCCCCGCCGTATTTCCTGGATTTGAAAAACTTGAATGAAAAGTCCTCGACTCAGTCGGATAACCCTTTTCACCGAAATTGCTCCATTGGTCATCATCCCTCAAGTAGTTATCTGCACACAGGATTGGATTTTCTGAGTCTCGATCGAGCTCACAGGGACTGCTTGAACTATGAACACAGCAGACCTATCTTCACATGCATTGAAAACGCTGGGAACAAACCTGGCTCTGTCTTTTAAAGTACCGTACAAGGATTTGCCCAGAGTATTATTCCATGGTCTAATTTTAGCCAGTATTATCGCTGGATTTTGGTTGCTGGACTCTCTCAAAGATCCTATTGTAGCCAACACAATCGGTATTGAATACCAGCCTATTGCAAAACTTATGTCCGTGCTGACGACACTTTTTATCGTCTGCATTTACGACTACCTAACTTCGGTGGTAAGCCGGCCCACATTGTTTCACATTGTGTCAGGATTCTTCGGTATCACGGCAATGATAATTGCAGCCCTTCTAACGGATCCAAAGTATGGGCTACCAAACAAAGAATTAGGTCCCCACCGACTGCTCGGTTGGTTTGCCTTCTGTACCATTGAAGCTTATGGCTCCCTAATGGTGGCTCTGTTTTGGTCCTTTACCAACTCGATTATGGACCTCGAGCAGGCAAAAGGAGCCTATGGGTTGATTATTGCTACGGCACAGATTGGCGCGATTGCCGGCTCAACGCTGGCCACTAACGCAGGGTTCATTGGTATTTCCCAATTGTTCGTGATCAGCTCGGTTATGATCTTCACCGTGAGTCTGTTGATTAAATGCTATCACCTCACGTTCCGGGATTACATCACCGAGTCGATGAAAATGCGGGTGCGAAGTGTCAGCGAGAGTAGCAGCGTAGATCCCCTGTTGTCCAATCTTTCCAGCGGTTTACGCACACCAAGCGGTTCTTTTGATCTGCCCTCTGTGCACACTGTCACGAGTTCTTTTGACCACGCTGACGACGAAGTCTTTGAAATTGACGATTTTAACCCCGTGAGCATCGTGCCGGTACCGACATTGTTGCAATCTTTGCAGACTCGTCTGGCCGCCTTCTCCGAGGGATTGATATTGCTCTTTCGGTACCCTTACATGATCAAAGTGTTGTGTGTCTCGTGTCTCTACGAAGTCGTGGTAACGATTATGGATTACCAGTTTAAAGTGCTCGGCTCGCATTCCAAAGTGGCTATGTCTTCGGGAGTGGAGGCCGGCGACGGGTTTGCCCAGTTATTGGGTCATTTTGGACAGTTTACGAATGTACTGTCGTTTGTCTTGTCCTTCTTTGGGTTCTCGTATTTGGTGCACAATGTGGGTGTGCGGCACTCGCTGCTGATCTTTCCGAGTGTGTTATTTATGGCCGTGCTGGTGACCAACCTGGTGCCCAGTATGTGGGTGCTGTTTGTCATGGTGTCGACCTTGAAAGCAATGATCTTTTCGTTGCACGATCCCGTCCACGAATTGCTCTATATTCCCACAAGTGAGGCGATCAAGTTTAAAGTCAAAGCTTGGATTGACGTGTTTGGTTCGCGCCTTGCCAAGGCCATTGGTTCGAGTATCTGCACCATGGCGGGAGGACACGTGTCCACGTTGCGTCGCACCGCAGAGATCCCCAGCTTGGTGATTGCCGTGTTGATTCTGATTGTTACTTATTCCATTGGCTTGGACTTTGATGCGCTTATCAAGTCAAAGACATTCATCGGGGCGGACATCCAGCCCAGCAGCATCAACCCGATCGATCACGTGGATGTGTCGAAGTTGGCGGAACTGCAAGAATTGACCGAAAACTATCACAATTACTACCCCAACGAGACCTACAGCGGCGCCAACGACATGCACATCGAGTCGCGCGGACGCAACCACGGCGAGAATGGTTTGATAAATGATGTAGAAATGACCCAATTGTCGTCCGATCGTACCAGCCAAGCCACGAAGGTGCCTGGAAAGGGTAAATATTACCCGAGCGCCCTGCCCGTGCGGAATGGTGTGAAACCCGGAGAGGTTGGATACGGGGGTTATGATTTGCATTTGTTTGAAGGTGTGTTTGAGGAAGAAGACGTTTCCAAATGAAAGTGAATCGGTATGCCAGTTAGGGCTGAAATTCGCTGGAAATGAATGAAGGTGTATATTTTGTTTCTCGACTGTAATAAGTAAATGATTAGAAGGACGGCACATTTTTCCTCCTTGAATGGAAGGCAAACAGATTGAAGAGTATTGGTTGTTTTACGATATTTACAGTGAGATGACGCAACGTTGACGGTACAAGAAGATAACTACGAATTACAACTCGTCCATAGCGGCAGTTACTTGCTCAAACGACGCTTTAAAGTCCTACAGTACAATATAGAGGGATAGATTTAAAGTTAAAGAATGCATATGGGAATCAACAGTTGGACACTCAAAGAAATGTGGTACCTTGAATTGCTCGTAGGTCAGCTCCGTGCTGTGATGCGAGGTTGTGCCATCGGTCTCTTTCACGTCAAAGGACAGTGATACATACGGTGCGCCGAGGCTTTTGCACTTGTTTGAGCTCATGGCCACACCCACGCGCCATTTTAGATTTTGCATCTTACCGGACATCTGGTGTTAGAAGAAAGAGAAATCAGTGAGAAACGGAACTGCCGATTGCGAAATATCTGCACAGAGCGACTAAAACAGACCTGAGATAGTAAAGGTGCGCTTTGATTTTGGTTTTCACTGTTCTCTTGGATAGCAACAATAATCTTTTCAACGCAATCTCTTGATAGCAAACTGTTCAGATCCAAAGCAGAAGCCATCTGCGGGAACGTAGGTGCTGGAGTCGCAGCTTTAAACGAGCGAATTATAAAATTGATAGTCTTGATTTCATTTTGGTACTTCAGCTCTTGTGGATCGGAAGGTACATAGTTGATATTTAGTAACGATTTCTTCACGATGGCAGCCAGGAGTTGGGGATCAACGATTGCCAATTTGTTAAGATCGTTGCAGCTCTGGTTAAATCCCGCAGGGGCACCAACAATAATACTTTCGAAGGCAGGCATGTTTGTTGAACAGCTTGGTTTGTATCCGCAGATCTTTCACAGGCAAAACTGGAAAAGTTGAGCACGTGTGGGGGAAATCTATTGGCTAGACAAAGACTTTTGAGAAAGCGGACATAGGTGACCGAGGGTTGATTGTTGACACTTCAGTCCATTTCACATTGACTTCCAGTAATTTTTTCCTGTCGGCACACCGCTCCACACCATCTTAATGTTTCTGGCGGCTTCTAAACAATTGGAACAAGCGGGTCTTGCTTGGCACAGAGGTGACAATCGTGGCTGTGCTGATGCCTACCGGAACGCGTACGAAGAATGTATCAAATCATATCGCTTGCAAACCAGCAGTAGTGCTAAGAAGTGGGAATATGAGTATTGCTGCATTTCAGGTTTTACTAGTTTGTTACGTGAGAAGGAGGTTTCTCCCACCGATTCTGACATTGCGTTTTTGAAGACGATTGGCCTGAATTCCTCCAACCCGATTGGCAGCGCTCAAGCTTACTTAACTCGCGGTCTTGTCTATTGGGACAAGGGTCTTCGTGAAAAAGCTGCACGTCAATACAGACGAGGGTTGGAAGTGTCTTGCAATGCCACCAAAGAACAACGTCAGCGTCAAGAGATGATGCCGATTGGCGGTGCTTACCGGATGCAAGTCATTGAACCCCTACTGAACGACATAACTCGCACTCTCCGTCAGAACCTCGCCGTGCTTGAGAACGGAAAGACACCCACATCCATGTTTGACAACCCCGCATCGACTGTCTCGGGTCGAGTTATGGCATATCCGAAGCCTGGAGATGGCAGTGCAGTGGGTGCTGTGAGTGTGACGAATGTGAGCGGATCCTGTTGCAACTGCTGCGGGGCGGTGCCAGCCTCCCGACTCGCCGAAGCAGCTATGACAGAGTCGGAGGCAGGGGCAGAGACGGGCGCAGAAAACAACAGCGAGAAGAAAGTTTGTGAAGCCCTGAAGATGTGCCAGCGGTGCCACCGCGCATGGTACTGCAGCAAAGAATGTCAAGTGAATGGTTGGAAAGCTCACAAGGCCCAGTGCCGTCCTCGCTACGCCTTTGCTCCGGGAGATATGGCGGTGTTATGCAATCTAAATTCGCAGCCAGAGCTCAACGGCACGCTGGTGACTGTGCTGGGCAGAGACGAACGTGTGATGAATGACGATCTTTCCTTGCAGAAGTGGCAGGTGACGCCCGTGGGTCAGAAGCCGATCATCGTGACGGCCAACAAGCTGGACAGATGCAACTAATTCTTGCTCGTCCTGTGTAATAATGGTCGGTATTCTGAACTCGCATGAAAAACCATACATGTACAGTACAGCTTTATCGTTGGGAAAAACGGAATGTGGAAATGGTGTTTTGCGTATAAGATTTATCGTATTCATAGGTATTGCTATTTTTTTGCATCTCATGCCATTTTCTGTTTTGTGTCTCCTTCTGTTCGTGTCAAAATATAATAAGCAGTTTCCGCGTATGCCCGGCATTGTCAAATATTGCTTCGCTGGTTCACCAAAGATTACTTCCACAAAACTTTTTACTACAAACAATCACAGGTAATATCGGCTTCTTGCAATCGAGACTGCAGACCTTCCAACAGTACACTTCGGTGTATCCATGCACTAATATTATTATTATTTAGATGTTATTTCATATCTTCTACCAAGCATGTACTGTACGGTACAACGGAAATTGGCATACGTGTTGTCGCAGTTGTTTTTCAGCCTGTGTAGAATTAAAATGTGGGTTATCTTGACTTATAATATTGCCTGTCCAGTTCAAGTGCCTGCGGATTCAACCATGAATTCTGAAAGTTCAGCATCGCATAATATTTTTTATTATTACTTTCCGACACAACGTCAAACCATTCCTATTTTTCCATGGTATCGGCAGTAACTCAACCAATAGCCAATCACAGATAACTTCACAAAAAATAAACAAAGTTCTGAATCTGGTCTATATTCGGATGTCCGCTGGCTCTAATACACAACAGCAGCGACAGATTTGCCTATTCAACAAGTAAAGTATTCAAGTAAACTTTATAGAAACTCATTAAAGAAATCAAATATACCTGTCGAGATCAAGGCACGACGATACTGCTCACGACAAACTTCGGCAGCCTGTCTAATGTCACTGGGTGCGTGTCCACCGTTCACTTCAATGATGCCGTGCAACAGACTCTCCGGCACATCGTGAGCCATTAGAATAAACCAAGTAAAAGTTTGACAGTTGTGGGTTAGTAGATCGTAAGGCTTTGTATGATGGTGATAGTACACAGCGAAATTGTGCAGCAAGGCTTGATTAACTGACACGTGAAAGGCGGATCTAGCGTGATCCACGTACTTGCACGAAGTATGTTTGACACAGTTTAGTACAGGATAAGCCAGCTTTCCGTTGCCTGCATCAAGATGCAGCTCAGCGAAGTACGGGATCATGTTGGTCGGGGCGGGTTCAATTTTTATTCCTTTATGGTGAGCACTTGTACCGAGGATATCCCAATTGTACACGACCATTGTAGAATCGTGAAAAGCTCCGTCAAAACGCTCAACCACGTCTCTACAATGATGGAGAAAATTGCTTTCGCCAAACGGTAGAACATCCGGCTGGCGATCAGTTGCTTCGAAGAAGGAAAATACACCCCCCATTATATATTTTTTTATGTGTAGCCGCTGCTGCTACAGGGTCACTAGAGCTGAAAAGATCCATGTTGAATTTGACACTGTTTGCAAAGTATGCGCTATTTATCACGACACTTATCAGAAATGGCGCCATTCTTAGAAATGCTACTGTTGCAGTTTCACTGAAGCTATCTCAGCAACTCTATTCTAAGCACTACGGTTTCTTTTCGCGGTTGTGTCGGAAACAACCGGTTGTAGCAATTTTGAAGCACGGATCATAAGCAATTATGTGTTAGTTTTAACTCACAAAGGAAAGACATTTAAATTATCCGACAGATCAATCTATTCTCTACTCTCGACCGCGGTTCACCACATTCACACGAATATTACTATTCTGCGTGTTTGCATTGTTGTTACCACCCGCCATGGCACCCACTTTCACCGGCGGTTTGCTCGGTAAGCGCAAGTCGGCTTCTTGCAATCGGGACTGCAGAGCTTCCTGTACTTCGGGGAACTCACTGGCTAGCTGGCCCAGCGTGTATAACACATTCTACAATAGAAATATAAGAAGGATATGGAAAGGTTTTAGAAGTGGTTTGTAAAAACCAATAGGGATCAAGTCATACTACACACTCAAATGAAAGAAAAGCATAAATATAACACCAATACAAATGCTTTACCTGCACCACATCTTTCACCACCTCGGCTCGCACCGTCTTCTCCTCCAGCGTGCCGTTTTCAATCGAGCTCGGCTCGGCATTCAGCTCCTCCACAGCGCGCTTTCGGTGCTTCACGGTCATCTTGTGCAAGCGCTCGTCCAACTCGTTCATCTGCACCTGCTGGGTCAGAAGCTCCTCACTAACCTGGTCCTTTGCACTGTTCAAACTGCCCTGCTGCTTGATGATTTTCTCACACTGCAGCTTGACTTGCTCCAGCCGCCGTGCATCCTCGTCGTAGTCGGTCACCAACCGCTGAAGTTCTTTCTTCTTGCGGAACAACGCATCGCGGTTTAGTCTCGTGCGCTCCTCGAGCTGCACCAACTTCTCGGTATCCTCGCCTTTCAAGTCGACCTTCTGGAAGGATTCCCGATACGCGGTGTTGCGCGCATTGAGATGCTCCAGTGTGATCTGCAATGCGCGGATTTCCTTCTCGCACTTGCGAACATCTTGGTCAAGCTGGTCGCCCAGCCGTTGGAGTTCCTCGCGCTTCTGGGCTGCCTTGATGATGTAGTAGGCCTGGGAGTGCTGCTCGTCCCCTGGCCGCGCGACGGTCTCGAAGCGCGCTTTGAGACGCTCGACGTTGGCCTGGCGGGCCCGCAGCTCCATCGTGATGTTGTGGCGGTCATCGTTCAGCGCGCGCAGTTCCGACTTCAGCAGGTCGCGGTGGACTGAAATCTCTTGCTTGCGTTCCTCCATGCTCAACAACAGTTGCTGTTTGCGGTTCTCCAAACTGAAAACCGCATCGGATTTGGCAGACAGAAGGTCCCGCAGACGGCGCACCTCCAGCAAGAGGAGATCGTTCGCCACAGAGATCTCTTCCATGTTGCGAGTCTCCTTGCGCATGGACTCTTCAATCATTTTGTTTTCCAATTCCTTCTCGCCGAGGCTTTCCTTCAGCTTGCCCTGATGCACGAGCAAGTTATCCTTGCGCATCTTGACCGCCGCGGACTCCATCTGCAGCTTGCGAGTCTGCTGGTTGAGTACCTTGCGTCGGTCCTTCGCGTGCTCCAGTTGCGCTTCGTTGATCTCAATTTGCTTGCGGAGGTTCATCTTCTCCTCGTCGGAGCGCTCGCCCAGGCCGCGGGAGATCTTCCGCTCGATCTGCTGAATCTGAAACTCCGCATTGTAGAGCAGTTCTTGTTGGCGGGCAGCCTCCTTGTCGAGCTGGTTTAACTGAGCTTCCAAATTGCGTACAATCGAACGGTTGCCGGAGATTTCAGACCCCAAGCGAGTCTGCTCCATTTTCAGTTCGTGGACAGTCTGGTGCTCCTTCAGCGAACGCTCTTTGAGAATCTTGCACCGAGTGAGCTCGTTGTTTAAGTCACGCTCGCGCTGCAACAACGCTTCTTCGGCCTGCTTGGCCTTTGCCTCTGCCTTGACCGTGTTCGAAGTGGCAATTTCAATCTTGCCCTTGATGACTTGGTACTTTTGACGCTCACGCTCCAGTTGTACTTTCTTCTCCTCGAGGTCCTGTTGCAAGTGGGTGTTCTTGCTGCGCTTGGTGACCAGCCCCTCTGCGGCCGTGGTGAGTTCATTCTTCAAAGATTCCAACTCGCCTTTGAACTCCACAATGCGAGCCGAGGCAATCATCATTTCTTCACGCTTGCGCAACACGACCCGACTCAACGACTCGGATTTCATTTCCACCTCGTTGTTCTCTCCTTTCTGCGTGGCGAGGCGCTTGTGCTGCAGGTTCAGCAAGTTTTCCTTTTTGGTCCGCTCAATCTTGGCCAACGCGAAGCGCTCGCCAATTTCGTTGATTTCCTTGTCGCGCTTCTTTATTTCGGCGATCGTGTCCTGCCAACGATTGACCAGTGTTTGTCGCTCAGTATGGGCAATCTTAAACTCAATCGCAATTCGATCGAGCTCCATTTGCTTGGCCAGAGTTTCCGTGGCTTCGTCCGCCAGCTTCGATTGTTGCAGCGCATAATCTTTCGTGAGGTGTTCCAACAACAGAGTGAGCTCCTTGATCTTGACCTCGTCTGCGCGTTTGTACCGTTCGATGGCTAAGTTGTCGTCTTCTTTTTGCTTCTCTGCAACAGCCCACTGCTCAAGTTCCTCCTGATTCCATTCCATTTGCAGTTTATACTCGTCAAGCTCTTCATTGGCTTTGAATATTTGCGTCTGAGTAGAATTCAGCTGCTCCTGGATGAAAGCTATCTCAGCTTGAATTGTTTTCGACTCTAACTGGCACCTTCCCAACGCTCGCGATGTGAGCTGTCGCAGATGCGACTCAGTTTGTATCTCTGCATGTTTGGCTCCATTGAGTGCATTTGTGTGATCAACCTCCTGTTGCACGTTCTTGAAGTGATCCGTCATGATCTTGATGCGGTTCATCATACTCTCGATCTCTTCGGTTACACGTTCAATAGTTTCAGAGTCTTCTTGGCTCTGTTTGTGCACCTTGCGAGCCTCCGCACTCGCGAACTCGGGCAAATCATTGATGCCGGCCAAGATCACGCGACCATCTTCGTCGTATTCTTCTTCACCTTCAAACGCCCCGTCAATATTTTGCAGATCTGTGTCCTCGTAGGCGTCCATTTTTAGCTTCTACTTTGTATAGATACAGCTCTTGCGCTGAAGTCCTTGACAAAAGTGAACCAGGAGGAATTGAAACGATGCGAAGCAAAACGGTCGTCGTTACAAGTGATCCGGGTATTTACGTTTTTTGGGGTGGGAAACGAAGAATAACGTAAATTTCCGAAAGATGCTGCACCAACGGTTGCGCTCTGCCGTCTTGGATGCCATGAAATCTGACCGAAGTCACTAATTTATTAGCCGCAACACTTTGTTTCTTCGTCTCTAATATCTAAAATGAGTTCTGATCTTAAGCTCGAAGGTGCCATCCTCGGCATGTGCAACCCCCTTCTCGATATCTCCAGTGATGTTCCCGCTGAGTTCCTCGAGAAGTACGAGGTTTCCCTCAACAACGCCATCCTGGCCGAGGAGAAGCACATCCCTCTGTACGAGGACCTCATTGCCAACTACCCTGTCCAGTACATTGCCGGTACTTACTCCTCTCTCCTTTCTTGATGCTCGACTGCGCTGATCTTTATAACTTATTGTAGGTGGTGCTACCTTGAACTCCATCCGTGTTGCCCAGTGGATGCTCGGCGTCCCCGGCAGTTCTGCTTATTTCGGTGCTATTGGAGAGGACAAGTTTGGCGAGCAGCTTGGTAAGAGATATTTTCTTTCGCCTCAATGTTTCATTCCCACACTCTTATATGATCCTACCTTCTTCCTCAGAGCAATGCGCTGCCGACGATGGACTTAGAATGGTGCTGCAGAAGACTCCCGGAGTTGCCACTGGCACCTGCGCTGTGCTGATCAACGGTGGCGAGCGCTCCCTGGTGGCCAACCTGGCCGCCGCCAACACCTTCACTTCTGCTCACCTGGAGACTGAGGATGCCAAGGACGCCGTGAAGAAGGCCCAGATTGTCTACACTTCCGGTTTCTTCCTGACCGTGTCGGTGGACTCCATCATGAACGTGTGCAAGAGTGTCGTCGAGGACAACAAGATCTACGCGTTGAACCTGTCTGCTCCTTTCATTGTGCAGTTCTTTGGTGAGCAGCTGTCCTCCGCTATGTTCTTCGCGGACTTTGTGTTCTCCAACGAGTCCGAGGCCGCCACCTACGGCGAG
>LNAP01008457.1_pt1 | contig 11978 bp, 10 predicted proteins | sample 602601 | NCBI WGS metagenome assembly LNAP01 (sample SAMN02440304, study PRJNA202911) | soil metagenome | biome: Subtropical and temperate rainforests or woodlands; isolation source: soil samples (1 kg each in a 20% v/v slurry with milli Q water) were... ... | reverse complement strand
CTGGCCGCGGGCGCGCCCGGGTCGAACACGGTAACCTCCGCCCCGGCGTCGGCCAGGGCGAGGGCCGTGGTCAATCCCAGCGCGCCGGCGCCGGCCACGGTGATCTTGGGGCCTTTGCTCATGGCCCTAACGAGCGGGCTTCGCGCCCAAAATCAAGCGCCGAACGCACCGCGTCGATAGCGTCGCAGTCCGAAATGAAACAGCGCAGCGGCGATCGCCGCATAGGCGCCGGCCGCCGCGACCACCATGGCGAGCCGTCCAAGGCTGGGCGAGCGCAGCATCTCCACCGGCGCCATCACCACGAAGCCGGCGGGCAGGATGGTGAAGGCCGCCACCTTCACCATGCCCTGGTGGATCGAGCCGGGGAAGGTCGAAAGTAGCAGGGTGAAGTCCGTAAGGTCGCGGGCGAAACTCCGCGCGCCGGCGATCCAGAAGGCCATGCTGGCGAACGAGATCGCCGCCGAAACATAAACCGTCGTTCCAGCCGCGATCGCCACCACGACCAGCGGGATCTCGGCGACCGACAGGTGCGCGAAGACGGTCAATATCACTCCCCCCACTGCAAGATCGGCCCAGGCGGAGGCTATGCTCTCACGGGCCAGGAGGCGCGAGATGACCCCCTTGGGCTGGGTCAACAGGGCGTCGAGGTCGCCCCGCAGGATGGTGGCCGCCATGTCTCGATAACCGCCTGCCAGGGAGCCCGAGGTTCCGATGACGCACATGCTCAAGCCGAGCAAAAGCGCCACATCCTCCTGCCCCCAGCCGCCCACGCTGCGAAATCCGGCGAAGAACAGCGCCCAGATGCCGAGGAACACCACGTCGTTCAGCAGCATGCCTGCAACCTGCAGGGCGAAGTTTCCCCTGTCGGCGAAGGACATGCGCACCGAAGCTGCGGCCTCGGCCGCGTAGAGGCCAACCAGGCCGCGCATCACACCCCTCCCCGCGCCAGCACCTTGGCCAGGCCGGCCCGCCAGAGCAGGCGGCAGGCGCCGGTCAGGACCAGCATCCATAGCACCTGCCAACCCGCCCCAATGGCGGCGTGCGACAAGGTGGGTTCGATGACCAGCGACGCCGGCCAGTAGAGATGCGCGGCGAAGGGGCTCGCCTCCGCGACCCGCTGCATGACGTCAGGATAGAGCGTGACCGGCGCATAGAGCCCGCCGAGCAGGAACATCAGCTTCTGGATGACGAGCTGAAACGGCAGCACCCGCCGCGCCCAGAAGGCCGCCAGGCCCGCCAGCATGTAGAGCAGCACCCCGACCGCTACACCGAGCACGCCCACCACGGGCAGAAGCGCGAACGCCATCGGCTCAGGCCACGGCCGGCCGGACGCGGCCAGCAGGACAATGGCCGTCGCGCCGAGCGCGCTCAGCCGCACGAGCCCCGCCCCCATGCTCTGGGCGAACACCTGGGCCAGATAGGACTTCGGCCGCAGCAGATAGGGCTCCAGTCCGCCCGAGCGGATGTCGTCCTCCAGCCGCAGATGCGCCGCCGGCAACGACAGGGTCACCCACTCGGTCACGCCGATATAGAGCGCAAAGCCGCCGGCCGGCACCGCATGGGCCAGGGTTCCGGGCAATCGCTCGGCCGCCACCTTGTCCCAAAGGGCCGATAGAGTCGCCAACAGCAGCGTGTAGAAGAGGCACCGCCCAACCAGCACCGGCCAGCCGGCCAGAGTCTGGCCGGCGCCGATCCGGACCGCGGCCAGCATCGCACCGCCGCCGCGCCTGGCCTCAACGGCGGTCGGGATTGGCGTAGATGTCATGGATCACCTCCTCCATCGGAGGGTCTTCGATGGTCACGTCCTCGACCCCACCCTGGGCGAAGGCCGCGGCGATGACCTGCTCGATACGTATGGCCGCGGTGTCGACCTCCAGCACGGTCGTATGCTGCGCCGAGGGCCGGCGGACGACACCCGGCAAATCGAGGCCCAGGCTCAGCGCCGACGACTGCAGCGTCACGACCTTCCGTCCCAGGAACCGCCGGCGAAGCTGGTCGGTAGGCTGGTCCACCACGATCCGCCCCTGGTTCACCACGATGACCCGTTCGCACACCAGCTCGATGTCCCGGGTGTCGTGCGAGGTCAGGGCGACCGTCAGACCATGATCGCGCGCATGCTCGCGCACGAAGTCGCGGATCGCCGCCTTGGCGGTCACGTCGAGGCCGATGGTCGGCTCGTCGAGGAACAGCAGTTCCGGCCCGTGCAGCAGGCTCGCGGCGATCTCGCATCGCATCCGCTGGCCCAGCGACATCCGATGCACCGGCTGATCCATCAGTTCGCGCAGGGCGAAACGCTCGCCGAGCTCACCGAGCCGACGGGCGAACACCGCTTCGTCCTGGTCGTAGATACGCCGCAGCAGTTCGAACGAGTCCCGCGCTGGCAGTTCGCCCCAGAGCTGGGATCGCTGGCCGAACACCACGCCGATCCGATAGCTCAGCGCCTTGCGCTCGCGCCAGGGCGTCAGGCCCAGAACCTGCGCCTCGCCCGCCGTCGGCTCCAGCACGCCCGACAGCATCTTCAAGGTAGTGGACTTGCCGGCTCCGTTGGGACCGATGATCGCCACGCGTTCGCCGGGCGCGATGTCGAAGGACACCCCATCGACCGCATCGATCACAACCTGCTTCGATGAGAACGCGCCGGTCAGCCCGCGGCCGCGCTTGGCGTAGCTATAGCGCTTGCGAAGGTTCCGGACGGTGATGGCGGCGGTCGACATGGCGGGAGCTCGGAGGGGAGGCTTGGAGGGCAGGTTCTAGGCATGCGCAATTGGTCGGGCACGGATAAGCGAGCCCTTTGAAATTGCGCATCTGCCAAGCCTGCGTGGCCATAGCTCTCACATCCAACCGCCGCGAACGCGTTCGCGGAACGGGGGTAGCTGTACTTTGAGTTGATGACGATGGCAACCGCCGCCCTCTCCCTTGCGGGAGAAGGGCGACAGCCGAACCTCACTCGGCGGCGATCGAGATCGCCTTGGTAGAGCGGTCTTTGAAGTTGATCTCCTGGAGGTACTTGATCCCCTCCTCGGCGATGTCGTCGCCGACCATCTTCTCGCCCTCGGCCTTGAGCTCCTCCATGTCGACATAGGTCGCGTAGAAGGCCCGGGTCCGCTCGGTGATGAGGCCTGCATTGAACAGCGTCTTGATCAGCACCCGGAAGATGTTGGTCTGACTCTTCAAGCGTTCACGGCGCGCATCGTCGTTCTGGATGATGGCCCGGACCTCGGACTGCACCCTCTCCGGATCGAGCCCGAAATCGCGATAGACCCCGGCCTGCTGGACCGGCGACCCCATGTTGAACAGCAGCGACTGGAAGCAGTGCGCGGCCCAATCCTCGACGAGATGGCGCTCGTCCTCGGTCATCTTCGGGATGGTCCGGTCGGCCCAGATCTTCCCGAACTTGTGGTGGAAGGCCTCGTCCGTCATCACGAGCTGGAACAGCTTCTTGGCCAACGGGTCGCGATTGTACTGGAAGCCGTTGGCGAAGGCGCCCATGGCCAGGCCCTCGACCAGCATCTGCATGCCGATGATCTTCTTGTAGACCTCGGGCGCGGAGATGATGTCGACCAGCAGCTTCTGCAGCACCTGGCCACAGGGCCGCGGCCGGCCGATGTACTTGGCGAAGGCGGTGACGTGGCGCGCCTCTTCGCGCGTCTGGTTGGCGGCGTATTCCTGCGCGCCCTGGTCCTTCAGCACGTGACAGAGGCTAGCCGAGAGGTTCAGCGCGCCCTGCTCGCCGTGCAGGATCGACGAGAAGTTCCACAAGGCCATCTCATTGATGAACTTGGCCTTCTGGCCGGTCTTCTCCAGATGGTCGAGAACATACGGGACGCCCAGGCTCATGATCTGGTCGTCGGGGAGCAGCGGCTCGTTCGCCATGTCCCAGGGCGTGGAGAAGTCGATGTACTTGGTGTCCAGCGGATCCCAGAAATGGTCGTGGGTCGCCGAGATGATCTTGTCGAACGCGGTCGAGCGGGCGTTGTAGCGGTCCAGTTCGAGCATGGACTCGAAGTCGTCCGGCGCCACCGCGTCGTACATCACGTCCTTGGTAATGTTGCCATCGGCCATACCGGTTCCTCCCATGGGCCTTTTTTGGGAGGATCAGCCCGTGAACGTCGTTTGGATAGCGATGTTCACCTAGGCCGGAAAAGCGCCTCCAGTCCCTGGATGATGTCATCCATCAGCCGCGCTGAAGCCTCACCGCCGTTGGGCCCGGCCAGCGAGGCGGCGCCATGGCCGCAGGCGAACACCGCCAGCGCCACCTTCTGGATGACCTCGGGGTCGGCGCCTTGCTGAGTGGGCGAAAGGGCGATCGCCGCCTTCAGCACGCCGAACGCGCCTTCCCGCGCGGCCTCGACCTCGGGGCACATCAGGTCGGGATCGAACATCAGTTCATAGAGCGCCGGCTGGGCACGCGCGAAACTGAAATAGGCGAGAGCCGACGTGCGGATCGGCGTGGCGCCCGGCCCCGGCTTCATCGCCTCGCGCAGGATCTCCTCGAGTTCACGGAAGCCGTTGGCCGCCAGTTCGGCCAGCAAGGCGCTCTTGGAGGCGTAGTGATGATAGACCGAGCCAGGGGCGATGCCGGCTCGGGCGGCCAGCGCCCGCAGGCTCAGTTCCGAGAGGCCGCCCGTTTCCAGCAGCGCGCGGGCCTCGGTCAGCAACTGGCTGCGGAGGTTGCCGACGTGATAGGGGCGCCGGCGCATGGCCGCCTCGGCCCAGGACATTACGCGTCCCCCGCCGCGTTTCGTTGGTCGTCGCCGATCCTTCGAGTCATGCAGGCCTCCCGTTGAAGAAACAATGTTCCCAAGGGGAACGCCTTGTCGAGCGGCGCGGCCCCGGGGCGGCGATATTATCGCCGCCCCTTTTCCGATCGCGCCTAGCCTCAGACGAAAGCGAAATCGCCGGCGCTCAAAGCGGCCGGCGCGAGGCCGACCACCAGGATGGCCTGAGCCCCGAGTTGAATCACCGTGCCGGCGGGGTCCGCCACGAACGTCGCGGACAGGGCGGCGAAGTCGGCCGCGTCAGCCCGCGAGATGCAGATCAGATCTCCGTCGGCCGACGAGAAGTCCATGACGATGTCGCGTCCGCCCCCGGCCTGGAAGTTGAAGAGGTCGGCCCCGGCGCCGCCCAGCAGGACGTCGTCCCCCAGGTCGCCGGACAGATAGTCCGCGCCGTCGCCGCCGACGACCGTATCGGATCCCTGGCCGCCGAGCACCGCGTCGTCGCCCAGGTCACCCACCACATAGTCCGCACCGCTCCCGCCGTGGGCGAAGTCGTCGTCCTGGCCGCCAAAGACGCTGTCGTCGCCCAGGTCGCCGAACACCAGATCCGCCCCGACGTTGCCGTGGACGAAGTCGCTGCCCTGCCCGCCGCGAACGACGTCCGCTCCACCGCCGCCGGTCACGACGTCGTTACCGATGTTGCCTTGGATGGTGTCGAGCCCTTCGTCCCCAACCACTCGGTCGTCGCCCGGACCAGCCTCGACCGCCCCGCCGCCCGGCGGCAAGGTGATCTGGTCATCCTCGCTCGGCGGAGGCGGCGGAGCCGACAAGTCGATCTCGTAGTTGTTGGAAGTCACGACACCCGCACCGGCATCCCCGCCGGCATCTTCGACGTCGGCAAGGTCCAGGCTTATGACGTTGGTGTCGTCGTCGACGCTGCCCGCAGTGAAGGTGGCCGTCCAGGTTACGCCGTCGGTGCTCTGCACCGCGGAAAGTGAGCCGTTCTCCACCGTCAGGTCGCTGTTGTCGAACTCCGTCACCGCCTCGGAAAAGGTGAAGGTGACAAGGCTGGTCCCCCCCGCCGTCATGACGGGATCGGCCAGGACGATCGTCGCCGTCAGAGCCGAACCGATCGCGTAGTTGTTCGAAGTGGCGGTCCCGGCGCCCTGGTTGCCGGCCCCGTCGGCGACCAGGGCGGTATCCAGCGCAATGGCGTTGGTGTCGTCCTCGACGCCATCCGCCGCCGTGAACGTCGCCGTCCAGGTGATGTTGTCGGAGGTCGCCAGCCCCGACAGCGTCCCATTGGCGGCGGTGGCATCGCTAATGTTGAAGCCCGTCACCGCCTCCGAGAAGGTGAAGGTGACGAGGCTGGTTCCACCCGCCGTCAGGTTCTCATCGTCCACTGCGATCGTCGCCGTCGGGCCGTTGGTGTCGATCGTGTAGTTTGCCGAGGTGGCGTTTCCTTCCCCGGGATTTCCCGCAAGGTCGACGACCTGCGCGGAGTCCAGGGTGAAGGCATTCGAGGTGTCGGTCACGCCGGCCGTTGGTGTGTAGGTGGCCGTCCAGCTCTCGCCGCCGTCGGAGGAGGACAACCCCGTCAGGGCGCCGTTCGGAACGTTCACGTCGGCTGTCGTGAAACCCGTCACCGCTTCGGAGAAAGTGAACGTGACGACGCTGGTCTCACCGATCTTCAGGGCGGTGTCCGACATCGAAATGGCGACGGTCGGCAACTCCGTGTCATAGGTGATGAAAGGGGTCGATCCAGCCCCCCCGAGGTTGCCTAGCTGGTCCGTATAGGAGCCGGCCGCGACCGCGATGGAGGCCGTCCCCGTTTGCCCGACGGCCGGCGCGAAGGTCGCGGTATAGACGTTCGGATCAAGCGTGGTCGTAAAGCCCGAAATCGAGCCGCCAGCCACCGTAATGTCACCCATATCGAACCCCGCCGGCGCCTCCGAGAAGGTGAAGGCGATGGTGGCGAGATCCCCGGCCTTCATCGCGCTGAGGTTGGACGAAATCGCCACCGCAGGCGCGACCGTGTCGATGTTTATGGTGGGGCTGGAGGCGCTGCCGCTGCCGGCTCCGTCCACGTCGGATATCCCGGCGTAATCGACCGAGATGCTCCCAGACGAGGTCGAGCCTGCCGAAGGGGTGAATGTCGTGGAATAGCTGTCTCCGCTGCCCGTGATCGCCCCGATCGTCCCACCGACCACGGTGATGTCGTCTGCATCGAAGCCCGTCACCGGACCGGTGAAGCTGAAGGAGACTTCCGCCGTCTCACTCGCGTTCAGATTCTGGTCGGTCACCCCAATCGTAAGATCAAACGCCACGCTACACTCCACTGAAAGCCGCGCGAAACGCGCCACCTCTAGTAGTGGTAGCGTCTCGCGGGGCCGCGGTGAAGTTCTAGGCCGCCCGAGTTGGGCTGCCGTCCAGCACCTGTTGCAAGGCTTCGAAGAGCCGTCCCACCTCGAGCGGCTTGGGTACGAAGCCATCCATGCCGGCGGTGGCGTATTCGGCCACCTGATGAGCCATGGCGTTGGCGGTCAGGGCGATGATTGGAGTACGCCGCCGCCCCTGGCGCAACTCCTTGGCGCGGATGGCCGCCGTCGCCGTCGGCCCGTCCATGTCTGGCATCTGGACGTCCATCAGGATGACGTCCCACTCCTGGCGTTCCCAGGCCTGCACCGCCTGCGCGCCGTTTTCCACGATCAGCGGTTCGACCCCGATCTGGTGCAGCAAGGTCCGCAACACCAGTTGGTTGACGCTGTTGTCCTCGGCCGCCAACACCCGCAAGGACGGCCAGACATGCCCCTCGACCGCGGCCTCCGCTACCGTCGCCGGCGCCGGTACGCTCATGCCGATCCAGACCAGCGGCAGCGTCACCAAGAAGACCGTTCCGCGTCCCACCTCGCTGGTCGCCTCGATGGTTCCGCCCATGAGGCTGACCAGCTCGCTGCAGATCGACAGGCCAAGGCCAGTGCCGCCGTAGCGCCGGGTGGTCGAGGCGTCGGCCTGCACGAACTTCTGGAAAAGGGTGCCGAGGCGCTCGGCCGGTATGCCGATACCGGTGTCCGAGACGCTCAGCTTGAGGTTCCCATCCTGCCGGTCGACGCTGACCCGGACCTCCCCGTGCTCGGTGAATTTCAGAGCGTTTGAAACCAGGTTGTAGAGGATTTGGCGAACCCGGGTGGAATCGCCGCGATATACCCCCTGCGCCTGGGGCGCGATCACGAGGTCGAAGGACAGCCCCTTCTTGTTGGCGATGGCGGTGAAGGTCGCGTGGGCGCCGCGGGCCAAGGCGGCCATGTCGAACTCGGTCTCCTCCAGCTCCATCTTGCCTGCCTCGATCTTGGAGAGGTCGAGCACGTCGTTGAGGATCGCCAGTAGAGTTTCGCCGGACTCGCGGATCACCTCCAACCGCTCGCGCTGAATGCTCGGCAACCGATCATCGGCCGCCATCGCCTGGGCCATGCCCAGGACGCCGTTCAGCGGTGTTCGGATCTCGTGGCTCATCGTCGCCAGGAAGGTGGACTTGGCGCGGTTGGCGGCCTCGGCCTCCTCCTTGGCCTGGATCAGGGCGCGCTCGCTCTCCTTGCGCTCGCTGATGTTCTGCAGGGCGCCGATCAGGCGCACCGGCCTTCCATGGCCGTCGGTGATCAGGCGTGAGGCGCCGATGGTCCAGACTTCCCGGTCGTCGGACCGCGCGAGGCGATATTCTGGATGGTAGGGAACTCCCTCCTCCAGATGCCGCCGCCAAGCCTCGACGACCATGTCCCGGTCGCGGGGGTCGATGGAGCAATAGATGTCGCGGTAGAGCTCGTCGAAGCTCTTCGGCTCGGAGAAGAAGGTGTCCTCGGCTCCGGCCTTGATCAGCTCGCGGCGGACATAGTCCATTTCGTAGACATGGATGTCGGCGATCTCCATCGCCAACATCAGGCGTTGTTCGGAGCGCTCGGTCGCTTCCAGCGCCTCGACCATGTCGGTGATGTCGTGGCTAGCCACGATCGCCCCGCCGACGTCGCCATCCGCATTGCGCCAGGGCGCCAATTCCACCCGGAACCAGCGAACCGCGCCATCCGATTCCACCACGCGGACACGGTCGGCGCGGATGATCTCCCCGCTCAGGACCCGATCGAAGGACTCGGTCCAGCGCGAATAGAGATGCGGCGCAAGCTCGTAGATCGTCCGGCCATGGATGACCTCGCCCTCGAGGTCGAGGCTGCGGATCCACCGCGGGCTTGCGCCCTGAACCCGCATCTCCCGGTCGGTCAGGATCAGGGCGACCGGCATCGAATCGACGATGGCGCCGAGGGTCGCGCGGATGGCGTCCCGTTCGCGCCGGCTGCGCTCCTGAGCTTTGCGGGCCTGGGCCCTGGCCCATTCGTCCGCCACGAAGGCCGCAAGGTCGGACAGTTGCGAAGCCAGGCGGGCGTCGTAGGGGCGCGGCTCCCGATCGAACACCGCGAGCACGCCAGGGGTCGTGCCATCCTCCAGCTTGATGGGCGCAGCCACATAGGAGCGCAGGTGCGGAGAGCCCGTCACCACCGGGCTGTTGCAGAAGCGCACGTCCTTGCGGGCGTCCTCGACCCACAGCAGTTCGCCGCTGGTGAGCGCAAGCGTGGCTCCCTCGTCGCTTCGCTGGATGATCTGGCGCTCGCGACTGCGCCAGAGCTGGCCGTCCTTGACGAAGATGATGTGCGCGTCGAGGGCGCGAAACAGGGTCCTGGCGATCCGGGTCGCCCGGTCGCAAATAGCTTGCGAAATATCCAGTCCGAACGGCCCTGGCTCGTCGCCCCCCATGCCGCGCCCCTTATCCCTGCCGTCAGCAGGGATAAGCGTCTACGGCTCAGGTTAAAGCCGGATGAAGTGGTTGTATCTCAGCAATAGCTCAACCCCTCCCTGTCGCGGCCGGCCAGGACCAGCTCTCAAATTCGCTGGGGTGGATGAACTCCGGCCGGAACCAGGGGCGCTCCCGGGCGTCGAACACCTCGGTCAGCCACCGGGCGACCTTCGCCACGCGTCCGGTCTTGGCCGCTTCTCGATGATGGCACAGCCATACGGTGGAAATCGCCAGCGGCGGAATATCCAGCATGACCAGGTCCGGCTCGACCGAGACGATCGCCGTCGGAATGGCGCCGATCCCCGCCCCGCGCTGGATGGCGTGCAGCATCAGGGTCGACGAGTTCACCACCATCGACGGCGCGCTCAGCTCGAGGAAGGCCGAGGTCTTCGCCTCCCAGCGCCCGCGCGCGCTCACCTGGGCCGAGTGATAGATGAACCTGTGACCTACGGCCTCTTCGATCCGCGTGGGGCTGCCATACGTTTCCAGGTATTCCCGCGACGCGAAGAGGGCGTAGTGAAGCGTAGCCAGGGGCGTCGCCTGCAGTTCCGGCGCTCCGCCGGCGCTCACGAGCTGGATGGACAGGTCCACATGGCTGTCCACCGGGTTCTCCGGATAGAAGCCGCAGTCGATCCCTAAGCGGATCAGCGGGTTTTCGCGAACGAATCCGGCGACCTCCATCCCCAGGACATAGGCTCCCAAACCCTCGGGAATAGCCACGGTCACGTCGCCGCTGCCGGGTGAGTCATGATCCAGGCTCAGCCGCTCGATCTCTCGCGACGCCCGCTCCATGGTCAGCGCCCGGTCGTAGACCATTTCCCCTGCGCGGGTCAGCGAAACGCCGCGTAGGCCGCGATCGAAAAGCCGCGCTCCGAGGCGCAGCTCCAGGTCCTCGATCCTGCGGGTGACCGTTGGCTGTGTGGTTCTCAGGCGTCGGGCGGCGGCTCCGAAACTGCCAGTCTGCGCGGCCGCAACGAAGGTCTTGATGTCATCCCAGTCGGCGTGTCCGCCGTCGCCTTTATCCATCGGCCGCCTATCGCGTGGGGGCCTCATACGAACTTCGAGGCTGCACACTCGAACATGGACGCTCTACCAAAAACCACCTTCGCACAAGAAAGCGATGCTGTGATGATCATTCGCGATTTCGCCGAACGCTGTCATCGAGGACTGGCGAAGTTTGGTTTTGTCCTGGCCGACGAAACCGCGATCATCGAAGGCCACGCCTTGGCCGTGCAGACGGTCGGCCCGGCCATCGCCACCGTCGAGACCCTCGCCCGCGTCCAGCGGCTCACGACCGCATCCTCCTTCGCCCGCTACGACGACGGAAAGCTGGCTAGCGTGATCGCGGTGATCCCGCTGACGCTGGCGGCCATGCCTGGCCTCGCCGCCGGCGTTTTCGACGGGATAGAGCCGCCGATCGAGCTCATCGCCCGCCCCGGCGATCCCCTCGTCGCCATCTATGGTTGGGGCATGGCCGGAGCGACATGGCGTGGACGCGGCGCGGCCGTGGCCGGGGCGCTCCACATCCACCGGGTCCTCTTCCCCGAACTGCCGCTCTATGGACGGGCCGCGACGCCCGGCGGCGAGCGCGCCCTGCTCAAGCGGATCGGCGCGCGCCACGTCCCTGGCCCGGGCGGCCTGGTGGTCGCACCGCCATGGAGCGCCATGCAGGCCGCCGCCTGATGAACGCCAACGTCAGCATGCCCCAGGAAACGCGGCCCAAGGCCGAGGTCGACGAAGCGGCGATCGAGATCCTGGTCTGCCGGACGCTGCCGGAGATCATGCAGGCCATGGCCGTCCGCAGCCTGGTCTATATGGGCGAGCAGGCCTGTCCCTATGACGAGGAGTATGACGGCAACGACTTCGCCGGCAGCACCCACCTTCTGATGCGGCGCGAGGGCGAACCGATCGGCACCCTGCGGATTCGCTGGTTCGCCGACTTCGCCAAGGTCGAGCGGGTCGCCGTACGCCGCGAGCATCGCGGCGGCCGCACCACCTTGATGTTGATCCTCGCCGCCAAGCGCCTGGCCGAAAAGAAGAACTACCGCCAGATCCTGGGACATGGCCAGGTGCGGCTGATCCCCTTCTGGGAGCAGTACTTCAACGCCCGGGTTCGCGGCGGCCGCAAGGGCTTTGTCTTCTCCGACCACGACTATGTCGAGATGGTCGTCGAGGGTGCGCCGCCGGCGGACGCCATTACGCTGGAGAGCGACCCGATGGTCCTGCTGCGGCCCGAAGGCGCCTGGGACGAGACGGGCGTCCTCGATCGGTCGGCCCGTCGGCCCGCCACCAATCTCGGCCAGCAGTCGCGATGAGGCGGTCCCCACCCGCGGCGCTGGTCTGCCTCGACCTGCAAAGGGCAAGAGCGGCCGGCCTGCCCGGCGCGGCCGCCACCGCTCGGCCGAGACCGAGCAGACGGC
>LNAP01004977.1_pt1 | contig 11979 bp, 10 predicted proteins | sample 602601 | NCBI WGS metagenome assembly LNAP01 (sample SAMN02440304, study PRJNA202911) | soil metagenome | biome: Subtropical and temperate rainforests or woodlands; isolation source: soil samples (1 kg each in a 20% v/v slurry with milli Q water) were... ... | reverse complement strand
GGCCTGGGCAGCGAGGCCTTTCGCACCGCCGTCGAGGACGAGTGGCTGCCGGCGCCGGCGCAGGGCGCCATCGCGGTGGAGTGCCGCAGCGATGCGCCGCAGGTGCTGGCCCTGTTCGCCGTGCTGGACCACCTGCCGACCCGGCGCTGCGTGGAGGCCGAGCGCGCCATGAACCGCGCCCTGCACGGCAGCTGCCATGTGCCGGTCGGCGCGTTCGCCCGGGAAGACGTCCACGGCATGTCCCTGAGTGGATTGGTCGGTTCGGCCGAACTTGGCACGCTGGTCCGCGCCGAAGCGGCCTCGGCCGACCTCACCCCGGAAAACCTGGGCCACCAGGTCGCCCAGGCGCTGCTGGCCAATGGCGCCGACGCGCTGCTGGCTGATCTGGATCTGTAGCGGCGTTGCCGGGCGGAAGCGGGGAGATGCCCGCTTGGTCGGGGCCTGGTAGAAGCCCCCCTCATCTGCCCTGCGGGCATCTTCTCCCCCGCGGGCGGGGGAGAAGGGGGTGGGGCGGTGCGGCGCGGAAGCCGGCGCGGCGGGGACATCGCCGCCGCCACGGTGGCCGGTTTCCCGAGGCGGCTGCAGTGCACGCCCAGGCCAGATCATTCGGAAGCGATGGGCGTATCGATGACGATGGCCGGGTCGTTGAAGCGGCTGTAGCGCACGGTCATGGTGTAGGGCTGGCCCTGCGACACGCCCTGGTGGCGCAGTTGCAGCGGCAGGCCGTCCGGACCGATCCAGTAGAGGAACTGCACCGGCTGCTGGCCCGCTCCGTTGCGCACCAGAAACTGCTCGGCCTGGATGCCCTCGACCACGGTCCGGCCTTGCGCGCTCACCTGCAGGTTGGCCTGGCCGGCCTGGAGTCGCATCGGGTCGCGCCATTGCGCCACCGCGCCTTCGGGCAGCGGCATCTTGCGGGTGCGGCCCTGCGACTGCAGGTACAGGACGTTGCCGATGATCACCTGGGTGCCGATCGGCATCTGCACCCGGTAACGGTCCGGAGCGACGAAATCCAGCACGGTGGTGCTCTGGTGTGCGCCCTCCAGGGTCATTTGCGCATGGAAGCTGCGCGCGTCCTGGAAGGCCTGCATCGAGGCGGTGACCCGCTGCGTCGGCGTAGGCGCCGCCGCGGCCGCCGCGCCAGCCGGGCGGCTCGGCGGATCGGAAGCGCCCTGGCAGGCGGACAGCAGCAGGCAGGTCAGCAGCGGCAGGCAGGTGCGATGCATTGGGTGGGCTTTTTTGGAATCGGCACAGGACCATAGGGTCCGCCAAACGTCACCGGTGCGCGGTGAACGCCACGGCCTGCATCGATCGCCGGCTCGGCCATAATCGCCGGCATGGACAAGATCGAACGCATCACGGCCCTGCACCGGATCCTCAAGGGTGCGCGCTACCCGGTCACGGTCAAGCGCCTGCAGGACGAGCTGGGCTGCTCGCGGGCCACCGTCTACCGCGACCTGGCCTACCTGCGCGATGCGCTGATGGCGCCGGTGGAGGGCGACGGCGAAGCCGGCTTCCGCTATGCCGCCGGGCAGACCGATCGCTTCGAACTGCCCGGGCTGTGGCTCAGCTCCGACGAACTGTACGCGCTGGTCGCCTCGCAGCAGCTGCTGCTGCGCACCGGCGGCGGGGTCCTGGCCGGCGCGCTGGCGCCGCTGCAGAAACGCCTGGAAGGCCTGCTGGCCGACCATGCCGGCACCGAGCGCTGGCCGGTCGAACGGGTGCGGGTGATCGCCCATCGCGGCCGCACGCTGGACCAGGCCGCCTTCCGCTGCGTGGCCAGCGCCGTGCTGGAGCGGCGCCAGCTGAGTTTCGAGTACCGCGCCCGCTCCACCGACGAGCGCACCCGCCGCATCGTCTCGCCCCAGCGCATCACCCACTACCGCGACAACTGGTATCTGGACGCGTGGGACCACGGCCGCCAGGCGCTGCGCAGCTTTGCGGTGGACCGCATCAGCAGCGCGCGGGCGCTGGATGAGCCGGCCATCGAGATGGGCAAGGACGAACTGAGCCAGCACCTGGCTTCCAGCTACGGCATCTTTTCCGGCGAACCCAAGGGCTGGGCGACGATCCTGTTCAGCCCCAAGGCCGCGCGCTGGGTGGCCGACGAGCAGTGGCATGCACGCCAGGAAGGCCGCTTCCTGGCCGACGGCCGTTACGAGCTGAAGGTGCCCTACAGTGCCTCGCGCGAGTTGCTGATGGACGTGCTGCATTACGGCGCCGATGCCGAGATCGTCGGCCCGCCGATGCTGCGCGAACAGGCCAAGTCACTGCTGGAACTGGCCCTGACCAACTACGAAAACGACCCCGGCAAGCGCTGAGCTGCACGCCGGCCCGATGCCGGCGTCGGCTACCATGTCCGTGATTTTCGCCTCCCCCGATGTCGTCCCGTGCCTGTTTTGCGGTGATGGCGCGTGCCGGGCTGGCCGATCGCTCCCCCCACCGTCCGCAAAGCCCGCCATGGATTCCGCATCGCTCCGCTTCATCCACGTCGTCGCCGCCGTCATCACCGATGCGCGTGGACGCGTCCTGCTGGCCCGGCGCGGCGACGGGCGCGATCTGGCCGGGCTGTGGGAATTTCCCGGCGGCAAGCGCGAGCCGGGCGAAGCACCGGAACAGACGCTGGTGCGCGAGCTGCAGGAAGAACTGGGCATCACCGTGCAGGTCGGCGCGCCGATCATGCGCGTGCCGCACCTGTATCCGGACAAGCGGTTGCTGCTGGACATCCGCCGGGTGACCGCCTGGAAGGGCGTGCCGCGCGGCATGGAAGGCCAGGCGCTGGCCTGGGTGGAACAGGACAAGCTCGGCCGCTACCCGATGCCCGATGCCGACAAGCCGGTGGTGGCCGTGCTGCAGCAGCCGGACCGCTACCTGGTCACGCCCGAACCCGGCGCCGACCATGCCGCCTGGCTGGAAGGCATCGGCGCGGCCCTGGCCGATGGCGTGCGCCGGGTGCAACTGCGCGCGCGCAACCTGGACGGCGATCCGGCCTGGCCGGCACTGGCGGCCCAGGCCGTGGCCCTGTGCCACAAGGCCGGCGTCCAGGTGCTGGTCAACAGCACCGCCAAGCTGGCGCGCGAACTCGGTGCCGGCCTGCACGTGCGCGGCGATCAGCTCGAGCGCCTGTCGACCAAGCCGCTGCTGCCGGGCACGGCGTTCGCCGCGTCCTGCCATTCGCTGGAACAGCTGCGCCGGGCCGAAGAGCTGGGCTGCGATTTCGTCACCCTCGGCGATGTGCGCGCCACTGCGGCCCATCCCGAGCAGCCGCCGATGGGCTGGGAGACCTTCGCCCGCCTGCGCGAACAGGTGAGCCTGCCGATCTACGCCACCGGCGGATTGGGCATCGCCGATCTTGCCGAAGCGCGCCAGCACGGCGCCCAGGGCATCGCCGCGATCCGCGGCCTGTGGCCCTACGCGGCGGCCAGCAGCCGGTAGCGCGCGTCCAGTTCGGCCACCGCCTGGGCGATGTCCTGCAGGCTGCCATCGTTGCGCACGATGTCGTCGGCAATGGCCAGTCGCGCCGCGTCGCTGGCCTGGGCATCGATCATCCGCTGGGCCAGGGCTGCATCGATGCCGTCGCGGCGCAGCAGCCGTGCCATGCGCAGCTCCAGCGGTGCGGTGACCACGATGATGCGCTGCATCCAGGGATAGCGCTCGCGCCCGCCGCCTTCGGCCAGCAGCGGGACCATCGCCACCGCATACGGGCCGCTGGCATCGCGGCACTGCCGCTCCAGGGTGGCGTGCACGGCCGGATGGACAATGGCTTCCAGTGCACGGCGCGCATCGGCATCGTCGAACACGCGCCGGCGCATGGCCGCCCGGTCCAGCCGGCCCTGGCCATCGAGCACCTGCGCGCCAAAGGTCTGCACGATCGCCGCCAGCGCCGGTTGGCCGGGTTCGACCACCGCCCGGGCGATGCGGTCGGCATCGGCCACGAAGATGCCCAGCGCGGTGAAGGCGCTTTCCAGGGCGCTCTTGCCCGAGGCGATGCCGCCGGTCATGCCGATCAGGGTCTGGCTCATGCCGGCATTATCGACCTGGCGCACCTGCCGCGACAGCCAGCGGGCAGCCGCCTGTGCATGCGTTTTTCAGGCGGTGGGCCGGGACCAGCCTGGCGCTGGCGTTTTTCGCCAGCCGGCATCGCGGCATGGTGAAACCAGGCCGGTCTTGCAAAACCGCGGCTTCCGTGTGAAAACCAGCTGTCGCTGCGCAGCATTGGCAGCCGGTCCGACGCCGCGCGCGGGCGGGGCGAACCTGTCCTCAAGGCCATGGCCGGACCGGCTGGCGCCGGCTTGCCCCTGTCGTTTGGCCCGCTTTCGGATCGCCCATGCCCCTGCCACCGCCCGCCTGCCACCACGTCGCTGGATTTGCCGAGCCGATCCCCTCGCAAGGACGGGTCCTGGCGCGATGACCGGCTGGCCGGGTTTTCGACTGGCCGAACACGGCACCTCGGTCCGCATCGAGCTGCTGGCCGGGGTCACCACCTTCCTGACGATGGCCTACATCGTGCTGGTCAACCCGGACATCCTGGCCGCCGCGGGCATGGACAGGGGCGCGGTGTTCGTGGCGACCTGTCTGGCCGCGGCACTGGGCTCGGCGCTGATGGGGGTGCTGGCCAACTGGCCGATCGGGCTGGCGCCGGGCATGGGCCTGAATGCGTTCTTCGCCTTCTCCGTGGTCGGGGTGATGGGCTACCCGTGGCCGCAGGCACTGGGGCTGGTGTTCCTGTCCGGCTGCGCGTTCGTGCTGCTGACCCTGACCGGCGCGCGGCGCTGGCTGGTCGATGGCATCCCGCAGTCGCTGCGCAGCGGCATCGCCGCGGGGATCGGGCTGTTCCTGGCGTTCATCGGCCTGCAGGCCGCCGGGCTGGTGGTGGCCAGTCCGGCCACGCTGGTCACGCTGGGCGATCTGCATGCGGCCGAACCGCTGCTGGCGCTGGCCGGGCTGGCGCTGATCGGGGTCCTGGATGCATGGCGCGTGCGCGGCGCGATCCTGATCGGGATCCTGGCCGTGACCGCGGCCGGCCTGCTGCTGGGCAAGGTGCACTACGCCGGCCTGATGGCGTGGCCGCCCAGCCTGGCGCCGACCTTGCTCAAGCTCGACATCGTCGGCGCCCTGACCCAGCACGGCGGAGCAATGGCACTGCTGCACGTGCTGCTGGTGTTCCTGCTGGTGGAGATGTTCGATGCCACCGGCACCCTGGCCGGCGTGGCCCAGCGGGCCGGGCTGCTGGCCAGGCCCGAGCAGCGCGTGCAGTTCGACCGTGCGCTGCTGGCCGACAGCAGCGCGGTGCTGGCCGGTTCGCTGCTGGGCACTTCCAGCACCACCGCGTATGTGGAAAGCGCCGCGGGCGTGCAGGCCGGCGGCCGCACCGGACTGACCGCGCTGACCGTGGCGGCGCTGTTCCTGCTGGCGCTGTTGTTCTCGCCGCTGGCCGCGATGGTGCCCGCGTATGCGACCGCGCCGGCGCTGATCTACGTGGCCGGGCTGATGCTGCGCGAACTGGTCCAGCTGGAGTGGGGCGATGTCACCGAGGCGATGCCGGCCTGCCTGGCCGCGCTGGGCATGCCCTTCACCTATTCGATCGCCAACGGCCTGGCCCTGGGCTTTGTCAGCCATGCGCTGCTCAAGCTGGGCACCGGCCGCTGGCGCGGCGTGCACGCGGCCACCTGGGTGGTGGCCGCGCTGTTCGTCCTGCGCCATGCGCTGTAGGGGCGCAGGCTCGATGTGCGCCCGCACTTCGATCCACCTGCGCAAGGCCGCCGCCTGGCTGCTGGTGGTCATCGGCACGCTGCCGGCAGCGGCGGCGGAAAAAAGGCTGGTGATCCTGGACGACGACCTGGACGGCTTTGCGCCGGCCCAGGTGATGGCGCTGCAGGCGCCGGACGTGCAGGTCCTGGGACTGACCACGGTCAGTGGCAATGCCTGGGCCACCGAGGCCACCGCCCATGCGCGGCGGATGCTGGAAATCACCGGCCATCGGCAAGTCCCCGCCGTGCCCGGCGCCGTCCATCCCCTGGTCAACACCGAGGTGGCCACCGAACGCTGGGAAGCGCTGTACGGCAAGCTGGTGTGGAAGGGGGCGTGGATGAAGCACTGGGTCCAGGACACCTTCCAGGCCGAACCCCAGTACCACGGTCCCGAAGTCGTGCCCCAGCTCGAGCTGGGCGACCCGAGCGTGGTCAAGGCCTCCGGCGAGCTGGCCGCGACCTTCATGATCCGCATGGTCCATGCCCATCCGGGCCAGGTGAGCATCATCGCGACCGGCCCGCTGACCAACCTGGCCCTGGCCCAGCGGCTGGACCCGCAGTTCGCCGCATTGGCCAGGGAACTGGTCTACATGGGCGGCAGCCTGGCGCCGCGGCAGACCCGCGACAGCGATGCCGCGCGCCAGTTCGCGCGTGAGTTCGTCAACACGCCGCGGCGCGAATTCAACATCTTCTTCGACCCGGAGGCCGCCAGCATCGTCATGCGCGCGCCCTGGAAGAAGATCGTGATGGTGCCGGTCGATCCGTCCACCGCCACCGAGCTCACTCCCGCGCTGCTGGCGAAGATGCGCGCGAGCGACACACCGATCGCCAGGGCGTTGGCCTCGCGCCAGACCGGCTTTCCGCTGTGGGACGAGCTGGCCGTGGCGGTGTGGCTGGAGCCGTCGCTGATCAGCGCATTGGACCAGCTGCTGGTCGATGTCAATACCGAATTCGGCCCCGGCTACGGCGACATCCTCTCCTGGGACCGGCCCTATGCCCCGGGCCTGGGCGAGCAGCCTCAGACCGTGGTGCGCCAGGTCGACGTGCCGCGCTTTGAGGCGCTGATGTCGCAGCTGCTGACCCGTCCGCAGCCCCCTGCGCTGGGCGCGCCGGTGCCCTGAGCCGCGTTTGGCAAGGCGGGATCCGGAACATCGCCGACCCGCCGCGTGGCCGACGCCGGCCGCTTGCAAGGATGCGGTCGACCTACACGGGAACTCGACGGCTGCCCCTCTCAAATAGCCGCTCCCCAAAGCAGATCGGGCGGTGTGTGGAAAAGGCCTCGGCCATTGCTTTCTTTGAGGGCGCCAGCCAGGGCATCGCCCACGACAGGCGGCCGCGCCGGCGCTGCTGGCGCGCGCGAGCGGCGACCCGACGCGCATCGAGCCGCCGGAGCCGGGGCGCCAGATGGTATTCAAGGAGAAGACGATGAAGGCGCTGTTGGTCATCGACATGTTCAATCGCCTGGATTTTCCCGGCGCCGAGTGTCTTGCGCCGCGGGCGGTGGCCATCGCCGAACCGCTGGCTGCGCTGGTCAGCCAGGTGGCCGGCGAAGGCGGCGCGGTGTTCTATGCCAACGATGACCTTGGCCCGGTCTCGGCCAGCCTGTCCTCGCTCAAGCAGGCCATGCTCGAACGCGGCGGCGCCTCGGCGGCCATTGCCGGGCACCTGCCGATCCCCGCGGGCGCCGAGCTGGTGAACAAGCCGCAGCACTCGGCGTTTTTCGAAACCTCCCTTGGCCAGCGCCTCAGGGCGCTGGCTCCCGATGAGGTCTGGGTGGCGGGGGTCGCCGCCGACCTGTGCGTGCTGGCCTCGGCGGTCGATGCTTCCATGCGCGGCTTTGCGGTGCGGGTTCCGGCGGACGTGGTCGCCTCGGAGTCCGAGGAGAAACGGGCCGCCGCGCTGCTGCTGCTGCGCCACTCCTTCAAGCTCGACACCAGGCCCTGGCGCGGGCCCGGTGGCGGCGTTCGGGAAAGCGCGCAGTCCCGCCAGCGCGTGTCAGGATCGTGAATCCTGCAGCTTTCCCCCCGCAACCGCGCGCTGATCCGTTGGTCAGTGCCAGCCTGTCGGATATCGAAGATGACCCTTGAAGACAGCATCGGCTGGCTGGCGTCGGCCCTGCTGATTTGCACGTTGGCCCACCAGATTCATACCCAGCTCAAGGCGCCGAACGCCAAGGCCGTCTCGCACTGGCTGTTCATCGGCCAATCCCTGTCCTCGGTGGGCTTCCTCGTCTACAGCGCGCTGCTCGGCAACTGGGTCTTCATCGTCACCAATGCGCTGATCCTGCTCACCGCCGTCATTGGCCAGATCGTGCTGGTTTTGCGCGAAAGGCGCGGTCGCTGATCTTGGGGGAAGCGGCCTGACACGCGGGGCAGGGTTCGGTCTGAAGCGCCCTGGGTAACGAAACCACGACACGGCGACGTCACCGGACTGTGATACTCAGGTCAGCCTGTGTTGACCAGACCATGCAGACCCATGGCGCCATGACCCAGCCCGTCGAAACCCTCCGCCCCGCCGCCGAACTCCTCGCCGAGCTGCACCAGGTGCGCCACGCCGTCGCCGCCGAGGGACGCACGCTGTGGCAGCGCTGGGACATCGGCCACGGCCGGCGCAGGTTCCGGGTCAGCGCCTTGAACTTCGCCCAGTACCTGGCGCTGCGGCGACGCGACCTGCGCGCCCTGCAGACCGACCTGATGCCCTACGGACTGTCCTCGCTGGGCCGCTCGGAAGGGCGGGTGCTGGCCAACCTCGACGCGGTGATCGGCGCCCTGTCGGCCCTGGCCGGGGGCCCGCGCACGCATTACCCGAGGCCGCACGCCTTCTTCCGCGGCGAGCGCCTGCTGCGCGCCAACATGGAGGAATTGTTCGGCCCGGTGGCGCAAGGCACGCGGACGGCGCGGATCATGGTGACCCTGCCGACCGAAGCGGCCGACGATCCGGCCCTGCTGGCCACCCTGCTGCGCAACGGGACCAACGTGGTGCGGATCAATTGCGCCCACGACGGGCCCTCGGTCTGGGCGGCGATGATCGCCAACCTGCGCGCGGCGGAAAAGGCCACCGGCTGCCGCGCCCGGATCCTGGCCGACCTGGGTGGCCCGAAGGTGCGCACCGGGCAGGTCCAGGGCGCCGGGCACCAGGGCCGGATCCATGAGGGCGATCAGATCCTGCTCACCGCCGGCGGATTCGCCGATCCAACAGACCATCCCTGGCAGGCCGAATGCGAACCGGCCAGCATCGTCCAGCGCCTGGCCGTGGGCGATCCGGTGTTCATCGACGACGGCAAGCTCGCCGCCCGGGTCGAGCGGTGCGCGCATGAAGGCGTCATCATCCAGGCCACCCACACAGGTCCCAAGGGCTTCAAGCTCAAACCGCAGAAGGGCCTGAATTTTCCCTCGACCGACCTGGGTCTGCTGGCGCTGACCGACCAGGATCACCGCAGCCTGGATTTCATCGCGCGCGAGGTCGACATGATCGGCTATTCCTTCGTCCACAGCGCCGCCGACGTGCGCCTGCTGCAGCAGGAGCTGGCGGCGCGGCGGCCGCAGGACTGGCAGCGGATCGGCCTGATCGCCAAGATCGAGACCCAGCGGGCGGTCCACAACCTGCCCGAGATCATCGTCCAGGCCGCCTCCAACCAGCCCTTCGGGGTGATGATCGCGCGCGGCGACCTGGCGGTGGAAATCGGCTTCGAGCGCCTGGCCGAGATGCAGGAAGAACTGCTGTGGCTGTGCGAGGCCGCGCACGTGCCGGTGATCTGGGCCACCCAGGTGCTGGAAAGCCTGGTCAAGAAGGGCCTGCCGACCCGCGGCGACATGACCGACGCGGCGATGTCCGCCCGTGCCGAATGCGTGATGCTCAACAAGGGCCCTTACGTCGCCGAGGCCGTGGCGGCCCTGGACCGCCTGCTCACGCGCATGGCCGAGAACCAGTCCAAGAAGACGCCCAAGCTGCGCGCGCTGCGAAGCTGGGACACGTCAGTGGGCCCGGTGCCGGGCCGCGCCGGCGATTCGGCAGGTGCGCACACCTGACGGCGCACTGCCCCGGGCGCGGGCGCTCGCCCTGGATCGGTGTGGCCTTGCCCCCAAAACGCAACCCGGGCCGCAGTGCGCGGCCCGGGTGTGCTGGACGGCGGGCGTTGCAGCGCGCGCCTAGGAGGCTGTCGGGCTTTGGCGGTCGAGGCGAAAATTCGGCTGCGCGAGAACAGATTTTCGGCGATTCGCCGCCCCATAGTGGTTCTATGGGGCAAGAAGCGACGGGAATATGGGCCGCACAGCCGGATTTGCAGCCCGGCCGGCCAAAGTCCGACAGGCTCCTAGGGCAGGCCGGCCAGCCAGTCGTCGTCGCTGCCTTCGTTGATGTCGGCAAACAGCGGGGTGGAGAAGTAGCGCTCGCCGGTGTCGGGCAGCATCGCCAGGATGACCGAGCCGGGCACGGCCTTTTCGGCCACGTCCAGGGCGGTGGCCACGGTGGCGCCGGCGGAGATGCCGACGAAGATGCCTTCCTCGGCGGCCAGCCTGCGCGAGGTCTCGATGGCGCGGGTGTCGTCGATGGTGAACAGCTCGTCGTAGACCTGGCGGTTCAAGACCTCCGGGATGAAATCCGGGGTCCAGCCCTGGATCTTGTGCGGCTTCCACTCATCGCCCTTGAGCAGCGCCGCGCCGGCCGGCTCGGTGGCGATGATCCTGGTTTCCGGGCGCGCCACTTTCAGCACTTCGCCCACACCGGTCAGGGTGCCGCCGGTGCCCCAGCCGGTGACGAAGAAATCCAGCCGCTTGCCGGCGAAGTCGCGCAGGATCTCCGGTGCGGTGGTGTTGCGGTGATAGGCCGGGTTGGCCGGGTTGGCGAACTGGTTGGCCAGGAACCAGCCATGCTGCTCGGCCAGCTCCCTGGCCTTGCGCACCATCCCGCTGCCGCGCTCGGCGGCCGGGGTCAGGATCACCTTGGCGCCATAGGCGCGCATCAGCTTGCGGCGTTCGATGGAGAAGGTTTCCACCATGGTCGCCACGAACCTGTAGCCGCGTGCGGCGCAGACCATCGCCAGCGCCACGCCGGTGTTGCCCGAGGTCGCTTCGACCACGGTGTCGCCGGGCTTGAGCAGCCCGCGCGCCTCGGCATCCAGGATGATGGCCAGCGCCAGGCGGTCCTTGACCGAGCCGCCGGGATTGAACGACTCGACCTTGGCATACACGGTGGTGTGCGCAGGGGCGATGCGGTTGAGCCTGACCACCGGGGTGTGGCCGATGGTGTCCAGGATGTTGTCGTAGATAGCCATGCGAACAAGGTCTCCGTTGCGAAGCGTTGGATCAGGCGGCGCGCGACAGGTTAGGCGCGGTGACGTTGGATGGGCGTGTGGGTGCGGCCAGCGGTGCGGCGCCATACCAGTGCAGCGCATGGGCCAGCGCGGCCACTTCGCCCACGATCAGCAGGGCCGGCGAGCGCACTTCAAAGTGGTGCGCGATTTCGGCCAGGTCGGCCAGGGTGCCGGTGATGACGCGCTGCTCGCGTCGGGCGCCGTTTTCCACCAGCGCGAAGGGCGTGTGCGCGGCGCGGCCGTGGGCGATGAGCTGGTCGCGGAAGGTTTCCAGCGAGGCCACGCCCATGTACACGGCCAGGGTCTGGCGCTCCTGGGCCAGGGCCTGCCAGTCCAGGGTGTCCATCGAGTCCTTGCAGTGCGCGGTGACCAGGCGCAGGCCCTGCGCATGGTCGCGGTGGGTGAGCGGAATGCCCGAGTACGCCGCGCACGCCAGCGCCGCGGTGATGCCGGGCACGACCTCGAAGGCGATGCCGTGGGCCTTGAGCATTTCCAGCTCCTCGCCGCCACGGCCGAACACGAACGGGTCGCCGCCCTTGAGCCGCACCACCCGCTTGCCGGCGCGGGCGTGTTCGAGCATCAGCGCGTGGATGTCCTGCTGGCGGGTGCTGTGGCCCTGGGCGGACTTGCCGACCTCGATGCGGGTGGCGTCGCGGCGGGCCATCGCCAGCACCTCGGCGCTGACCAGACGGTCGTGCAGGATCACGTCGGCCTGGTTCATCGCCCGCAGCGCGTTGAGCGTGAGCAGGCCGGGATCGCCGGGGCCTGCGCCGACCAGGGTGACGGTGCCGGCGGCCGCGGCCTGGGGGCCGAGCGAAAGCGCGCGCTGCAGTTCGGCTTCGGCAGCCTGGTCCTGGCGCTGGCGCAGCAGGCGCGGCACCGCCCCGGCCAGCAGCTGTTCGAAGAAGCGGCGGCGCT
>LNAP01004976.1_pt1 | contig 11979 bp, 9 predicted proteins | sample 602601 | NCBI WGS metagenome assembly LNAP01 (sample SAMN02440304, study PRJNA202911) | soil metagenome | biome: Subtropical and temperate rainforests or woodlands; isolation source: soil samples (1 kg each in a 20% v/v slurry with milli Q water) were... ... | reverse complement strand
AACGTAACGCAAGCCGCCCATGCATTCCGCGATGGCGGCGAAGCCGGGTTTTCGGCTGGCAGGCCCGGTCTGGCCATAACCGGAAATCCTGACCATGATCAGGGAAGGTTTTTGGGCTGACAGCTGTTCCCATCCCAGGCCCCAGGCTTCCAGGGTGCCGGGACGAAAGTTTTCGATGACGATATCGGCGTCCAGCGCGAGTTTGCGGACGATTTCCTGAGCCTCGGGCGATTTAAGATCCAAGGTGACCGATTTTTTATTTCTGCTCTGTATATACCACCAGAGCGATGTTCCCTTATGAAGCTTGCGCCACTTTCTTAGCGGGTCTCCGTCGACGGGCGGTTCCACCTTTATCACTTCCGCGCCGAATTGTGCGAGCAAGGCACTGGCGTAGGGCCCGGCGATCAAGGAACCCAGTTCGAGTACCTTGATCCCCTTCAAGGGCAGTTCGGTGGAAGGTTTAGCGTCAGACATGAGCTTGATCCGATTCATTGACGTGGAAAAGGTCAATGATCATGGCTATCACCCGAGCAGGTAAAGCAATCATAAGCGATGCTACCATCGCATTTTGCGATGGCAATCATGCGGGACCGGTTAACGGTTAATTCACAATGGCATTAGATCCAAAATCCTTACGGCTTTTCACTCGCATCGCCGAGCTTGGCACAATTGCCGCGGTCGCTGAACACGAGCATATTGCTGCCGCGGCAATCAGCCGGCGCATGAGTGATCTAGAGGACGCTCTGGGTGTTGAGTTACTGCGGCGTAGTAATAAAGGTGTGGAGCCTACCGCCGCAGGGCGCACCTTGTTGGACCTGTCGCACAGGTTGTTGAATGAAATCGACGACATTCAGGTTCAGATGCGCGATTTTGCCAGCGGTAACCGGGGCCATATTCGCATCGTGGCCAACCTTTCAACCATTAGCCAGTTTCTGCCCGCGGAGTTGGGGTCCTTTCTTGCCGCCAATCCACAAGTCCAAATTCACCTCGAAGAAATGGTGAGCTCCGACATCGTGAAAGCCATCGCCAATAATGTAGCGGATATCGGCGTCATGATCCGCGAAGAACCCCAGCCCGACGTTGTCTGTCTGCCATACCGTGAAGACGAGCTGGTGATGATCTCGCCCTTGAATCACGCGATTGCCCGACTGGGCAAAAAAGGACTGTGTTTAGCCGATGTGATCGAGCATGATTTTGTCGGATTGCCCTCGGGCAGCCAGCTGAATCAATTATTTATTCGAGGCGCGCAACAGCTCGGCAAACCCTGGAAAAATCGCGTAAAGGTGAATAGCTACGACGCGCTTTGTCTGATGGTTCAAGCCGGCTTGGGCATTGGCTGTCTGCCGCGCAACACGGCCCAGTTATTCGCACAAATCTTTCAGATCAAAGTGGTCGATTTGCTTGAGCCCTGGGCAAAACGCCACATCGTTTTATGCGTTCGGTCTAAGGAATCGCTGTCGCCCACGGCGCGCTTATTAATCGATCGAATGAGCCCATCGCTTGAGGACTGATTCATTCGTCGCCTCTTACATCGTATCGCTGGGGAAGATGATAACTAAATAGCTTGAAGCTGTTTCGTCAGGATTGGAGAAACTATAAGGTAGCGTCACCAAAAAATGTAAGGTATCGCCAGTGTCAAGCAAGTAGTTCTGATCTCCGATCTCCGCAGTCAATCTCCCTGATTGAACCACTACGTACTTCCGAGTGGTGATGTATAAGGCGGCAGCGTGCCCGTAGTCTGATGCGGAGACAAGCGATGTTGCACAATTTCTACTGTATTGTTCTGGCTAGCCGACACGAGAACTTCCCGTTCGAATCCACTTTTTGGATCGCGAAATGTGGCGTAATCCTTTGCTCTTCGCACGCTCACTTCATTGTGTCCTGGTCCGCGCCCAGTAATGATGACAGGGACACACCGAGACCTTTGGCGATACGGACGATTATGGCGATTGTCGGCGTCTTCTCGCTTCTATCAATTTTCGAAATCATCGCACGACTGCCTTTACAATACCTTCATTCTTTTCGTTTCCGGATCACATAAATGGCACGCAAGTCTGCTACCAGCAGTCCCCCTCAGCTCAGCTACTCAGGCGTTATCCACCTCTTCATCGGTGGGGGATGCCGCTGCAGCAACGCCTCCAAAGGCAACACGATCCGCGCGCCGCGGAATTCAATCCATTGAGATAGGGTTTGGCATTCTGGAAGTGCTATGCAAAGCGAACGGACCCATCCCGTTGCGCGCCATTGCAGAGCAATGCCAAATGGCTGTTGCAAACGCCCATAATTATTTAGTGAGTTTTCAGACTGTTGGTGTTGTTGTGCAAGAAGCAGACTCCGGGTTTTACGGACTTGGACGTTACGCTTTGCGGCTCGGCGTCGCTGCAATGCGGCAGTTCGACATCAACAAGGTGGCTCGTCCATATATGACTGACCTGGGCACCGTCACGGGTTATTCTGTTTTTCTTGGCGTCTGGGGGAATCATGGTCCCACTGTTATATACAGGGTCGAAGGTGCACAGAATGTCCCTATCGTCGAACTTCGCATAGGGGGCGTCTTGCCATTGCTTTCGTCGGCGTTGGGCCGCAATTTCCTGTCCCACCTTCCGGAGCAAGCGACCGATGCCATGGCTAAGGAAGAGCTAGCGGCGCTAAAGCGCACTGGGTATAGGTCAGATCTTCCTGATGTCCCAAGGACAATGGAAGACGTACAGAAGCTACGCGTAGAGACAAGGGAACAGGGATTCAGCCGCTGTAAATCTTTCCTTCCTGGCTTTACTACCTTGTCTACACCAATTTTTGATCAGTTCGGGACCATGATCGCTGCGCTGACCATTTTGGGCAGTGCCAATACATTGGATGACAGCTCTTCGTCAGACACAGTCCAACTGCTCAAAAAATGCAGTGCAGCGAGCTCAAGCGCGGCTGGCTGGCAGTTAGATTGAGAAGTGGCAGGCTACGATTGCAGGCGATACGAGCCGCGGCGTCGTCCCAGCGAACCCAGTGGCTGCTTAGGCGGCTACGCCAGAGTGGAAACTTTGTGTTTATATGGAATGCGCTGGTTCGTACCGTTCGCGCCAAGCCTGACGGCTATACGATCACGTTGGTCAGCGCCAGTCCTTTGGCTGTCAGCCCGCACACCTACAAGGATCTGACCTACGATCCGCTGACTGATTTGACGGCGATCACAACCGTGGCCCAGACGCCGGAACTGATCGCCATCAATCCTTCAGTCCCCGCTAAAAGCTGCAGGAACTTGTGACCCTACGTCCCTCTGACTATTCGATGCGCTAGGCCGGCCAGCGACGTAAGCGGGTCACGAAAGTGCCGATTCCCTATGACGTGGAAAGGGCTGCCTCTGCAGTGTGATTGTCAGGTTACTAACTGGAACGCGTGGTGCTTGTGGCCGGCAGGATGTCGCGGGGCAGCATCGCCGTATGTGCGCGGCGGTTAAGCTTTGATAACTCTTTTGTTTATATGACGTCCAGCTCGAACTTGATTTCAGTGATCATGTCGATAAGATGCTTCGCCGCAGCGAGTTCCTCCGGCGTCAGAATGTTCCGGACTTCCCGCATGCTCAGAGAGCGGCCCTCCGCCCGAAGTTGTCGGCAGGCCCGTACGACGGCTTCGCGTGCTTCGCGGCGATTAAGCGTGCTTTGGCACTTGGCATAAGCTTGCCAACGAGTGCTCAACGTCCGAGCCTCCTTGTTTACGTGTAGGTACAGATAGCTTGCATCGATATTCAGGCGCCGAGCCGCTTCAGCCAAACTGATCGGCCGCGGCTCCTTCGCAAGCTCCATTAGCTGTGCACGTACGCTACGCCAGTCGATGCTGCGATCAGGGGCTGCGCGCTGGCGCGATCCTAGCTCCAAATTGAGATCGAGTTGACGGTCGTCTGTGGATGCGGTCCATCCGTTAAGGTCTGCGCAAAGAAGCTTTTCTAAGGGAAGTCCCGTAGCAGACGAAATTCGTAGCGCGGTTTCGAGCGTCAATGAGGTCTTGCCGTGCGTCCAGCAATGCACTGTTGATTTGGCCACTCCCACCCGAGCCCCGAAAGCGGCACTATTGCCGCGGTTCATCTGGATAACCAGCGTCGTAAGCGTCTGCTGCACGGCTTTTAGCTCGGGTGCGGCGGCCATTGATGCCTCGACGGAAAGCAACTTGCCAACTTGTTCGGTGACCCAGACTGCGGCCGGGGTGGCTTCGCAGTAGTTCCGCGAGCTGCCTAGAAAAACCTGGCACCGCGTACACCAGCCTGGAATGACATAAGCAGACTTATGGCGTACGCTGGTTTGGCCGCAATCGGGGCAAACACAGGCAAGTTCAATGCGATGGCGTTCACACGCGTTCACTACTTTTAGGTCCCACGCAAGACGGAAGTATGGTGTTTTTCCGTTATGACGATCGTCATCCAGGCAATGGGGGCACCACTTTCCGGATGATGGAGCCATCAATCCCCTTGGTGCCAGCACCTGACTCCAACGGCTTAGGGTGAGTTGATCCAAACGCTCAACGCCAGTCAGTGCGGCGAGTGCGCTGGACCACTGCACAGCGGAAGCGCCAATACCGCTTAGGTTTCGATCACGCCAATCGAAATCGCTTTGGAACTCGCTTCCCATGGCTTGCGACACTACCTTGGCCAAAGCAGTGACCGAAGTGCTATGGGATCCAGCGAGCCGGCAAAAGTAGCTCACCAGGCTTTCGACCTGCGCAGTGCCCGCGCCTTCCGGCGGCAGCGAGTGGAGTGCGGAGCGTGGGTTGTGTATGAATGTACTCATCATGCTACGTACCGGCCTTGTGATGTGGAGCGCCTGGGCGCCTTGGGTAAGTTGCGCAGCAGTCCGGGGATGACAGTAATTTCGCCGTCCAGCGTTTCACCCAGAATGCTTTTATGCTGGGCATCGGTCAGCAATGAATGGCGAAGCGCGTCGACAGACCAGGAGCCGCCCTCCTTATTTTCAATCAGCCTAGCGGTGCGCATTAAAATGGCGGATAGAGTGCCCACACAGCCCACCGTGTTCTCGTGTAAAGCCTCAGCATGCGCTAGCAAATTGTCACCCCATAGGTGCGGTAGGGCACTCTGGAACTTGCGAATGCAGGAAAGGAAGGCTCGCTCGTCTTCGGGCCGGTCCTGGCGATAGCGCTCGAAGTGGAGCACGTGGGTGCGACGAGAAAGTTGCCCCGAGAGTGACATCAACTGATATAGGTCGTATGCGCCGATCAACAGGATTTGGGCACCACAGGCATTGGCCAGAGACTTCAAAGTGTCTAGTTGGATCTCCAGGCGCCGGGCGCTTGTTTGACGGATGATGTGTGCGGCTTCATCGATGACGAGTAGCTGGGTGCCGCGGGCTCTTAATCCACGCTCGACAGCGGTGCGAAGGGAGGCGAGGCTTTGACCGGAGGATGTCCGGGGACGAACCATCCGGCCACTCTCGATATCAATGCCAAAGCTCGCACGTGGCATCTGATGCATGAATTCCGGATCAAGCTGTGTAAGGATTTTGCTATAAAAAAGCCGCCACGAAAACTCGTTCTCTCCCGACGATGGTGCTTCGATATACACGGCCGGGATGAGCCCTGCATTGACTGACATTTGCTCTTCGTTCGATTGCAGGGATGTTTCGACAACGTAGTGCGCGAGTGTGCTCTTACCTACGCCGGTGGGGCCGCATACGAGTAGCAGACTGTCCTGACTGCCCGGGTACACAAGCGTATGGAGATCGCTCATGAGATGGGCGATGCGTGTATGTTTGATTTTTAAATTCCGTAGCGACTGAGCCGTGGGCGGTAGCGCCTGTTGCGGGTCAGTCGGTTCCGAATGAGGTGCTTTAATCATAGCGTTTACTTCCCCTAAAACGTATCAAAATCTGGCAAATCCAGTAGGTCCGAAGCGGGCGGAAGCTGGCTCCTCCCAGCTTGTTCATCAATCGTGTCGCTCGGTAATGCCTCGTCAACGGAGGCAGCCGGAGCCACGCCGTGGGGCGGCTCCTGATCATTTGTGAGGCTCATCCGGTCCCATACAGGAGGAACAGTCTCGATCGAACTAAATCCCAATGCGTTGTAGAGCGACTTGTTTTCTTGTTGCCGATCCAGCGTGGTGGCCAGTGCCCCCTCCGGCGTGAAGACCTTCATGAACTCGCGCAATCGTTGCGGGGCAAGAGGGTCGTCGAGCGTTTTTCCGCTGCGGTGTAAGTATTCTTCGGTGAGAGCACGGCGCTCCGATTCAGTAAGTTGCCCGAGACCAATCAAACTGCGGCAACGGGCCGCTACCCACCGGTTATGTACGCGCACATACACCGTTGACGCATTCCAAGGGTCAAAACGTACAGGGAGCTTAGTGCCAGCAATCTTGGGATCTCGGAATGCGGGACTCCAGTAGTAGTGGTCATGGACTTTTACGCCCCGCTGGTTATTGACCTGTCGTACGCCGCCGCGATCGGCTGGCGGGCAAAAGGCGATCAGAAAATCTTCGTTCCACAGCACCTGCCGATGTATGCGATGTCCGTTTTGGGCCGAACTGCGCTCTAACATGTGGCGGGGGCTGCAACCGAGGGCGGGATGATGTTCAGTGTCGTAGAACTGGGTCGCCCAATACGCGAAGCCGTAATACATCGACTCCAGCGTCCATTCGGCTAAATTCACGGGCAAATGTGTGCCGGTGGTCGAACGGACATCCTTGGTCGCCTTTGTGTTGCCTCCCAAGTTGTGGATGTATTGGCTGTGAGCCGTGCCGAAGAGTCGTTCCATGACGGCGCCGGCACGAGGCTGCCCGGCGGGGCGAAGCCGCAGGTGAACACCCATTACGTGAAGGAATGAGCGAAACGCTTCTGAAGTCAGGTCCCGACCATTGTCAACAACAATCATATCGGGCAAACGATGGAATCGACGGACGATATCGCGAATGACCATCATGACGGAGTAGTACGCCGGCGGGTCGAACGTCAGGTAAAAACCAACCACACGCCGTGAAAAGGCATCTACTGCAAGCGTCAGCCACGGGCGACCAAGCGGTTTGCCGGTGCGGTGTGAAATGAGTTCAATATCCAGCTGTGTATGGTCGATGTGCACATACTGGAATGCACGCGCGCCGTGTATCGGCGTCTCCGCGTACAGGACATTCACAAACTCATCTTGTTGGTAGGCCCTACGCTTGCCATGGCGAATGCGCACATCGCGCGTGTCACTTTGGGCTCTGACGCGCTCGATGACAGTGGGGTACGACGGGGGTGCCAGCCCTGCTTGTTCGAATCCCATTTGTACCCACCGGTACAGCGTGGTGTAGTTGATGGCTTCGGTTGTTTTCCAGCGCTCTTTAATGATTCGCTCAAGCAACGCTTCTTGCTCGTCTGAAAATCGAGCGCTTCGATTGCCGCGGGCGGATGTCCGGGGCGCTAGCGCGAGCACTTCATTGGCATCGTTTGAGGCCGCTTCGGACATCCGGGCACGCCAATCACGGAGCGTTCTGTCGCTGACGCCACTACTGTTCGCTTCGAGTATGGCCTTTCGCTGAAGTGCCTGTCGCAGCTGCTCCTCGCTGTAACTGGCCAGATTTAGGCCACACGCTTCCCTGCCGGTCGAGACCATGGTGATCCGCATCTTGTCGTGGGCCTGAATGAGCCATGTACGAGTGAGCGAAACTGTACGGCCGCTTTCGTCGCGGCAGGTCACTTCCTTCTCGCTGACGAGCACGATCTCCAGCAGCTGCTCGCCGTAGCGAAAGCGCGTCCCGACAGTCACCTCCAGCACGAAGTTTTGTATACCCAGCAGGTCCGTCTGCCTGTTAGCTTCACGCATGAACTGCAGGTAAATCGAATCTCGGTATAGTCGACAGCGACGTTGATTAGTCAGCGGCTCGTTATCCAGATCCGCGATCACCAAGCGGTCTGCGATCGCCTTGAACAGAAAATCTATGGAGTAACCGTGCGGTGAGCTTGTCAGATCGGCGAGGAACAGCGTGCCTTCACTTTGGAGTGTTTCATACAGGCGTCGAAGTTCTTCAGGATCGCAGGATTCAGCTGCAGGATGGTAGTAGTCCGCGAGACACAGCAGGTTTTCCACTCGCATGCGAGGGATCGACCGCTCCGTGCAAATCCTGTAGGAGATTCCCAGTTCGGCTAGCTGCTCCTCGATCTGAGGCGCACGCCAGGCCCCATCGGCATCACGTTGGTAGCGATAGGGATATCGCTCGGCGAGTGTCGCGAGCTTTTCGTCCGACTTCCATTCTTCGAGGGTGAAGCCGTCTCTGCGCACAACTAGGAAGTCTGGGATGTGATGGATGCGATGGATTTCACCTTTGGCATCCTCTACTAGTTCAAGGCGTAAGTTGCACGGTTGCGGGTAGTACTCAAGGACGCTGGCATCGAACTCGTGGTTGATGGCCGCTGGATACTCGATGTGGCGGCTTTCCGTTCTGATTTCGCAGCCCATCTTGCGGCTAGCAAGTATCGTAATTACGTTGCTGCTACGTGATTGCACATCGCGGACGGGCGCCTTGATTCGTGCTTCGCGCACCAAAGCCTGGCCCGTCGTTGGCGTGCTCAATTCGTCAAATAGCGAGGCAAGCTGCTGCCTTTCTAACACCTATAGCTCCTAGTACCGTTCTGCGCAAAACGGAGTGCACTGCGTGCTGCGACGGATAAAGTGAAGGAGGCGCTTAGCTCTTTATTCTGGCGGAGCAAGCACATGAAAGGGGGCGGTTGTCTCATAATAAAATTTTGCCGTGCAGGATGTCGATTTATATGATGTGGTCATTATGTTTTGAAAAAGTAGAGAATCAAAGGCGAAACGCGTGTGTTTCGCGTTTTTTCGATAAATTATTTTAAAATTGTTTAGAAGTCAATTTGAATCAATAAAATTGATTTCTAATGTTTTATTGGAATCTAGTGTCAGTTTTGGACTTGGCTAATGTGGCCCATTAGGTCAAAAAGAAGTCGGAATAAATAGACACTATTTTCTAAATTGATTGGAAATCAATTTGAATCGATTGAGTCGAAATTCCGAAATACTACCGACTAGCTTGTATGGGTACTGGCCGCGTCCGTATTCAATTAACGTCTAAGTTTCACAGGTTAATCGTTGGGTGCGTGATCCATAGGCTTACGAAGCGCTCGCGGTATGCAGCTCGTGCAGGAGGCATCATTGCACAGCCTACATTGCATGGGAGGCGTTCGGCCGGCCTTTTCGTTTCTAGACGTAGCGGCTTTGACCGGAGCTCCAAGTTAACCTCGTACGCACCGTAGCGGTTTTACAGAATTAAGTATTTAGTTGGGTGTATGAGGTTTTTAATTAACTTACTTCTGTGTTCTCGCTAATAAGTCTGAGATTCGGCACTGCTGTTGGGTTTCCGAGTGGTGGTGAATAGAATGGAAAAAAATGGGTGAAATTTAGCGCTTGAATTTCGGCATTTAAGGTTATTTCTATACCAATAAAACGTTTTTATTTGCTTTTCTTATCACAGAAGTGTTTTGCAAAAATCTGTAAAGAAAGAAATATCCATTTGCTCCAAACCTATCACATCAACGCCCTAGAATGGGCGCTATATCGCTTTGGCTGGCGTTTTTCGTGGCCCGAGCACCGAGTCGAGTCGCCTTGTCGTCGAGCAAAAATGAGTTTGCATGTTTTCTATTGATGCGCTGAGCCGAATCTTTATAGGAGCGTTTATGAGTCGTTCTGAACTGGACCATTTACCGTCTCGATTTTCGCGGCTGTTTCCGCCTGATTCTTTACCGTGGGGAATGCAAGTGGACGGAGGCTGGGCTCATCTGCTCGAGAATCTGTGTGCATGCATCGATGCTGTCCTGGCTAGCGAGCCCGCTGCCCAGTTTGAGGCTCGCCAGATAAAAGAGAAGTTCGGGCGTCTTCGCTTCTATTACAGTCTGGAAAGAGCGACTACAGAAGCGCAAGATGAAATTGTGCGGCTCGTTCAGGAGGCTTCAGAAGCCAGCGGCAGAACTTGCGAGCGATGCGGTAGTCCTGCCATCACTGTTGACTACCACGGATGGCTGACCACGTTATGTTCTCGGTGTCAATCGATGTCGCGCGCCTAAGGGGTGAGCTATGAAGCCCAACACTGTTGATAGCGACGATGTCACACCCGACGAAGACGGAAAAGTCGTGCGTTGGGCGGATCCGACGTTCTTGCGTGTCGGATCATTGGACGATTTTTTTGGCGATGACTTTTTCGTTCTGATCGACGCTCACCAGGGTGACGTGCGAGGGCCGCTGCGCCGCATACAGAGTGATCTCAAATGCGTTGCGAGCGGATGCGTTGACGAGTATGTTCGGGGGCAGGCTGCCTATCATTTGGGTTTGTCCGTTTGTTTGCGCGCTGACCAACCGCAGCACCTTTCGCGTCGAAACAAGGACAGAGCTCGTGCTTGGTTGGCGATGGCAATCCGCTTTGGCAGCGTACGTGCGGCAGCCAAGATGGCTCAACTTGACTTAGCTGAACATGGACTATTGCTTCACCTCCATGGCGAGCGGGCGTTGTTGCCGATTTTAATGAGCGAGAATAAAGACGCTGGTGAGAAAGAGAGGATCAGTCCCGAAGACGCCTACGTCGCGTGGTATCAGGGCGTTCGAACCGCACTACGTCAGGTTGAAAGCGGATTCAAACAGTGGCATCAGGCCGATTTCGTCGATGCCTTCACCTGTATTCTTTGTTTTGTGACGCTTTTGCCGGATACAGGTTTCCACTACCGACGCGAGACCATGGCGAGAGAGAGGAGGGATGCACTGGTCTGGGTGAAACCGCTTTGGAACGAGCTCACTGAAGTGTTTATCCGGCATCATGACACCCCCGAGCTTGAAAAATACAGAAGGCATGAGCAGCTGCAGGCGGCGCTGTTGGCAATTAGCGATCCTAGCGCCTTGAGGCCGGAACCAGAATCAGGCTTGCGTGCCGGTTCAGAGAGAGAAAGTGCGCTGGAACGCCACTGTATGGTTGTCGTCACCAGCGAGATTCCGCCTTCTGCCGATCGGGCGGACAACGAATACTTGAAGCGGTTTGAAGCTCTAAGAAAGCCCATCGCTTTGACTCCTATGCCCGATCGAGGCGGCCTAGAGACCATTTGCTCAGATTTACTGAAGGAATTTCCGTGGGCATATGAGGCGGTTCAGGTGGTAATGAGCGAGCTGCGTGCCCGAAAGCGCCATGGAGTCGTAATACAGGGCATGGCCCCCGTTCTGCTTGTGGGTGCGCCGGGCTCGGGTAAGACGCGTTTTACACACCGATTGGGTGAATTGGTCGGTACGCCACACACAGTGATAAATATGTCGGGTATGTCCGACGAGAAAGTTCTAAAAGGAGTGACGCGGGGCTGGGCGAGTAATCGGGCATCCCGAATAGTTGAGTTCATGTTAGAACACAGAACTGCAAACCCACTTTTTATTCTCGATGAGATCGATAAGGCCGGACGCTACGCCAACGGCGGTAATCCACATGACGCCCTGCTCGATCTACTTGAGCCGGGGAACGCTCGTCGCTATCACGATATCTTTCTAATGACCGAGTGCGACTTGTCCAAGTGTTTCTATATAGCGACGAGTAATTCGCTAGGCAAGCTGCCAGCGCCGTTGCTCTCTCGGTTCCGGCCCGTCTATTTCCCAGAACCTCTAGGCGAGCATGGGCCGGTAATACTAGACGGAATTTTGCGGGATCTCGAGCGTAGCTGGGGACTATCACCGCGCGCCATATCGCTTGAAGCGAACCAGATGCAACTCTTAGCGGGCCTGCCGCCACGTCAAATGCGCCATGCTGTATTGGCAATCCTTGGTGATATAGAAAATAAGCGCCTCTTCACTTTGCATTAGGAGAGTGCCGGGCGAGCCGGTGGTAGATAATGATCCACCGGCGTGGCGACAGAGGATCGGCACGTCGGGTGATTGGCTAACAGGCAGGCGCGTGGTTTGCTTTTTATAGCTCCGCTTTGGTCCGGGGTGCTGTCTAGGCAAGAAAATGGTCTTGGCCGCGACGAGCGA
>LNAP01004975.1_pt1 | contig 11981 bp, 12 predicted proteins | sample 602601 | NCBI WGS metagenome assembly LNAP01 (sample SAMN02440304, study PRJNA202911) | soil metagenome | biome: Subtropical and temperate rainforests or woodlands; isolation source: soil samples (1 kg each in a 20% v/v slurry with milli Q water) were... ... | reverse complement strand
TAATACCGGCGATGGCCTGGGCATGGCGGTACGTGCCGGCTTGCCATTGCAGGATATGGAATTCTGGCAGTTCCACCCGCCCGGCGTGCTGCATGCCGGGGGGGGGTGAATGTTCGTACTCCGCCATTTCCGCTGTCACCCCACCCCGCCGAATCCGCGCTTCGCGCGGCGTTCGCCGACCCTCCCCCTCCAGGGGAGGGTGACGTTTCCCACTGGCAAATCCTGCCCACCGCGCCTACATTGCTGATGCGAGGCTGTGTCGCGCGTCAGAAGCCATAATTCTCCGGGGCCTTATCGATCCTCACGGGAACTGTCCCTGACCAGGTCCGTGGATCTGGTCACACGGTGCCCACCTACTTTCGTAGGTGCTCCGGGATCGAGTGCTTCAACGGCCAACGCGGCTTCGCACTTTTCTTTTGGTTGTCGCTGACTTGATCATGGCCGCTTACATCCGCACTGTTGTCATCCCCGCGAAAGCGGGGATCCAGTACGCGGTGGCCTTTGAGCCGGATCACCGGCTCCCCGGAATACTGGGTCACCCGCCTTCGCGGGTGACGACAGCGGAGTGTAGCTCCCCCGCGCGACATTGGTGCCGACGCTGATGTCAGCACCATCGACCTTTCCAGACGCCGACAAATCGGCGCTCCGTACCGCCGCCATCGAACGCCGCGCGGCGCTCAGCGTCGAGCAGCGCGCCGCTGCTGCGATAGCCATCGCCGCGCGCGGCCTTCCCATCGATATCGAACCCGGCGCCATCGTCTCCGGCTACTGGCCGATCCGCGCCGAACTCGATCCGCTGCCGCTGATGCGTCAGCTGGAAGCGCAGGGCGCGCAACTGGCGCTGCCGGTGATCATGGGGCGCGACCAGCCGCTTGTCTTTCGCGCCTGGAATGCCGATGCGCAATTGCTGCGCGGCCAGTTCGGCATCATGGAGCCGTCGCCGCAATCGGCCGCCGTGCTGCCCGACATCGTGCTGGTGCCGCTCGCGGCCTTCGACCGCCTCGGCCATCGCATCGGCTATGGCGCCGGGCATTACGATCGCACCTTCGAACAGTTGCGCGCCACCAAAAGCATCACAGCGATCGGCATTGCCTTTGCCGTGCAGGAAATCGACGCAGTGCCCGCCGAGCCGCACGACGTGCAGCTCGATTATGTGCTAACCGAAGCGCGCACATTGGATTTCCGGAGTTTATGATTTGCGCATTCTATTTATCGGCGACGTGGTCGGCAAGACCGGGCGCACCATCATCCTTGACCGCCTGCCGGGCCTAGTGCGCGACTGGAAGCTCGATCTCGTGGTCATCAACGGCGAAAACGCCGCCGGCGGCTTCGGCATCACCGAAAGCATCTATAACGACCTGATCGACGCCGGTGCCGATGCGGTAACGCTCGGCAACCACGCTTGGAATCAGAAGGAGGCGCTGGTGTTCATCGAGCGCGCGCCGCGGCTGATCCGGCCACTGAATTTTCCGCGCCATACGCCGGGCCGCGGTGCTGCGCTGATCGACGCCAAGAATGGCGCCCGCGCGCTGGTCATCAACGCCATGGGCCGCGTGTTCATGGAGCCGCTCAACGATCCCTTCTCCGCCATCGGCAAGGAGATCGATGCCTGTCCGCTGGTCGAGGCCGCCGACGCCATCGTGGTGGATTTCCACGGCGAGGCGTCGAGCGAGAAGCAGGGCATGGGCTATTTCTGTGATGGTCGCGTCAGCCTCGTGGTCGGCACCCACACCCACGTGCCCACCGCCGATCACCAGATCCTGGCGGGCGGCACCGCCTACATGACCGATGCCGGCATGACCGGCGACTATGATTCGGTGATCGGCATGCAGAAGGACGAACCGGTGCGCCGCTTCACCACCGGCATTCCCTCCGGCCGCTTCGAGCCGGCGTTCGGTCCGGCGACGTTGTCGGGTGTTGCGGTGGAAACCGACGACAAGACCGGCCTCGCGCTGCATGTAGGTCCCGTCAGGCTCGGAGGAAGGCTTTCGCAGGCGGTGCCGGAATTCTGGCTCGGATAGCCTTCTATCCAGCGGTCATTGCAGCGGCTTCCGTTGATCCCCTCAACGATGACCGTTTCCTGGTTTCTTCCTTAGGGGAGCATCGTCACGTTCTCATGCGGCGCGGACGGAGTTCAGGAATTTTCGGACCTCCACCTTGAGCCGGTTGCTGTCATCGGAGAGCGATCGGGCGGCTGACAGTACTTCTGTCGAGGCTGAGCCGGTCTCGGTCGCACCACGCTGCACGTCGCTGATATTGGCGCTGACCTGTTGGGTGCCCTGGGCCGCCTGCTGGACGTTGCGGGAAATCTCCTGGGTCGCCGCACCCTGTTCTTCCACCGCCGAAGCGATGGTCGACGAGATTTCAGACATCCGGCCGATCGTCTCGCCGATCTCCCGGATGGCGGCTACGGAATCCTGGGTAGCCGTCTGGATGCCGGCGATCTGCTGGCCGATCTCGCCGGTGGCTTTTGCCGTCTGCTGGGCGAGCGCCTTGACCTCGGATGCGACCACCGCAAAGCCGCGACCGGCTTCGCCCGCGCGGGCTGCTTCAATCGTCGCGTTCAGCGCCAGCAGGTTGGTCTGTCCCGCAATGGTGTTGATCAGTTCGACCACATCGCCGATGCGGGCTGCAGCTTTTGCCAGTTCGCCGACGCGATCATTGGTCTTGCGCGCCTGGTCCACGGCCTCGTTGGCAATTCTGGCCGAGTCCTGGACCTGACGGCTGATCTCGTTGACCGATGATGACATCTCTTCTGTCGCGGAGGCCACGGACTGCACATTGGTGGAAGCTTCTTCCGATGCCGCCGCCACCAATATTGCGAGTTGTTCCGAACGTTCTGCCGTCGTGCTCAATGAGCTTGCGGACGCCTCCAGCTCTGTGGATGCTGACGATACGGCTTCGATGATTTCGCCGACTGCGCCTTCGAAATCATTGGCGAGCCGATTGGTGTCGGCCTTGCGCTGAACGGCGGCACGGCCTTCCAGCTCCTTTTGCTCGGCCTCAAGCTGCCGGCGTGCGATCGCATTGCTCTTGAACACCTCGACGGCTTCGGCCATCTCGCCGACTTCGTCACGCCGTCCAATGCCGGGCACCTCAACGTCGACCTTTCCGCCGGCGAGATCCTTCATCGCGATCGTCATACGGTTCAGCGGCTTCGTGATACCGCGTGCCATGATTGTCGACACGAGGAACGTAATTAGCAGCACCAAGCTGGCGCCCATCAACGACCGCTTGGTCGAGGCCCAGGCCTGCACGTCGAGATCGTCGATGTAGACGCCGGTGCCGACGACCCAGCCCCACGGCTCGAAGCCGGCCACATAGGACAGTTTCGGCTGCGGCTTGTCGACACCCGGCTTTGGCCACTCATAGGGAACGAAGCCTGCTCCATCCTTCCTGACAACGCTGACCATCTCGACGAACAGCAGTTTTCCGTTCGGATCCTTGTTGGAGGAGAGATCGGTGCCGTTCAGCTCCGCCCGCACCGGATGCATCACCATCCGCGGCTGCATGTCGTTAATCCAGAAGTAGTCGTTGTTGCCGTAGCGCAGCGCTGCGATGCGAGCCTGGGCCCGCTTTTGGGCGTCGACCACCGCAATGTCACCCTTCTGGGCGATCGCGTGCTCCTCCTTGAGGATACCCAGCGCCAGCTCGGTCAGGTGCTGCAATTCAATCTGCTTCTGCTGCTTCAGGCCCGATGCCAGTTCGCGCGAGTCGAGAAACGTGTTGCCCAGCAGTCCCACGAAGCCCAGCCCGATGAGGACATAGATCTTTCGGCCGATCGTCATGCGGGGGCCGCTCGTTAATCCAAATGCCATTTTCCAATTCCCATCAGGACGTCGGCGTCCAGCCGAGCTCTCGCTGGCAGCCTTGCATCGATTGGTTAATTTCGCGTCATGCGCGAGTCTTTTGAGAGTGCCATTTTACCGAGTGGTATTTATTGATTTTGCTGCACCGGCCAACGATGCCCCGTCAGCTCGCGATGCCCCGCAAAAAGCCGCGGCCACAGCCGAGGGAAATCCGTGCGCCGGCCGTACTCACCCTGTCTGGCGGCCCACGGTGCCGCGCTACCAGGGGTTCAACATGAAGAAAGCGATCGGTTTGGCGTGCCTGCTCGGTCTGTCCGGCATCGCCAGGGGGTTTGCTGCGGATCTCAGGGTGGCGGCTCCCCTGGCGCAGCGGCAGATGGTCGTGCCGCAACTGTCGAGCTGGGCCGGACCCTATCTCGGCGTCCAGACCGGCTATGTGTGGGGCGGCGGGGACATCAGCCTTCCCTCGACCGGCGAATTTCGCGCCGTCGATCCCAGGTCGTTCACCGGTGGCGTCATGGCCGGCTACGCCACGCAACGGGGCCGCGTCGTCGGCGGGTTCGAAGGTGACATCAATGTCATCGGCGGCAGCGCGACCGTCGATACCGGCTTTGCGCCCGATCCGACGGTGACCCAGTTGCAGACCAGGATGAGCTGGAACGGCCATCTGCGCGGCCGGCTCGGTTACGGCTTCGACCAGGCGATGATCTTCATGGCCGGCGGTCTGGCACTGGCGGGCGTCGAGAACAAGGCGATCGACAATGCTGCCGGCGTCGCCGCGAACTGGAGCGATACGCGGGTGGGCTGGACGCTCGGCGGCGGCGTCGACTACCGCGTCGCGCCCGCAATGACGTTCCGACTCGAATATCTCTACGACAACTACGGCACCACGACGCTCGCGGCGCAGACCGTCGGCAACGTCACCTTTGCCGAGCGCGAGCACAAGCTCGACAGCCACACGTTTCGCACTGGCATGAACTGGCGCTTCTGAACCGCAAACACCTCAGCGAGAGAAAGGATATCATCATGCGGAAATTTCTGATCCTGGCAGCGCTCCTCTCCGCCACGCCCATCGCCCAGGCGGCGCCGCTGATGGCGCCGGACTCATTGCGCCCGGCCATCGATTCCGCCTCAAACGTGGAAACGGTGGCCTGCGTGCGTTATGGTTGGCGCGGCGCTGGCGTCTATCCCGGCTGCTACCGCAGGCCGCGCTATGCGCTGGCGGCGCCCTACTACGTTGCGCCGCCTGTCTATGTGCCGCCGCCGCGGCGATGCTGGTACGCGGGCGCATGGCGGCCCTGCTGATGTCATGCCGGTGGCATTCGTAGCCGCGCGGGTCCGCCCGGTGCCGCCGCGCTGTGAAGCAGGGACGCAGGCGATGGAGGACGAAACGGACGAAGCTCTGATGCTGGCGGTCGCCGCGCGCCAGCAGCAGGCGTTCCGCATCCTGATGGGCCGGCACATGCCGCGCGCTATCCGCGTCGCTCAGCGCGTGGTCCGCAATGCCGCCGAGGCCGATGATATCGGTCAGGAAGCCTTCCTGCGGATCTGGACGCGCGCGACGTCGTTCGATCCGGCGTTGGCGCGGTTCACCACCTGGCTCTACCGGATCGTGCTCAATCTCGCTTTCGATCGCGTCCGCAAGCCGGCCTTCGCGCCGATCGAAGACGCGGGCGATGTCCGGGATGACCGGCCCGAACCGGTGGAGCGGCTGATCGCCGACCAGGAGCGGCGGATGCTGGAGCAGGCGATGGCGCATCTGTCCGAGCGGCAACGCGGCGCCATCGCGCTGTTTCACATGGAAGGGCTGAGCGGCGAGGAAGCCGCCGCAGCCATGAACATCAGCGCCAAGGCGTTCGAGTCGCTGCTGGCGCGGGCGCGCATCGCGCTCAGGGACAACGTCAGGAAAATTCAGAATGACAGGAGGTACGCATGACACGCGATCAATTCCGGCAGCTGGCCGAGAGCTGGGGCGGCGACATCGATCGCTGGCCGGTGGTCACGCAGGCCGCCGCGCGCGGGTTTGCTGCGACGACGGAAGGCGCGATGATTCTTGAGGAACAACGCGGTCTCGACCGGCTGTTCGCTGCTGCGCCCGAGGTCGGTAGCGCGCGCGCGGGACGAGCGGGCCTGGCAGTGCTGCAGCGCATTGCGCAGGCGCAAGCGGTGCCGCCTTGGTATCGCCGGATCCTGCAGCCGTTCTCGATGGTTCCCGTCACCGGCCTGGCCTGTTCGGTACTGCTCGGCGTGTGGATGGCGGGCTCGCTTCCCTATCATCCGTCGGACGAGGCGATGTCGGTGGTCAGCATGTTGTTCGATAGTTCCGTCATCTCGCCCTGGGGGGTCCAATGACATTCTGGCCGTCTCCGCCGAACCGCCTGCGCTGGGCGTTGCTGGCATCGCTCTGCGTCAATCTCGCGCTGGCGACCTATGTTTCGATGCAGTGGTTTCAACCGGCGTGGACGCCGGCCAATGCCGGAATGCCGCTGAGAATGGTCGAGCGCATCGCCGCACGACTGCCGAAGGAGGATGCGGACATCCTGTGGCGGATCTACCGCGAGAAGCAGCCTGACATGCTGCCGCTGCAGGCAGATTACCTGAGGGCGATGCGCAAGACTCTGCAACTGACCGGACAGCCCGAACTGGACAAGGCTGCGTTGCGCGCCGCGATTCTGGATGCGCGCGACAAGCGCATCAAGATCGGCGACGCCGTGATCGACACCTTCATCGATACGCTGGAGCAGATTTCTCCGAAAGGACGACGCCAACTCGTCGGCGGGTTTCCGCGCTGAGAAGCTCTGGCGTCGCGAGGGATCTCCGCTGCTGGTTCGTATCAAATATATCGGTCTGGATGGTCCAGGCCTGAGCTATCTCAAGCATAAGGAGCCAATATGGTGCAGCGAGTGACTTCACGGATGTCGCGTAACGGTGGGAAGCGGTTCGTCTTTCGTCCGAGCGACACGTTTATGCGGGCGCTGCTCGCGGCAGCATGCTTGATCGGGATCCTGGTGGTGACGTTGTCGGTGGCGATGGCGCAGGACGGCCGCGGTCAGGCCCGGCAGGCCTGCGAGGCCGACTATCGCAAGCTGTGCGCCGGCGTGATGCCCGGCGGCGGTCGCATCCGCAAATGCCTCAACGAAAATTTCGACGCCCTGTCGACGCCCTGCAAGCAGGCGGTTTCCACCTCGTCGGGCAAGTAGACGGTTCGACGATTCGAACTCCTGCCGATCGGGGATCGCGCGGCCCGGTCGGCGGCAGTTGTCGCGGGCGGTGCCGTTACGACTTCACCGCACCTGCCGTCAGTCCGCCGACCATGTAGCGCTTGAAGGCGTAGTACATCGCCGCCGGCGGCAGCGCGTAGATCAGGCCGGTGGTCATCAAGAGTTCCCACGGCGAGTCGTCGGCGGCGAGAAAGTTGCCGAGCGCCACCGGCAGCGTGATCTCGGTGTCCTTGGACAGCAGCAGGAAGGCGTAGAGATATTCGTTCCACGCCAGCAGCACCGCATAGGCGCCGACCGCCACCAGCGACGGCAGCATCAGGGGCAGATAGACCAGCCGGAACAGCTGCGGCGTGGTGGCGCCGTCCATGATGGCGGCCTCGTCGAGTTCCACCGGCAGCTTGTCGGAGGCCTGCTTGAGCACCCAGATGGCATAGGGCGAGGCGATGGTCACCATCGCCAGGATCAGCGACCAGTGATTGTTGAGCAGGCCGTAATTGCCCATGGTGCGGTACATCGGCACGGCGAGGAACGCCGCCGGAATGAAGTAGGTGAACAGCGCCAGGTTCATCACCAGCCGTCCGCCGCGGACCCGCAGCCGCGAAATCGCGAACGCCGCCGCGGTGGCGATCACCAGCGTCAGCACGCCGACCGACAGCGCGATCACCGTGGAATTCCAGAACTGCGCCCAGAAGTCACGTAGGAAGTAATGCTTCTGGCCGAACACGATCTCGAAATTGTGCAGGGTCGGATGATCCGGCCACAATTTGCCGGCGAAGGCATCCTGCTTCGGCGAGATCGCGAACAGGAACAAATGATAGAGCGGCAGCATGGTCCAGATGAACACGGGAATGCCGATCAGCAGCAGCCGTGCTTCGACGCCGACCTCGCGCAGGGTGGGCAGGGCAGGGAGCTTCATCGCGACAACCGTTTCATCATCACATAGACCAGAGGCAGTACCAGCGGCAGCGCGCAGACGATCGCCGCCATCGACAGGTCGAGCTGGTCGAGGCGGAGATAGCGGATGCCCAATGTCGCCAGCACATGGGTGAGGTCGGCCGGTCCGCCGCCGGTGAGCAGATAGACGCTGTTGAAGTCGCCAAGCGTCCAGATCATCGAGAGCAGCGTGCAGGTCAGATACAGCGTGCGCATCGACGGCCAAGTGACGTAGCGGAACTTTTGCCACGGGCTGGCGCCGTCGACTTCCGCGGCCTCAAACTGGTCGTCGGGAATCGCCAGCCGCCCGGTGATCAGGATCAGCGTCCAGAACGGCAGCGATTTCCAGATATGCATGCCGATCGCCATGGTCAGCGCGATGGTCGGATCGTTGAGCCAGTTGGGCCCGTCCTCGCCGGTGAATTTGAAGATCAGGTTGTTGACCATGCCCCATTCGGGATTGAACATGAATCGCACCGACAGGATGGTCGGGATCGACGGCACCGCCCACGGCAGGATGAACAGCACCGACAGCCATTTGATCCAGGTGCGGGTGTGGATGAAGAAGCCGGACAGGAACAGCGCGATCAGCATTTTGAAATTGATGCCGATGATCAGGAAGATCAGCGTGTTGACGGCGGCACGGGCGAAGATCGGATCGTGATACAGCGCCACGTAACTCGCCGGATGCCGCGCCAGCCACAACCCGTAGCCGACCGGATAGACGACGAAGGCGAGGAACACGAGCATATACGGCGTCAGCAGCGCCAGGCCCCAGACCTGCGGCGTCGACAGCCGCGCCGACCACGGCTTTCGCGGGATCGTGTCGTGGGGATTGGAGAGCGTGAGTGACGTCATGGTGCGTACCTGCGGAAGATCGAGGTGTCGTGCATCTCGAGAGCGGCCGATCTAGGCCGCGCCCTCATCCTGAGGAGCGGTCGTCTTCGACCGCGTCTCCTGCGAATGGCACGCCATTCGCTCGGGATGACGAATACACTTCATGGTTCGAGACGCGCGCCCAGAGGCGCGCTCCTCACCATGAGGTCGGTGCTCCGGGGCGCGCAGCGATGCTGCGCGCCCCGGAATGACGGACTTAACCCGCGACCTGCTTGATGCGGGCGATCAACTCGTCGACTGCCTTGTCGACCGGCACCTTCTCGCTGACCACGCGGTTCATCGCCTTGGCCCAGGCGTTCTCGTTGTTGAGGATCGTGAACTTGTAGTTCTTCACGAAGTCGAACGTCGAGGTGCCGCCCATGAACTGATTGTACACCGCCTTGCGATGACGGTCCGCCTGCCAGAACGCGCTCTTCTGGCCGGCCGTGGTCACCGGGAACCAGCGGCCCAGCGCGCCCTCGACGTAGGGCTGCAGGTTTTCCTCCTGCAGCAGGAATTTGACAAACTCCTTGGCCTCCGGCTTGTTTTTCGCGGCGCTGAAGATCATGCCGGTCTTGACATCGGAACGATACTTGATCGGCGTGCCGTCCGGCTTGTTGGGGAACGAGGCCGTGATGATGGTCTCTTCATAGGCCTTCTTGCCGGCGGCGCGCTGTTCCGGGGTCAGCGCCTGGTTCTGCGAGTCCTCGAACCACTTGGCGGCGATCGAGATCGTGAAGTTGTGCGTCATCACGATGGTGCGGTTGTGGAACGCGACGTTGTTGTCGGGGTCCTTCCATGTGGTCGAGGAGGGCGGCGTGCAGCCCTTGAGATAGGTGTCGGTGTAGTCCTTGAGCGCGCCGATCAGGCCTTCGCGCACCTTGGGATCGTCGACCAGCAGCTTGCCGTCGTCGTCGACCAGCTTGACGTTGTAGGCGTCCATGAAGGTGTAGAACGACTGGAAGGAGTCAGTGGATTCCACGCCCATCGGCTGGCCGACGCCATAGGCGCGGGAGCCCGACGCCTTGCGATAGGCCGGCTGCACCTTGTCGCACCAGAACGACCAGTAGCCCTTCCAGTCGGTCGGGATGTCGCTCACCTTGAAGCCCGCCTGCTCCAGCATGTCGCCCCAGATCTGCACATGCATCGACTGCTGCTTCAGCGGAAAGCCGTAATAGGCCTTCTTTTTGGTCTGGTCGTTGTAGAGGTTGGCGGTCTCGATGGTGTTGGGCGCGAAGTTGCCCTTGATGGGCGTCAGGATGTCGGTCAGGTCTTCCAGCTTGCCTTCGAACGCCCACTTGCCGGCGGCCTGCACGTCATAGGTGTCGGCATAGGCGACATCCGGCGGCGTGCCGGAATCCAGCGCCGCCACGGTCTTCGGAATCATGTCCTGGATGGCGTATTGCGACAGCTCGACCTTGATGCCGGTCTTGGCCTCGAATTTCTTGATCGCCTCGGCGAGCGATTCGTCCTCGGACTTGTAGAAGCCCTTGCTCCACCAGACCGTGATCTTCTTTTCCTGCGCGAAGGCCGGCCCCGCGGCATGCACCAGAAATGTTGTGGCGGCTGCCGCCAACGCAAATGTCCGTAACCTGGATGTCACAATCGTCCTCCCTGATATTTTGTTTTTATGCGGCCACTGTAGGGAGGCGTATTAATCCGGCAAGTGAATTGGATGCTGCAGAGCAGCATTCGTCAAATTTGTACGATGATCGTACCTTCGACTTTCGTCGCGGGTGTAGATGGGTAGGGCGGGTCGAGTTCTTGCGAAACCCGTCATCCGCAAAACACGGCATTGATGGGTTTCGCTGCGCTCTCCCCATCCCATGCTTGTGTGCGGGCGTCGAACTACAATTTGTACGCCGTCCTGAACCCGCCCCAGTGCCGGCCCTGGACGCGGATCGGCACGTCGATCTCGCGCATCATCACGGTGGTGCCGTTGCCCATGTCGCGGGCATAGCTCTGGATCAGGTAGGCGCGCGTGTTGCGGCCCGCCGCGAGGCCGGCGGGATCGTTGAAGATGCGGCGGTTGCGCGAATTGGCGGTGTTGAAGGCGACGTCGCCGGGCCGCTGCGGCTTGGAATAGATGCTGTTGTGCACCGGCAGATAGCCGTTGCGGTCGATCGCGGCGCAGAACGCCATGCGCGGGTCCGTCGCCAGCAATTTGTCCTGGAAATCCGGCAGCGCGCGGTCGGCCCAGTCGAGAATCCGCGTGCGCACCTGCACGGGATTGGAGCCTGCGATCTCCACATAACTTTCGTCGAACATGTCGTCGATGCTGATGGCGCCGGAGGCGATACCGTCGGCGAAGATCTTGTTGAGCGTCACGCCGGCGTCGATGGCGCGGGTGACGAATTCGGTGTTCTCGTCGTGGATCGCCCACAGCCGGTCCTCGATCCGGCTGGTCAGCGCGGCATCCGGCGCCACGAACAGCGCGCGGGCGCCGGCCTTGGACTGTTCGGTGACGCGCAGCCGGCAGGCGCCGACCTCGGCAAGATCGGCCGTCAGCATTTCGTGCGGCTGCAGCGAGGCCGCATCCGGCCCGCCGATCAGGATGCCTTCCATGGAAATCTCGTAGACCGGGGCGCGCAGTGTCCTGTTGCGGGTCTTGATCTCGATCTGCAGATGGCAGGGCAGTCGCTCGCGCTTGCGCTCGTCCTCGCGCTCGTCCTGGCGCAGCAGCACCGCGCAGCGCGTCTTCAGCTTCTGCGCGAACATGGTCACGGCGCGGCCGGCCTCGGCGACGTTCTGGCCGTGCAGCTCCGCGGCTTGGGTGGCGCTGTCGATCTCGGCGGCGCTGTCGCCGACGGCGACGATGAACTGCGACGCCGAGGCAGCATTGTCGGACATGTCGGAAGTGGTGGCGTTCTGCTCGGCGACGGCGCCGTTGACGCTGTCGAACACCGGGCGGATCGCCTGGATCGCGGTGGAGATGCGATGCACTGCATCCACCGAGCTGGCGGCATCCTTCTGCAACGCGTCGATCTTCTTCTTGATCTCCTCGGTGGCCTCGGCGGTCTGCACCGCCAGCGCCTTCACTTCGGTGGCGACCACCGCGAAGCCGCGGCCGGCGGCGCCGGCGCGGGCGGCGGCACCGGCAGCTCCAGCGGCTAAAGCCGAAGCAGCACCAGCGCCAGCCGCT
>LNAP01010141.1_pt1 | contig 11982 bp, 12 predicted proteins | sample 602601 | NCBI WGS metagenome assembly LNAP01 (sample SAMN02440304, study PRJNA202911) | soil metagenome | biome: Subtropical and temperate rainforests or woodlands; isolation source: soil samples (1 kg each in a 20% v/v slurry with milli Q water) were... ... | reverse complement strand
GGCCCAGGGCGAGAAGTACAAGGCCGAACTGATTGCCGCCATCCCGGAAGGCGAGGACGTGTCGCTGTACCGCGAGGGCGATTTCGTCGACCTGTGCCGCGGGCCGCATGTGCCGTCCACCGGCAAGCTCAAGGTATTCAAGCTGATGCGCGTGGCCGGCGCCTACTGGCGCGGTGATTCGCGCAACGAGATGTTGCAGCGCATCTACGGTACCGCCTGGGCCAAGAAGGAAGACCTCGATGCCTACCTGCACATGCTCGAGGAGTCCGAGAAGCGCGACCACCGGCGCATCGGGCGTCAGCTGGACCTGTTCCACCAGCAGGAAGAAGCGCCCGGCATGGTGTTCTGGCACCCGAAGGGCTGGGCGCTGTGGCAGACGCTCGAACAGCACATGCGCCAGGTCTACAAGGAATCCGGCTACCAGGAAGTGCGCTGCCCGCAGATTCTGGATGTATCCCTGTGGAAGGCCTCGGGCCACTGGGACAACTACCAGGAGAACATGTTTTTCACCGAGTCGGAAAAGCGCGAATACGCGCTCAAGCCGATGAACTGCCCGGGTCATGTGCCGGCCTGCACAGCTACCGTGAGCTGCCGATCCGCTATGGCGAGTTTGGCGCCTGTCACCGCAACGAGCCCTCGGGCGCCCTGCACGGCATCATGCGCGTGCGCGCCTTCACGCAGGATGACGGCCATGTTTTCTGCACCCCCGAGCAGATCGAATCGGAAGTAACCGATTTCCACCGCCAGGCGCTGAAGGTCTATGCGGCCTTCGGTTTCGAGCAGGTGGCGGTCAAGATCGCCCTGCGGCCGGACAAGCGGCTCGGTTCGGACGCTGTGTGGGACAAGGCCGAGGCGGCGCTGCGCGCGGCCCTGGGCGCCTGCGGCGTGGCCTGGGAGGAGTTGCCCGGCGAAGGCGCCTTTTACGGCCCCAAGATCGAGTACCACCTGAAGGACGCCATCGGCAGGGCCTGGCAACTTGGCACCATGCAGGTGGATTTCATGATGCCCGAGCGTTTGGGTTGCGAGTATGTGGCCGAGGACAACACCCGCAAGGTGCCGGTCATGCTGCATCGGGCCATCGTCGGGTCGATGGAGCGGTTCCTCGGCATCCTGATCGAGCACCACGCCGGGGCTTTCCCGCTGTGGCTCGCTCCGCGTCAGGCGGTGGTGCTGAGCATCACCGAAAGTCACGCCCGCTACGCCTCGCAAGTGGCCGAAACTCTGCGCGACGCGGGCTTGCGCGTGGAGGCCGACTTGAGGAACGAGAAGATCGGCTATAAAATCCGCGAACATACCCTGCAGCGTGTTCCCTACTTGCTGGTCGTCGGCGAGCGGGAGTGCGCCAATTCAACGGTGGCCGTGCGTACGCGCTCCGGCGAGGACAAGGGCAGCCTGCCGCTGGCAGATGTTGTCGCGACCCTCGTTGCCGAAGTTCATTGCGTTACGGAGTGCTGAGACATCGCGAAAGAGAAAAAACTCCGCGTCAACGAGGAAATTACCGCCTCGTCCATACGCCTGATCGGCCCGGAAGGCGAACAGGTGGGCGTGGTCAGCCGCATGCAGGCGCTGGAAGCCGCTTCCGAAGCCGGGCTCGATCTGGTGGAAATTTCGCCCAGTGCCGAGCCGCCGGTGTGCCGGATCATGGACTTCGGCAAGTTTCTGTACACGGAGAGCAAGAAACAGCAGGTCGCCAAGCGCAACCAGAAGCAGATTCAGGTCAAGGAGGTCAAGTTCCGGCCCCAGACCGACGATGGCGACTACCAGGTCAAGCTGCGCAACCTGCTGCGGTTCTTCGAGGAAGGCGACAAGGCCAAGATCACGCTGCGCTTTCGCGGTCGCGAAATGGCGCACCAGGAGCTTGGTCGTGAGCTGTTGCAGCGCCTGGAGGACGACCTCAAGGGTGTGGCGGTGGTTGAACAGTACCCGCGGCTGGAAGGCCGCCAGATGGTGATGGTGATGAGCCCGCGCAAATAGGCGCGAGCCCATGCAGGCGCTGCCCGACGCGGCGCTTTACAGAACAGTATTCAGGAGTAATGAAGCCGTGCCCAAGCTCAAGACCAAACGCGGCGCCGCCAAGCGGTTCAAGAAAACCGGCTCTGGGGCGTTCAAGTGCGGCCATTCGCACCTGCGCCACATCCTGACCAAGAAAAGCTCCAAGCGTAAGCGGGGCCTGGTCGGCACCACCCTGGTGTGCGCTTCCGATACGGCCTCCGTGCAGCAGATGCTGCCGTACGCCTGACGCTCCCGCAGTTCCCGCACGAGTCATTGAGTCATGCCTAGAGTCAAACGCGGCGTCACCGCCCACGCCCGCCACAAGAAAGTCCTGAAACTGGCCAAGGGCTATTACGGCGCCCGCAGCCGCGTGTTTCGCGTCGCCAACCAGGCCGTCATCAAGGCCGGGCAGTACGCCTACCGCGATCGCCGCCAGCGCAAGCGCCAGTTCCGCGCGCTGTGGATCGTGCGTATCAACGCCGGCGCGCGCCAGTCGGGCCTGTCCTACAGCCTGTTCATGAACGGTCTGCACAAGGCCGGCATCGAGGTCGATCGCAAGATGCTGGCCGATCTGGCCATCCACGATGCGGCCGCTTTCGAGGTTCTCGCGCAGCAGGCCCGGGCCGCCCTGGCGAGCTGACACGAAACGAGCGCGCCACGCGCCGAATAAAGGGCAGCCTGGTCTGCCCTTTTTTTGTTCCGAATCGACATGACCGACCCGCAGCACCTTGCCCAGGAAGCCCAGCGCGCCATCGCCGCCTGTCATGACGAGGCGGCCCTGGAACAGCTGCGCGTCGCGTATCTGGGCCAGAAGGGCGCCGTGGCGGAGCTGCTGCGCGGCCTGCCGCAATTGCCGCCCGAGCAGCGGCGCGAGTTTGGCAAGGCGGTCAACGACGCCAAATCCGCCATCGAGGCCGCCACCGAGGCCCGCCGCGAGGTGCTGCGCGAGGCGAGCCTGATCGCCCGCCTGCAGGCCGAGCGGGTCGACGTCACCCTGCCCGGCCGCGGCGAGCAGCCGGGTGGGCTGCATCCGATCACGCGCACGCTGGCCCGCATCGAGACGCTGTTTCGCGGCATCGGCTTCGACGTCGAGGAAGGCCCGGAGATCGAGGACGATTTCCACAACTTCGGCGCCCTGAACATCCCGGCCGACCATCCGGCGCGGGCCATGCACGACACCTTTTACCTGCCGTCCGGTCTGCTGCTGCGCACGCACACCTCGCCGGTGCAGATTCGCGTCATGGAACGCAGCAAGCCGCCGGTGCAACTGATCGCCCCCGGCCGCGTCTACCGGCGCGACTCGGACCTCACCCACACGCCGATGTTCCACCAGGTGGAAGGGCTGATGGTCGACGAGGGCGTGAGCTTTGCGCACCTCAAGGGCGTGCTGATCGAATTCCTGCGCCGGTTTTTCGACCGCGAGGACTTGCCGATCCGTTTTCGGCCGTCGTTTTTCCCGTTCACCGAGCCGTCGGCGGAAGCCGACATCGGCTGCGTCATCTGCGACGGCGCCGGCTGCCGCGTGTGCAAGCACACTGGATGGTTGGAGGTGCTCGGCTGCGGCATGGTGCACCCGAACGTGCTGCGCAACGTCGATGTCGATCCGCAGCGCTACAGCGGCTTTGCCTTCGGCATGGGCGTCGAGCGCCTGGCCATGCTGCAGTACCGGATCGGCGATCTGCGGCTGTTCTTCGACAACGACCTGCGCTTCCTGCGCCAGTTCAACTAGGCCGCGCGCGGATGAAAGTCAGCGAAACCTGGCTGCGTGAGTGGTGCAATCCGCCGCTCGACACGGCCGGCATTGCCCAGCGCCTGACCATGGCGGGTATCGAGGTCGGCAGCATCGAGCCGGTGGCCGAGGCGCTGGAGAATGTCGTGGTGGCACGCATCGTGACCACCCGCCCGCATCCGGACGCCGACCGCCTGCGCCTGTGCGAGGTGGAAGCGATTCCCGGCGAGGCGCTGCTCAATATCGTCTGTGGTGCACCCAATGCGCGGCCGGATCTGCGCGTGCCTTTGGCCAGGGTCGGCGCCCGCTTGCCGGGTGGCCTGCACATCAAAAAGAGCAAGATTCGCGGCGAAACCTCCGAGGGCATGTTGTGCTCGGCGCGCGAACTCGGGCTCGGAGAAGGCCAGGCCGGCCTGCTCGAACTGCCGGCCGACGCGCCGGTCGGCCAGCCGTTGACGGATTACCTGCAGCTCGACGACCGCATCATCGAGGTCGAACTGACGCCCAACCGCGGCGACTGCCTGAGCCTGTCCGGCCTCGCCCGGGAACTTGCAGCGCTCACGCAGACCCCGTTGACTGCGCCCGACATCGCCGCCGTTGCGCCGGTCAGCCCGCGTCGCTTCGGCGTGCGACTGGAGGCGCCGCAGGCCTGCCCGCGCTACCTGTGCCGCGTGGTCGAGAACATCGACCCGCAGGCGAGTACCCCGCTGTGGCTGCAGGAACGCCTGCGCCGGGCTGGCCTGCGTAGCCTCGGGCCGGTGGTGGACATCACCAACTACGTGCTGCTGGAACTTGGCCAGCCGCTGCACGCGTTTGACCTGGACCGCCTCAGCGGCGACATCGTGGTGCGCCATGGGCGGCCCGGTGAGCGGCTGCGGCTGCTCAACGAGCAGGACATCGAGGCCGGTGCTGATCTGCGACGACACCGGGCCGTTGGCTGCAGCCGGCATCATGGGCGGGGCGGACTCGGCGGTGGGCGAGGCCACGCTCAACGTGCTGCTGGAGAGCGCCTTTTTTGCGCCGCGCGCCATCGCCGGACGGGCGCGGGCGCTGGGGCTGCAAACCGACGCTTCGCAGCGTTTCGAACGCGGCGTGGACCCGCAGCTGCAACGACTGGCCATCGAACGGGCCACGCGGCTGCTGCTGGACCTGTGCGGCGGCCAGCCGGGGCCGATCGTGGAAGCCTGCGCCGAGGCCGAGCTGCCGGCCACGCCGTCCATCCGGCTGCGTCAGACGCGGGTCGAGCACGTACTGGGCACGTCGCTGCCGTCTGACGAGATCGAAGCCATCCTGCAGCAGCTCGATATCGATGTCACGCTGGAATCAGCTGGTGTCTGGCAGGCACGCCCGCCGAGCCGGCGCTTCGATCTTGGCTGCGAGGAAGACCTGATCGAGGAGCTGGCGCGCGTTCACGGCTACGAGAACCTGCCCAGTATCCGCCCGGCACCGCGCGGCAATTTCCCGGCCGCCGACGACGACCGCGTCTCCCGCCAGCGGCTGGCCCTGGCCCTGGTCGATCGCGGTTATCAGGAAGCCATCACGTACAGTTTCGTCGACCAGACCCTGCAAGCCCTGATCGACCCGCAAAACCAGCCCCTGGCGCTGGCCAACCCGCTGTCTGCCGAACTGGCCGTGATGCGCACCAGCCTGTGGCCCGGCCTGTTGGCGGCCTATGCGCACAATGCCAACCGCCAGGCGGCGCGGGTACGGTTGTTCGAAACCGGGCTGCGGTTTGTGGACGACGGCAGCGGACTGCGTCAGGACGCGCAGCTGGCCGGATTGATCGCCGGCCCGCGCAGTCCCGAACAATGGTCGATCCCGGCGCAGCCGGTGGATTTTTTCGACCTGAAGGCCGACGTCGAGGCGCTGCTGGCCATCACCGGCTGCGCGGACCGGTTCAGCTTCGAGCCGGCCGAACATCCGGCGTTGCACCCCGGCCAGAGCGCACGCCTGCTGCGCGCAGGCCAGCCGGTCGGCTGGCTCGGGCGCCTGCACCCGGCTCTCGAGGCGGAACTGAAAATCGCCTCGCCGCTGCTGTTCGAGATCGCGCTGGCGGCACTGACCGCCGGGCGCGTGCCCGCCTACGCAGAAGTGTCGCGTTTCCCGGCCGTGCGCCGCGACCTGGCCATCGTGCTGCCGAACGACGTGGCTGCCGCCGATATCCTGGCCACGGCACGCGCCGCCTGCGCGCAGGCGCCGGTGCAGGAGCTGCTGATCTTTGACGTATACCAGGGTCAGGGCGTGCCGGACGGCTACAAGAGCGTCGCGCTTGGCATTACCCTGTCTGCCACCGAGCGCACCCTGACTGACGCCGATGTGGAGCCGCTGATCGCCCGCCTGCTGCGGGCGCTCGCCGAGGCCCACCGGGCGCACCTGCGAGACTGAACATGAACAGCACCCTGACCAAGGCCGAGATGAGCCAGCTGCTGTGCAGCGAGCTGGGCGTCAACAAACGCGAGGCGCGCCAGATCGTGGAGTCCTTCTTCGAGCACATGCGCGCGGCGCTGGCCCGTGGCGAGGGCGTGAAACTGTCCGGCTTTGGCAATTTCACCTTGCGCCAGAAGCGCCAGCGCCCGGGTCGCAACCCCAAGACCGGCCAGGAAATTCCTATCACCGCGCGCCGTGTGGTAACTTTCAAGCCCGGTCAACAGCTGAAGCGTCGCGTCGATACCTATGCTGGAACCGTCGCAGAATGACCAGTTGCCGCCGATACCGGGCAAGCGCTATTTCGGTATCGGCGAGGTCAGCGAACTGTGCGGCGTGCGGCCCCACGTGCTGCGCTACTGGGAACAGGAATTCCCGGAGCTGACGCCGGCCAAGCGCACCGGCAACCGGCGCTACTATCAGCGTCAGGACGTGATTCTGATCCGCCAGATTCGCAGCCTGCTGTACGAACAGGGCTTCACCATCAGCGGCGCCCGCCAGCGCCTGGGCGGGGAGGCAGGCCGCCAGGATGCGGACCGCACGGCGCAGCTGGTGCGCCAGATGCGGCAGGAACTGGAAGAGGTTCTGGCGATACTGAAGACCTGATGCGGGCCGTCGCATCACATCGATTTCTCGGGGCGTGGCGCAGCCTGGTAGCGCACTTGACTGGGGGTCAAGTGGTCGGAGGTTCAAATCCTCTCGTCCCGACCAATTCTGCACGGGGCAATTTCCGGCCGGAGATTGCCCCGTTTTGCTGCCGCGCCGGTACATCTCCAAGCCGATGAGCAACCCGTTCCGTGCCGATTCCGGTTCCGGCCAGCAGGCCGCCGGCATCGGCATGACCTCGCAGCGCACGCGTGACCGGCTGGTCGAGACCCTGGCGCAGCTGTCGCCGCTGGATGCGCGGGTGCTGGATGTGATGCGTCAGATCCCGCGGCATCTGTTCGTGGAGGAAGCCCTCGCCAGCCGTGCCTACGACAACGTGTCGCTGCCCATCGGCCACGGCCAGACCATTTCCCAGCCGCTCACCGTGGCGCAGATGACCAGCGCCCTGCTGCAGGGGCCATCGCTGCGCCGGGTGCTCGAAATCGGCACTGGCTCGGGCTACCAGACCGCCGTGCTGGCGGCACTGGTGCCGGAGGTGGTCAGCATCGAGCGTATCGGCGCCCTGGCCGCCCAGGCCCGGCGCGTGCTGCGCGACCTTCGCGTGCGCAACGTGGCCCTGGTGGTCGGCGACGGCAGTCAGGGCCTGCCGGGCAAAGGTCCGTACGACGGCATCCTGATCACCGCCGCGGCGGCTACGCTGGCGCCGCAGCTGTTCGAACAGCTGGCCCAGGACGGACGGCTCATCGCGCCGGTGGGTTCGCGCGAGCAGGTTCTGCGCCGCTTCACCCGAACCGCCACCGGCCTGCACGAGGAACGCCTGGGTGCTGCGCATTTCGTGCCGCTGCGGCGCGGCCGGGGCTGAGGCGCCCGGCGAGGCCCCGCAGGCTGCCTTGCGCCCTGCGCTGGGCGGCCAAGCGGCGCGCGTGCTGCTGGCGCTGGTCATTGCGCTGATCCTGGCCGGCTGCGCCGGTCGATCCGGCCGCCCGCCGGCGGTTTCGCCAACCGCGTCGTCGCATGCAAGCGCCTCGCTGCCAAGTGGCGAACATGTCGTCCAGCGGGGCGAGACGCTGGCGATCATCGGCCGCCGCTATGGCATCGATTACCAGGCATTGGCGCGCCTGAACGGCATCCGGTCGCCCTACACGATCTATCCCGGCCAACGCCTGCACCTGCCCGGTGCGGGCGGTGCTCCTGCGGCCCCGCCGATCGCGCCGGCCGGCGGCTGGACCTGGCCGACGGCCGGCACCACGCTGCGTGGATACGTGGCCGCCCACGGCGGCAACAAGGGACTGGACATCGCCGGCCAGATCGGCCAGCCGGTTCGCGCCGCGGCCGCCGGCACTGTTGTCTACGCCGGCAACGGCCTGCGCCAGTACGGCAACCTGCTCATCGTCAAACACAACGAGGATTACCTGAGCGCCTACGGTCACTTGCAGAAAATCGCCGTGGCCGAGGGCAGCACTGTCAGCGGCGGTCAGACCATCGCCAGCATGGGCAGCCCCGGCGATGGGCGCGGCGTGCTGCATTTCGAGATCCGTTACCGCGGCACGCCGATCGACCCGGCCGCGGTGCTGCCACGGCCATCGGGCGGCTGATCGACAGGGCAACGTTGACTAACCGGCTGATGACTGGGTGCCTGCCGCGCGCGGTGGCACCGCCGGTTGAATTGCATCAATGGCCACGCCCTCCATGCTCCGGCGCAGGCGGCCGCGACGCTACAAATACACGCCCTGCGTGCTGTTGCCGTCCACGGTGATGACGCTGCCGCAGATATAGGCCGCCCGCGCCGAGGCGGCGAAGCAGATGGCGTCGGCCACGTCCTGCGGGTAGGCCATGCGGCCCAGTGGCAGCGCGGCGTCGATTTCCGCCTGCAGTTGCTCGGGCGTCTTGCCTTCGGCAGGCGCGCGGGCATTGATCAGGCGCGTCCAGCGGTCGGTGGTCACGCCCGCCGGCGCCACGCCGACCACCCGGATGCCCTGCGGCGCGCACAGGTCGGCAAAGCTCTTGGTGAAGTTGAACAGCGCCGCGTTGCTGATGCCCACCGGCATGTAGGAGGCCTTGGGGTTGCGCGCGGCGGTGCCCAGCACGTTCACGATGACGCCGCTTTTCTGCTCGCACATGATCGGGTAGACGGCCCGGCAGGCGCGGATGTGGCACTGCAGCTTCTGGTTCCAGCCGGCCAGCCAGGCCTCGTTGCTGATGTCGGCAAAATCACCGGCCGGCAGCTTGCCGGCCGCGTTGTTGACCAGAACGTCGATGCGCCCGAATTGTTGCCGGGCCGTTGCCATGAGGGCGTCGACGTCGGCATCCACCGTGACGTCGCAGATGGCAGTTTTTACCTCCGCCGCACCGGCGGCCGTGGCCGCGGCGGCGGCCGCCGTGAGACCATCCGTGCCGCGCGCCGCCAGCAGCAACCGGGCGCCTTCGCCGGCAAAGGTGATGGAGCTGGCCAGTCCGATGCCTTGGCTGGCGCCGGTGACGATGACCACTTTTCCGGCCAGTTCGAGATTCATGACCATCCTCCTCGAGAGCGCATCGGCGGGCCGCACCGCACTATACTATACAGAAGCCTTTTTCGCCAGCCCTACGCCAGCCGGCACCGTCCACGTTTGTCCGATCGTCCTGCAGGGCATCGAGCGCAGCTGCGCGCACACTGAGCCCATGGATTATTTGCCGATTTTTCTGGATGTGCGGGACCGGCCCTGCCTGGTGGTGGGTGGCGGGTCGGTGGCGGCACGCAAGCTGGCGCTGCTGCTGCGGGCCGGCGCGCGCGCGGTGGTCGTGGCGCCGCACTTAACGGATGAGCTGCGGGCCATGGCCAGTGTGGTGGAACTTCGCGAGCGGCCGTTTGCGGAGGTCGACCTCGACGGCATGACGCTGGTCATCGCCGCCACCGACGATGCGCAGGTCAATGCCCAGGTGGCGGCATTGGCCAGCGCGCGCGGCCTGCCGGTCAACGTGGTGGACACGCCGGCACTGTGCAGTTTCATCATGCCGGCGGTGGTGGATCGCTCGCCGGTGATCGCGGCCGTCAGTTCCGGCGGCCGGGCACCGGTGCTGACGCGCCTGCTGCGGGCGCGGCTGGAGACCCTGATCCCGGCCGCGTACGGGCGGCTCGCCGAGCTGGCCGGCAGCGTGCGGGGCAAGGTGCGCGAGCGGATTGCCGATCCGGTTGCCCGGCGGCGTTTCTGGGACGAGGCCCTGCAGGGTCCGATGGCGGAACTGGCGCTGTCGGGCCAGGATCGGCGCGCCCGGCAACTGCTCGATCGCCTCCTCGAACGAGGCGCGGCCGGTGGGGTAGGCGAGGTGTACCTGGTCGGCGCCGGCCCCGGTGATCCGGACCTGCTGACCTTCCGCGCGCTGCGCCTGCTGCAGCAGGCCGACGTGGTGGTCCATGACCGCCTGGTGGCGCCGGAAATTCTGGACATGGCCCGGCGCGAGGCCGAGCGCATCGACGCCGGCAAGCGCGCCAGCCAGCACACGCTGCCGCAGGAGGACATCAACGCGCTGCTGGTGCGTCTGGCCCGTGAGGGCAAGCGCGTGCTGCGCCTGAAGGGCGGTGATCCGTTCCTGTTCGGGCGTGGCGGCGAGGAAATCGCCACCCTGGCGGCCGAGGGCATCCCGTTTCAGGTGGTGCCCGGCGTGACGGCGGCCAGTGGCTGCGCCGCCTACGCCGGCATTCCGCTGACGCACCGCGATCACGCGCAGCTGTGCGTGTTCGTGACCGGCCACCTGAAGGACGGCAGCGTGGACCTGCCCTGGCCGCAGCTGGTGGCGCTCGGCGGCACGCTGGTGATCTACATGGGTCTTGGCGCGCTGGCCGAGATCTGCGCGGCGCTGATCGCGCATGGCAAGGATCCGGCCACGCCGGCGGCCGTGGTGGCCGAGGGCACCACGCTGCGTCAGCAGGTCGTCACCGCGCCGCTGGGCGAGCTGGCCACGGCCGCTCAGGGCTTGCCCGGCCCGGCGCTGATCATCGTCGGCGGCGTGGTCGGTTTGCACGAGGCGCTGTCCTGGTTCAGCCCGCAGCTGGCCGATGCGGAGGAGCGAAACGATGGCGCCGTTGGATAGCGTCCAATGAACACCGTCTCGCCGCTGCGCTCGCGCCTGTTCTGGGTGGGCGTGCTCTATTTCGCGCAGGGTCTGCCGCTGGGCATCTTTCTGGACCTGTTGCCGGTGTACTTCCGGCAGCAGGGGGTCGAGCTGCGCCAGATCGGCGTGCTTGGCCTGCTCGGCCTGGCCTGGACCTTCAAGTTCCTGTGGGCGCCCGCGGTGGACGCCTGGCGCCATCATCGGCGCTGGATGCAGGCCGCCAATCTGCTGATGGCGCTGTGTATGGCCGCCCTGGTGGGCATGGACCCAGGGCAGCCGCAGATGTGGCTGGTGCTGGGCGTGTTCGCCGCGCTGTCGGCCACCAACGACATCGCCATCGACGGCTACACGGTCGAGAAAGTGCCGCGCGCGGAGCTCGGTCTTGCCAACGGTGTGCGCATCGCGTTGTACAGGGTCGGCATGCTGGCGGCCGGCGGGCTTTTGATGCTCAGCGACCGCATCGGCTGGGCCGGCACCCAGTTGGCGGCCGCCGGTCTGCTGGTCGTGCTGGCCCTGGTGTGCCGCGCGGCGCCGATGGAAGCCCCGCGTGTCGGGCCGCCGCCGCGCTTGGCAGACTTGCGTGCAATGGCGCGCCAGCCGCGCGTGGCTCTGGCCGGGCTGTCGGTGTTGCTGGTGCTGGCCTGGCTGGCCGGGCGGCAGATGGGGTGGATCAGCGGGCGGGCTGAGGTGGCGTTGGCGGTGCTGGCGGCGGGCTTGCTGGGACTGGCCGCGCTGCAACCGGTGCGCGCCGGATCCGGCCCGGTGACGGCGCCGTTTGCGGCGCTGCTGGCGCGGCCCTATATGCTCGCCGTGCTGGCGTTCGCGCTGACCTTCAAGCTGGGCGATGCGGCCATGGGATTCATGGTCAAGCCGTTCTGGGTGGATGCCGGCTTTCGGGCCAGTGAAATAGGCCTCATTTCCGTCAACGTTGGTCTGTTACTGTCCGTTGCCGGGGGTGTGCTCGGCGGCGTGGCGACGCACCGTCTTGGCATTTTCACCGCGCTGTGGTCGCTCGGATTGCTACAGGCGATGTCGAATCTGGGTTACGTCTACGCGGCGCAACTTGCCGAAGCGGGCGGGGTTTCAACGTCCGTGCTATACGGAGCAAGCATGGTCGAATCGTTCACCGGTGGGCTGGG
>LNAP01004974.1_pt1 | contig 11983 bp, 6 predicted proteins | sample 602601 | NCBI WGS metagenome assembly LNAP01 (sample SAMN02440304, study PRJNA202911) | soil metagenome | biome: Subtropical and temperate rainforests or woodlands; isolation source: soil samples (1 kg each in a 20% v/v slurry with milli Q water) were... ... | reverse complement strand
CAGCGTCATCGTGATCGCCGCCGTCAGCGTCGTCTTGCCGTGGTCAACGTGACCAATCGTGCCGATGTTGCAGTGCGGCTTATTGCGTTCGAACTTTTCTTTGGCCATTTCAAGCTCCAGCCCTGTTTGGGCTTGTTCTCTAAACTAGGGTTGGGGTTAGGCGTACTTCTTGATCACTTCGTCGGCGACGTGCTGCGGCACCGGATCGTAGTGATCGTACTGCATGGTGAACTGGGCGCGGCCCTGCGACATCCCGCGGAGGGTGTTCACGTAGCCGAACATGTTCGCCAGCGGGACGAAGGCGTTGACGACGATCGCGTTGCCGCGCGTGTCCTGGCCCTGGATCATGCCACGACGGCCGTTCAGGTCGCCGATGACCGAGCCCAGGTACTCTTCCGGGGTCACGACCTCGACGGCCATGATCGGTTCGAGCAGCTTCGGAGCGCCCTTCTCGCGCAGTTCCTTGAAGGCGGCGCGCGAAGCGATTTCGAAGGCCAGCACCGAGGAGTCGACGTCGTGGTAGGCGCCGTCGATCAGAGTCGCCTTGAAGTCGATCAGCGGGAAGCCGGCCAGCAGGCCGTTGTCCTTGGCCGAGTTCAGGCCCTTTTCAACGCCCGGGACGTATTCCTTCGGTACCGCACCGCCGACGATGGCGCTTTCGAAGACGAAGCCCGAACCCGGCTCGCCCGGCTCGAACACCAGCTTCACGCGGGCGAACTGGCCCGTACCGCCGGTCTGCTTCTTGTGGGTGTAGTCGATCTCGGCCTTCTTACCCAGGCTCTCGCGATAGGCCACCTGCGGCGCGCCGATGTTGGCTTCGACCTTGTAGGTCCGCTTCAGGATGTCGATCTTGATGTCCAGGTGCAGTTCGCCCATGCCCTTCAGGATCGTCTGGCCGGACTCGTGGTCGGTCGAGACGGTGAAGGACGGGTCTTCCGAGGCCAGCTTCGCCAGGGCGACGCCAAGCTTTTCCTGGTCAGCCTTCGACTTGGGCTCGACGGCGATCTCGATAACCGGCGCCGGGAATTCCATGCGCTCGAGGATGACCGGCGACTTGGTCGGATCGCACAGGGTGTCCCCGGTGCGGGTTTCCTTCAGGCCGGCCAGGGCGACGATGTCGCCGGCATAGGCTTCCTTGATGTCCTCGCGGTTGTTCGAGTGCATCAGCAGCATGCGGCCGACGCGCTCGCGCTTGTCGCGGGTCGAGTTCATCAGGCTCATGCCGGTCTCGAGCTTGCCCGAGTAAATGCGGCAGAAGGTCAGCGAGCCCACGAAGGGGTCGTCCATGATCTTGAACGCCAGAACCGACAGCGGCTCGTCGTCCGAGGCGTGGCGCACGACCGGCTCTTCGGTCTTGAAGTCGATGCCCGGGGTCGGCGGAATGTCCACCGGCGACGGCAGATAGTCGACGACGGCGTCGAGCAGCGGCTGGACGCCCTTGTTCTTGAAGGCCGAGCCGCAGAGGATCGGGTAGAACGCGCCGGTCAGAACCGCCTTACGGATGCACTTCTTGATGGTTTCCTCGGAGGGCTCTTCGCCGCCCAGGTAGGCTTCCATCGCGTCGTCGTCGAGTTCGACGGCGTTCTCGATCAGGTACTGGCGAGCCTCGACCGCCTTGTCCATCAGGTCGGCCGGGATCTCTTCGTCGCGGAAGGACGCGCCCAGGCCGTCGTTGTCCCAGACGACCGCCTTCATGCGGACCAGGTCGACCAGGCCCTTCAGCGCCGATTCAGCGCCGATCGGGAATTGGATCGGAACAGCCTTGGCGCCCAGACGGTCACGGATCGACTCGACCGACTTGTCGAAGTCGGCGCCGAGCTTGTCCATCTTGTTAACGAAGACGATCCGCGGAACCTTGTACTTGTCGGCCTGACGCCAGACGGTTTCGGTCTGCGGCTCAACGCCGGCGTTGCCGTCCAGAACGGTCACCGCGCCGTCGAGGACGCGCAGCGAACGCTCGACCTCGATGGTGAAGTCCACGTGGCCGGGGGTGTCGATGATGTTCAGGCGCTTGCCGTTCCAGAACGCGGTCGTCGCGGCGGAGGTGATCGTGATGCCACGCTCCTGCTCCTGCTCCATCCAGTCCATGGTGGCGGCGCCGTCGTGGACTTCGCCGATCTTATGGCTCTTGCCGGTGTAGTAGAGGATCCGCTCCGTCGTCGTCGTCTTGCCGGCGTCGATGTGCGCCATGATGCCGAAGTTGCGGTAGTCTTCGATTTTGTGCGTGCGGGGCATAGCGGAAGCTCTGCTGGATAAAGGCGTTCTGGGTATGAACGAACGGCGCGGGCGGTTTAACTCAAACCGCCCGCGCCGGAAAGCGATGGATGCCGGGTCTTACCAGCGGTAGTGCGAGAAGGCGCGGTTGGCTTCGGCCATCTTGTGCGTGTCTTCACGCTTCTTGACGGCCGTGCCGCGGTTCGAAGCCGCATCCAGCAGCTCGGCGGCGAGCTTTTCCGTCATGGTGTTCTCGCCGCGCTTGCGCGCAGCGGTCACCAGCCAGCGGATAGCCAGCGCCTTGCGGCGGTCCGGACGGACTTCGACCGGCACCTGATAGGTGGCGCCGCCGACGCGGCGCGAACGGACTTCGATGCCAGGAGCGACGTTTTCCAGAGCCGCGTGGAATGTCTCCAGCGGGGTCTGGTCCTTGCGCTTGGCCTCAAGGATGTCGAAGGCGCCGTAGAGGATGTTCTCGGCTACGGCTTTCTTGCCCTCGTACATCACGTAGTTCATGAACTTGGTGACGGTGAGGTCGCCGAACTTGGGATCCGGCAGGACTTCTCGTTTCTCGGCGCGACGGCGGCGGGACATTCTTCTTATTCCTTACTTCGGACGCTTGGCGCCGTAGAGCGAGCGACGCTGCTTGCGGTCCTTGACCCCTTGGGTGTCGAGCACGCCACGCAGAATGTGATAGCGGACACCCGGAAGGTCCTTCACGCGGCCGCCGCGGATCAGCACCACCGAGTGCTCCTGCAGGTTATGGCCTTCACCGGGAATATAGCACACCGCTTCGATGCCAGTCGTCAGACGCACCTTGGCGACCTTACGAAGCGCGGAGTTCGGCTTCTTCGGGGTCGTCGTATAGACGCGGGTGCAGACGCCACGGCGTTGCGGGCAGCCCTTCAGGGCCGGCACCTTGTTACGCGACGGCTTATCTTGCCGAGGCTTGCGGATGAGCTGGTTGACTGTTGGCATCTAATCTCTGCTCTGGAGGCGTGTGCCGTTTGGCCGTAGCGCCTCGATAGGGGTTCGGTTCGTTCGTTGTCTCGAAACCACCCGCTGAACGCAAAAACTCGCCGGCGCGCGACGTCGTGCGCTCCGGCGGGCCTGGCCGCCCCAAGGGGCGAACCGTTCATCGGGACTGAGGATGGAATCCCCGGCCTCGAAAGGAGCGCGGTTCTTACTCGCGAAGCCACTTCCCGTCAACGCTTGTGAAGGAATTGGCTTTTCCGACGCTTAGCGCGGGGGCGGCGCCGTTCGAACATCCCTCCCCCGCGCGCCGCGGACGCCTCGCCACGGCCTTGGTCAGTCGAAGATGTCGAAGATGTCGAAGCCCTTCTTTTTCTTCTTGTGGCGGTAGTAGTCGTCGTCCTCGTAGCGGTAGCGCTTGCGTTCGGCGTCGTAGGAATGCTCGCGCTTCCATGCGTCGGGGTCGCGGTGGAAGGTGTCCACTTCCTGGTCGAACCGCTCCCTGGCCCGGGCCTCGTCCTGCTGCGCCTCGCGGCCCGCGCCGAGAAGCTTCTCCAGTTCACCACGGTCGAGCCACACGCCCCGACAGCTCGGACACATGTCCAGCTCGACGCCAGAACGCGCGACGTTCTGCATCGAGACGTTGCAGTTGGGACAAAGCAGCAGCGGCATCAGTCGCATCCTCGGTGATCACCCCCCTGATCTAGGGAGCCGACCGCCGGAAGCCAAACCAGATCAGCCCACCGGGAGGTGTTTGGCGAGGAACGCCTCCGTAGCCTCCAGCACCTGCGTCCGCGTCTTGGAGCGGGTCAGGTAGTGGTTTTCCCCATCCAGGAGCAGAAGTTCGTAGGGCTTGCCTGCCGCCTTGAGGGCGTTCGCCATGGTCCGCGACTGATCGGGCAAGACCACGGTGTCCTCGGTTCCGTGGATGAGCAGGACCGGCGCACGCACGTGGGCCGCCTGCCGCGCCGGCGAGGTCGCCGTGAGCTTGTCCGGCGTGGCCTGGCCCAAGGCGACCTTGAGCTCACCCAGGCTCCCCGACTGAAGGCCATAGAGACGGCCCTTCTCGACGATGAGCTGGCCAAGATCCCCAATGCCGGCGATCGAGACGGCGCAGCGATAGGCCTCGGGGTGGAGGCTGACGCCGGCCAGGGCCGCATAGCCGCCGAAGCTCGCCCCGACCACGCAGACGCGCGCCGGATCGATCAGCCCCTCCGTGGCCAGGGCCTGGACGCCGTCCAGCAGGTCGGTCTGCATCTTGCCGCCCCACTCGCCGAGGCCCGCCTTTTCGAAGGCGGAGCCAAAACCCCATGAGCCCCGGAACTGAGGTTGAAGGACGACATAACCGCGACTGGCCAGGAACTGCGCGAGGTAGTCGAAGTCATAGTTGTCGCGGCTGGTCGGCCCGCCGTGCGGCAGCACGATGAGCGGCGCCTTGGTCCCAGCCACGTGGTCCGGCGGCGTGGTGACATAGGCCGGGATCTCCAGGCCGTCCCGCGCCTTGTAAGTGATCCAGCGGGTCGGGCCGAGCCGCACGCCGGCCAATTCCGGGTACTCCTCGCCTAACGGCGAGACCTCCTTGCGCGCACTGTCGAACAGATACCAGGCGCCTGGGGCGCTCGGACTGCTGACCCGCGCCACGAAGCGCTGGCGATCGGCCGACCAATTCCAGAGCGCTACCGATTTGCCCGAAAACACTTTGGCCAGGGTCGCGTGCGCGGCCCCGACCTGGGGGTCCAGCCAGTTGAAGACCGGCTTCTCGAGCCCCGTACGCACGCCCACCGCAGTCATCCGGTGTTCGTCCCAGACCAAGCTGGGCTGGCCGTTGGCAGAGCCGTCGGCCAGGACGCTGACAGCGCCATCCGCCAGGCGCTTGAGAACCAGCTTGTTGTCCAGCCCCAGATAGACACCTTCGTCTGGAACCGAATAGCCGTGGTAGAAACGCCGGCTTTCGAAGTCCGCTCCCTGGTAAACCGCCGACCAGCCGCCCTTGCCTTTCGGACGGCCGCTGACGGTGAATCGATGATTGAGTTCGTCGATCTCAAGGCGCACGCGGGGCGCGCCCTCGGCGTCCACTTCCCAACCCTGGGTGTCGTAGTCGCCGCGCTCGATCAGCTTTCCGCGGCCCGTCGCGGGATCCACACTGTAGAGCGCGGTGACATAGGGCGACTCGAAGCCCTTGCGCTGCAGCTTGGTGTTCATGTTCGAGCTTGGACCGCTGGACTCGATCAGGCCCACAGCCATGGCCCGCGGCGGCGCGCCGTTAGTGATCCCCACGACCTGCTGCTCAGTCAGCAGCGAAGACACCGGATCATTCTCGAAGAGGCGCGCCACCGCCTTGCCTTCCAGTGTGACCGTGACGTTCCGCTCCAGGCGGTAAGCCGCGCGCGGACCGGTCTTTTCCCAATAAGCGAGCTGCGCGAGCACGAACTCGTCGCCGGCCCATTGCAGGCCGATGGCCTCAACGTCGCCGAGTTGGAGAATCGGCAGGCCCGGCTCGTCCAGCGTGGCGATCGAGATGATCCGCTGGTCGGAGACGCCGCCGAGCATCGCGACGCGCCTTCCGTCCGGCGAGATCACCGCCTCCACGACAGCACCGATGCGCCCGAACGCCGACGCTGGCGGCGGCTCGGCGTTCGCTGCGCCCGCCCATGCTGCAACCGCCCCCGCGGCCGCGAGCCGAAGACTCTTCATGATGTCCCCCCGACAATCTTAGGGCGGACAACCTACACTGTAGTCGAGCGCCCGCAACTGCCGGTTGCTTCCGCCGAGCAGGCAAACGAAAGCGGCCCGGGATCGCTCCCGGGCCGCTCGCGTCTTGATGCAGATCGGAGCTTAGTGCTCGACCTTCTCGGCCTCCGCCTCCACGGCGATGGCTTCCGGCAGCGGTTCCATCGCCTCTTCGCGGCTGGCCGCGAGGGCCTCGTCGCGCTTGTTGGCGATGCGCTGCAGGTTGCGCAGGTAGGAGCCGGTGCCGGCCGGGATCAGGCGGCCCACGATCACGTTCTCCTTCAGGCCTTCGAGCGTGTCGCTCTTGCCCTGGACCGAAGCCTCGGTGAGCACGCGGGTGGTTTCCTGGAACGACGCCGCCGAGATGAAGCTGCGGGTCTGCAGCGACGCCTTGGTGATGCCGAGCAGAACCGGCTGGGTGATCGCCGGGCGACCGCCGCGGGCCTCGGCCTTGGCGTTCTCCTCGTTGACCTCGGTCATGTCCAGGTGGTCGCCCTTGAGCAGGCCGGTATCGCCCGGCTCGAGGATCTCACCCTTCTGCAGCATCTGACGGACGATCGTCTCGATGTGCTTGTCGTTGATCGGCACGCCTTGCAGTCGATAGACGTCCTGGATCTCGTCCACGAGGAACTCGGCCAGGGCCTCGATGCCCAGGATGCGCAGGATGTCGTGCGGATCCGGGTTGCCGTCGATCAGGTACTCGCCCTTGCGGATGGTGTCGCCATCATGGACCGCAATGTGCTTGCCCTTCGGGATCAGGAACTCGACCGGTTCGCCACCATCCTCGGGGGTGATCTTGATCCGGCGCTTGTTCTTGTAGTCCCGACCGAATTCGACCCGGCCGTCCATCTCGGCGATGACCGCGCAGTCCTTCGGACGACGAGCTTCGAAGAGCTCGGCGACGCGCGGCAGACCACCGGTGATGTCGCGGGTCTTGGCGCTTTCCGTCGAGACACGGGCCAGGACTTCACCCGGCTTGATCTCGTCGCCGTCACCGACCGAGAGAATGGCCCCGACCGGCAGGAGGTAACGAGCCTCGCCCCCGTTGGAGATGCGCTTGTAGGCGCCGTTCTCGTCGAGCACGGCCATGGCCGGACGCAGGTCGCCGCCCTTGGTCGAGGCGCGCCAATCGATGACCACGCGGTTCGAGATACCGGTGGCTTCGTCGGCTTCCTCGCGGACCGAGATGTTCTCGACCAGGTCCTCGAAGCGGACGCGACCGCCCACTTCCGAGATGATCGGGTTCGAGTAGGGGTCCCATTCGGCCAGGCGCTGGCCGCGCTTGACCTGGTCGCCGTCCTTGACCTTCAGGCGCGTGCCGTACGGCGGCTTGTAGGATTCGCGGTCCTTGCCATCGACCTGGACGATGATCTGCAGGTTGCGGCTCATGACCACGAAGTCGCCGTCCGGAGCCTGGACGGTCATGCCGCCCACGATCCGCACCACGCCTTCGTTGCCGGTCTCGAAGAACGACTGCTCAGCCACCTGGGCGGTGCCGCCGATGTGGAAGGTCCGCATGGTGAGCTGGGTGCCCGGCTCGCCGATGGACTGGGCGGCGATGACGCCGACCGCTTCACCGATGTTGACCGGGGTGCCGCGGGCCAGGTCGCGACCGTAGCAGGCGCCGCAGACGCCGAGCTTGGCCTCGCAGGTCAGGACCGAACGGACCTTCACCGACTGGACGCCGGCGGCCTCGATCACATCGACCATGTTCTCGTCGAGGTAGGTGTCGGCCGGGACGATGACCTCGCCAGTGCCCGGATCCTTCACGTCTTCGGCGGCGAAACGGCCGAGGATGCGGGTCCCAAGCGAAACGAGGACGTCGCCGCCCTCGACCACGGCCCGCAGGGTGATGCCCCGGGTGGTGCCGCAGTCTTCCTCGTTGATGATGCAGTCCTGGGCCACGTCGACCAGACGACGGGTGAGGTAGCCGGAGTTGGCGGTCTTCAGCGCGGTGTCGGCCAGGCCCTTACGGGCGCCGTGGGTGGAGTTGAAGTACTCCTGGACGGACAGGCCTTCCTTGAAGTTCGAGATGATCGGCGTCTCGATGATCTCGCCGGACGGCTTGGCCATCAGGCCGCGCATACCGCCAAGCTGCTTCATCTGGGCCTGCGAACCGCGGGCGCCGGAGTTGGCCATCATGAAGACCGAGTTGATCTCCTTTTCACGGCCGGTCTCGTCCTTCTCCGCGGTCGAGATCTCGAGCATCATCTCGTCGGCGACGCGGTCGGTGGCCTTGGCCCACGCGTCGACGACCTTGTTGTACTTCTCGCCCTTGGTGATCAGGCCGTCGGCGTACTGCTGCTCATACTCCTCGACCAGCTTGCGGGTCTGGTCGACGATGCCCTTCTTCCGTTCCGGAATGACGATGTCGTCCTTGCCGAAGGAGATACCGGCCTTGGCGGCTTCCTTGAAGCCCAGAGCCATGATCTGGTCGGCGAAGATGACCGTCGCCTTCTGACCGCAGTGGCGGTAGACGGCGTCGATCAGGTTACCGATTTCCTTCTTGGTCAGGTTCTTTTCCAGAAGGCGGTGGCCGATGGCCGGATGCTTCGGGAAGAGCGCGACGATCTTCATCCGGCCCGGCGTGGTGTCGATCACCTTCCGGACCAGCTCGCCCTCGGCGTTCATCTCGGTGTGACGCGCCTTGATCTTGGTGTGCAGCGTCACGACGCCGGCGTCGAGCGCCGCGTCGATTTCACCGAGGTCGGCGAACAGCTTGCCCTCGCCCGGCTCGTTATCCTTGGCCAGCGACAGGTAGTAGAGGCCGAGAACGATATCCTGCGACGGCACGATGATCGGGCGGCCGTTGGCGGGCGACAGGATGTTGTTCGTCGACATCATCAGCACGCGCGCTTCAAGCTGGGCTTCCAGCGAGAGCGGAACGTGCACGGCCATCTGGTCGCCGTCGAAGTCGGCGTTGAAGGCGGCGCAGACCAGCGGATGAAGCTGGATGGCCTTGCCCTCGATCAGCTTGGGTTCGAAGGCCTGGATGCCCAGACGGTGCAGGGTCGGCGCGCGGTTCAGCAGAACCGGGTGCTCGCGGATCACCTCGTCCAGGATGTCCCAGACCGCCGGCTGCTCGCGCTCGACCATGCGCTTGGACTGCTTGACGGTGCCCGACAGGCCCTTGGCGTCCAGGCGCGCATAGATGAACGGCTTGAACAGCTCGAGCGCCATCTTCTTCGGCAGGCCGCACTCGTGCAGCTTCAGCTCCGGACCGACGACGATGACCGAACGGCCCGAATAGTCGACGCGCTTGCCGAGCAGGTTCTGACGGAACCGGCCCTGCTTGCCCTTCAGCATGTCGGCAAGCGACTTCAGCGGACGCTTGTTGGCGCCGGTGATGACGCGGCCGCGGCGGCCGTTGTCGAACAGGGCGTCGACGGCTTCCTGCAGCATCCGCTTTTCGTTGCGGATGATGATGTCCGGCGCGCGCAGCTCGATGAGGCGCTTCAGGCGGTTGTTACGGTTGATGACCCGGCGATAGAGGTCGTTCAGGTCGGAGGTCGCGAAGCGGCCGCCGTCCAGCGGCACCAGCGGGCGCAGTTCCGGCGGGATGACCGGGACCACGGAGAGGATCATCCACTCGGCCTTGTTGCCGCTCTCGATGAAGCTCTCGATGAGCTTCAGACGCTTGGACGTCTTCTTGAGCTTCATTTCCGAGGTGATGGTGAGGAGTTCCTCACGCAGACGATCGGCTTCCTTCGGAAGGTCGATGGCCTTCAGCAGGCCCTGGACCGCCTCGGCGCCGATTTCCGCGGTGAAGCTGTCGTCCCCGAACTCCTCCTGGTAGCGCATGTAGTCGTCTTCCGAGAGCAGTTGGTGCTGCTTCAGCGGGGTCAGACCCGGCTCGGTGACGATGTAGTATTCGAAGTACAGGACGCGCTCGATGTCCTTCAGCGCCATATCGAGCATCATCGCGATGCGGCTCGGCAGCGACTTCAGGAACCAGATGTGGGCGACCGGCGAGGCCAGTTCGATGTGGCCCATCCGCTCGCGCCGAACGCGCGCGAGGGTGACCTCGACGCCGCACTTTTCGCAGATGATGCCCTTGTACTTCATGCGCTTGTACTTGCCGCACAGGCACTCGTAGTCCTTCGTCGGACCGAAGATGCGGGCGCAGAAGAGGCCGTCACGCTCCGGCTTGAAGGTCCGGTAGTTGATGGTCTCGGGCTTCTTGATCTCGCCGAACGACCACGACCGGATCTTTTCCGGCGAGGCCAGCGCGATGCGGATGCGGTCGAAGGTCGGAGCGGCCTGGACCGGATTGAAGATATTCAGGACTTCCTGGTTCATCGATTTTCCAGTTCGTCAGTATTTCGAGAGGCGATGGAGAGGAGCTGACGGCCCCTCCCCTCGCACAAGCGGCGAAGTCGGAGAGCGGCCTCAGCCGTTCTCCAGCTCCACGTTCAGGCCGAGCGACCGCATTTCCTTCACGAGCACGTTGAAGCTTTCCGGGATGCCCGCTTCGAAGGTGTCGTCGCCGCGGACGATGGACTCGTAGACCTTGGTCCGGCCGGCCACGTCGTCGGACTTCACCGTCAGCATTTCCTGCAGGGTGTAGGCCGCGCCGTAGGCTTCCAGCGCCCACACTTCCATTTCCCCGAAGCGCTGACCGCCGAACTGCGCCTTACCGCCCAGCGGCTGCTGGGTGACGAGCGAGTACGGGCCGATGGAGCGCGCGTGGATCTTGTCATCGACCAGGTGGTGCAGCTTCAGCATGTAGATGTAGCCGACCGTGACCGGACGCTTGAACTGCTCGCCGGTCTGGCCGTCGTACAGGATCGATTGGCCCGAACGCGCCAGGCCCGCCGATTCCAGCAGGTTCTCGATGTCGTCGATGTGCGCCCCGTCAAAGACCGGGGTCGCGAACGGCACGCCCTTCGAGAGGTTCTTGGCCAGCTCGATCAGTTCCTCTTCCGTGTCCGGAAGCTCCTGATCCCGCCCGTAGGTTTCGCGGAGGTGGTCGATCAGCGCCTGCTTCTGCCCGCCGTTCTGCCAGGCTTCCAACAGGTCGGCGATCTGCTTGCCGAGGCCTGCGGCCGCCCAACCCAGGTGGGTTTCGAAGATCTGGCCGACGTTCATCCGCGACGGCACGCCCAGCGGGTTCAGCACGATATCCACGTGCTGGCCGCTTTCCAGGTAGGGCATATCCTCGATCGGCAGGATCTTGGAGATGACCCCCTTGTTGCCGTGACGGCCGGCCATCTTGTCGCCCGGCTGCAGCTTGCGCTTCACGGCCACGAAGACCTTGACCATCTTCATGACGCCCGGAGGCAGTTCGTCGCCGCGCTGCAGCTTGTCGACCTTGTCCTCGAAACGACGGTCGAGGCGCTTGCGGGCCTCGTCGAACTGGCGGCGCATGGCCTCCAGCTCGCCCATCGCCTTCTCGTCGTCCATGGCGATCTGCCACCACAGGCCCGGCGCGATCTCTTCCAGCTTCTCGGCGGTGATTTCGCCGCGGCCCAGGCCCTTCGGGCCGGAGACGGCGGTCTTGCCGATCAGCAGGTCGCGCAGACGGATGGTCATGTTGCGGTTCAGGATCGCGAACTCGTCGTCGCGGTCCTTGCCCAGGCGGTCGATCTCGGCGCGCTCGATGGCCATCGCGCGCTCGTCCTTGTCCACACCGTGGCGGTTGAAGACGCGGACTTCGACGATCGTGCCGGCCACGCCCGGCGGCAGGCGCAGGGACGTGTCGCGCACGTCGGAGGCCTTTTCACCGAAGATGGCGCGCAGCAGCTTTTCTTCCGGCGTCATCGGGCTTTCGCCCTTCGGCGTGACCTTGCCGACCAGGATGTCGCCCGGCTGGACTTCGGCGCCGATCGCCACGATGCCCGCTTCGTCGAGGTTGCGCAGGGCTTCCTCGCCGACGTTCGGGATGTCGCGGGTGATCTCTTCCGGACCCAGCTTGGTGTCGCGGGCCATCACCTCGAACTCCTCGAGGTGGATCGAGGTGAAGATATCGTCGCGCACGATGCGCTCGGAGATCAGGATCGAGTCCTCGAAGTTGTAGCCGTTCCACGGCATGAACGCGACGAGGGTGTTGCGGCCCAGCGCCAGTTCG
>LNAP01004972.1_pt1 | contig 11984 bp, 11 predicted proteins | sample 602601 | NCBI WGS metagenome assembly LNAP01 (sample SAMN02440304, study PRJNA202911) | soil metagenome | biome: Subtropical and temperate rainforests or woodlands; isolation source: soil samples (1 kg each in a 20% v/v slurry with milli Q water) were... ... | reverse complement strand
GTGACGCCCCCCGGCCCGCCAGGCCCTCGTAAGCGGACTCACAGTCGATGGCCTTTTCGTACTTCGCCGCCATGGGCCTGCCCTGGCGCAGCGTCTGGCGCTCGGCGTCCGTCGCCGGGCCAATCCGGCTGGCCGGCGGCACGATGAAGGCGCGCTCGGTCGGCATGGGCCGCCCCTTGGCGTCCAGCAACGACACCAGCGCTTCGCCAACGCCCAGTTCAGTGATGGCCGCTTCGACATCCAGCCCCGGATTCGGGCGCATCGTCTGCGCCGCCGTTTTCACGGCCTTCTGGTCGCGTGGCGTGAACGCCCGCAAGGCGTGTTGCACCCGGTTACCCAACTGTCCAAGCACGGTATCGGGAATATCCAACGGGTTCTGCGTCACGAAGTAAACGCCCACCCCCTTGGACCGGACCAGGCGCACGACCTGCTCGATCTTGTTCAGCAACGCCGGCGGCGCATCATTGAACAGCAAATGCGCCTCGTCGAAGAAGAAAACCAGCTTGGGCTGGTCCATGTCGCCTACCTCGGGCAGCTTTTCGTAAAGGTCGGCCAGCAGCCACAGCAGGAAGATGGCGTACAGGCGCGGCGCCTGCATGAGTTTGTCGGCAGCCAGCACATTGACCATGCCGTGCCCCTGGGCATCCGTGCGCATCAGATCGGCCACATCCAGCATGGGTTCGCCGAAGAACTTCTCGGCCCCCTGGGACTCCAGCGCCAGCAGGCCGCGCTGGATCGCCCCGACGCTGGCGGACGACACGTTGCCATAGCGGGTCTTGAGTTCGGCCGACCGGTCGGCCACGTTCTGGAGCATGGCCCGCAGGTCTTTCAAGTCCAGCAGCAACTGGCCTTCGTCGTCCGCGACCTTGAACACCAGGGTCAGCACCCCTTCCTGCGTGTCGTTCAATTCCAGGATGCGCGACAGCAGCAGCGGCCCCATATCGGTGATGGTGGCTCGCACCGGCAGCCCTTGCTCGCCGAATACGTCCCACAGCGTGACCGGGCTGGCAGCCCAGGCGGGCTCGGCCAGCCCCAGGCTTTTCAGGCGCTCGGCCAGCTTGGGGCTGGCCGAGCCCGCCTGCGAAATACCGGTCAGGTCGCCCTTCACGTCGGCCATGAAGACCGGCGTGCCGATGCGGGAGAACGATTCGGCCAGCACCTGCAGCGTGACGGTCTTGCCCGTGCCGGTGGCGCCGGTGATGCATCCATGCCGGTTGGCCAGGGCGGGCAATAGCGCCAGCTCGGCCTGTGCATTTTTGGCAATGACGATGGGGTTGGGCATGTGCAGCGCTCCGGACCAGGGAATCAGTGGGATGCCCAAGTGTAGAGCTTGCCGCCCGGCTTGTGCGCGTGGCAATAAGGACACACGCGCGGCCCTCCCGGGCGCGCGGACCGCCGGCACGGTAAAATGCCGCTTTTGCAGACAATTTATCCTGGGAAGCCATGGCCGGACACAGCAAATGGGCCAATATTCAGCACCGCAAAGGGCGTCAAGACGCCAAGCGCGGAAAGCTCTGGACCAAGATCATTCGTGAAATCACCGTGGCGGCGCGCGCCGGCGGCCCCGACCCGGACAGCAACCCGCGCTTGCGCATGGCCTGGGACAAGGCGACCGACGCCAACATGCCCAAGGACAACATCCAGCGCGCCATCCAGCGTGGCGCGGGCGGCGCCGACGGCGACGCCTATGAGGAAGTCCGCTACGAAGGCTACGGCATCGGCGGCGCGGCGGTCATCGTCGATTGCATGACCGACAACCGCACGCGCACCGTGGCGGAAGTCCGCCACGCCTTCGCCAAGAACGGCGGCAACCTGGGCCAGGAAGGCTCGGTGGCCTTCATGTTCAAGCACTGCGGCCAATTCGTGTTCGCCCCCGGCACGCCGGAAGACAAGGTCATGGAAGCCGCGCTGGAAGCGGGCGCCGAAGACGTCGTGACCGACGAAGAAGGCGTGATCGAAGTCGTTTGCGCACCGGCCGACTACGCCGCCGTCCGCAAAGCGTTCGACGACGCCGGCCTGAAGGCCGAAGTCGACGGTATCGTCATGAAGGCCCTGAACGAAACCGAGCTGGCCGGCGACGACGCCATCAAGATGCAGAAACTGCTCGACGCCCTGGAAGGCCTGGACGACGTGCAGGAAGTCTATACGACCGTCATTTTCGACGAAGCGCAGTAAATCCCTCCTGTTGACGCGCGGGCGGCCCATGCCGCCGGCGCGCCAGTGGCAACCTTCAGACTCACGCAACATGAAACTCCTGGTTATTGGCTCGGGCGGCCGCGAACATGCCCTCGCCTGGCGGCTGGCCCGCTCCCCGCGCGTACACAAGGTGTTCGTCGCGCCGGGCAACGGCGGCACGCAACGGGCCGAGCAGATGGAAAACATCGCGCTCACCAATGCCGAGGAATTGGCTGATTTCGTCCAGCGCGAGGGTATCGCCCTGACTGTCGTCGGCCCGGAAGCGCCGCTGGCCGCGGGCGTCGTGGACGTGTTCCGCGCCCGTGGCCTGAAGATCTTTGGCCCCACCAAGGCCGCCGCGCAGTTGGAAAGCTCGAAGGACTACGCCAAGGCCTTCATGGTCCGGCACAACATCCCGACGGCCCGCTACGAGACGTTCACCGATCCGGCCCTCGCCCACGCCTATATCGATAAGGAAGGCGCCCCGATCGTGATCAAGGCCGATGGCCTGGCCGCCGGCAAGGGCGTCGTGGTCGCCACCACGCTGGAAGAGGCCCACGCCGCCGTCGACGCCATGCTGGGCGACGGCTCGATGGGCGCCGCCGGCGCGCGCGTCGTCATCGAAGAATGCCTGGTCGGCGAAGAGGCCAGCTTCATCGTCATGTGCGACGGCCGCAACGTGCTGGCGCTGGCGACCAGCCAGGACCACAAGCGCCTGCAGGATGGCGACCAGGGCCCGAATACGGGCGGCATGGGCGCCTATTCGCCCGCCCCGGTGGTCACGCCCGAGCTTCATCACCGCATCATGCGCGAAATCATCCTGCCGACCGTGCAGGGCATGACGCGCGACGGCATCCCCTATACGGGCTTTTTGTACGCCGGCCTGATGATCGCCCCCGGCGATGATCCCGACCGCGCCATCAAGACCCTGGAATTCAACTGCCGCATGGGCGACCCCGAAACGCAGCCCATCATGATGCGCGTCAAGAGCGACCTGCTGGACGCCCTTGAGCACGCCGTGGAAGGCACGCTGAACCAGGCCGACATCGTCTGGGACCGCCGCACGGCGCTTGGCGTGGTGCTGGCCTCGCACAACTACCCGAACACTCCGCGCACGGGCGACGCGATCCGCGGCCTGCCCGCCGACGCCGAAAACTGCATGGTCTTTCACGCCGCCACCGAACTCGACGGCGACGAAACCAAGACCACCGGCGGCCGCGTGCTTTGCGTCACGGCGCTGGGCGACTCGGTCAAAATGGCGCGCGACCGCGTATACGAAGCCATCGACGGCATCCATTTCGATGGCCGCCAGTACCGCAGCGACATCGGCTGGCGCGCGCTAAAGCCGTCCCAGCAAAAGCCCAAACCCCAAGCCTGAACGGAAAGCGATAGATGAACGCCTTGCCCGTCGCCACCGTCCGCGACTACTTCACCGGCTTGCAGGCCCGCATCGTCGGCGCCCTGGAAGCAGCGGAAGGCAGCGCCTTCCGTGCCGATGAATGGGTCCGGCCCGAAGGCGGCGGCGGCCTGTCGCGCCTGCTTGAAGGCGGCAAGCTGTTCGAGCGGGCGGGCGTGCTGTTCAGCCACGTCAAGGGCACGAAGCTGCCCCCGTCCGCCAGCGCCCACCGCCCGGAACTGGCGGGGCGCGGCTGGGAAGCCATGGGCGTGTCGATGGTGCTGCACCCGCGCAACCCCTATGTGCCCACGACGCACATGAATGTGCGGATGTTCATGGCGGCGGCCCGCCCCGGTCATGCCGAATCCGACGTTTTCTGGTTCGGTGGCGGCATCGACCTGACCCCCTATTACCCCTTCGAAGAAGACGCCCGGCATTTCCATACCGTTTGCCGGGACGCGCTGGCCGTGCACGGCGCCGAATACTATCCGCGCTACAAGCGTTGGTGCGACGAATACTTCTTCTTGAAGCACCGCAATGAAACGCGCGGCATCGGCGGGATATTCTTCGACGACCTGAACGCCCCCGGGTTCGACGCTTCGTTCGCCCTGACCCGTTCGGTCGGCGACGCCTTCCTGCCCAGCTACCTGCCTATCGTCGAACGCCGCCGAGAGCTCGCCTACACCGAGCGCGAGCGCGACTTCCAGGCCTACCGCCGCGGCCGCTACGTCGAATTCAATCTGGTCTTTGACCGCGGCACGCTATTCGGGCTGCAATCGGGCGGCCGCACGGAATCCATCCTGCTGTCCATGCCGCCGATGGCGCAGTGGCGTTACGATTGGCAGCCGGAAGCCGGCACCCCCGAAGCGGAACTTGCCGCCTACCTGACGCCACGGGACTGGGTTTGAAGCGCATCGGTCTCCTGGGCGGCAGTTTCGACCCCGTCCACGTCGCACACGTCGCATTGGCGCGCAATGCCTTGCAGACCCTCGGCCTGGCGGCAGTCCAACTTATCCCCGCCGCCAATCCCTGGCAACGCGCGGCGCTGCACGCCACCGGCGAACAACGCTGCGACATGCTTGAACTGGCCATCACGGGCCAGGACGGCCTGGTCGTCAATCCGATCGAAATCGAACGCGGCGGCCCCACTTACACGATCGACACGTTGCGCGCCCTGCCTCGCGACGCGCGCTATGTCTGGTTGCTGGGCGCCGACCAATTGGCCAATTTCTGCACCTGGCGCAACTGGCGAGACATCGCCAGCCTGGTGGATTTGGCGGTGGCGACCCGCCCCGGCACGCCGTTGAAGCCTCCGGCAGAACTCTCCGCCTGGCTGGACGAACATGGGCACCGCCTGGAAGAACTGCCCTTTGCCCCGATGGCGGTATCCGCCTCCGAGATCCGCCGGCGCCTTGCCGCCGGTGAATCCACCGACGGCCTGCTGCCCCCCGCTGTCGCTGCTTATATTGCGGCGCACCAGCTTTACCGATAAACCCACACCCGCCGGGCGCCCAAAGCGCCACGGAGCCGGCATCCGCCGTCCGTCCGCGGGTTATATTTGCAGCTATGGATATAACGAAACTCCAACGCGCCGTCATCGATGCCCTCGAAGACGTCAAGGCGCAAGACATCAAGGTCTACAACACCACGCATCTGACGAGCCTGTTCGATCGCGTCGTGATTGCAAGCGCCACCTCCAACCGCCAGACCCGTGCCCTCGCCTCCAGCGTGGCAGACAGCGGCCGCGCACTGAGCTTGTCCGGCATCACCATCGAAGGCGAGGACACCGGTGAATGGGTCGTCGTCGACTTGGGTGACGTCGTCGTGCACATCATGCAGCCCGCCATCCGCCAGTACTACAACCTGGAAGAGATCTGGGGCGGCAAGCCGGTGCGCGTGAAGCTCCTGCCCGAATCCACCCGCGCGGCGCCGATCCCCACCGACAGCGGCTACGACGACGCCGAAAGCTGAGTTCTGCCGTGAAACTGATCGTTGCGGCCGTGGGCACGCGGATGCCGGACTGGGTGGAGACCGCCTGGGCCGACTACGCCAAACGCCTTCCGGCCGATTGCGCGCTGGAATTGCGCGAGATCAAGCCTGAACCCCGCACCACCGGCAAGACGCCGGCGCAGATGATGGCGGCGGAAGCCAAGCGCATCGAAGCCGCGTTGCCCGCTGGCGCATTGCGCCTGGCGCTGGATGAACGCGGCCGCGACCTCACCACGATGGCCTTGTCGCAAAAGCTGGAACAGTGGCGAGCAGGCGGGCAAGACGTTGCATTCCTCGTCGGCGGCCCGGATGGCCTGGACGCCGACCTGAAGGCGTCCTGCAGCGGGCAATTGCGCCTGTCGTCGCTGACGTTGCCCCACCCCATGGTGCGCGTGGTGCTGGCCGAGCAGCTCTACCGCGCCTGGGCCATCATGACCAACCACCCCTACCACCGCGCCTGACCGCTGGTCGGGCCGACGCCCATCCCGTTCCCGCATGTCTCAGACCACCGGCTCCGAATCCCCCGCCCGCCTCTACCTTGCCTCGGCCAGTCCGCGGCGACGCGAATTGCTGACGCAAATCGGCCTGGCCCACGAGGTCCTGCGGGTGCCTGCGCCGCCTGGCGAAGACGAACCCCAGCATCCCGGCGAAAGCGCCGCCGACTACGTGCGGCGCACCGCAAGCGACAAGGCCTTGCGTGGACGCGACTGGATGCGCAGCCAGGCATTGCCGACACTGCCGCTCTTGGCGGCGGACACCACGGTCGTCCTGGATGGCGTCGTGTTGGGCAAGCCGGCAGACCGCGACGATGCCATGCGCATCCTGCGTGCCCTGTCCGGTGCGACGCACGACGTGCACACCGCTGTCGCCGTCTGGGCTGGCAATCAATTGCTGGAAGCCGTTTCCGTCACGCAAGTCCGCATGCGCGAGCTGACCGACGATGAAATCGGCCGCTATTGCGACAGCGGCGAACCCTTCGGCAAGGCCGGCGCCTATGGCATCCAGGGCTTGGCCGGCACCTTCATCGCCCATATCTCCGGTAGCTACACCGGCGTAATGGGCTTGCCGCTGTTTGAAACGGCCAACTTGCTGCGGGCCGCGGGCATCCAGACGCCCTGAAGCGACTGGCCCCGCGAATCAGGCCGTGTGGCTCAGCGGCGTCTGGGCCGGCGCAGCGGCCTGAGGTGTCTCGGGCAGCGCGGGCGTCTGACCATCCAGCGCCGCGTGCAACTGTTCCTGATCCAACTCGCCTTCCCAGCGGGCGACCACGACGGCAGCCGTCGCGTTGCCGACCAGGTTCGTCAACGCCCGGCATTCCGACATGAAACGGTCCACGCCCAGGATCAGCGTCATGCCGGCGATCGGCACGGACGGCACCACCGACAAGGTCGCGGCCAACGTGATGAATCCCGCGCCCGTGACACCGGCGGCGCCCTTGGAGCTCAGCATCGCAACGGCCAGCAGCAGGATCTGATCGCCCAGCGACAAGGGAATATCGCAAGCCTGCGCGATGAACAGCGCCGCCATCGTCATATAGATGTTGGTGCCGTCCAGATTGAACGAGTATCCCGTGGGCACGACCAGCCCGACCACTGACTTGGAACAACCGGCGCGCTCCATCTTCTGCATCAGGGTGGGCAGCGCGGCTTCGGACGAGCTCGTGCCCAGCACCAGCAGCAGTTCCTCGCGAATGTAACGCACCAACTTCAGGATCGAGAAGCCGTTGTAGCGGGCAACCAGGCCCAGCACCACCACCACGAAAAGCACCGCCGTGGCGTAGAACGTGCCGACCAGCATCGCCAGGTTCACGACCGACTTGATGCCGTACTTGCCGATGGTGAACGCCATCGCGCCAAACGCGCCGATCGGGGCCGCCTTCATCAAGATTGCGACCAGCTTGAAGATGGGCTGCGCCAATGCCGTCATGAAGTTCAGAATGGGCTTGCCGCGCTCGCCCACCATCGCCAGCGCAATGCCGAACAGCACCGCCACGAACAGCACCTGAAGGATGTCCCCCCCCACGAAGGGGCTGAAGATCGTCGTCGGGATGATGTTCATCAGGAAGCCGGTGATGGTCGAATCGTGGGCCTTCGCCACGTACGTCGCCACCGCCTTCTGATCCAGCGTACTGGGGTCGATATGCATGCCGGCGCCCGGCTGGACCAGATGGCTGACCAGCATGCCCATGATCAGCGCCAGCGTCGAGAAAGTCAGGAAGTACAGCATGGCCTTGCCCGCCACGCGGCCGACCTTCTTCAAGTCGCTCATGGCGGCGATGCCGGATGCCACGGTCAGGAAAATCACCGGGGCGATGATCATCTTCACCAGCTTGATGAAGGCGTCGCCCAGTGGCTGCATCTGCTGCCCGAGTTCAGGCTTGAACGCGCCCAGCAAAACGCCCACCACGATGGCGAAAATCACCTGCACATAAAGGATTTGATAGAACTTGAGCTTGCGCGCGGGCGCGCCGTGATCCACGTCGATCATTGGGTTTGTCCCCACCAATGCTCCTTGCCCCGGGCGATTGAGCGCGGCGGGCGACGGAGCGTTATCTGTTTTGTGGCATTGCGTTATCGCCGCAAGCCATTTCACCGAACGGTCGACGCCCGGCTTGCCTTGATATACGCAAACGCCATGCCAGATAAGAAAAAACCCTGCAGCGCCGCCAAGCCATTGATATATCGCTATTTTCGTCAGGTCCCACACAGCCTTTCACGCTGAGCAAGGCGGAAATCCGCACAGAAAACAGATAAAATGTGCGAAAAACCGCACACATCATGCCCCACCCCGCCTCCTCGTCTTCGTCCAGCCGCCCTGGCTGGAATGCCGCTCCGCTGCCGCCGCCTCGACGGCCGCCGGCCAACAGGTCGTGGATACGCCGGACCGCCATGATCCTCATAGCCGCCGGTCTTGTATTCGGCGTGCTGCACGTCGCCACGCAGTGGGCACGCGACGGTGCCGTCAAGGCAGCGGCCGTCCAAGCGCGGGCTGCCGGCCAGATCAATGCCGCCTTGCTACGCAACAACCTCGACAAATTCCGGGCACTGCCTTTCGTCTTGACGCGAGACGTCGACGTGCGGGCAGCCTTGCAGGGCGCATCCGACGCGCAGATCGAATCGCTGGACGAAAAGCTCGACACGCTCAGTCGCGGTGTCGGCGCTTCCGCCATCTACTTGCTCGACAAGAAAGGCCTGGCCATCGCGGCCAGCAACTGGCGCGAACCCGCCACGTTCGTCGGTGTCGACTACCAGTTCCGGCCTTATTTCCAAGGCGCCGTCACGCGCGGCTTCGCCGAACACTTCGCGTTGGGCACGGTCAGCCATGAAGCCGGCCTGTATCTGTCACGGCGAATCGATGACGCCCACGGCGGGCTCTTGGGCGTCATCGTGCTGAAGGTGGATTTCCGCGATCTCGAGTCCGACTGGCGCCAGTCCATCGCCCCGATCTTCGTGACCGACGAGCACGGCGTGGTGTTATTGGGCAGCATTCCAGACTGGCGCTTCGCCGTCCTTGCGCCGCTCGCCCCGGCTTGGCGCAAAGCCTGCGCGCCAGCCTGCAATTCGGCGACGCCATATTCCGGCCCCTGCCCCTGTCGCCAGCGCTCGCGCCGGTCAGCACTGGCGACCTGGTGCGCACCGACGCCGCCGTGCCGCCGTTGCCCAAAGGCGCGCCGTTGTTGCACACGACGCTCCCCATCGTGGAATCGCCTGGTTGGACATTGCATCTGTTGTCGCCCGTGCAAACCGCCATGACCCAGGCCAGCGCCAACGCCCAATTGGGCGCGTTGCTGGCCCTTAGCCTGCTGGCTGCGGCACTCGGCATCGTGCTGGTCAGGCGCCAGCGCCACCGCGAACGTGCCGGCCAGCACGCGGCCGTCCAGGCGCAATTGGCGGCGCTGGTGGACGAACGCACGGCCCAATTGCTGGACGTGAATGAGCAACTGATCACCGAAATGGACGAGCGCCAGCGCACCGAAGTCAGGCTGCACACAATGCAGGATGAACTCGTTCAAGCCACCAAGCTTGCGCTGCTGGGCCAGGTGGCCGCCGGCGTCGCGCACGAGATCAATCAACCCGTCGCCGCCATCCGCGTCTACGCGGACAACGCCATCGAATTCCTTCGACGGCAAGACGCCGGTTCGGTGCAAGAGAACCTTGGCACCATCGCCACGCTGACCGAACGCATCGGCCAGATTACCGGTGAACTGCGCGCGTTTTCACGCAAGGCCGGCGCCTCGGTGGGGCCAACCCGGCTGAAAGAGGCGCTGGATGGCGCCTTGTTGCTGGTCGGTCCGCGGGCTCGTCGTCAGGGCGTCACGCTTCAACGCCCACCCGAAGCGCAGGACTTTCTGGTCCGCGCTAACCGCGTCCGGCTGGAGCAAGTGCTGGTCAACCTGCTTCAGAACGCACTGGAAGCGCTGGAAGGTCGGCCGGAAGGTCGCGTCATTGTCGCCCTTCAAGACCTGGGCGCAACGGTGCAGGTCCATGTCAGCGACAACGGCCCGGGCCTGTCGCCAGACGCCAGGGCGCGGCTGTTCACGCCATTTCATACAAGCAAACCGGAAGGCCTGGGCTTGGGGCTGGTTATTTGCCGCGACATCGTCACCGAGTTCGGTGGCGAGTTGCGCGCGGCGCATCCCACCGACCCAGGCTTTCCGGCTCCGCACGGTCCTCAGCAGGGGGCCATGTTCACCTTGACGCTGCAAAAGGCAGCCCCCGGAACCTCTCTTCCGGCCCTAACGCCATGACCCGCGCCCCTGACTTCACCGCCTCTGCATCGGCATCTGCCCCAGCATCGGCGGACAACCGCTCCGCCTCGGCCGCCCCTCCTCGTGTCGTCTTCATCGATGACGACGAAGACTTACGGCGGGCAAACGTCCAGACCCTGAAACTGCATGGCATCGCGGTGGAGGCCTACGGCTCCGCCCGCGCCGCGCTCTCCCATCTGGACCGGGATTTCGACGGCGTGGTGGTGACCGACATCCGCATGCCCGATATCGATGGCCTGCAGCTATTCCATCGCTTGCGCGATATCGACCCCGAACTCCCCGTCATCCTCATTACAGGCCATGGCGATATCGCCACCGCCGTGCAGTGCATGCGCGACGGCGCCTACGATTTCCTGGCCAAGCCTTTTCCGCCCGACCGGCTCCTGACTGCAATCGCTCATGCCGCCGAAAAACGGCGGCTGGTGCTCGAGAACCGGCGTCTGCGCGAAGCTGCGTTCGCGTTGGAAGCCGACGACATGCCGTTCATCGGCGCTACACCGGCCATGCAACGCATCAAGCAGACGCTGCGGCATATTGCAGACGCGGATGTCGACGTGCTGGTCGAAGGCGAGACAGGCACCGGCAAGGAGGTCGTGGCCACCGCGCTCCATCGCCTCAGTCGCCGCCGGCATCGCGCACTCGTTGCCATCAACTGCGGCGCCTTGCCCGAAAGCGTCATCGAAAGCGAGCTATTCGGACATGAGGCCGGCGCCTTCACCGGCGCGCAGAAAAAGCGCATTGGCCGCATCGAACACGCCAGCGGTGGCACGTTATTCCTGGACGAAATCGAAAGCATGCCCTTGGCTGTGCAGGTCAAGCTGCTGCGTGTGCTGGAATCTCGCCAGATCACCCCGCTGGGCAGCAATGACGTCCGCAATCTGGATCTACGCGTCGTCGCGGCCACGAAAGAAGATCTGGGAAGTCCCGCCATTCGTGGCAAGTTTCGCGAAGACCTGTTCTATCGGCTCAATGTCGTCACGATCCGCATTCCGCCCCTGCGAGAACGCCGCGACGACATCCCCCTGCTCTTCGCCCACTATCTTGGCCATGCGTCGCGCCGCTTCAACCGCGACATCCCGGACATGCCGGCCTCGATGAAGCAATACGTCATGACGCACGATTGGCCAGGCAATGTCCGGGAACTCGCTCATTTCGCTGAACGCGTGGTCTTGGGCGTTTTGAGCAGTCCGGCTTTCGACACTCCTCCCGCGCCCGATGCCGCGCAAAGCCTGCCGGAACGGATGGAGCGTTTCGAAGCGCAGCTCATACGCGACGCGCTGTCCGCGCATCAAGGCGACATCAAAGCCACGCTGGAGTCGCTGGGCATTCCTCGCAAGACCTTCTACGACAAGCTTCAACGCCACGGCATTGATCGCCAACAGTATTTGCGCAGCCAGGATTAAGCAGCGCTGCCCGCTCCCAACAGAAAGGCACTATGAATCTCTCTCCTGCCACGTTTCCCGCGGCGCTCCGCCTTGTTTTCACCTCAGCCAAATAAAAACCCCCTCGCGGCGTCAGCCGCGAGGGGGGTTCTTTATCCGGGTTGCGTGCATCGCATTCCGTTCGCCCAAAGACAAAACCCCACAGGATTACCTGTGGGGTTTTGCGGAATAAAAGCCTGACGATGACCTACTTTCACAGACGTCCGTCCACTAT
>LNAP01004970.1_pt1 | contig 11985 bp, 9 predicted proteins | sample 602601 | NCBI WGS metagenome assembly LNAP01 (sample SAMN02440304, study PRJNA202911) | soil metagenome | biome: Subtropical and temperate rainforests or woodlands; isolation source: soil samples (1 kg each in a 20% v/v slurry with milli Q water) were... ... | reverse complement strand
AGTGTGAATAGAACAAGAACAATCCACAGAGAGGTCTGCCAACCACTCATGCAATTCGAGTGGGTGTCCTGGCGAAAGTTCAACCGTCGGTCGGGTGATAGGCAGGGCCCCGCGCGCTCTGAGCCTGCTCACGATCTCGCGAGCTAGAGCCAGGCAAGGCGAAATCGGTTGAGGAAGCGGAGTTTACTGGTCGTAAATGAGCATTCCGAGCCGCTTTTCAACGCAGCATGACCGAGCGCAGGCACTTTTCGTACAGAGCCTAGCTGAATACCAGGCGGAACACCCCGGCTGTCGCCATCGCCTGGCACAAAGTCACGCTGCCGGCGACGAGGTTTTCGATGTCTCGAATCTACCTCCGGTGGGGGCTGCGGCCGCCAGGCTTATCAGGACGAAGGTCGCCCTATGACGCACTCAGGTGGGCGAGCGACTCCAGGCGGAGCAGGCCGCAGAGCCATGCCGAGCAACATACGACGGACGAGAGTCCGCTCAGGCGGGGGCTCCGCCGATCTGGGCCAGCAGTCCGGCAGTCTTGGCCTGCATCAGCGCCTCGTCACCGCGGCTTTCCACGTTCAGGCGGATCACCGGCTCGGTGTTCGAGGAACGCAGGTTGAAGCGCCAGTCGGCGAAGGCCACGCTCAGGCCGTCGGTGTAGTCCACCGCCAAGGCATCGCCGACATAGATCGACTCGATGCGCTGGATCACCTCGCTGGCGTCGGCCACCTTGCGGTTGATCTCGCCGGAGGAGGGGAAGGCGGCGATGCGCTCGCCGACCAGCGCGGACAGCGACTGGTTGCGCACGCAGATCAGCTCGGCCACCAGCAGCCAGGGAATCATCCCGCTGTCGCAGTAGGCGAAGTCGCGGAAGTAGTGGTGCGCGCTCATCTCGCCGCCGTAGATGGCGTTCTCTTCACGCATGCGTTGCTTGATGAAGGCATGCCCAGCCTTGCACTGCACCGGCTCGCCGCCGTTGGCCGCGACGATGTCCAGGGTGTTCCAGGTCAGGCGCGGGTCGTGGATGATGCGCGCGCCGGCTTCCTTGTGCAGGAAGGCCTCGGCCAGCAAGCCGACGATGTAGTAGCCCTCGATGAAGTTGCCCTGCTCGTCGAACAGGAAGCAACGGTCGAAGTCGCCGTCCCAAGCAATGCCCATGTCGGCACCGTGAGCCAGCACCGCGTCGCGGGTGGCCGCGCGGTTATCTTCCAGCATCGGGTTGGGAATGCCGTTGGGGAAGCGGCCATCGGGCTGATGGTTGATCTTGATGAACTCGAAGGGCACGCCACGGGCCTTGAGTGCTGCCTCGATGGCATCCAGCGCCGGGCCGGCGGCGCCATTGCCGGCGTTGACCACCAGCTTCAGCGGCTTGAGCGCGCGGCAGTCGATGTAGGACAGCAGGTGCTCGACATAGGCGGCGCGGCAGTCGACGTTGCGCAGCTCGCCCGGTACGGCGGCCGGAGCGGCGAACTCGGCCTTTTCCGCCAGCAGGCGGATATCTTCCAGGCCGGTGTCGCGGCTGATCGGCTGCGAGCCCTCGCGCACCAGCTTGAAGCCGTTGTAGTCGATCGGGTTGTGCGAGGCGGTGACCTCTATGCCGCCATCGGCACCCAGGTGCCAGGTGGCGAAGTACACCTCCTCGGTGCCGGTCATGCCCAGATCCAACACATTCACCCCGGCCTCGCACAGGCCGCGGGCCAGCGCGGCCTTGAGGGCCGGCGAGGTTTCGCGGATATCGCCGCCAAGCACCACGGTGCCGGGCTTGAGCCACTCGGCATAGGCGCGGGCGATGCGATAGGCGATGTCTTCGTTGAGCTCGCGGCCGAGCTGGCCGCGGATGTCGTAGGCTTTGAAGCAGGTCAGAGTCGTCATGAGAGTTCTTCGGCGGCGTCCTGTCGCATGGATTGATGAAGGAGATCGGGTTCCGGGCCTGGCGATCCGGTCACAGCCCCTTGAGGTACAGATTGTCGAAGCAGTAGTTGGTCGCGGCGACGTAGCCCTCGGCGCTGCCGCAGTCGAAGCGCTGGCCCTTGAACTTGTAGGCCAGCACGCAGCCGCTCTGGGCCTGCTTCATCAGCGCATCGGTGATCTGGATTTCACCGCCCTTGCCCGGCTCGGTGTCGGCGATCAGGTCGAAGATGTCCGGGGTGAGGATGTAACGGCCGATGATCGCCAGGTTGGACGGCGCGTCCTCCGGCTTGGGCTTCTCGACCATGGTGTTCACCCGGTAGATGTCGTCGCGGATCATCTCGCCGGCGATCACCCCGTACTTGTGGGTCTGGTCGCGCGGCACCTCCTGGATGGCGACGATGGAGCAGCGGAACTGCTTGTACAGCTTGACCATCTGCTCCAGCACCCCGTCGCCGCCGAGGTTCAGGCACAGGTCGTCGGCCAGCACCACGGCGAACGGCTCGTCGCCGATCAGCGGCTGGCCGCAGAGGATCGCATGGCCCAGGCCCTTCATCTCCACCTGACGGGTGTAGGAGAAGGTGCACTTATCAATCAGCTCGCGGGTGCCTGCCAAGTACTTCTCCTTGTCGGTGCCGAGGATCTGGTGCTCAAGCTCGTAGCTGATGTCGAAATGGTCTTCCAAGGCACGCTTGCCGCGGCCGGTAACGACGGCCATGTGCTGCAACCCGGCATCGCGGGCTTCCTCGACCGCGTACTGGATCAGCGGCTTGTTGACGATGGGCAGCATCTCCTTGGGCATGGCCTTGGTGGCCGGCAGGAAGCGAGTACCGTAGCCAGCCGCGGGGAACAGGCATTTGCGGATCATGAAGCGTCCTTGAAAGTAAAGCGGGGAGGGTTGAAGAGATGTATCGAGTGAGAACTTCGCCCCGAGATCGGGCCTCGTACAAGACCAGGAGCCACACGGCTGCTGTAGGAGGCTCGCCACGCGGCGATAGCGGGCCCGTGGCCCGCCGAAACAACACAACAGAGGTTACTCCGCATACCCCTGCGGATTGCCCGATTGCCAGCGCCAGGCATCGGCCATCATTGTTTCCAGCCCACGCTCGGCCTTCCAGCCTAGTTCGCGGGCGGCCTTGGCCGGATCGGCCCAGCATTCGGCGATGTCGCCAGAGCGACGTGGGGCGATGCGGTAGGGCACCGGGCGGTCGGAGGCCTGCTCGAAGGCGCGCACCATCTCCAGCACGCTGTAACCAGTGCCGGTGCCCAGGTTCCACACGTGCACACCACTCTGCGCCGAGATCGCCTGCAGCGCCTTTAGGTGCCCGTCAGCCAAGTCGACCACATGGATGTAGTCGCGTACGCCGGTGCCGTCGCGGGTCGGATAGTCGTCGCCGAACACCGCCAGTTCCTTGAGCTTGCCGATGGCCACCTGGGCGACATACGGCAGCAGGTTGTTGGGGATGCCGTTGGGATCTTCGCCGATCAGCCCGCTGTCATGGGCGCCAACCGGGTTGAAGTAGCGCAGCAGGGCGATGCTCCAGCGTGGCTCGGAAAGCGCCAGGTCGCGCAGTACTTCCTCGACCATCAGCTTGGAGCGGCCATAGGGATTGGTCGGCGTACCGGTGGGGAAGTCCTCGCGGATCGGCATCTGCGCCGGCTCGCCATACACGGTGGCGGACGAGCTGAACACCAGGCGGAACACCCCGGCCTCTGCCATCGCCTGACACAGCGTCACGCTGCCGGCGACGTTGTTCTCGTAGTAGGCCAGTGGCTCGCGCACGCTCTCGCCTACCGCCTTGAGGCCGGCAAAGTGCAGCACGGCGCCGATGCGGTGCGTCGCAAACAGCTCGTCGAGCAGCGCGCGGTCGCGGATATCGCCCTCGACAAACAATGGCGCCTTGCCGCAGATGCTCTCGACCCGCCGCAGCGACTCCGCCGAGCTGTTGCACAGGTTGTCCAGCACCACCACCTCGAAACCCGCCTCGAGCAGGGCCAGGGTGGTGTGCGAGCCGATGTAGCCAGCGCCGCCGGTTACCAAGATTTTATCAGTCACGGATCAGCATCCATACCAAACAAGGGGAGTTAGCGCCACTCTTCAGGGCAATCAGCTTTCCAATCGGCCAGAGCCGACTCTAGCGAGTACTGGTAGGGATAACCCTGTTCAATCAGATATCCGGGACGGATGTTGTTGGAGCGTACCAGCTTGCGGATGCGCACGGGGCTGAAAGGGTGCTTGATACCCAGCGGACGGGCTACCAAGTCGATGCCATAGGCGGCAGTCAGTAGCAGAGGATAGGGAATACTCGGTACCGTGCGCTGGACGCCAGCCACCTTGCAGACCGCCTCGACATATTCCTGAATGGAAGGGCCGGGATTCATCGACATGTTGAACAAGCTGAAATGCAAACCCTGCGCCTTCTGGCGCTGCAGCACCCAGCACATGGCTGCGCACAGTTCCTTGACATAGGTACCGGCCTTGCGGGTGTCGCGGTTGCCCATATAGAAGAAGTAGCGCTTGAGCACTGCCTTGACTAGACGCGAGACATTGCCGCCTTCGCCTGGGCCGAACACTACGCCGGGGCGAACGATGACCAGATGCCGCTGCTCTTTGTCTGCCGCCAGCCAGGTCTGGTGGATCTTCTCAGCAACCAGTTTGGAGCCACCATAGGCGGTTACCGGGACGGGCAGGGAGTGTTCGTCCTTCTGCTGCTCGCTCGGACCGTAGGGCGAGATTGAACTGGTGAAGATGATTTCGTTGCAGCCTACCTGTTCAGCCCAAGCACAGACATTTTCAGCACCCAGTAGGTTGGTTTCGTAGTACTCGAAATCCTCGTGACCGGGCTCACGGTGAACAGCCGCAAAGTTGGCTATTAGGGTGATTTTTTCTAGAGGTTGCCAAGTGATTTTTTGTCGAACATCGCCATTTATCTCAATAATTCGAATATCTTCGGTTACAAGCTTTATGCGATAGGGAAATGGCTTGTTGGCAACCTGGTCCCTGTCGAAAAGGTAAATTTTTTCAAATTTACCGCTAGAAATTAGTTGTTTTGCAAGAAAAACCCCAATAAATCCTGAGCCTCCAAAGATTACAGCGCAAGTCATGATTTCTCCTTGGATGTCAAAGTGGGGGGTGTAAGGGTTTTGTATGCGTCATATGTGGATTTAGTCATTTTTTCGGAGGTGAAGTTTTCGAGGTAGTATTTCCTTCCATTTTTACCCAGTTCCTTCCATTTTTCTCGCGGAGTGCTTGAGATTATGTCGGCTAATTTTTCGGAGTCTGAGATTGGAAAAAGAAATCCGGTTAGGCCATGTTTGACCGATTCGGATAACGATGTACAGTTGCTTGCTACAACCGGGATCGAGAAGTTCATGGCTTCCAGTACGGCCATTGGAAAGCCTTCCCATCGACTAGGAAGTACTAGTAAATCAGCATATGTGAAATATGGGCGCATTTCCTCTTGGCTTCGCCAACCCATGTAGGAGATGTTGGAGAGCCTAGCCTCATCTGGAACCTCTGCACTTGATACTCCTAAAACAGTTAAGTGGATAGGTTCGCCTTCGAGTTTTTTCATTGCAGCGAGGAGAGTGTCAAATCCCTTTGCAGGATCTAATCGGCCAACAAATAGCAAGTTAAGTTTGTTGCCAATAAATGGGGACTCTTCGGGTTTTTTGGTTGAGGGTTGCAGTGCAGGCACACCATTGTGGATAACTAAGATTTTTTCTTCTTTAATTCCAGCAGCAACTGCTGATTTCTTCTCGTATTCGCTGACGCAGATTATCTTGTCGGTGAACCCTGAAAGAAATGACTCGATAATTGAAAATATTTTTTTCTTCTTGCTTGAACCGTCCATTAAAAAAGAAAAGCCATGGGGGCAATATATTATTTCTGGCTTAAGGAATGGTTTTATCGGTATTAATACTATGCGGCCAAGTATTCCTGCGAAAGAACTATGCAGATGTATGATGTCCGGCTTCTCTTTGATTGCTATCTTTGCAAGTGAAATTGCAAATGAAAGAAAGGAAAGGAGGTTTCTTCCGGAGCGCTTGTATGTTTTTATATTTCCTTTGGGTATTCCAGTTAGTGAGTCTACTTGCTTCTCTGGGACCAAGCATATGGCGGAATTATTATTTTTGGAGTTTATTTGGCTTTCAAGGAGTGTCTTTAAGACGGTTACAGTGCCACCGATCTCGACCTCAGTTGCGTGAAGTATCTTCATTTTTCAGATATTTACTATTCGGGTTGAATTGTATGTGTTCAAGGTGCTGTATGGTTGGCTCAATAATTTTTTGAATGGCCTGAATGCGGCAGCATATTTGATTTAAGGTAAGCGGCGCCTATGGATATGGCGAGTGCTATGAATAGTACGCGCCAGTGAGTTGCGTCAACTACAATCCCGTTAATAATTAGCGACAGGAGTGCTAGGAGTAGTAGTCTTGGCTGGGTTGATTTGGTGGCGAGAAAACATGCGAAAAAGAAAAGAGTTGTAGAGATAACGCCTTGTTCAACAAGAAGCCTTAGCGGTGTTGAGTGTGTTGCGTAACCATTTTGTTCGCTGTAAGTGGGGGCCAGGGGAAGTATTTGGCTGCTCCAGTTTGATACTAGTGAAATCCAGTTGGAAGACCTGTCGTTATCATAAGAGTTGACTATTCCGCCACGTCCAATTGCTGAGAAGAAAGTGTTTGCAATGGCAATTATATAGTCCTTGAGTATTGTTAGCATGCTTACTGATGCGATCGCCAAGTAGGTTCTAACTGGACTTCCTATTGATGCGGTGATGAGTGTTGCGCATGCAAGTGCAATATATGAGGCTCGGCTGATTGCAATGGCAAATATGATTAGTGGAAAAATAGCTAAAAACTTTGATCTTCCACTTAAAAATAGAGCCGCTATTCCAAAGAATAGTGCGGTAGGTGCTGTTACGTTCGGGTCCTTGAAGAATCCAGTGAAACGTATTCCGTATTTGTAAAGGTCTGGCGATTTGGTGGTAATTAATATTGCTAGAGTGGTTATGCATGCGAAGCAACCACCAATTATTATGGCCTTGTAAGCTTCAAGGCCAATTCTGTAGAGGCTGGAAAGGACGACGACAAAGCAGAGTGTTAAATAGATGCTCGTTATGCTCCATGATGCGGAGCCAAATATAAAGGTCTCTAGTGATAAAGCTATAAGGTTTCCTGCAAACAGACTTATGGTAACTGGATGAGTTAGTGCCTTGGTCTTTGTGTACAGAATTAGAGGTAGTAGAATAAGCTCTGCTGGTCCTGGTTCGATCTTGACGAAAAATTGTGAAAATCCGAACAGAAACAGTAAAAGCCTAAGTATGTTTGATTTTTTGGCGGTCATAGGTGTGCGATTTTTTTGCTTGTTAAGTTTTGATTGCTGTCTTCAGGGGTGAGCTGTTGATTCTTCAGGGCTTTGTTTTGGTTGGTTTTGGGTGAGAAGTTTTTATTTGGTGTTTGGGTGGTGATGATTTTTTTTGGGATTTACTGATTTACTGAATTTGTTGGTTGAGGCTTCGTTATTTTTTTGGGTTGTCTTATGGGTTGTGGCTTTGATCTTTTTGCGAGAATCTCTCTGAGGAAGTATTTAATTACGGAGTAAGGGGTTGCTAAGATTAGTTCTGAGGTGCTTATAAGCGATTTTCTATGTAGTCGTATGTAAGTATCAAGTTCGCCCTTTTCTAATCTCCACATGTTCCCAGTGAGTCCGCCTGCCCCAAATCCAGCTTTATATTGATATGTTAGTTTTTCTTTTGATACGAAACCGTTGCTGCCTGAATAGCATATCTCTGACCAAAGCAAGTAGTCTTCGCTGTATTTTTTTTTGTCTAGGAATCGCTGTGGAATTGATCTTTTTAGAATTACTGAAGATGTTGTGAATTTATTTGAGAAAAGCAGTTTTGATTTTTTTACTTGCCTGAATTCTATTTGATTGATTTTTATTTGTTCTGGCTGTTTTTTCGGTATTTGTAGAATAGCTGTTCCTGTTAATGTGGCTTGTGGGTTTTCTTTCATCCATTTATATTGCAGTTCGGTTTTCTGGTGGTGCCAGCTATCATCCGCATCCAAAAAGGCGACGTACTCTTGAGTCGATGAATCCCATCCCTGATTTCTAGCCGTGCCAGGGCCGCTATTCTGCTTTAGTGCAATGACCTTTATCCAGCCTTCAGGGTATTTTTCCTGTAATTGGTAAAGCTTATTCAGGGTTTCGTCTCCGCTGCAGTCTTCTACCAATATTACTTCATATGGTTGCAATGTCTGTTGAAAAATAGACTCGACAGCCCTATCTATCGTTTCGGTGCAACGGAAACAGGGTATGACAACGCTGATGGGGGCGTTCATGGGTTATAAAGCTCAGGATTATATGGGGATTAGTTTTTTTTCTGCTTGATTGCCCAGGGAGCATTAGAGAAGTTTAGTGTGGCTGCGTTTGAGTAATAATTGACCATTTCTGAAAGGTCTTCTTTGCGCTCAAAATGCTCAATTATGATATTTCTAAGAACTCTCCCTCCTTCTGAAAGGCGTAGTTTGTGTTCTTTTTGTATGTTGACTAGGAACTCACTGCACTTTGGGTGATACTCAAACAAAGAGAAAGGCACATCCAGCAGGAACGCGCTGATTGCGCCGTGCAACCGGACGCTGATATAGGAGTCAAGCTCGGCAATAATGCGCCATATACCCAAGACGCCGACATTCGAGTAATTGATAATCTGTGCATTCAACCTGCATTCGGTCTGTAGGCGCTCTCTCGTGTACTCGCACAGCACTCTGTCGCCCTGCACGGAATGACCATTGAGATTGAGCAGCACCACCTCCAGTGGGACGTCACCCTTGAGTGAGGTGATGGCTTTAACAAACTCGTTGCAATAGCCAAGACCCTTGGCTGGGTTCTCGGGCAGATTGCAGGGAGAGAAGGCAATCTTTTTTGCGGCCCTTGGCTGGGAGTGTTTGTGCCCCCTCGGTGCCGGGTAGTACCTCGACATCAGGCCTGCTAGGTCGCCGGCCATGACGACAGGGCACTCCAAGTCAAAGCTCTGTGCAATATCATAGGATGCACGGTCCCTCAGCGAGATATATTCGAAGCGCTGCAAGAGCGCCTTGATCTCCCTTTCGGAAGCCGCGTCGGAAAATGGTCCGATCGAAACACCAACAGCCGACATGGCCAAGCCGAGATGACTGAAGCGAGCTACGGTGTTTCGAGCGCCCGAAGCACTGGATGAGAATACTGATCCGCCACAGAATACGTATCTGTCAGCCTGCGTTACGCTTTTAATTAGAAACGCTAGTCGCGAAGCTTTGCCCAAAGCGTTAAAAGACGCATAGATATCCCTTGGAAACCATCCTGGAACGGAGTAGCTGGCTTCAAACCCTTGGATGGGTGGGCACACTAACCGAAACGTATCATTTTTCCAGAATTCTCTTGCAGCCTGTGCAGAGACAATGCCGAAAAGATCGTCTCCGTAATTTTTCATGCCGTAATAGCCGCCGCCAACGATTCTGCTCAAAATCAAAAATCCTTAATGGTTTTTAAACACAAAGTTTCTTGCGGTGTAATAGAAAGAGATAAGCAAAAAAAACTCTACTAATACGGAAGTTCCGGCAGCACCGGTCACGCCCCAAAACGATATCGCCAGAATACCCGCGCCTATCGCGATGATGGCCCCTGCACACATGACTGTCACTTTCAGCTTCATCAGTCGCTGAGTGGTCAGCACAGACGAAAAGGTGGAGGACAGGAAGCGCATAGGTGCCGCTAGGGCTAGGATCTTCAGTACAAGCACACTGTCTTGGTATTGTTCGCCAAATACTTTCAGCACCATGTATGGCCCTGCCAAAAAGATCCCCAACATGGCAAGAAGGCCAAACGCGAGCATAAGTCGCCCCCCCTTTAGATAGACTTCATGCATCTTCTGTTTGTCATGGCTGGCCCAGTGGAAAATCTTTGGGACTAGGAATTTCTGATAGACGACGCTAGGAAATAGATAAACCGCTGACATGATTAGGAACGCGACATTGTAGAAGCCGGCCATCTCGGCACCGGCCAGTTCCTTTAAAAGTACAATAGCAATCTGGAAATAGATGAGATAGAACGCGGCTGCCGCACCAAAGGGCCAAGCGCCCTTGAAGACGTCAAGCGCATTGATGTTAGCATCTCTATAGGGCGCTGTGATCGGCAGATTAACGCTCACAGCTAACCGTAAATTACCGTTTATCATTCCGTACAGGAAATAGCTCCCTGCCAGCAAGAACAGTAGAGAGACGACGGCATAAATATAGCCAATCGCTAGAATATCTATCGAAAAGAGTAGAAAAAATCCTGAAAATAGGCAGAGCCGCAGTAGATGCGGCGCTAGTTGCCATAGTGCCAGCATGCCATAGCGTCCCTCAATCTGTAGGCGCCCACTGACGAGCTCTACAACGACAATGCCGAATAGGTGGACGGATAGCACCAGACTCAAGAGGTTCCAGCCTTCGTCTTTATGCGCAAACAGTGGCCAGCCTAGTAAAAGGATAAATATGACCAGTGTGCTGAAAAGGGTGAAGCGCAGTGAACTACCGACCCAGCGAAGGGCGCCTACCCCTTCCTCTCCAAAGACTTTCAGCCAGAAGGCTTGGACGCCAAAGCCGGCTAGGGGCGAAACAATGGTCACCAGCGCCAGTGCTGAGGAAAACTCGCCGAAGGCCTTGACCCCAAGCCAGCGCGCAATCAGTACTTGTGTGAGAAAAGTGACCCCGGCCCCAAGGAGTGAACTCATCCATAGTAAGGAGATAAATTTTACATATTTTTTGGTCATCAGGAACCCGATTGCCCTAGAGGTTTAGAAATCTAGTCCGCCGCTTTGGTGATTTATAGAGTTAATAAGATTAATGGTCCTAAAGTTTGTTGTAATGCTGGGTTGGTTTTGTGTGGTCATGCTGTAAGAGATGATTTGAGATTTTTCTGTTTTTGGTTGCATAGACCAGATGTTTTTTACGTATTCACTCCAGTAATTACGGGCTGATCGATGTGGTCATCGGTATGGGGTTAGATATTTAGGTTAAGCAGTGCTCTGGTACTCGACGATCGGATATTTAGGCGATACCCAGCATGGTCGGGTTTAGAGCTGAGGGGGTTTCCGTCAAAGTTGTGGTGTCAGGGGAAAGCCCCATATTTTTTGGGATCGGTCATACGTGTCTTGTCAGTAGATGTCTTTCGACAGCAGCGAAAGCGGTGTTTTGATCAGGATCTTGATATCCAACCACACCGACCAGTTGTTGATGTAGGCAAGGTCCAGCTCGACGCGCTTCTGCATCTTGTCCAAGGTTTCGGTCTCGCCACGGCAACCGCTGACTTGCGCTAGCCCGGTGATGCCGGGCTTGATGCGATGGCGGGCCATGTAGGCGTCGATCTTGCCGGTGTAGTAGTCGTTGTGCGCCACGGCGTGCGGGCGCGGGCCGACCAGGGACATCCGGCCTTGCAGTACGTTGATGAACTGCGGCAGTTCGTCCATGGAGGTGCGGCGGATGAAGCGGCCGATGGGGGTGATGCGCGGGTCTTCGCGGGTGGCCTGCTTGACCTGGTGGTCGGCGTGCATGCGCATCGAGCGAAACTTGTAGACCTTGATCACCTGCCCGTTCCAGCCATGGCGTTGCTGCTTGAACAGGATCGGGCCGGGCGAAGAGCGCTTGATCAGGATGGCGATCACCAGCATCAGCGGGCTGAAGGCGATCAGTGCGAGCAGGGCCGCCACGCGGTCGATGACGGCCTTGGTCAGCGCCGCGGTGGGGTGGGAGGTGAGCGGGCTTTCGTTGAGGTGGATGGCCGGCAGGCCGCCGATATCGCTGACCGAGTGGTTGAGCAGCATCATGCTGGCCAGGTCGGGAATCCACACCACGTCGACGCTGGCGTCGAGCAGGTCGATGTACAGGCCTTCGATCTGCTCGGCCTCTGCCAGCGGCAGGGCGATGTACAGGCGGCGGATGTCGTACTCGTCGATCAGTGAACGCAGGTGTTCGAGGCCGCCGAGGATCGGGTAGAGGCTGTTGCTGGGCAGCTCGGCGGTATCCGAGGCGACCAGGCCGACCACCGGTTCATGCTGCTGA
>LNAP01004969.1_pt1 | contig 11986 bp, 8 predicted proteins | sample 602601 | NCBI WGS metagenome assembly LNAP01 (sample SAMN02440304, study PRJNA202911) | soil metagenome | biome: Subtropical and temperate rainforests or woodlands; isolation source: soil samples (1 kg each in a 20% v/v slurry with milli Q water) were... ... | reverse complement strand
GAACGGCACGAAGCGGGCGGCGAAGCCGCGCGCGTCGAGGCTGCCGGCGTGCAGGTCGATCAGCGCCTCGCCGAAACACAGGATGGGTCGCACGGCCATCTCAGAGGTTTCCGCTGGCGTCCGCTGCCGGGATGCTGCGGATGCGCGAGCCGCTGAGGCCGTAGAACACGATGTACAGGTAGCACAGCAACGGCAGGAAGAACGCGTGCTGCAGGCCGATGTGATCGGCGAACACACCTTGCACGTAAGGAATGATCGCGCCGCCCACGATCGCCATGATCAGCAGGCTGGACGCCTTGCTGGTCATCGGCCCGAGCCGTTCGATGCCGAGCGCGAAGATGGTCGGGAACATGATCGAGTTGAACAGGCCGATCGCGATGATGCTGTACATCGCCACCGCGCCGCTGCCGAGCATGGTGGTCAGCACCAGCAGCGCGTTGATCGCGGCGAACAGGGCGAGCAGCCGGCGCGGCGAGAATTTCGCCATCAGCGCCGAACCGACGAAGCGGCCGACCATCGCGCCGCCCCAGTACCACGACACGTAGTGCGCGGCCTGCTGCTCGCTCAGGTGGCCGATTTCGGGCATCGACAGGTAGTTGACCATGAAGCTGCCGATCGACACCTCGGCGCCGACGTAGAAGAAGATGCCGAGCACGCCGAACAGCACGTGCGGATGGCGCAGCACCTCGACGAAGCCGTGGCGCGCGTGGTCGTCCTTGTCGGTGGCCTCGGTCAGCGCCGGCAGGCGGAACAGCCACACGAAGACCGCCAGCAGGAACAGCACCACGGCCAGCCCGATGTACGGGAATTGCACCGCCTGCGCCTGCTGGGTGTCGTAGAGCAGGCGCTGCGCCGGTGCCAGCACGGCCAGTTCGTCCGGACTCTTCACCACGTTGGACAGGATCAGCAGGCCGCCGAACAGCGGCGCCAGCGTGGTGCCCAGCGAATTCAGCGCCTGCGCCAGGGTCAGCCGGCTGGAACTGGTCTTTTCCGGACCCAGCAGCGCCACGTACGGATTGGCCGCCACCTGCAGCACGGTGATGCCGGTGGCCAGCACGAACAGCGCGCCGAGGAACGCCGGGTACAGGTGCAGGCTGGCCGCCGGCCAGAAGCCGAGCGCGCCGACGCCGGCGATCGCCAGTCCGGCCACGATGCCCTTCTTGTAGCCGAGCGCGGCGACCAGCCGGCCGGCCGGCATCGCCATCAGGAAGTACGCGCCGAAGAAGGTGAACTGCACCAGGATCGCCTGGGCATAGTTGAGCTGGAAGATCGACTTCAGGTGCGGGATCAGGATGTCGTTGAGGCAGGTCAGGAAGCCCCACATGAAGAAGATGGTGGTGAGCACCCCCATCGCCATCGGATAGTCGGTATAGCGCTCGCCATGGGCGGGCGAGCCGGGCGTCGGTGACGGAGCTTGGGCGAAGGCCATGTGGATTCCCCGGAGAGTGTGGTGTGGTCAGGCGGTGGGTGGTGGGCAGCTGCTTTCGCGAACGATCAGTTGTACCGGTGCCACGGTCTGGTGGCTGGCAGCCTGCGGTTGCTGCAGGCGTTGCAGTACAAGTTGTGCCGCCTGCTGGCCGCGCTCGTGCGGCGCGACCGACAAGGTGGTCAGTGGCGGCATGCCGAGCGCTGCCTCGGCGATGTCGTCGAAGCCGGTCAGCGCGAAGTCGTGGCCGGGGCGCAGGCCGCGCTGGTTGAGGCCGAGCATCAGGCCCAGCGCGACCGCGTCGTTGTAGCAGACCGCCGCAGTCGGGGCGAGCGCGCCGGCGAACAGGGCGGGCGCGTGGTGGGCGGCGTCCAGCCGGGTCGGTGCGCATTCGATGCGCCAGTACGGTTCGGTGCGCAGCCCGGCCGTGTGCATCGCCTCGACGTAGCCGGCGTGGCGTTGCCGGCACGAGCTGGAATCGTGGTGGCCACCGAAGAACGCGATGTGCCGGTGGCCGCGGGCGATCAGGTGTTCGGTGGCCAGGCGGGCGCCGTGCTGGTTGTCCAGCATCAGCTGGTCCCAGTGCGCGAATTCGGGCAGCGCACCGCCCAGCTCGCGGTTGAACAGCAGCAGCGGCACACGCCGCCCGACCACGGCCAGCACGTCGTGCGCCTTGCTGCGTTCGGCCGGCGACAGGATGATCCCGGCCGGGCCGTGTTCCAGCAGCGAGCCAAGCACCGCCTGTTCGCGCGTGGGCGACTCGCCGGTGCAACCAAGCAGGGTGACGAAGCCGGCGGCGGCCAGCGTCTCGTCCACGCCGGCGGCGAATTCGGCAAAGAACGGATTGGCCAGGTCGTTCAGTACCAGCGCGATGCTGGTCGAAGTGCGCCGGCGCAGGTTCGCCGCAGCACGGTTGTAGACGTAGCCCTGCCGGCGCAGTTCCTCCTCGACCCGGGCGCGGGTGAGCTTGTTCACCAGCGAACTGCCGCGCAGCACCAGCGACACCGTGGCGCGCGACACGCCGCAACCGGCGGCGATGTCGTTCAAGGTCACCTTGCGCCCGACAGGGGTTTGGCTCGGCATGCAGTTTCGCCAGGTTAGAACGATCCAAATGTAACTTACCAAGACCGTTGGGCACGTCGCGGCGCAACATGCCTTGTCCGGCAGCGGATGTTAGCGTGCCGCTTTGGATCGTTCCAATAGCGAGATTGACGATGACTATCCGGCTGCATGGCGTGCTTCCCTGCCTGCTTGGTGCCGCGCTCGGCATGGCGGCGCTGGCGTCGGCCGGCGTGCATGCCGGCACCCGTGCGGAGGGCCATGCCGCGGCGGTCGACCCGCGCATCGGTACCGGCGGCGACGGCCACACCTTTCCCGGCGCCACCGTGCCGTTCGGGATGATCCAGCTGTCGCCGGACACCGCGATGCCGGATTTCAAGCACGCCTACAAGTGGGCCGCCGGCTACCAGTACGGCGACAGCAGCATCCTGGGTTTCTCGCACACGCACTTTTCCGGTTCCGGCCATTCGGACCTGGGCGACGTGCTGGTGATGCCGATCGCCGGCGACGTGCGGCTGGAACCGGGTGACCCGGCCAGGCCGGGCAGCGGCTACCGTTCGCGTTTCTCGCACGACAGTGAAGTGGTGCAGGCCGGCTACTACGCGGTGACGCTGGGCGACTACGGCGTGCGCGCCGAACTCACCGCCGGCCGTCGGATCGGCTGGCACCGCTACACCTTCCCGGCCGGCAAGCCGGCCCACGTGCTGCTGGACCTGCGCCCGAGCATCTACGACTACGCCGGCAAGGTGCTGTGGTCGAGCCTGCGCGTGCACGCGGACGGTACCGTCACGGGTTGCCGCACCACCCGCGGCTGGGCGCCGGGGCGGGAGCTGTGCTTCGCCATGCGTTTCTCGCAGCCGATGACCTCGCGCGATCTGCTCAACCGCGAGACCGACATCACCTACAAGGGCTTCAAGGGGCCGGGCAACCAGGCCGAGGATCGCGATGCGCAGGACGGCAGTGCGCTGGTCGGCGTGTTCGACTTCGGCCAGCTGAAGCAGCCGCTGGAGGTGAAGGTGGCGATCTCGCCGGTGAGCGAGGCGAATGCGGTCGCCAACCTGGACAAGGATGGCGCGGGCTGGGATTTCGACGCGCGCCGCGCCGAGGCGAAAGCCGCCTGGGACCAGGCGCTGGCGGTGGTCGACATCGATGCGCCGAGGACCGCGAAGACGCAGTTCTACACCGCGCTCTACCACGCCATGCTGTCGCCCACGCTGAGCATGGACGTCAACGGCGAGTACCGCGGGCCGGACCATGCGGTGCATCGCGCGGACGGCTTCGAGTTCCATTCGACCTGGTCGCTGTGGGACGTCTACCGTGCGCAGCAGCCGTTGATGGTCTTGCTGAATCCCGGGCGCAGCACCGATTTCATCCGCTCGCTGATCGCCGCGCGCGAGGCCAGCCCGTTCGGCATCCTGCCGGTGTGGGCGTACCAGGGCCTGGAAACCTGGTGCATGATCGGCTATCACGCGGTGCCGGTGATCGCCGACGCATACATCAAGGGCGTGCGCGGCTTCGATGCGGACAAGGCGTTGCAGGCGATGGTGGCCAGCGCCACCTACGCGCCGTACGGCGACCTGGCCGACTACATGAAGCTCGGCTACGTGCCGATCGACAAGGAACCCGAAGCCGCCTCGAAGACGCTGGAGTACGCCTACGACGACTGGTCGTTGGCGCAGATGGCGAAGGCGATGGGGAAGGCCGACGTCGCCGCCACGTTCGCGAAGCGGGCAGCCAACTGGCGCCACGCATGGGATCCGCAGACCGGCTTCATGCGCGCGCGACTGAGCGACGGCACGTTCCGCGAACCGTTCGACCCGGAGGCCGCCGGCTACGGCAGCGACTACACCGAGGGCAACGCGTGGCAGTACTCGTGGTACGTGCCGCAGGACGTGGCCGGGCTGATCGGCGCGATGGGCGGCGACGCGAAGTTCGTCGCCAAGCTCGATGCGTTGTTCGAGGCCAGGGTCGACCCGTCGCACTTCAAGCATGTCGAGGACATCACCGGGCTGATCGGCTGGTACGCGCACGGCAACGAACCCAGCCATCACATCGCCTACCTGTACGGCTACGCCGGCGCGCCGTGGAAGACGCAACAGCGGCTGAAGCAGATCATGGACAGCCAGTACGCACCGCGCCCCGACGGCCTCAGCGGCAACGACGACCTCGGCCAGATGTCGGCCTGGTACGTGTTCACCGCACTGGGCTTCTATCCGGTGACGCCGGGCAGCGACGAGTACGCGATCGGCCGGCCGTTCGTGTCGCGCGCGGCGATCCATGTGGGCAACGGCCGCACGTTCACGGTCACTGCATCGCCGCTGGATGACGCGCATCCGTACGTCGGCGCGGTGACGCTCAACGGCAAACCGCTCGATCGCACGTACCTGCGTCATGGCGAGATCGTGGCCGGCGGCGAGCTGCACTTCAGCATGCAGGCCGGGCCGAATCGGGAATGGGGTAGCGCGGCGACAGCCCGGCCGGCGGCGATGAGCCGCTACGATGAATGAGCCACGCCCGCGCGGCTTGGACGAAGCACGGATGAAACATGCCAGAATGCGGCGGGAACCCTTTGACCGTGGGCCTGTCGATGCGGCGAGCGGGATGAAAACCAGGGGAATCATGCGCTGGCGTACCGTCGGCCTGCTGCTGGCGATGCTGATCATCGTCGGCCTGCCGTATGTCGTCACGCTGCAGGGCGCGCGCGACACCGAGCGGGCCACCGAGCGGGTGGTCCGCTCGACCGAGGTGAAGTCGCTGGCCTATCGGGTTGCCTATGTCGTGCACGACAGCGAGGCGGCCACCTATCGTCTGCTGGCGGGCGACGTGAACGAGGCCACGCATGCACGCGCGGCGCGGGTCGGCAAGGAGGCCCCGCCGCTGCTGCAGGAACTGCGCAAGATGACGCGCGACAATCCCGACCAGCAGGCGCTGATGGGTGCCCTGGCCGGCAGCGTCAATGGCCGCCTGACCCTGATGAACCAGGCGCTGGCCCGGCTGCAGCAGGGCGATCCGGTGGGCGCACGGCAGTCGTTGCGCGACGCCGACGACCTGTTCGGGATGAATGCGCAGATCGCCGGCATCGTGCAGATCGAGGACGGCCTGCTGAAGCAACGCCGGGAGGAGGCCACGCGGCAATCCCTCGATGGGCGCATCGTGCTTTCGATCACCGCGCTGGCGCAGATCCTGCTGCTGACCATCATCGTGATCACTTCCGAACGGCAGATCGGCCGGCGCCAGCTGGCGGAGACCCGCGAGGGCCGCGCGGTGCTGCGTTCGCAGCTGATCTTCCAGGCGGTGCGCGAGCCGATCGCACTGTTCGACGAGCACCTGAACAGCCTGCTGGTGAACAACGCCTTCAGCGAGCTGTACGGGATGGACCCGGGGCAGCGCTCCCAGCCGCTGCTGCAGATCGGCGAAGGCGCCTGGAGCGACAGCGTGCTGCTGCAGCGCCTGAACGACGTGCTGCTGCGTGATCGTGAGTTGTGGGACTACGACATGGTCCAGCGTACCGTCGACGGTATCGACCGGCATGTGGTGATCAATGCGCGCCGTCTGCAGCAGCACGATGGCGGCACGCCGGCGCTGCTGTTGACGGTCAGCGACGTCACCACGCGCGCACTGGCCGAGCAGCAGGTGAACGAGCTCAATCGCCAGCTGGAAGGCAAGGTGACGCAGATCTCCGACGTCAACCGCGAGCTGGAGGCGTTCAGTTATTCGGTGTCGCACGACCTGCGTGCCCCGCTGCGCCATATCGCCGGGTTCGCGCGCAAGCTGGAGCAGCACCTGGGCGACCATGTCGACGAAAAATCCGGCCACTACATCGAAGTGATCGCCGGCTCGGCGCAGCGCATGGCCGTGCTGATCGACGACCTGCTGGTGTTCTCGCGGCTCGGCCGCGGCGCGTTGCGGCTGCAGGCAGTGGACATGCAGTCGCTGGTCGACGAGGCCCGCGCGCTGGCCGAATCGGGCGTGTCGGATCGGCGTATCGTGTGGACCATCGCGCCGTTGCCGATGGTGATCGGCGATGAGAACATGCTGCGCACGGTCTGGCAGAACCTGCTCGGCAATGCGGTGAAGTACACCGGGCACTGCGAGGTGGCGCGCATCGCAGTGAGCGTGCAGCAGGGGCGCAGCGGCGACTACGAATTCACGGTGAGCGACAACGGTGCGGGGTTCGACATGCAGTATGCGGACAAGTTGTTCGGCGTGTTCCAGCGCCTGCACCGCGCTTCGGAATTCCCGGGCAACGGGATCGGGCTGGCCAACGTGCGACGGATCGTGGCGCGCCACGGCGGTCGCGTCTGGGCCGAGGCCGAGCCGGGGCACGGTGCCCATTTCCATTTCTCGCTGCCGGCCACCGACGCGGCCGGCACACGTACCTGAGAGCGAAGCATGAACAAGAGAGACCTGCGCACCATCCTGCTGGTCGAAGACAGCCTGGCCGATGCCGAGATGGCGATGGACGCGCTCGGCGAGGCGCACCTGGCCAACCCGGTGGTGCACGTGGAAGACGGCGTGGAGTGCATGGATTACCTCTACTGCCGCGGTGCGTGGGCCTCGCGCGAGCCGGGCGATCCGGCGGTGGTGCTGCTGGACATCAAGATGCCGCGCATGAACGGGCTGGACGTGCTGACCGCGATGCGCGCCGACGAGAAGCTGCGGCGGATCCCGGTGGTGATCCTGTCGTCCTCGCGCGAGGAAAGCGATCTGGCGCGCAGCTGGGACCTGGGCGCCAATGCCTACGTGATCAAGCCGGTCGACGTGGACCAGTTCTTCGACGCGGTGCGCACGCTGGGGCAGTTCTGGGCGGTGCTCAACCAGGCGCCCGATCAGGAATGAGTGCGTGGCGAGACAAGGGAGCGCGATGACCCGCCGCAGCCCGCTGGCTGCGTGCAGGCACCGGGAGCAACGCAGGGGTAGCAGCGGTGAACCACATGCCAAACCGGCAATTACGGGCGATGCCGACCATCAGGGTGCTGCAGGTCGAGGACAGCCAGCTCGATGCCGAGCTGGTGCTGGCCGAGCTTGATGCCGACAACATCGGCTACGAGGTGCGCCTGGTCGACGACGAGGCGAGCTTCCTCGCCGCGCTGACCGGCTTCAGGCCGCACATCGTGCTGTCGGACCTCAGCATGCCCGGGTTTTCCGGCCAGCATGCGCTCGACCTGCTGCGCCAGCGCGACGAGGATCTGCCGTTCATCTTCGTCTCCGCCACGCTGGGCGAGGAGGCGGCGATCGAGGCGCTGCGCAACGGCGCCACCGACTACATCCTGAAGCAGAATCCGGCCCGGCTGGCCAGCGCGGTGCGCCGCGCGCTGAGCGAGGCCGAAGCGCGCCGGGCCAGCCGCCGCTCCGAGGCGGAGCTGATCCGCGCGCAGCGTTTCGAGAGCCTGGCGATGCTTGCCGGCGGCCTCAGCCACGACTTGCGCAACCTGCTGCAGCCGCTGCTGCTGGCCGGCGACAGCCTGCAGGATTATCAGGACGACCCGCGCCTGGCGCGACTGGGCAAGCTGGTGCGCGACTGCGGCAAGCGCGGCCTGGACATGGTGCACTCGATGCTGTCGTTCGCCAGCGGCGCACGTCGCGCGGAACAGGTCCGGCTGGGTGCGCTGTTCAGCGCGTTCGACCTGCTGATGCAGGGCAGCGTGCCGCGCACGGTGGCGATGGAGCTGGTGATCGACGATCCGGAATTGTCGTTCGAAGGCAACCACACCGAGCTGCAGCAGTGCCTGCTCAACCTGTGCCTGAACGCGATCCAGGCGATGCCCGGCGGTGGCCACCTGCGCGTCGAGGCCACGCAGACATCGTTGTCGGCAGACTTCTTCCTGCCGGAAGAACAGCCGCGGCTGGGCCGTTACCTGTGCATCAGCGTGATCGACGACGGCCCCGGCATGGACCAGTCGGTGCTCGAGCATCTGTTCGAACCGTTCTTCACCACCAAGGAGGCCGGCACCGGGCTCGGCCTGCTCTCATGCCAGCGGATCGTCGGCAGCCATGATGGCGTGATGCGGGTGGACAGCGAGCCCGGCCGCGGCACCCGCTTCGACTTGTATTTCCCGCTGGAGGAACTTGCCGCCGACAGCAGCCAGCTGGAGCAGCAGGACGACCTGGATGGCGCCGCCGAACGCGTGCTGGTGGTGGTGGAGGAGGCCGGCCAGTTGTCCCTGCTGGCCGACACGCTGGATGCCTGGGGCTACCAGGCCCACGCCAGCCAGAGCGGCACCGCCGCGCTGCAATGGATCGAGGCCGCCGGCCTGCCCGACCTGGTGGTGCTGGACGCGGACATGAACCTGTTCACCGGTGTGCGCACACTGGCCGCGCTGGCCGAGCAGGGTTATGCCGGCGCGGTGATCCTGCTGGCCCGCCCCGGCGCCATGCCCGACCTGCATGAACTTCCCCCGCTGCAGCACCTGTACGTGATCGACAAGCCGGTCACCACCCAGGTGCTGCTGCGCACCTTGCGCAAGGCGCTGGACACGGCCGGCAACGGCGATTGATTCGTGAGCCGTGCGGACACGGCGATCGGGAGGACAGGGATGTTGGCGTATTACTTCGATCTGGCCCTGCGCAGTTGCCGGCGCAGCAAGGCACTGACGGCACTCGTGGTGCTGCTGATGGGCTGTGGCGTCGCCACCTGCATGGTCACCTTCGCGGTGTTCCGCGCCACCGCAGCCGATCCGATCCCGTGGAAATCGGGCCAGCTGTTCGTGCCGCAGATCGACAACTTCGGGCCGGTGCACAACTGGAAGGGTCAGCCGCCGATCCTGCTCAGCTACACCGACGCCGTGGCGTTGCTGCACGCGCGGCAGGCGCGGCGGCAGGTGCTGATCTACGGCAGCAGGTGGACGGTGCTGCCGGATGACGCGCAGCGTCTGCCGTTCTCGCAGGAAGGCGATGCGGTCAGCCATGACTTCTTCGCGATGTTCGACGCGCCGTTCCGCTACGGTGGCGGTTGGTCGGCCAACGATGACGACCAGCGTGCAGCGGTGGTCGTCATCAGCAGCGCGCTCAACCAGAAACTGTTCGGCGGCGCCGACAGCGTGGGCCGCGAGATCAATCTGGATGCGCACGTCTATCGTATCGTCGGTGTGCTGGATAACTGGGATCCGCGCCCGCGCTTCTTCGATATGAGCAGCACGTTCTATCCCTTCAGTCATCCCCGGCAGCTCTATATCCCGTTCAGTCGCGCCGTCGATCTGCAGAAGGCCGCCAACGGCAACTTCTATTGCAGTACGAGCTCCGCCAACCCCGACCTGCCGAACTGGGACAGCATCCTGCACAGCGAATGCGCGTGGATCGCCGCGTGGGTGGAACTGCCCACGCGCGCCGACGTGGGGCATTACCGCGACTATCTGCACAACTATGCGGCCGAGCAGCAGCGCCTCGGCCGCTTTGCATGGGCCCCGAACGTACGTTTGCGCAATGTCATGCAGTGGCTGCGCCGGGATGAGAACAATGTGGTGCCGAAGGAATCGGCGTTGTCGATGATTGTCTCCGTCAGTTTTCTGCTGATCTGTCTCGTCAACGTGGTCGGCCTGATGCTGGCCCGCTTCATGCGGCGCGCACCGGAGATCGGCGTGCGCCGCGCGCTGGGCGCGTCGCGCGGGGCGATCTATCGCCAGTTTCTGACCGAGGCGGCGGCGATCGGCTTGGCCGGCGGCGTGTTGGGACTGCTGCTGACGGCGCTGGGCATGGCCTGCATCGGCAAGGTGTTCGAGCCGGAGATCGCCCGGCTGGCGCGGCTCGATGCGTCGCTGTTTCTGCTGACCGTGCTGGTCGCGGTGGCTGCCAGCTTGATCGCCGCGCTGTATCCCACCTGGCGCGCCGCCCAAGTGCAGCCGGCGTGGCAGCTGAAGTCGAACGGATGAACACGACCATGCAGATACGCCCGATCCTGGCCGCACTGCGCCGGCACAAGATGGCCACGCTGCTGATCGTGCTGCAGATCGCGCTGACTCTGGCGGTGGTCAGCAACGCGCTGTTCATAGTCAAGACGCGGGTGGTGCACTTGTCGCGTCCGACCGGTATGGACGAAGCGCACCTGTTCGCGATCAGGAACGGTTGGATCGGTCAGCCGGACGTGCCGCATATTCATGCGCAGATGCGTGCCGACCTGGCGACCTTGCGCAACCTGCCGGGCGTGCGCGCCGCGTTTGCCAGTCAGGCCTATCCGTTTGGCGGCTGGGGCGGGTTGGCGCGCATCAAGCATCGCGTCGACCAGACGGCGACGCCGCAACGGGCAACTACCTATTTTGCCGACGAGCACGCACTCGATACATTCGGCACCAATCTGGTGGCGGGCCGCAACTTCCGCGCCGACGAAATCGGCAGCTTCGGTCCCTACGACGCGCCAAAACCGGCGGTGCTGATCATCACGCAGCACCTGGCGCACAAACTGTTTCCGGACGGCATGGCCGTGGGCCAGCACGTCTATCTGAGCGACGATGGCCCGAGCACGATCATCGGCGTGGTCGACCGACTGGAAGGCTCCTACGTCGGTAGCACCACACGCTCAATCGACGAGGACACGGTGCTGGTGCCTGCGCGTTATGCAGATTTCGACGGCGTGGTCTATTTGGTGCGCGCGCAACCTGGCCAGTTGGCCGCGTTACTGCGCTCGTCACCGGCTGCCCTGTTTGCGCAAAACCGCATGCGTTTGATCAGCCCGGAGGATGGCGTGATCACGCTAGTCCGGGCGCGTACTGAGGGTTACGCCACCGATCGCGGCGTGGCGATCATGATGGGCGTGGTGTGCGTGTTGCTGCTGCTGGCGACGGCCGGCGGCATCGTGGGCCTGAGCAGTTTCTGGGTCGGCCAGCGGCGCCGATCCATCGGCGTGCGGCGTGCGCTGGGCGCAACGCGCGGCGACATCCTGCGCTATTTCCAGGCCGAGAACGCCCTGATCGTCGGCGTCGGCGTGGTGCTGGGCGTGGCACTCGGCATCGCCGCGAACCTGTCGCTGATGACGCATTACGAACTGCCGCGGATGCCGTTGTGGGTGCTCGCAGTTGGTGCGCTGTTGCTGTGGCTGCTGGGCCAACTGGCCGTGCTCGGTCCGGCGCGGCGCGCCGCCGCCGTGCCGCCGGTGGAGGCGACGCGCTCGGTGTAGGAGCGCACCCTGTGCGCGAATGCTCTTCGCCAAGATATCGACAAGAGCATTCGCGCACAGGGTGCGCTCCTACGAGCCGCTCTCCGGCAAGGCACGAAGCAAAAGCTGGCGGGCAGTGCCCGCCCTGTGAAACGGCGCTGAAACGTCGCGCGCCTAGTGTCGGCGGCTCAGTCGATGCCGAGCTTCTTCAGCTTGTAGCGCAGCGCGCGGAAGGTGATGCCGAGTTTGCGGGCCGCGGCGGTCTTGTTGTAGCGCGATTCTTCCAGCGCCTTGACGATGGCGGTGCGCTCGAGGTTGCTGATGTAGTCGTCGAGGCCACCGTTGGCGCTGGCGGCCGCCGGTCACAGCAGCTGCGACCAGGTAGGTGCCGGTCTCGATACGGTCAGGCATCA
>LNAP01025896.1_pt2 | contig 11989 bp, 15 predicted proteins | sample 602601 | NCBI WGS metagenome assembly LNAP01 (sample SAMN02440304, study PRJNA202911) | soil metagenome | biome: Subtropical and temperate rainforests or woodlands; isolation source: soil samples (1 kg each in a 20% v/v slurry with milli Q water) were... ... | reverse complement strand
TCACTGATAACGATAGAAAAGCGCGCCCGGATCACTCCAGATGTTCTGGTTTGACCGGGTCGCCTGATTTCATATCCAGCTGCTCCCTCATGTCTTCGAACATCAAGTCGTAGAATTTGTGATTTGACCCAAGGCTGCTGTGCACTTTGGGGATACCGTGCTTTTCAAGAATTTTCGTGACATTCCTGGCGAAGTTGTAGGCTTGATCCTTGGGGAGGAAGAACGTTTCCGTCATCTCCTTGCCCTGGATCGAACCGTGCAATGTGAACTGCATCCCTTTGCCTTCCTTGGGATCCTTGAACACTTCATAGTCCAGGTGCAGGTTGTAGTTGACATCGTCCTTGGTCAGCGCGTGGCGCTCGATGTGCAGATGTCCGGGGTCGAACGTTGCCATTGTCGTCTCTCCTCACAAATAGGTAATGCCAGATGCCTTGGTGCTGATACGGGTGCCCGCTGTGCCCTGAACGATAGCCTCGATGTCCGAGAGTGAACCGATTACCGCGACTTTGCCGGTATGGCGGGCGAACTCGCAGGCGGCCTGGACTTTCGGCCCCATGGACCCAGCCGCAAAGCCGAGTTTTTCCATTTCGTCGGGGTGAGCCTGAGCGATGGCTTTCTGGGTGGGTTTGCCGAAATCGATGTAGGCGGCATTGACGTCGGTGGCGATCACCAGCAGATCGCTTTCCAGCTGTTCAGCCAGCAGCGCCGAGCACAGGTCTTTGTCGATCACCGCTTCCACGCCCTGCAGTTTGCCGCTGGCGCCGTACATCGTCGGGATGCCGCCACCCCCCGCGCAAATCACAATACTGTCTTTTTCCAGCAGCCACTTGATCGGGCGAATTTCAAAAATACGCTTGGGTCTTGGGCTGGCGACTACGCGACGGAACTTGTCACCGTCCGGGGCAATCGCCCAGCCTTTTTCGGCCGCGAGTTGTTCCGCCTCAGCCTTGGTGTAGACCGGGCCAATGGGTTTGGTAGGGTTCTGGAACGCCGGGTCATTGGCATCGACTTCGACTTGAGTGAGCAGGGTGGCGAAGGGCACTTCGAAGTCCAGCAGGTTGCCCAGTTCCTGTTCGATGATGTAGCCGATCATCCCTTCGGTTTCGGCACCCAGCACGTCCAGCGGATACGGCGAAACCGAGGTGTAGGCCGCGGCTTGCAGCGACAACAGGCCGACCTGCGGACCATTGCCATGGGCGATGACCAGTTGATTGCCAGGATGAATCTTGGCGATCTGTTCGGTGGCGATCCGGATGTTGGCGCGCTGATTGTCCGAGGTCATGGGTTCACCACGGCGGAGCAGGGCGTTACCACCCAGAGCAACGACGATACGCATAATGCAGTCCTTCTAAACAGTGAGGCAACGGACGGCTCGGTCTCCTGTGGGAGCGTGGCTTGCCCGCGATACAGGCAAGCCACGCTCCCACAGAAAGGCAAACCGCATCAGCCGTTACAGGTCAGCAAGGGTCGACACCAGAATCGCCTTGATGGTGTGCATGCGGTTTTCCGCTTGCTCGAAGGCAATGCAGGCTGGCGACTCGAACACGTCATCGGTGACTTCAATACCATTGCTAAGGTGCGGGTATTGTTCGGCGATCTGCTTGCCGATCTTGGTGTCGCAGTTGTGGAACGCCGGCAGACAGTGCATGAACTTGGTGCGCGGATTGCCGGTGGCTTTCATCAATTCCGCATTGACCTGGTAGGGCAGCAGTTGTTTGATGCGTTCGGCCCAGGCTTCAACCGGTTCACCCATCGATACCCAGACATCGGTGTGAATGAAGTCCACGCCTTTGACGGCGGCTTTAGGGTCTTCGGTCAGGGTGATGCGAGCGCCGCTTTCCTCTGCGTATTTTTTGCAGCGAGCGACCAGATCGTCCGCCGGCCACAGGGCTTTCGGCGCGCAAATGCGCACGTCCATGCCGAGCTTGGCGCCGATCAGCAGCAGCGAGTTGCCCATGTTGTTACGGGCGTCGCCCAAATAGGCGTAACTGATCTCATGAATCGGCTTGTCGGCGTTTTCACGCATGGTCAGCACGTCGGCAATCATTTGCGTCGGGTGGTACTCATCGGTCAGACCGTTGAACACTGGCACACCGGCGAACTTGGCCAGTTCTTCGACGATTTCCTGCTTGAAGCCACGGTATTCGATGGCGTCATACATGCGACCCAATACGCGGGCGGTGTCCTTCATGCTTTCCTTGTGGCCGATTTGCGAAGAGTTCGGGTCGATGTAGGTGACATTGGCGCCTTGGTCATAGGCTGCCACTTCGAAGGCGCAACGGGTCCGGGTCGAGGTTTTTTCGAAGATCAACGCGATGTTGTTGCCTTTGAGGTGTTGCTGCTCGGTGCCGGTGTACTTGGCGCGCTTGAGGTCGCGAGACAAGTCCAGCAGATAGCGTAATTCGCGAGGCGTGTGGTGCTCCAGGCTCAGCAAATTACGGTTGTGAATATTAAAGGCCATTTTGGATCTCCTTGGATGTCGGTTATCCCAACGCCTGTGCTTTATAAGCACAGGCTGAGGTGGGCAAATTAATAGTCGATAGGGTCGCGAATGATCGGGCACGTCATGCAGTGGCCGCCGCCTCTGCCGCGACCCAGTTCGCCGGCGCTGATGGTGATGACTTCCACGCCAGCCTTGCGCAGCAGCGTATTGGTGTAGGTGTTGCGGTCGTAACCGATCACCACACCCGGCTCCACGGCGACCACGTTGTTGCCGTCATCCCACTGCTCGCGTTCGGCGGCGAAGCTGTTGCCGCCGGTTTCGACGACGCGCAGCGCTTTGAGGTTGAGGGCTTTGGCCACGGTGTCGAGGAAGTTGGTCTCTTCGCGACGGATGTCGATGCCACCGGGTTTGCTTTCGTCAGGGCGAAGGGTGAAGGCCACGATCTGGTTCACCACTTCCGGGAAGATGGTCACTACATCGCGGTCGCAGAAACTGAACACCGTGTCCAGGTGCATCGCTGCACGGGATTTCGGCAGGCCGGCGACAATCACTTTCTCCACCGCTTTGTTCTTGAACAAATTGACTGCCAGTTGGCCGATAGCCTGACGAGACGAGCGTTCGCCCATACCGATCAAGACCACGCCGTTACCGATCGGCATTACGTCACCCCCTTCCAGGGTGGAATTGCCGTGCTCCTTATCCGGATCGCCATACCAGATCTGGAAATCGGCGTTGGTGAACTGCGGATGGAACTTGTAGATGGCGGTTTCCTGACGGCGCGCCGGCCAGTACATCGGGTTCAGCGTCACTCCGCCGTAGATCCAGCAAGTGGTGTCGCGGGTGAACTGGGTATTGGGCAGTGGCGGCAGAATAAAACTGGAGTGGCCAAGGAAATCGCGGAACATTTCGATGGTCTTGCCACCGAAACTGGTCGGCAGGTCATCGGCAGACACCCCGCCAATCAGAAACTCGGCGATCTTGCGTGGCTCGAGGCTGCGCAGCCAGGAACCGGTTTCGTTGATCAAACCCAACCCAACCGAGTCGGCGGTGATCTTGCGTTCCAGGATCCAGTCCAACGCTTCGGGGATGGCGACGATATCGGTCAGCAGGTTGTGCATTTCCAGCACATCGACGTTGCGCTCGCGCATTTTGGTGACAAAGTCGAAATGGTCACGCTTGGCCTGGGCGACCCACAGCACATCGTCGAACAGCAGTTCGTCACAGTTATTCGGGGTTAGCCGCTGGTGAGCCAGGCCTGGAGAGCAAACCATGACTTTACGCAGTTTGCCGGCTTCGGAATGGACGCCGTACTTAACTTTTTCGGTGGTCATTGCAGTGATCCTCCAGATGACAAAACACTTAGGCGTTACAGGGTCAGGAAGCCGTCATACAGCCCGTAGGCTGCGACCAGGGCGCCGACGACGACTGCTGCGAAAATCAACTTCTCGACGTTGGTGAAAACCGGTTTATTGACTTCAAGTTTAGCCTTGGCGAACAGAATGACGCCGGGGGCGTAGAGCAGGGCGGAGAGCAGCAGGTATTTGACGCCGCCGGCATAAATCAGCCAGATCGCATAAATCACCGCAATGGCGCCGATGAACAAGTCTTTCCTGCGTTCGGCCAGAGCGTTTTCATAGCTCTCACCGCGCATCGCCAGCAGCAGCGCATAAGCCGCAGACCACAAGTACGGCACCAGAATCATCGAGGTGGCGAGGTAGATCAGCGACAGGTAGGTACTGGCCGAGAACAGCGTGTTGCACCATCGCATTGGTCAGCCACAAGGCGTTGACCGGCACCTGGTTGGCATTTTCCTTGCGCAGGAAGGCCGGCATGGTGTGGTCCTTGGCGGCGGCGAACATGATTTCCGCACACAACAACACCCACGACAGCAGCGCACCGAGCAATGAAATGATCAGGCCGACGCTGATCAGTACCGCGCCCCACTCACCGACCACGTGTTCCAGCACCGCGGCCATGGACGGGTTCTGCAGTTTGGCCAATTCCGGTTGGGTCATGATCCCCAGCGACAGTACATTGACCAGCACCAGGAACAGCAGCACGGTGATGAACCCGATCACGGTGGCTTTACCCACATCGCTGCGTTTTTCCGCACGGGCCGAGAAGATGCTCGCGCCTTCAATGCCGATGAATACCCAGACGGTAACCAGCATCATCTTGCGCACCTGGTTCATCACGCTGCCCAGGTCCGGGTTTTTGAGGCCCCAGATATCGGCGGTGAAAATATCCAGCTTGAAGGCGAAAATCGCGATCAGGACAAACAGCAGCAGCGGCACGATTTTGGCGACCGTGGTCACCAGGTTGATGAACGCGGCTTCCTTGATCCCGCGCAGCACGAGAAAGTGCACGGCCCAGAGCAGCACCGACGCGCCGATGATCGCCGCCACCGTGTTGCCTTCACCGAAGATCGGAAAGAAGTAACCAAGGGTGCTGAACAGTAAAACAAAGTAACCAACGTTACCCAGCCAGGCACTGATCCAGTAGCCCCAGGCAGACGAGAAACCCATGTAGTCGCCGAAACCCGCCTTGGCGTAGGCGTAGACACCGCCGTCCAGATCGGGCTTGCGGTTGGCCAGCGTCTGGAAAACAAAGGCCAGGGTCAGCATGCCAACGGCCGTAATTGCCCAACCGATCAGAACGGCACCGACGTCAGCACTGGCGGCCATGTTCTGCGGCAGGGAAAAGATCCCACCCCCGATCATGGAACCGACGACCAATGCAACCAGCGCGCCGAGTTTCAGTTTTCCCGGGGATTCAGACATTGCATGACTCCATTGCAGGGGAGGAGAAACAACATTGGTTTCGTTATGTTCTTTCGATTAATGCATATCTATATTTCATTGTTATTTAAAGACTTACGAAAATAAGGCTGTTCGTAATAATCTTGTTGCCGTGACTGTTTTTAAGCGGCCAGGGAGAAAATAATTGCTGACTTCACGCTAGTTGGTTTCCAGTGTTTGGCAAATTTTAATTGCTGTTTCATGGGTGCCCAATGAGGTGCTGATAATTACACTGCTGTTTTTATTGCGAAAAGTTATAAAAAATCCTTTGCCTGGCGTTAATCGGTAACCCCTATTACGCTTTGTCAATTGGTTAATACCGACTATGAAAGTCCCCGCGGGTAAACGGAGGCGCAAAAAAATGTCACAGACGACACAAAAGCTCCGCTTGAATGCGCTGATTGCCTTAGTAGTGGGATCGATGATTGGCGGCGGGATCTTTTCCCTGCCGCAAAATATGGCCGAGAAAGCCGACGTAGGCGCGATATTGATCGGCTGGGCAATCACTGCCGTTGGCATGCTGACCCTGGCCTTCGTCTTTCAGACGCTGGCCAATCGCAAACCCGAGCTGGATTCCGGGGTGTACGCCTATGCCAAGGCCGGGTTTGGCGATTACATGGGTTTTTCTTCCGCCTGGGGTTACTGGATCAGCGCCTGGCTAGGCAACGTCGGTTACTTCGTGCTGCTGTTCAGCACCCTGGGTTTTTGGCCAAGGCAACACGCCGATCGCCATCGGCTGCGCCTCGATCCTTCTGTGGTCGGTGCATTTTTTGGTGATGCGCGGAATCAAAGAGGCCGCCTTCATCAATCAACTGACCACCGTCGCCAAGATCGTGCCGTTGATCATGTTTATCGTGATCGCTGCCGTGGCCTTCAAGGCTGACATCTTTACCCGGGATATCTGGGGCCGCAGCAATCCGGATTTTGGCGGTGTGATGGATCAGGTGCGCAACATGATGCTGGTAACGGTCTTCGTCTTTATCGGCATCGAAGGCGCCAGTGTGTATTCGGCCCGGGCGGAAAAGCGTTCGGATGTAGGTCGAGCGACGGTCATCGGTTTCCTCGGGGTGTTGGCGCTGCTGGTATTGGTTAACGTGCTGTCCCTCGGCGTCATGAGCCAGCCCGAATTGGCCAAACTGCAGAATCCGTCACTGGCGACGGTGATGGAGCATATCGTCGGTCATTGGGGGGCGCTGTTGATCAGCATTGGTTTGGCGATTTCGCTGTTGGGGGCGTTGCTGTCATGGGCGCTGCTCTGTGCTGAAATTCTCTTTGCCACGGCCAAGGACAAGACCATGCCGGCCTTCCTGAAAAAGGAAAACGCCAACCATGTACCGGTCAACGCCTTGTGGCTGACCAATGTGATGATCCAGATTTTCCTGCTGATAACACTGTTCTCTGCCGGCACCTACACCAGTCTGATCTACCTCGCGTCATCGATGATTCTGGTGCCCTACCTGTGGTCGGCGGCCTATGCAGTATTGTTGAGCGGGCGCGGCGAAACCTACGAACACGCATCGGCCGAGCGCACCAAAGACTTGATGATTGGCGGGATCGCACTGTGTTACGCGGTGTGGCTGTTGTATGCCGGCGGGGTGAAGTATTTGCTGCTCTCGGCGCCCGGAGTGATTTTATTTGCCAAGGCAAAACATGAGCAGGGCGAGCCTTTGTTTTCGCCTGTCGAGAAAGGGATTTTTGCCTGCGTTATCGCCGGGGCCGGGTTGGCAGCGTATGGGTTGTACAGTGGATTGCTGTCGTTGTGAGGTGCTCGAGAACGAAAAAGCCCGGCGCCAGGCCGGGCTCTTTATACACGTGGCCAAATCCCTTTGGCTGCCTGCAGTGTGCTTGGTCAGTGTGACGAAGGCATGACAGGTGCAAAGCCCGGGGTGGGGCAGACTATTGAACGATCGGCATGCAGCTAGCCTGCCATTGCAATTCTCAGTGCCACCGCAGCCTCAAGCAGCTTATTCGCCTGATTCGAGACGGCCGTCGCCAAGGCATCGTTTCCATCCTCTTTCAGCATTGCCGCCAAATCGAGCAGTTTTCCAATCTCGATCTCAACCACACGAACGGATTCGGTTATCTGGTATTGAAATGAGTGCGCCATGCCATCAACCCTCGTTCCAGATCCAAGACGGTATTCAATGAAGAACCCTGCGACTTTCACCAATCCTGATCCGGTCCAGCGCCCGGTTTAACGCATCCAAGGCATCGAGGAGGGCTTTAGCCTCGCTCTCTCGACCATCTCCCCACAGGCGTTCAGCCATTTTGTTCAGGGCTTGGATGGATTTCTCGATATCTGCAGCACTTGCAGCAGTGTCAACTGGCCGCTTCTTTGGCATTGTCAGTGAGCGTCCTTTTAGCGAGAAGTCCAGACCCAGTAGGGTGCGGAGCTGATTCAGTTCGCACCGTGAACGCCGTCGCTGCCCTGCCGGGTCAATGAACTGCCGAAGACCTGGGAACCGGGACGTGATCAAATCTGGAAATTTCTTTGATCCAGAAGCGACGGTATTTGGTTTGGTCTGGTGACAACGGTTTGTGATTTGACCAGGGATGCTCAGCTTTCAAGCTGGCTCGGTAAACCTCCCACTCTTTCTCCTCGGCCACTTCCTTGGCCCTTTTCTCGTCATCGAACCAACCCAGTACGTAAACTTCGCCCTGATCCATACCATGCTCGATCAGTAGATAGATATCTTTCATAAGCCTGAACTCGCTACTACACGTTCTAAAATCCCATGATGCTGGGGCATTGTTTTGACTATCGGCAGGCACTTTCGATTATTTAGTTTTATCGATGAGTGGTGCGAAATCGATCCTGAGTCCGAATCGCTTGACCGATTGCTCGATCAGCCTTCGTCTCGGTCAAGGGGGGTGATGAGCTCCCGCCCCTGATTCCGTACGTTGCCGACAGCATTGTCAACCTTGAACCACTCGAAGGCCTCGGCAGGTTCTCCCTCAAGAAGGACCATTTGCTCGGCGCGCTCTTTCGGCAGGGCCGGGTCCAGCCATTCTCGGGCCAGCTCCGGGCTCAATGTCACCGGGCGTCGGTCGTGGATATCGACCATGCCTCCGGCGCTGTCGGCGGTGATGATCACGAAGCCGTCCTGCTCACCCGGTTCACGCTCAGCGATGGGGTACTGACCGATCGCGGCACAGAGGATCGGTGTCCGGTCACGGTGGCGAATGAGGTAAGGCTGTTTCTTTGGCCCGCCTTCATAAACCCACTCACGCAATGATCGCCCGATGAGGCCAGATCGCTTTGAAGAACGGTCCGTGGGCAACTTTCTCAACCCGGGCATTGATCGGCGCGACGCGGTCTTTGGCCCAGTGCGGGCGCCAGCCCCAGCGAACCATGTCAGCGCGCAGAAACTGACCTTCTTGGTGAATGAGGGCAAGCTGAGTGGTCGGAGCGGCGTTGTAGCGCTCGAAAGGCTGGTCGCCGGCATAGTTGATCAGTGCATGGGGGATACTGAGCGCCGCGACGAAGTCGTGAATTCCCCGGTACTGTGAAAGGCGTCCGCACATGATTGAACCCTCCTGCTGTTCATTCAGGGTAGACCAGCGGGTGAAGGCGTCGTTACAAAACCTCTTCCAGCGCATGTCTGGCAATCTTCATGGCGGCGGGGCAGGCGTAGAACCTGGCCAAATCGAGACGCGGCTATCGCGGCGCGGACGAGGCGACGAGCTGTCGCTCCAGGTCACTCCGGGGTCATCAGCACTGCCAGTGTCAGCTTGATGAACTCCTCGTTCTTGTCGATGGTGTCCAATTCGGCGCGCACGTTGTCTGCAATGTCAGCCGAGCCGCGCGCCTCGACCCAGTTGGAAATTTCCAGGATGGCGGCCTCCAGGGCGAGTTGGTTTTCGTTGATCTTGTACAACAAGGAGGGGAGCAGGTCTGAATGTGGCATCGCGATTCCTCGGTTTTAAGGACAGCGTAGCCCCATTTGATGCCAACAGGCTCAGCGCATGTGTACGTAGGTTCCCGGCGCAGCCTCGGCAGCTGCATAGGCTCGGTTGCCCAGTCTACGCGGAGCTTTTTTGTGATCACCCGAGCGTGTCTGCAGCCATTCCAGCCAGTGGGGCCACCAGGAGCCGGCCTGTTGACTGGCGGCGTCCATCCATTCCTGAGCCTCGTCCGGCAGATGACTGCCGGTCATGAAGCGTGCCTTGGGGTTGCCCGGCGGGTTGAGGATGCTCTGGATATGCCCGCTGTTGGACACCACGAACTCGCCCTGGCCGCCAAACAGATGCATGGAGCGGTAGCAGGCGTCCCACGGGGTGATGTGGTCGCTCAGGCCGGCGATGCAGTAGAAGTCACTGGTGACCTGGCCGAGGTCTATCGATGTGCCGCAAACTTCCAGCGCACCGGCGCGGGCGAACGGATTGCTCTGGTACATATCGATGAATTCGCCGTGCAGCGTGGCGGGCAGGTTGGTGGTGTCGTTGTTCCAGTAGAGGACATCGAAGGCCGGCGGCTCGTTGCCGAGCAGGTAGTTGTTGATCCAGTAACTCCAGATGAGGTCATTAGGGCGCATCCAGGCGAAGACCTTGGCCAGCTCGCGGCCCTCCAGCACGCCCGCTTTCCAGGAACGACGCTTGGCTGCCTCGAGGGTCTTTTCGTCGGCGAACAGCCCGAGCTGGGTGTCGGGTTGTATGTCCAGCATACTGACACCCAGGGTAAAGGCATTGATCTTGTTCTCGTCCAGGGCGGCGTAGTGACCCAGCAGCGAGGACAGGGTGCAGCCCCCGGAACAGGCACCGAAGGTGTTCAGGTCGGCGCTGCCGGTTATCGAAAGCACCGCGTCGATTGCTTCCTTCAAGGCTTCCACGTAGCTGGACAAACCCCATTCACGCTGTGCCTTGCCCGGATTGCGCCAACTGATCGCGAAGGTCTGGATACCGCTGTCGAGGAGAAAACGGATCAGGCTCTTCTCCGGCGTCAGGTCAAACAGGTAGAACTTGTTGATTTGCGGCGGTACCACCAACAACGGACGCACTTGCACCTGCGCGGTACGGGGCTTGTACTGGATCAACTCCAGCACGTCATTGCGAAACACCACTGCACCTTCAGTGATGCCCAGATTGTGGCCCACCTCGAACGCCGTCTTGTCCACCTGGCTGGGCATGCCGCCGTTTTTGATCAGATCCCGGGTCAGCTGCGAGAAACCATCGAGGATGCTCTTTCCACCGGTTTCAAAGAAACGTTTGAGCGCTACCGGGTTGGCCAGGGTGTTGGTCGGCGCCATGGCATCGGTCAGCAGGCCGATGACAAACTGACCACGCTGAGCGTCCTGTTCGCTGAGGTTGCTGGTGCTGATCCAGTCGTTCATCTCCTGGCACCAGGCCAGATAAGTCTTCAGATAGCGACGGTAGAGCGGGTTGCGCTGCCAGGCCAATTCGTCGAAGCGCTTGTCGCCCGCCGCCGGCTTGAGCGGCGAGCGGTTGAGCAAGACATTTTTCAGCTCGATACCGAATGCAGCCATGTGCCGCGCGCTATGCACCGGCTGCTTCAACACCTGTCGAAGGACCATGCGGGCGGTGCCGAGCAGGTCGCGCGCGCGAGGACTGACCGCCGGATTCAGGTTCAACGTGTGCGTTGCAGCTAGCTGGGACAAATCTTTATTTTTCTTGTTCATTGCGCCACTCCGGTAAGGCCCAAAAGACGGGCACTTTGCGGTTATAGGGCTACGAGCAAGTCGTGCATTGGGAAAATGCAGGGCTTGCCACGCAGATCTTGAGGAGCAGCTTATAGACGGGGGAGCGGTGGACATTACATTTGGCGACAACGCCTTTTCACTTCATGACAATCCCGTGACCTTTGATTCGCGATTGTGCGGCGAATATGACGCTTATCGCCCGGACGTGATGTTAGAACCAGCCCTCCCGGAATTCACAAGTTCGATGCGGGCAAGATGAGGGCTTAGTTAACCATCACCTCGTCCAGTGCCTGCTCAAGGGTGCTGACCGTGCGCTCGATGTTGTGCAGCTTTTCGAGTCCGAACAGACCGATGCGGAAGGTCTGGTCGCATTGCAACGGCACTCCGGCGGCGATCTGTAGGCCGTGGTTGGCAAATTTCTTACCGTTCTTGATGTCGGCATCATCGGTGTAGCTCACCACTACGCCAGGAGCCTGAAAGCCGGCTGCGGCCACGCTTTTGATGCCTTTGCCGGCCAACATTGCGCGCACCCGATCGCCCAGAGCCTGTTGGTCGCCGCGGACCTTGTCGAAACCGTAGGCTTGCGTCTCTTTCATCACGTCATTAAATCGCGCGAGGGAATCGCTGGGCATGGTCGCATGGTAGGCATGTCCGCCCTGTTCGTAGGCCTGCATGATCTGCAACCATTTTTTCAGGTCGCAGGCGAAACTGCTGCTTTGCGTCTGTTCGATGCGCTCGAGAGCCAGAGAACTGAGCATCACCAGGGCGCAGCAAGGGGAGGCGCTCCAGCCTTTCTGCGGTGCGCTGATCAGCAGGTCGACTGCGCATTTCTGCATATCGACCCAAAGCGTGCCTGAGGCGATGCAGTCCAGGACGAACAGACCACCCACCGCATGCACGGCGTCGCCGACGGCCCGCAGATACTCGTCGGGCAGGAGAATCCCTGATGAGGTTTCAACGTGGGGGGCGAAGACAATCTGCGGCTTTTGCGCCTGAATGGCTGCCAGCACTTCGTCCAGAGGGGGTGGGGCGTAGGCAGCCTGGCGACCCGTGTCGACCGGTCGGGCTTTCAGCACCGTGGTGGCCGCCGG
>LNAP01005671.1_pt1 | contig 11990 bp, 10 predicted proteins | sample 602601 | NCBI WGS metagenome assembly LNAP01 (sample SAMN02440304, study PRJNA202911) | soil metagenome | biome: Subtropical and temperate rainforests or woodlands; isolation source: soil samples (1 kg each in a 20% v/v slurry with milli Q water) were... ... | reverse complement strand
GGCGCTGCCGCCCGAGGAGCCGCCGGGAATGCGATGGGTGTCCCACGGGTTGCGTACGGGGGCGGGGACGTCGAAGCCCACGGGGGCCACGGCCGAGTTTTCGTTGGCCGAGCCCATGGCGAACTCGTCGCAGTTGAGCTTGCCCAGCGTCACCGCGCCCGCATCGGCCAGCTTGGTGACCACGGTGGCGTCAAACGGGGACTGGTAGCCCGCCAGCATCTTGGAGCCGGCGGTGCTGGGGAAGCCCTTGGTGACGAAGATGTCCTTGTGCGCAATCGGCACGCCTTCCAGCGCGCCCGCCGTGCCTGCGGCAATGCGGGCATCGGCGGCCTGGGCCTGGGTGAGGGTGGCGTCTTCGTTCAGGGCCACAAATGCGCCCAGGTTCTGGTGCGCCTTGGCGCGGGCCAGGAAATGCTGGGCGGCTTCGACGGCGGAAACGCGGCGCTCGCGCAGTTCGGTGGCCAGCTGGGCCACGCCCAGGTCATGCAATGCGGTGGAAGTCATGCGGCGGGGCTCTTACTCGATCACTTTGGGCACGAGGAACAGGCCTCGTTCGACAGCGGGGGCGCTTTGCTGGTTGGCTTCGCGCTGGTTGGGTTCGCTGGCCACGTCCTCGCGCAGCCGCAGGGCCACGTCCTGGATGGCCGCGACGGGATGCGCCAGGGGGGTGAGTCCCGAGGTGTCCACCGCCCGCATCTTTTCTACGATGCCAAAGAAGCCATTCAGTTGAGTCAGCATGCGCTCACTCTCAGAAGGGGTCAATTCCAGCCGCGCCAGATTGGCGATGCGAGCGATGTCCTGGGGTGTTAGTGCCATAGCGGGAAAAAGGAGGGAAACCAGATGTAAAGCCGTGATGTCGGTCAAACTGAACGAAGTTATTCACAGGGGATGGGGTATTATCCCGGCTTTGCCGCAAGACCCCCTGCCTGACGGTCATTGTGCGAAAAAAGCAAAATCTGACCACCCCACCCACACCCCGCGACGGCAGGCCGAAGTGCATGCCGTGCCTGAGAGGATTTTTGAATGTTCGGAGCTTTCCGTCGGTATTTCTCCACCGACCTTGCCATTGACCTTGGCACTGCCAACACCCTCATCTTTGCACGCGACAAAGGCATTGTGCTGGATGAGCCTTCTGTCGTTGCCATTCGCCACGAAGGTGGGCCCCATGGCAAGAAAGTGATTCAGGCTGTCGGCCGTGAGGCCAAGGCCATGCTGGGCAAGGTGCCCGGCAATATCGAGGCCATCCGGCCCATGAAAGACGGCGTGATCGCCGACTTCGTGATCACCGAGCAGATGATCAAGCAGTTCATCAAGATGGTGCACCCGCGCACGCTGTTCACCCCCAGCCCGCGCATCATCATCTGCGTGCCCTGTGGCTCCACCCAGGTCGAGCGCCGCGCCATCAAGGATGCGGCGGAGGCCGCGGGCGCCACCGCTGTTTACCTGATCGAAGAACCCATGGCCGCCGGCATCGGCGCCGGGCTGCCAGTTTCGGAAGCGAGTGGCTCGATGGTGGTGGACATCGGCGGCGGCACCACCGAAGTCGGCGTGATCTCCTTGGGCGGCATGGTCTACAAGGGCAGCGTGCGTGTGGGTGGCGACAAGTTCGACGAGGCCATCATCAGCTACATCCGCCGCAACTACGGCATGCTGATCGGCGAGCCCACGGCCGAAGCCATCAAGAAGAACATCGGCTCGGCCTTTCCGGGTTCCGAAGTGCGCGAGATGGAGGTCAAAGGCCGGAACCTCAGCGAAGGCGTGCCGCGCAGCTTCACCATCTCCAGCAACGAAGTGCTGGAAGCGTTGACCGACCCGCTCAACCAGATCGTCTCGGCCGTCAAGAACGCGCTGGAGCAGACCCCGCCCGAGCTGGGTGCCGACATTGCCGACCGCGGCATGATGCTCACCGGCGGCGGCGCGTTGCTGCGTGACCTTGACCGCCTGCTGGCCGAGGAAACCGGCCTGCCCGTGCTGGTGGCCGAAGACCCGCTGACCTGCGTGGTGCGGGGTTGCGGCATTGCGCTGGAGCGCATGGACCGCCTGGGCAGCATTTTTACCAGCGAGTAAAGCGGGGCTGCCTGTGCCGGCGCAGGTCGCACCCTGTTCTCCATTGCATGACTGATTGCGTTCGCCCCCATGCCTTGTGGACACGCATCCGCGGCCCGGTGGTCGTGCTCGTGCCATCCCGCCTGACTACGATCATGTGCCATGTCGCTCGGAACCCTTGAGCGCAGTGCGCCGCCGTTTTTCAAGCAAGGGCCATCGTCCCTTTCCAAGCTGGCCCTCTACAGCGCATTGGCGCTGTTTTTGATGGTGGCGGATGCGCGCTTTCACCTCACGGGCGCCTTGCGCCAGGCGGTGGCCACCGTCATTTACCCGGTGCAATGGCTGATGCTGCAGCCGGTCGAGTTCATTGCGCAGGGCAGTGGCTATTTCCAGTCCCTGAAAACGGCCCAGGAAGACGCCGATGCGGCCCGCAAGCAGATGGTCCTGATGTCGCAGCGCGCGCTCCAGTCGGAGCAGTTGATGCAGGAAAACTTGCATCTGCGGCAATTGCTGGACCTTCGGACCCGGCTGGAAACCCCTGCCCAGGCGGCACAGGTGCTCTACGACACGGCAGATCCCTACACCCGGCGGGTGGTGGTGGACCAGGGCCGGACGGCCGGCGTGGAGCTGGGTGCTCCGGTGCTCGACGAGAAGGGTGTGCTGGGCCAGGTCACGCGGGTGCATCCGTTCGTGAGCGAGGTCACATTGCTGATCGACCGCGATCAGGCCATTGCGGTGCTGAATATACGCACCGGTACCCGCGGCGTTGCCTACGGGGACCCGGTGGCGGGCCATGCCGGTGGCATGGAGTTGCGCTTCATGCCGGCGAACGCCGACGTCCTCGAGGGGGACCTGCTCACGACCAGCGGGGTCGATGGGGTGTATCCACCGGGGCTGCCCGTCGCCAAGGTGGTGCGCGTGGAACGGCGGGCCGACTCGGCATTCGCCCGCATTTATTGCGCCCCCATCGCCGGGGTGCAGGGAGCCCGCCATGTGATGCTGCTCAAGCCGGTGGCAGAACCCATGCCGGAGCGGCACGAACCTGTTGCGGTGTCTCCCGGCAAGAAGGGAGATCGCCAGTGATGTGCTGCAGGAATGTCCCGTCGCAGGGGCGCGCGCCATGATCATGCCGCGCGGGCAGCCCTTGCTGCTGCCAGTCAATCCGGCCTTCATTGCCGCCAGTCTGGTGGCGGGCCTGGCGATCAATTTTTTGCCGCTCGGGCGCGTGGTCTGGACGCCCGATATCCTGATGCTGCTGCTGGCGTTCTGGGTGGTGCACCAGCCCCAGCGCATCGGCATGGGTGTGGCGTTCGTGCTGGGCCTGTGCATGGATGTGCACCAGTCAGCCTGGCTGGGGCAGCATGCCCTGGCCTATACCGTGATGGCGTTTGGCGCCATGGCGATGCATCGCCGGTTGCTGTGGTTCAGTGTGCCGTCCCAGGCGCTGCAGGTCTTGCCGCTGTTGGTGCTGGCCCACGCGGTGGAGCTGTTGCTGCGCATGGCGGGCGGAGGCATTTTTCCAGGCTTCTGGGGGCTGCTCGCGCCCGTGCTGGAGGCTTTGCTCTGGCTCCCAGCCAGCTGGGTGCTGCTGGCACCGCAGCGCCGTCCACCGGATCGCGATGAGAACCGGCCGCTATGAGGCCTTTCTTGCGCATGATGAAGCGTGTCCATTCACCTGCTGAAGCGCTGCGTACCACCTGGCGCGAGCGCCGTTCGCAGGCGACCCAGGGATGGCGGACATGACGGAGCTGCGCAATGTCGAGGCCGACGCATCGCGGTTTCGTACACGGGTCATGGTGATCGGTGCGGTGGTTTTTTTGGCGTTCTGCCTGATCGTGGCCCGTCTGCTCTTTCTGCAGGTGGTGCGACACGAAGACCTTGCGGCGCAGGCAGAGAGCAACCGCACCGCGATCGTTCCGATTGTTCCCAACCGAGGCCTGATCCTGGATCGCAATGGTGTGGTGCTGGCAACCAACTATGCGGCCTATACCCTCGAAATAACGCCCTCCCGGGCGGGGTCGCTGGACGACACCATTGATGGATTGTCGAAGGTGGTGGAGATTCAAGCCCGGGATCGCCGCCGCTTCAAGCGTTTGATGGAGGAGTCGCGCAATTTTGAATCGCTGCCCATCCGCACCCGCCTGACGGATGAGGAAGTCGCACGCTTTGCGGCGCAACGCTACCGGTTTCCCGGGGTGGACATCAAGGCGCGGCTCTTTCGCAACTACCCCCTGGGCGAGGTGGCAAGCCATGCGATTGGCTACATCGGGCGCATCAACCAGGCGGAGAAAGCCCGGATACAGGACTCCGATGAAGAGGCCAACTACCGTGGCACCGAGTACATCGGCAAGCTGGGCATCGAGCAGAGTTACGAAGCGGCATTGCATGGCGCTACGGGCGTGGAACAGATGGAGACTTCCGCGGGCGGCCGTGCCGTGCGCAAGCTGTCGAGCCGTGCGGCCACGCCCGGCGACAGCGTGATGCTGTCGATCGACGTCAAGCTGCAAAAACTGGTGGAAGAGTTGTATGGGTCCCGCCGCGGCGCGCTGGTGGCCATCGACCCGCGCAACGGCGAGATCCTGGCGCTGGTGAGCATGCCCACGTTCGATCCCAACCTGTTCGTGGAGGGCATCGATGTCGAAAACTGGACCGCGCTCAATGAGTCCATCGACAAGCCGCTGCTCAACCGCGCCCTGCGGGGGCTGTACCCGCCGGGTTCGACCTATAAACCCTTCATGGCACTGGCGGCGCTGGAGCTGAACAAGCGCTCGGCCAGCATGATCGTGAACGACCCGGGCTTCTACACGTTCGGTGGCCGCACCTTCCGCAGCCACGAAGGGGGTTTGGGCGCGCTGGACATGCACCGCGCCATCCAGTTCTCCAGCAACACCTACTTCTACTCGCTGGCCGTGGAGATGGGCGTGGACACCATCCACGATTTCATGAAACCCTTGAGCTTCGGCCAGTCCACCGGCATTGACCTCAACGGCGAAGTGCGCGGCACCCTGCCCAGCACCGAGTGGAAACGCAACGCCTACAAACGCCCCGAGATGAAGCGCTGGTTCCCGGGCGAAACCGTCTCGCTGGGCATCGGCCAGGGCTACAACAACTTCACCATGCTGCAGCTGGCGCAGGCGCAAGCCACCGTGGTCAACGGCGGAACCCGCTACCGCCCGCACATGGCCAAGGCCGTGAAGAATGCAGTCACGGGGGCGGTGACGGAGATCGTGCAGCCACCGGGTGAAAACCTGGGCTACCAACCCAGGAACGTGGACATCGTGCGCAACGCGATGGTGGCCGTGAACACGGGAGGGACCGGAACGCGCGTGTTTGCGGGGGCTCCCTACACCTCGGGCGGCAAAACCGGAACGGCCCAGGCGGTCAGTCTGGGGCAGAACGTGCGCTACAACGCCAGGGCGCTGGAGGAGCACCAGCGTGACCATTCCCTGTTCACGGCGTTCGCGCCCGCCAAAGATCCGAGGATTGCGCTGGCCCTGATCGTTGAAAACGCCGGATTTGGCGCCGCGCACGCTGCGCCCATTGCCCGCCGGGTGTTCGACTACTGGCTGCTGGGGGAGTACCCGAGCGAGGCAGACATCGCCGCCGTGCAGAAGGGACAGGCCTCGGCACCTATCGGCAAGCCGCGTGCCGTGGCCGATATTCCGCTGTCAGCGCCTTAGCCTTATCAAGCATCAGGGCTGTTGGCGCTTTCTGCAGAAGCGCTGAGCCTGATTTTGCCAATAAAACGTGGCGCACCGGCTTTACGCGACCGAGGGTGCCGTGATCCGCCGGGGTGGCCCCATCTGGCTGAAAACCAGAGCCGCCACAATCAGCGTCGCGCCGCCCAGTCCGGACCAGCCCAGCCGTTCGCCCAGCAGCACCCAGGCGGTCAGAGCGGCGAAAACCGGCTCCAGTCCGAACACGATGGCACTGCGCATGGCATCCACGCGCTGCTGGCCCCAGGCCTGCAGCGTCACCACCACCACGCTGGCCACAAAGCCCAGGTACACGAGCGCCAGCCAGCTCGATGTCTGCAGCTTGCCCAGCGATGGCAGCCAGTCCATGCTGCCATCGCGGGCCAGCAGCAGCGCGGTGGCGCAGGCGCACATCACGGTCGCCTGTGCCGCGGCCATGCGTGTGGCACGCAACGGGTGCGCCACGGTGCGGCGCGAGCACTCTTCCAGCACCAGGATATAGACCGCGTAGAACACCGTACTGGCCAGCGTGAGCGAGTCGCCCGGATTCCAGGGATCGTCCTCATGGAACATCAAGGCCATGCCTGCGAACGCCATGGCGCACGCGGCCCAAAGGCGCCAGCCATGGCGACGGCCCAGAGCCACCATGGCGATCAAGGGCACCACCAGCACGTTGAGCCCGGTGACGAAGGCGTTGCGATTGCTGGTGGTGCGCGCCAGGCCTTCGATCTGCAGCCAGAAGGCCAGGAACAGCAACAGCCCCAGCGCGCAACCCCACAGGCGTTCCTTGGGCCGCATGCCCACCCACAGCGGTGCCAGCACCAGCAGCGCCAGTGCAAAACGCAACCAGATGATCTGCAGGGCATCGAGGTGCTCCGACAGCAGCTTCATCGCGGGGAACGTGGTTCCCCACACGGTGGTGACCACCAGCAGCGCCAGCAGGCCAAAACGTTCAGAGCGCATACAAAAGAAACGGGTGCTCAGCGCGTGTGCTTGCCGCACCGCGGCACTGGGGGTTCAAGGGGAAGGCCGGTCCGAGGTTCGCGCGGCAGCCACGGGACGGGGCTCGGGTGCCTTGCGGTCGGCCGCGACGGGGCGCTGGCGATTCAGGCACCCATCCGGCCGATGAAGGCGCGGATACGGTCATTGCCGGGATTGTTGAAGAACTCCGCGGGGGGTGCATCGTGCGCAATGCGTCCCTTGTCGAAGAACAGCACACGGTCCGCCACCTCGCGCGCGAAGCCCATCTCGTGGGTCACCACGATCATGGTCATGCCGCCGCGCGCCAGTTCGCGCATGACGTCGAGCACTTCCTGCACCATTTCGGGGTCGAGCGCCGAAGTGGGCTCGTCAAAGAGCATGACCTTCGGCGCCATGGCCAATGCGCGGGCGATGGCCACGCGCTGCTGCTGTCCGCCGGACAGCTGCCACGGGTACTTTTGGGCATGGTCCTGCATGCCAACGCGGCGCAGCAGGGTCATCGCCTGCGCGTTGGCCTGGGCCCTTGCAAGATGGCGCAGGCGCCGTGGGGCCAATGCCACGTTGTCGAGCGCGTTCATGTGGCCAAACAGGTTGAACTGCTGAAACACCATGCCCACTTCGCAACGCTGCTGCTGCAGGGTGCGGGGATCGTCCGTGACGGACACGCCACCGATGCGGATGGTGCCGCTGTCGTGGGGCTCCAGCCGGTTGATGGCGCGCAGCAAGGTGCTCTTGCCCGAACCGGAGGCACCGATGATGACGGTCACCTCGCCGGTGTTGAAATGCGTGGATACGTCCTTGAGCACCTGGTTCGTGCCAAAGGACTTGCAGACGTTTTCCGCCACGATGTAGGGCGTCGGGGCGTTCATTGGATGCGCCCTTCCACATCGAAGCGGTGTTCGATGGCGTTGGAGAGCTGGGTCACCAGCGTGGTCAGCAGCAGGTAGGTCAGGGCCACGGTGGTCAAGGTGGCAATGGGCTGGAACGTTGCCGACTGGATGCGGTTGCCCACATTGGTCAGTTCCACCACGCCGATCGCGTACGCCAGCGAGGAGTCCTTGAGCAGCGCCACGAAGTTGCTCACCAGGGGCGGCAGCGAGATCTTGAAGGCCTGCGGAAACACCACATCGAAAAATACATGGCCACGCCCGAGGCCCAGTGCGCGTGCGGCTTCCGTCTGGCCCCGGGGCACGGCCAGCAGACCCGCGCGGATCGCTTCGGCGTTGTAGGCGCCCACGTTCAGCCCCAGCGCCACCACGGCGGCGGCAAAGTCGGGCAGGTTCAGCCCCGGCACCAGCACCGGCAGCGCGAAGTAGACAAACAGGATCTGCACCAGCAGCGGCGTTCCGCGAATGGCCCAGATGTAAAAACCCGCCAGCCAGCGCAAACCGATCCAGCGGGCCGTGCGTGCCAGTGCCGCGGCCGTGCCCAGCACCAGGCCCACGGTGCCGCTGACCAGCGTCAGCCACAGCGTGGTGCGCGCACCATCGGAAAACGCCTGGGCGTTGGAGCCGATGGGTTCGGGGAAAAAGGAAAGGATCTGGCCCAGCAGGGCCAGCATGAACACCATGAGGACCAGCGCCGCAACCAGCGTGGCGTTGCTACGCTGCGGGCGGCTCCAGTGGCGTGGCCAAAGGGCTATGAGCATGGATCAGAGAGGGCCGAAGCCCCCGTTTTCAGTTGCAGCGTACGTCTTCGTTGAAGTACTTTTTCGACAGGGCGGCGTAGCTGCCATCGGCCATGGTTTCGGCCAGTGCCTTCGACCAGGCATCCGCCAGGGGCTGGTTGCCCTTGGCAACCGCCGAGGCGATGCGCTCGATGAAGACCATTTCACCCAGTTGCAGGCCTGCCTTGGGGTTCTTGGCCACGACTTCCTTGGCCACGAAACGGTCGGTCACCCAGGCGTCCACCCGGCGCGAGGTGAGTGCGCTGCGCGCATCCACATCGGTGGGGAAGTTCTTCATTTCCTTGATGGTCGTGACCTTCTGGACATTTTCCAGGTAACTGGTGCCGGTCTGCACGGCGACGATCTTGCCCCCCAGATCCTTGGCGCTGCGGATCGCGGGGTCCATGGCGATCACCATGCCGCCAGAGCAGTAGTGTGGCGCGGTGAAGGTGACGGCCTTGGCGCGCTCTTCGGTCACGCCATGCGATGCGATCACCAGATCCCAGCGGTCCTGCTTCAGGCCGGTCAGCAGGGCGTCAAAACCGATGGTTTTCCATTCGATCTTCAGGCCCATCTTCTTGGCTGCGAGTTCTGCCACCTCCACCTCAAAGCCCGTCAGCGTGGTGCCCTTGAAGTAATTGAAGGGCGCAAACTGCCCTTCGGTGGCCACCATGATCTTGCCACCCTTCTTGATCTCATCGAGGGAGCGGGCCTGTACGGAAAAGACAGCGCACAGTGCCAGGGTGGAGGCGATGAACTTGAAAAACTTCATGGAGAATCCTGTCGGGGTGGTACAGATACAAAAAATCCGGCTTGCGGGTCGCGCAACCGGAGCCTGGAAAATGATAGCGCCCAAAGGTAATGGGCGTCATAAAACTGACGCAATCGATTATAGAGGGCAGTCCATGCGGCACAGCCTGTTTCCGCCAGCCCCTGGATCGCGTGCTGGGTGGCGTGTGGGGCTGGCGGTGGATCGGTTCAGCGCAGGAAGGCGTCGTAGCCGGTCTTGAGGATCAGCGTGCCCACCACCACGATGAAAATGCCGCGCACAAAGCCGGTGCCGTGCTTGAGCGCCAGGTGCGTTCCCAGCAGGCTGCCCACGACGTTGGCAATGGCCAGCGTCACGGCAAAGTGCCACCACACATGGCCCTTGGCGGCAAACAGTGCAATGGCCGCAATGTTGGTGGCGCAATTGAGCAGCTTGGCCGACGCCGAGGCGTTGAGGAAATCGTAGCCCAGCAGGCGCACGAACAGGAAGACGAAAAAGCTGCCGGTGCCGGGGCCGAAGAATCCGTCGTAGAAACCGATGAGCCCGCCGATCAGGCAGGCCACCAGTGCTTCGGCCCGCCCCTCATGGCGGGGCAGGTGGTGCTGGCCCAGCTCCTTCTTGGCCAGTGTGTAGGCCAGCACGCCCAGCAGCACGAGTGGCAGCAACTTGCGCAGGAAGTCTGCGGACATCACCGTGACCGCCCAGGCACCGGCGAGCGCCGCCATGAATCCGACGGCTGCAGCGGGCAGCATGGCCGACCAGCGGATCTGCACACGCCGGCTGTACTGCCAGGTGGCCATGGCGGTTCCCCATACCGATGCCGCCTTGTTGGTGCCCAGCAGCGTGGCCGGTGGTGCGCTGGGAAAGGCCGCAAACAGCGCCGGCACCATCACCAGTCCTCCACCGCCCACAATCGCATCCACAAAGCCTGCGAGCAACGAGGCCAGCGTGATAAAAATCCATTCCATCGCAGGATTTTCGCACCTTGTTTGCTATCAATTTGGTAAGAGTCGGCGCAATCGTCGGGGGGGCTTGCGCGAAAAACGGGCAAGAAAAAGGCGCTGGGATCACCAGCGCCTGAAAAAAGCATGCACCTCGTTGGGTGCTTGGAATTGGATTATTGGTAGAAATGTCTCCTCGGGCCCCTCGCTTGGCACACCGAAGCGCGCTTTCGAGTGGCGTGACTTTAACGGCTGGCTATCGGTGGTGCATTGGGGATTTCCCACCCCCGTTGCAGCGCGTCCGGCGTTGTTGTGGCCGGAATCGGGCTGCGCCGGCTGGCATGGCTTGTGAACGTGTTGGTAACAATGTCCGAGGGAGCGCGTCTATGTGGGCGTCCATGCACTGGTGGCTGGCGGTCGATTACGCCGTCTTGCGCGCCTGCAGGATCCACTCGGCTGCCTTCTCGGCCAGCATCAGCGTGGGCGAGTTGGTGTTGCCGCTGGTGATGGTGGGCATGGCGCCCGCATCCACCACCCGCAGGCCCGCAATGCCGCGCACGCGCAGTTGGGAATCCAGCACGGCCATCGGGTCATCGTTGCGCCCCATCTTGGTGGTGCCCACGGGGTGGAAGATGGTGGTGGCGATGTCTCCGGCCAGACGGGCCAGGTCTTCGTCGCTTTCAAACTGCACGCCCGGTTTCCACTCTTCCGGCTTGTAGGGAGCCAGCGCGGGCTGGGCCACGATGCGGCGCGTGACGCGCAGGCTGTCGGCGGCCACCTGGCGGTCTTCGGCGGTGCTCAGGTAGTTGGGCGCGATGGCCGGGGCGGCCTTGAAGTCGGCGCTCTTGATGTTCACCGTCCCCCGGCTGGTGGGGTTGAGGTTGCACACGCTGGCCGTGAAGGCCGGAAAGCTGTGCAGCGGTTCGCCAAACGCGTCGAGCGACAGCGGCTGCACGTGGTACTCGATGTTGGGCCAGGGTTGGTCGGCACTGCTGCGCGTGAAGGCACCCAGCTGCGAGGGTGCCATGCTCATGGGGCCGCTGCGCTTGAGTGCATATTCGAGCCCGATCTTGGCTTTGCCCAGCAGCGAGGTGGCCATGGTGTTGAGCGTTTGCACACCCTGCACCTTGAACACCGCACGGATCTGCAGATGGTCCTGCAGGTTGGCGCCCACGCCGGGCAGGTCGTGCACCACTTCGATGCCATGCTGGCGCAGCAGTGCGGCCGGACCGATGCCCGACAGCTGCAGCAGCTGGGGGGAATTCACCGCGCCGGCGCTCAGGATGACCTCCTGCGTGGCGCGGGCCGTGACCATTTCGTGGCCGTCCCACACCTGCACGCCGGTGCAGCGCTGGCTGCCGTCGGGCTGCGTCTCGATGAGGAGCTTGGAGGCCTGCGCGGCGGTCCACATCTCGAAGTTGGGGCGGCCATAGCAGGTGGGGCGCAAAAAGGCCTTGGCGGTGTTCCAGCGCCAGCCATTCTTCTGGTTGACCTCGAAATAGCCCACGCCTTCGTTGGTGCCGCCATTGAAATCATCGGTGGCCGGAATGCCTGCCTGCTGCGCCGCCTGGGCGAAGGCATCGAGCACGTCCCAGCGCAGGCGCTGCTTTTCCACGCGCCACTCGCCCTGGCTGCCCGTGGCCTTGTTGCCATGCAGGCGTTTGAAATTTTCGTTCACACCATCCGGCTGGTCCAGGCGCCAATGGTCCTCGTGGCGGCGAAAGTAGGGCAGTGCGTTGTCCCAGCGCCAGCTCGCGTCGCCCGTCAGTTCGGCCCAGTGGTCGTAGTCACGGGCCTGGCCGCGCATGTAGATCATGCCGTTGATGCTGCTGCAGCCGCCCAGCGTCTTGCCGCGCGGGTAGCGCAGGGTGCGGCCGTTCAGGCCGGCGTCG